>ERZ773248.326-NODE-326-length-66873-cov-8.211784_pt1 | contig 66873 bp, 68 predicted proteins | sample MGYA00580518_ERZ773248 | MGnify/ENA primary metagenome ERZ773248 (study PRJEB29015, sample SAMEA2737762) | human gut metagenome | biome: human gut; feature: human-associated habitat; material: faeces | place: China | collected 2012 ...
AAAAGAATTTTCGAAGATTTTCAAAGCACTATTTAATTATCAAGGTTCATGTTTTCAACTCGCTGTCTCACCGACAGCTTGTTTACTTTATCATATTCAGAAGACTTTGTCAACAACTTTTTTCATTGTTTTTTGTCTTTCTTTTTATGATTGCGTACCGTTTCTCGCGGTCAGCTTGTTTATCTTATCATCAGAGTATATAATTGTCAATATGTTTTTTAATTTTTTTATCTACTATTTTCGTTCACTTTTTATGTGCTCCGGATCCGCAAAATTACCTTCTTATATATGAAACATCAAAAGCATTCCAACCAGCAACAGCAGATTATTATTGTACAACTCCGAAAGCCATACACTCTGATTGATTATCTTATAGGCTGCGCCTCCCCAGGAAGTATAACTGAAGATCGCAACGATCAGAAACAAGATCCACAAAACCAGCATCTGCTGCAGCAATCCAAATGCTGCACCTGCCAGACGATTCAGAAAACTTAAGCCCGGAACTTTTGTAAGCACACGTAAAGATGACATGGCTGTACGCAAGATCAGCCGCACCACCACATAGGTAGCAACCAGCGAAATCACTCTGGCTGCCAGGATCCGTACATATTCTTCTGCCTGATCCTGAAATCCGCTGAGCATGACCAGGCGGTACAGATCATTATCTACACTGATGTTGTCCAGATTCAGAAATGACGGCAGGATCTGGCGCAAAAAATTCTCCACATAAGGAGAGATCAGATACACAAGAAAAAGGGAGCCTACGGTGAAGAGAAGGGATGCCCCCTTTTTCACCAGCCCCTTTCGGTAACCATCCAGCAGGCCGAATCCCAGAAACAGAAAGCCTGCCAGATCAGCAATATTTACAATATCCATCAATTGATTTCCTCCCCTATTTCAGACGAATCTGATCGGTTCTTCCCGCATGCAGCACCATATAGCGGTTATTTCCTGACAGGGTGTATAGATCTGATATGGATTCCTCAAAGGTTCCTTCAAAAAAGATATTTCCTGCATGATTCATCATCGTATATTCAAAGTCGTTGTAGATCAGTATATTATTTCCAGAGAATTTGAGGGTCGTGTAATCCTGGTCGAACTCGGTCCGAAATTCCTGTTTTCCCTGCATATTGTATACTTGAAGTGCATAGGATTTCTTTTCTCCTTCCGTGACCACACCTACATATTTACTGGATGAGAAGATGCTCAGGATCTTCTGCTCGATGGTCACATCTGCAGTCTCTTCCGGTATCTGCGTTCCCTCAAAAAACAGCAGTTCACCCGCTCCTGCAAAGAAGCAGTGGGTACTGTCCGTATACTGTACATCCGGCATAACTGTTCCCTGCAGGATCTTCGAGGCCACCAGATGATCTTCGTAGTTTTCTCCTACAGAGTCGAAATTATAAAATGCCACGCAGCTGCTGATGGAGCCATTCTGCACCTGCAAAAAGCTCACAGCCAGTTTTGTCGCATCCGCACTGAGGGCAATACGAAGCGGATAACCGGTCTCACTCAGTTCAAATTTGGATTCCACGATCTGAGAACCATCTTTTGCGTAGAGATTGACTCTGCTGGTGTCACCATCTTCCAGAAGAACCGCCAGAACTCCCTGCTGAGATACGGATATCTGACGAATCGGAAGCAGTGTCTGTACCTGTCCCTGCATACCTGTCTGGTTAAAGATCATCACATCTGTACCATTTCTGTCTGCGATGGCAAGGCTGTCCTGACACACATTGATCACCGGATCCTGCATATTATAAGTCTGACTCCATACCAGATTATTTTCTGAATCCACGCAAGAGATTCCATCCTTGCTGTATTTGATCACATAAGAGAGAAACTCTGTGTATTTTGTTGTAATCGTATCTGATCTGTCAAAACTGCGGACCACTTCGCAGGTGGTATATGAACGATGATCCAGACTGATTTTGATTCCATACAGGCACAATCCGATAATAGCGATCACAGCCACAACCATTCCAGCTGTTTTCAACTTATGCTGGCGGAGATTTTTCTCATAGGACAACATATCCTGATCCACATTGTTTTTCTTTACCAACTGTATATTCATAGATGAATTCCAATCTTTCATTTTCTAATGTGGACATTATAGCACCATCTTTTATGGAAGTAAAAGGATTTGTCCTGCATAAATGTGATCACCGTCATCCAGACCATTTAACGCGCAAATCTCACCTACTTTTGTCTCATCTCCATACCAGTTTCTGCAAATACCCAGAAGAGTGTCACCTTTTCTGACTTCATAGCTCTGTGGTTCTGTCGCATTTTCTCCAGAAGATGTATTTTCCGGATCTTCCGTCAGATCTTCTTCTGTATCCTCACCGGCAGCTTCTTCCGCAGTGCCTTCCCCATCATCCCCGGCTGCTTCCGTAGCGTCCTCATTGCTTCTGGCATCCCCCAGCTCTTCTGCTGCAATACCAGCTGCTTCCTGGTTCGCCAGTGCTTCCTGATTCTCTTCCGTTGCCTGTTGTTCCAGTGTATCTTGATTCTGCTCTGTACTTTCCTGATCCAATGTCTGCGAGATCTGATGGATTGCTGTCTCCATATTGGTCATCCGATCATAATTGTTCATCATAGTCACACCGATCACCAGGATCACCAGCACCAGAAAGGTGCTTGCGGTATACAGAAATGTCAGCATTTTCTTCTGGCTGTTCTGTTCCTTTTTCTCCATCATGACGCTCCTGAACTTTGCAGCCGCCCGGTCTCTCAGGATTCCTTCCGGTTCGATCCCCGCTCCGCCTCTCTGCTCACTCATGTATGCCTGCATAGTGTCATTCTTTTCATAGTAAATATAATAACCAGGGGCAGCGGTCAGACCCACATCTGATTTTATGAAAAAATCTGCATCATTTTCCATCACATCCATTAAAAACAACACATGCTTGTCCGATGGAAAATGTTTTTCATGAAGTGTACGTAGTTCCTCTGTCAGCTGTACCGGGAATCCAGGATTGGACAGAAACCACCCCACAACCTCCAGTCCCGAAAACCACTGCTGCACCTCTGCAAATACATCCCGCCACTGCTCATTTGTAAACCACTTCTTCTGATCCTGTCCCATATCCGCTTCTACCGCTGCCTGAATACAGATTCGTCCGTCTTCCGCATTTCCCAGAAGAACAGCTGTCTTCATGCAGGTCAGATTCTGCTCTGCCATCTGATGCAGATAGGTATATGCATAATCCTCGATCAGAATTCTCGTACTGCTTCCCGGCTCCCCGATCTGCCGCACATTCTTCGGCAGTTTCCAGATACCTTTTTCTTTTTTATTTTCTGTCAGTTCCATCATGATTTCCCTCCACTTTCCTAACATCCTAGCATATAGCAGAGGGCTATTTTGACGAAACGGCAGTCAATAACCGTCTTTGTCATCGACAAAAAAAGACCAAAGCAACCACATTCTGGTCACTCTGGTCTGAGCATTTCTCTTATACAAACTTATAGATGGTCACACTATGATAAGCTTCTCCCGCTTCAACCACTGGCTGCAGAAACGAAGGAATGTTAATGCTATTTGGAAAATACTGCGTTTCCAGGCACAGTGCACAGCGTTTTCCATAGGAAGCACCGTCCTTACCTGTCTGCGGATCGATAAAATTGCCTGCATAGAACTGCACTCCCGGAAGATCGGTATATACTTCCATGGTCCGTCCGGCCTTCTCGTCTTCCACCTGGGCAAATTTCTGTACTTTTCCAAATTCCGTATTCAGCACCCAGTTATGGTCGTAACCACCAGCCAGTGTAAGCTGCGGCCACGCATCATCAATATGATCACCCACTCTTCTGGCAGTTCGGAAGTCCATTGGTGTTCCTTCTACCGGAATCACTTTTCCAGTACAGATAGAACCCTGTCCAAGCTCTGTAAATGCATCTGCATCGATCATCATCTTTTCATCGCAGATACTGCCGGCATCATGTCCTGCCAGATTAAAATAACTGTGATTGGTCATGTTGATTATCGTCTTCTTGTCACTGATACCGTCATAACTGATCTGAAGACTGTTATCATTCTTCAGTGTGTAGGTAACAGATATCTTCAGATTCCCAGGAAAGCCATTTTCGCCATCGGGACTATTGTAAGAAAATACAACTGCATTTTCTCCATCTTTCATATCTGCATTCCACAGAACCTTATGGAATCCGTGGTAAAAATCAGAATGTAGATTATTTTCATTTTCATTGGCTGTCAGATGATATGTCACACCATCAATCTGAAAAGCAGCTCCGCCAATGCGATTCGCACTTCTTCCCACCGTAGAACCAAAAAAATTCGGATTCTCCTCATACTGTTCCAGATGATCAAAACCCAGAACCACATCTGCCTTTTCTCCATCTTTGTTCGGAACGATCAATTTTACCAGAATTGCCCCAAAATCAGATACAACTGCTTCCATACCATTTTTATTGATTATAGTATATAAAGAAGCCTTTCTGCCATCTCTTGTTACCCCAAAATCAGTTTTACTGACTCCCATGAACCTTCCTCCTTACAGCTCCACGCGGCCTTCCAGTGCACGAAGCAAAGTCACTTCATCAATATACTCCAGATCTCCGCCCACCGGCACTCCGCTGGCGATACGACTCACCTTGATCCCGGTCGGCTTCACCAGCTTACTGATATACATGGCGGTGGTCTCGCCCTCCAGACTGGAATTGGTGGCGATGATCACTTCATCCACATCCTTTTCCAGCCGGTGCATCAGTTCCTTCAGACGAATATCGGAAGGTCCGATTCCCAGCATGGGTGATATTGCTCCATGAAGCACATGATAAACCCCTTCATATTTTCCTGTCTTCTCATAAGCGCTCATATCCCGCGGATTCTCCACCACCATAATGACTTTGTGGTTTCTCTGAGGATTGGCGCAGATAGGACATAATTCCTTGTCTGTCAATGTCAGACATTCTTTACAATAGCGGATGGTTTTCTTCGCTTTTACAATGCTGTCTGCCAGCTTCTCCACCCGTTCTTCCGGCATATCAATAATATGAAATGCCAGCCGCTGTGCGGTCTTTGCTCCGATACCCGGCAAAGAAGCCAGTTGTTCTACCAACTGGCTGATCTGACTGCTGTAATATTCCATCAGAGACCAAATCCTCCCAGCCCTCCGGTAAGCTTGGCCATATTTGCTGCTGATGCTTCGTCTGCTTTGCGCAGTGCCTCATTGACCGCTGCCATGATCACATCTTCCAGCATCTCTACATCATCCGGATCAACTGCTTCCGGATCAAGTTTCACTTTTGTCACTTCTTTTTTACCGGTTACAGTCACTTCTACTGCTCCGCCGCCTGCGGTTGCTGTAAATTCTGCTGTCTCCAGCTCTTTTGCACTCTCTTCCATCTGACGCTGCATTCTCTGTGCCTGTTTCATCAGATTACTCATGTTTCCCGGCATTCCGCCTCCTGGAAATCCACCTCTTTTTGCCATATTTCTATCCTCCTGTTTTCTATGGTTCAATGTCAATATCCATATCTATAAACCCTGACAGATCCGTCACAGGATCCTGCGGTCTTGGATCTGTATGGGGTGTATGAATCTGTACTTTCATGCGGACCTTAAGTTCTCTTTCAATCATTTTTTCCACGCTGTCCGCCAGTTCCTGTTCATCCACCGGCAGTTCTCTTGCCAGAATGATCTGCACACCGGTTCCATCCGGCAGTTCTCGCAAAGCCGCATCCTTCAACTGCTGGCTCTGCATTCCACCCATCTTTCTGCGAAGTTCCTGAAAGCGGTCTACAAACATCCGCACATCTGTAGATAAAGCTTCTCTTGGGAGCTTCTCCTGACTGCGGGACTCTGTCTCCTGCCGGGACTGTGCCGCTCCTGATTCCGCTGCTGCCATCATAGGAATCCCTTTTTCCATCTGCTGTTCCAGCACACGGATCCTCTGCAAAATAGAATCATAATTCTGTTCCATTGCCGGACGGCACAGCTTGATCATGGCCAGTTCCACAAGCACACGCTTCTGCGTCGCATAACGAAGCTGTCCTGATAATTCTGACAACACACGAATATAACGCATGAGCGTATCCGTATCTGTCAGATCTGCTTCTTTTTTCATCTGTACCAGACGTTCCGTTGATACATCCAGCACATCTTCCATATTCTGATCGCTCTTTAACATCAGAAGATTGCGAAGATACCAGATAAAATCTGTGACAAACTGAGACAGTTCCCGACCCTGCAGAATGATCTGTTCCAGTTCCCGCACCACATCTGTAAGCTTCTGATCACAGATCTTACGGAACAGATCACCGAATACATCTGTGTCCACTGCTCCCAGCACATCCAGTACATGGTCATAGGTCAGCTTCTGGCCAAGATAAAAGGCAATACACTGATCCAGAAGGCTGAGTGCATCTCGCATGGAACCGTCCGCTGCTTTTGCAATATAGGTAAGAGCCTTATCTTCTACTTCCACCTGTTCTTTTTCTGTCAGTTCTCTCAATCGGTCTGCGATGGTCTCTACCGTGATCCGACGGAAATCATACCGCTGGCATCTGGACAGAATCGTAATAGGAATCTTATGGGCTTCTGTCGTTGCCAGAATAAAGATCACATAAGAAGGTGGCTCCTCCAGTGTTTTCAATAACGCATTGAATGCGCCGATAGAAAGCATATGGACCTCATCAATAATGTAAACTTTATACTTTCCTTCTGTCGGTGAATAGGCAACCTCGTCCCGGATCTCACGGATATTATCCACGCCATTATTAGATGCCGCATCGATCTCAATCACATTCATCGATGTTCCTGCGGCAATTGCCCGACAGGACGCACATTCGCCACAAGGATTCCCATCCACCGGGTGTTCACAGTTGACCGCTTTTGCAAATATTTTTGCCACAGTGGTCTTACCTGTACCTCTGGTTCCACAGAACAGATACGCATGTCCTATACGATCCGCGTTGATCTGATTCTTCAATGTTGTCACTATATGGTCCTGCCCCTTCACATCCGAAAACTCCGAAGGACGGAACTTCCGGTATAATGCGGTGTAAGACATGTCTATCCTCTCCTGTTCTGTCTGTTAATCTCCAAAACTGATACCGATCATCTTTGCTTCTTCAATGATGCCGGAATTCGGATCGACCATTTTCAGTTTACCTGCCACTTCGTCAAGCGGTACTTTACAGGTCTCTCCATTGATAATGCCTACCATGTATCCGTATTCTTCCTGGATGATCAGCTGTGCAGCTCTTGCACCCAGACGGGTGGAAAGCACACGGTCATAAGGAACCGGAGAGCCTCCTCTCTGCGTATGTCCCGGAACAGTCACACGCACATCTGCGCCGGTCCGCTGCATGATCTGTTCTGCCAGCTCATAAGATACAGACGGATACTGATAATTTGCCAGTTTATTTTTATATTCCTTCTTGGACAGAGCAGCATCTTCCTTGGAGATCGCACCCTCTGCTACTGCCAGGATCGTGAATCCTTTTTTCGCTTTGTTTCTCTTCTGAATCGCTCCGCAGACTTTATCAATATCATACGGAATCTCCGGGATCAGCACGATATCTGCACCGCCTGCAATACCTGCATGAAGTGTCAGCCATCCTACTTTATGTCCCATAACTTCCACAATAAATACACGACCGTGAGAAGCTGCTGTGGTATGGATACAGTCAATACAGTTCGTTGCGATATCAACTGCACTCTGGAATCCAAAGGTCATGTCGGTACCCCAGATATCATTATCGATGGTCTTGGGGAGATGGATGATATTGAGTCCCTCTTCACACAGAAGATTGGCTGTCTTCTGTGTTCCATTACCGCCCAGAATCACCAGACAATCCAGATCCAGTCTGCGGTAGTTCTGCTTCATGGCTGCTACCTTGTCCAGTCCGTTTTCATCCGGTATGCGCATATTTTTAAAAGACTGACGGGAGCTTCCAAGGATCGTACCTCCGCGGGTCAGGATTCCTGAAAAATCTCTGGCTGTCAGCAGACGATATTCGTTGTAGATGAGACCCTTGTATCCCTCTTCAAATCCATAGATCTCCACATCGCTTCCGAGTTCATTATATAATCCTTTTCCAACACCTCTCATAGTGGCATTCAGCGCCTGACAGTCGCCACCGCTGGTTAAGATACCTACACGCTTCATAACTCACTCTCCTTCACTGTCGTTTTTTGCAAAAAGCATTTGAGTTTATTATACCCTACCTGTCTGGTTTTCACAAGCACACGTAAAAAAAAGCCCCGATGCCGCGTGTGACATCAGGGTCTCATTCTTTATTTTTAATCCGTGCATCCCGCTTTGAACTGTCGACCACCACGTTACCTGCACAGTTAACTCAGACCAGGCACCCTCGCGGCACACAGGAGATCCCGCTTAGTGCTGCTTTGTTCCCAACCTGACACGGTTCACAGGTTCCTGTTGCGCAAGACCCGGGCATCAATGCCACTTATGCAGGGCAGCTGACGATCGAACAGCCCGAGGCAGGATATCACCTCTACTAAGGCGGATTGTAGATACAGGGCACCGCCATCTCCCCGGCTGCACGGAAATCTTATGACATTTTTACTTGCAATTCTCTTCAAGAATGCCTGTCCAGTATATCGCCTTTTGGAAGGTTTGTCAAACCTTTTGCACCTTGATTTTCCTCAGTTTACGGAAAAATTCCTTGAGAAGCGTAGAGCATTCTTCCTGAAGGATTCCTTCGGTCAGCTCCACCTGATGATTGAAAGCCGGCACATTAAGAAGATTCAGGATCGAACCGGCACATCCGGCTTTAGGATTCCGACATCCGATCACGACTCTTGGAATCCTTGCCTGTACAATGGCACCGGCACACATCTGACAAGGTTCCAGTGTAATGTACATGGTACATTCCTCCAGCCGCCAGTCTCCTACTGCCTTGCTGGCCTTTCGAATCGCCTGAAGTTCTGCATGAGCAAGGGTATTTTTATCCGTATTCCTCCGGTTATACCCTCTTGCAATGATCTTCCCATCTTTTACAATCACACAACCGATAGGAACCTCACCTAGTTTCTCCGCTTTCTTTGCCTGCCGGAGTGCTTCCTTCATATATTTCTCTTCTTCTGTCATTTTCTTTCACTCCGCTCTTCTCACATCTGCCAAACCATGGACAGCAGATGCACCGGATGCCTCCTTCCGGATATAATACAAAACGCTTCGTATCCACCGGATAATCATCCCATTCCGCCACATAGTCTCTTCCACCAGGACGCTTGACCCAGATTCCGTGAGTGTCTGCAAATCGGATTCCCTTTCCCAGAATATCTTCCGCATCCAGTTCTCCCTGCCATTCCAGTGCACCGTTCTGATTCTTCAGTGCTCCAAGATAGATCCCTATGGTTCTGTCCTGATGATAAAAATAAATATAAACATTTCCGGCGGCTTCACCCGGATGGCAATATCCGCGAAGATGCAGTGCCAGCCTGCAGTGTCCGCCCCGTTCTTCTGCCTTTACAAAACCTGTACTGCGGAGCTGTTCCCCGCGCTCATAGGCGTAAAGATATGCGATCTGTCTCTTATATTCCTGCATAGAATGTCCTCCCTGTCTTTCAGGTCTATTCTATGCGGGACGCAAAATATTTATGACTGTTATTGTCTTGCTTCTTCCACCAGATCCGCAAACTCTGCAAACTGCTGAAGACTCAGTGCCTCTCCACGGATCGTGGCTGACAGTCCCATCTTTTCCAGATTTTCCGCGATCAGTTCCTTGGATATACCAAGTCCTGGATCGTGGCTTACACTGTTCTGGAGAGTCTTTCGTCTCTGATTAAAAGAAGCCCGGATGATTCCAAACATAAGCTTTTCATTCTTCACCTTCACTGGCGGATCCACATGAGTCTGAAGACGGATCACTGCAGAACCAACATTAGGTCTTGGCATAAAACAGTTTGGCGGCACATTAGCCACAATATACGGATCTGCATAGTACTGAACCGCCAGGGACAATGCACCATAATCCTTGGAACCCGGTCCTGCCTGCATCCGCTCCGCCACTTCCTTCTGCACCATGACCGTAATATTATCCACCGGCACATGGCTCTCGAACAATCCCATAATGATCGGTGTAGTGATGTAGTATGGAAGATTTGCAACCACCTTCACCGGTCTTCCATCATTCATCTCCTCTGCCAGCTGGTTCAGATCCACTTTCAGAATATCTTCATTGATCACCGTCACATTATCATAAGGAGATAAGGTATCTTTCAGAATTGGAATCAGTGCACGGTCGATCTCCACCGCTGCCACGCCTCTGGCCGCATGTGCCAGATACTGGGTCATAGTTCCGATGCCCGGTCCGATCTCCACAACAAAATCATCCGGTCCGACACCTGCCGCCTGAATGATCTTCTCCAGTACATGTTCATCGATCAGAAAGTTCTGTCCGAATTTTTTCTGAAACACAAATTTGTATTTCTGTAATATTTCTATGGTATTTTTCGGATTTCCAAGGGTTGGCTCCGGTCTGCTCATTGATATCTTCTCCTTCTACTGTATTCCATAAAATCTTCTGGCATTCTCCTCTGTAATACGGATCACTTCTTCCGGTGTGATCCCTTTTAACGCCGCCAGCTCCTGCACCACATACTTCAACATTCCCGAATCATTGCGCTTTCCCCGGTTAGGCACCGGTGCCAGATACGGGCAGTCTGTCTCCAGAAGCAGATATTCCATAGGCGACTCCAGTACCGTCTCCTTCAGCTTCTTCGCATTCTTGAAGGTCAGCACGCCGCCAATTCCCAGATAAAGTCCCATCTTCCGGTATTCTCTTGCCATCTCCGGCGAATAAGAATAACAGTGCATGACCATGGGCATCTCCCCATGATAGTTTGCCTTCAGAAGTTCCATGGTGTCCGCTGCAGCCTCCCGGCTATGAATGATCACTGGCTTTTTCAGCTCCTTTGCCAGCTCCAGCTGTCGCAGAAACCATTTTTTCTGAAGGTCATGGTCTTCCTTATCCCAATAGTAGTCAAGCCCGATCTCTCCTACCGCCACGACTTTCGGTTTCTGAAGCTGTTCCCTCATCCACTCCATATCCTCTTCCCGAAGTTCGCCCACTTCGTCAGGATGTACGCCAACGGCACTGTATACAAACTCATACTCTTCACTTAAGCTTACCGAACGCCTGCTTCCTTCCATACTCGCACCCACGTTCACGACTGTTCCTACTCCCCGCTTCCGAAGAGAAGTCAGCACCTCATCTCTGTCTTCATCAAATGCTTCATCATCATAGTGTGCATGAGTGTCAAATATCATCTTATGGTCTGCTCCTGTCTGTTTTATGGATATTTCCCTAACAGTATACCGATTTTAAAATATCAATGCAACTATTCTTTACAGATATGCCTCATATTCCGCGCCCGCAAATGCGACCCGCATGCCATTATCCAGCGGAAACAGTTCATAGGGATTGAGCTGATGCTGTCCTGCCCGGGTTCCATTAGTAGAATTCAAATCCTCCAACAGGTAACAGCCCTCTTCCTTGATGATCCGAGCATGGATCCGACTTACTGTAGGCGCCGGAACCCAGCCATCCACACTTTCCTTCCTTTTACCGATCAAGAAGCTGGTCCCTTCCATCTTAAGATCCGGGTAGTCAGGATTTTTACTTTTCAACAAAAGTCCATAATGTTTCTCTTCTCTGAGAAATGTTGTTTCCCCTGTATTTCCCTGCTCTCGAAGAAACAACACGGATCCGCTCTTGATCTGATCCGCTTCCGCCACGTAAGTTTCCACAGGCTGCTTTTTCTTCTTATGAAAGAAATTCTTCCAGCTTCCGGTCTTTTCCAGGATCTCTTCCTGTACAGATTTTTTGCCAGATGACAACGTCTGCGTTCCTGTTACAGGCTCCACTGCTTCCACCACAGGCGAAGCAGTTTCTTCGTTTTTCTCCGGAGTTTCCATCTCCGTATGACTCTTCAGAATCTCCATCAAGCTGAAATTTGGTTCCAACGCACACTGATAGAGATCATACCCGAACTCGATTCCTTTCCGGTCGCTTTTATCCAGTTTTCCCATAAGATACTCCGCCAGATCAAGGAACGATTCCCGAATCTTTTTCTCATAACCTGGATAGTAGCAGACATACAGCCGTTCTGTCCGGGTATCCAGGTACAGATATTCCGGAAGTAATACAAAATGATCTGCATTCAACAAATATTCTTCCGATGCATTGAGGATCTGCAGAAGATCCTTTAAGAGTTCCACAAGCTGTTCATAAGAAACCTTTCTCCGTTCATAGAGAAGTTCCATGCTCTGTCGTCCGGTGATCTCATAAAAATACTCTGTCTGCTTTTCCTTCTTCTGTTCCACACATGGAAGGAATCCATAGATCCGATTCTCGGTTATCATCCGGTCTTCGTAGATCTCCTCCTTCTTCTCTGCATCTGTCATGATCATATAGTTACTGTTCAGATCTCTTTTGTATCTCACATCCATCATCTGTTTTTATTCCTCCCCTGATCTTATCATCCACCTGCTCCTGCGAATAACTTTGCACGGTCTTACCCTATATAACTTTTCTACTGTCTTAATCTCTATCTGAGTCGGAAGAAATCGACCTTTACCTGAAACCTTTATTTCTGCCTGAAGTGGACTTACACGCACCTCTACTTCTGCATCCTCCATCCAAAGCAGCCTCTCACTTAGCTTTCTGCTCAAATCTTCCTGCATCTGTTCCCTGATCACCTCGTCTGATCTTCCATCCCTGTAGATTCCTTTGACTCCAGATTCCAGTATGCCATGAGTCACTACCGCACAATCATGTGTATAGAGCGTAAAATAAACCAGATAGACCAGAAGAATACAGATCATCGGAACCAGAATAGACGCTTCCAGTACAAACCGTCCTTTTTTTCTGTTCCACTGTCTTTTCATATGATCGTCCCCCAAACTGTCAGCACAAAGCCAACGGTAAAAAACGGCACCAACGGAATTTCTTTTTTTCCGGACAAAATCCCATAACCTGCTCCCGCCAGCAGGCCAAGAAACAGAATTCCCATCAATATTTCATACGGCAGCCACATTCCCAGTGCAAGCAATAACCACCCATCTCCCAGACCAATTCTTTCTCCACTCAATTTCCCCACGACCAGCAGAAAAAGTCCTGGAAACCACACCATCTCCCGACCATTCCAAAGAGCCGTCAGCAGACCGGTCAGCAGAAGCTCCAACAACAGCCAGAAAGAAAGCATCTGATCTTTCATATCCTCCCATGACAGGATCAAGAGATGCAGAAAGACCCAGAGGACACTCATGATCCACCGCACCCCTGACAGCAGCGCATTCCTCCAGTCTGAGAATAAGGAATCGCCATCACCGTCCGCTTTAGTCCCCGACAAGTCTTTCGATTATGATAGTTGGTTCCATAATTGGTAATATAGACCATAGCTCCTGGTTTCTCTTTCTTTACACAGTATACACAGGCTGTATACCGGCTCCCATCCCAGTTTCTCGCAGCATCAAGCTGTCCGGCAGCGATACTCTGGATACTCACGTTCAGATACCGACAGTCCCTGCTTCTGTGATATACCTCACCTTTGGGTGTTACATAGACAAATATCTCGCCATCTCCCGAAAAGCTTTCTCCCGTATAACCTACCCAGTCTCTGACCACTACACGCTGCACTACCGAACGGCTTCCAAAGGAAAATGCGGAAAACGGAAGTGTCACCTGATCATAGGCATACAGACGGGTATACGGATCCCCCTCATCCGCTCCCTGTCCCACAGTCACCGCCAGCGACTGTGCCTGCTGTGTCAATGTCCGATATTTTTCTGCCTGAAATCCGGTCATCACAAAAACATAAAGCATAGCTGTTACCGCGCAGAGCAGAAATGGCAACACTATGGAAGTTTCCAGTGTCAGACTTCCTCTTTGAAAGGCACAGGGGTAGACTCTCCTGCTCACCACCTTTTGGAGACGCCATAACCGTCGGGATGTCTGAACACCTTTTTTATATTTTTCACACCTGCAGAAGAGCCTTCCCCCATGCCTTTCCTTTTGTTTACTCATATCCATATGTCCGCTCCAGATAAATGCCATCCATCCACACTTGCGCCGTCATACGCTCCACACAATGATCCAGATGAATCTGTTCACAACCTTCCATCATCCGCAGTTCTCCTTCAATCACATCCAGCGAGCGCATTGCCAATGTCTTTGCAGGAACAACGGTCAACAGCATACGCAAATAGTCTTCATAATCAAGTCCGCTCTGTTCTGCTGTCTGTGCATCATAACTTCCGGGATTTCCCAGAAAACGTAGAACCGCACTCAAGGGAACCTGCCACTGATCCTCCCCTTTTATCACTGCCAGTTCATAACCGCCCAGAAGCTGACGCACTTCTGCAATACTTTCCACATAAGCCCATCCGATCAGGATCAGATGCTTGACTGCCTGGATCAGGCTGTCATCCCCCGTAAGACCCGCAATTACCAAAGCAAGAAATTCTGCCTGTTCTTTATAGTTGGAGTGTGTCATCAAGAAGGTGTAATTTGCTCCTTCCCTCAATGCCAGCAATGACAGGATCGTCAATTCCAGATTTCTTTGATCCGATGGTTGTCCTGCAAACAAGTACTCCATCTGATAGTCCAGATAACCATCCTCTCTTCCCTCTGCGAGATGGTCTGATGCTTGTGTCAGATACTCACAGGCATATCCGATAAACCACTGCTTCTGGATCAGAGCATCCTCGTTTCCCTGTACAGCCCCTGCTCCTTCTGACAACTGTCTTACCGTCGGTATATTTACAGTATTGATGGTTTTCTCAGAGAGAATACTGCCGGAAGGCACCGCCATCTTGAAGAAAAATCCATCCAGAAAACTGCTCCAGGAAGATGCCTCCCCTGACAGTTCATCGTCTTCGTCATCATAGTCCATCACGATCCGCCGACTTTCTTCATAGTCCCGCTGCATCTCTTCCGCCTGCGTCAACAGCTCCTCACGCTGCTCAGGCCCAAGCAACCAGTCCTCCACCAGATCCTGTCCCCATTTTTCCTTCATGACCTCTATGGCCTGATGATAAAATACAGCACCGTCTCCATCCGTCGCCCGTACCAGGTCTTCAAGGTTTACTCCCTGAAGGTTCAAGCCATCCAACGGTTTTCCACGGACATTCGTAATATTTTCCTGTATAAATTTCCACAGATGACTGCAAAGTTCTTCTCTTTTCTCCGTTCCGCCCTGAAAGGAAGTGTCTATATAAAACAAATCCCACTTATCCAGCAGATGCGGCTCATATTCAGAAAACAGCGAGAACATCCCATTTTCCACAGCCTGTTCTGCCCGCCTTTTTGCCGACTGCTTCTGTACCGACTGAAGACAGATCAGATACAGACCAAGGAACACGAGAAAACTAAGTGTCAGCCACACAGTGATCGATCCTTTTTTCTTAGATCCGACTGGTCTGTGAAACAATTTTTTCAAAAATATCATTCACGACTCCTGTAATCTTTCCTTTAAAAATAATGACCAATCCCACAAGAACCACAATAATAAGAATGACTTCAACAGTTCCCATCCCTTTTTTATCCTTAAAGATCTTTCTCAACCAATCTTTCATAATATTCCTCCTGTCTTACCCGGCAAATGATGACACCGCCGGATACATGATCATGATCAAAATGCTCAACAACATTAAAAGCATCGGTAACAACAATCTGCTTTCACACTCTTCACCAATCTTCCGTGCCAGTGCTTTGCGGTCCTCAAAGGCATCTTTTGCTTCTGCTTTCAGCATTTCAACAAGATTGCCTGTCCCAAGGCGCAGATTCTGGCTGAGCAAGGTTCCAAGCTTCAGATAAGAAGATAACCGACAATCCATACCAAACTGCTCATAGGCCACAGTCTCTGCTACACCATTCTGCATCTGACGCAATGCCAGCTTCATCTGCTCATAGGCATCCTCCGAATTACCGGTCATCTGCCTCTGCTTCTCATACCCCCGTATGATTCGTTCCCAGGCGTGACGGATACTGATCCCTGCTCCCATGTAAAGACTTAAGCGATTCACAATGTCAGGATAGGCAAGCTGCATCTTTCGCTCATATTTCTGTTGTCTCTGTTCATCCTCCCGCTTCTTTCCTGTCCATAATCCACATAAGGCTGCTCCTGTGAGAAGAGTTGTCCACAGCCAGCGGGTATCTCTCTGTGGATACCAGGTAACTGCCTGCTCTGATACTTCGGCAGGTAATTGAACCGTCTCCTCATACCCGGCCTGACACTCCTGAAGCTGATACTGAAGCATCCGAACCATCATGGCTGTATCCGGCGCTTCCGGCGGACAGATCTGTATGGTCCGGTTCCAGGTCAGATTCTCCTCCCCAAAGTTCAGGAGCGCCTGTACCTGTATCCATACCGGTTCCTCAAGTCCTTCATTTTTCAACGTTCCGTCCGGTTCCAGATACTTCCAGGAATCCAGATACCATTGAACCGTCACTTCAGAATCCCATATCTGTGTGGGCATATGAAGATCCATGGTCACATGATCAAGCGATGTATTCTGTCCCAGAAAGATTGTTTCCAGATTCTTGGATGCCTCCCGGATCCTTGTCTGTTCTTCCTTCCGGTCATAAGGCACTGCTGCCACTGTTACATCTATCGGCGTCTTATCTTCTCCGATCTGCACCTGCAGATGCTCTGTCACACTGTCTGCGCCTTTTCCCGGACGGGACAGCTCCGTAAGCGGCTGCTGCTCCCACAGACTGCAGATCAACAGCAGAACGCTGACCGCCATGCCCACACATCCCGTCATCACAACTTTGGTCTTATATTTCAAACTGCACCATCCTCTTTCCCATCAAGTAAGCAGCCCCGTAGATTCCCAGGCAGACGCTCATGACGAGTACACCAGTCATGTTATGATACAGCCCCTCCAGAAATTCTCCCGATCCAAGCCGGATGTACAGCAACACCGCCGCCGGCATCACCGACATGATCCTCTGCTCATAGACTCTTGCGGCCAACAATGTGCGGATCTCCCTTCGGGTATCCATGATCTCCGCCATCTGCGCTGCCGTCCCACGAATCACTGTCTGAAGACTTCCTCCACTGATCCGTGCCGCCTTAAACACTTCCGCAAAGCTTTGCACTTCTTCATAAGGATATTTTTCCGCCAATTCATCAAACAGGATCTCTGGTCTCTGATTATTCCCTGCTTTGGCCAGCATCATCTTCAGTTCTTCCTGCATAATGCCTCCTTTCGGAAACATCAGACACAATTCCTGATAGGACTGTACCAATGCATTTTCCATTGAATAGCCCGCCGTGAGAGATGACGCCAGTAGCAGGATCCATTCCCGGAACATTTTCCGAAACAGCTCCTGTCTTTTTTCTCTTCGCACATTTTCTCTTTCCTTATGCCAAAACCATATCAATGGGATTAAAAAAGGAATTGCAAGAAAACTGTCGTAGTAGAGCCACGACAAAAGAATCGTAAGAAATCCGCCTTCCAGCCCGTCAAGAAGCACTGTTTTCCCGAGGATATATGATCCCGGCACGCTGAAATTTTTCAATCTGCTTCATTACTCCTGTCTTTTCCTGTATCCCGCAGACTCTGCCGGATATCTGCCCGGTTTCCCGGAAGAGAAACAGAGGATTTAACTCCACCTGTTCCCCTTCCATACCGGTTACTTCTGTAATTTCCAGTATTCTGCGGCTCTTATCCCGCAGACGTCCAAGATAAACGATAATATCCACCCCTGAGGCGATCTGTCTGCGAATCGCCTGTAAAGGAAGTTCTCTGTTCATCAAGACCATGGTCTCCATGCGTGCGACCGTATCTTTCGTACTATTGGCATGACAGGTACTGATACTCCCATCATGTCCTGTGTTCAGGCAGGTAAGCAGTTCAAATGCCTCGGCGCCCCTCACCTCTCCCACAATAATTCTCGACGGTCTCATCCTGAGCGATGCCCGGATCAGATCCCGGATCGATATTTCTTTACAGTCCTCCGTTCCTGCAGACCGGGTCTCCAGCCTCACCAGATTGGGCACATGCTGTATCTGAAGTTCTGCTGTGTCTTCAATAACCACAACCCGTTCCTCTTCAGGAATAAATTCCGAAAGTGCATTCAAAAAAGTCGTCTTGCCGCTGCCAGTTCCGCCTGCAACCAGAATCGAATAGCCTGCTCTCACCGCATCCGCCAGAAAATCAATCTCCTCCTGAGAGATACTGTCCATCTCCAGCAGCCGTTTCATGGTCATCGGCTCTTTTGGAAATCGTCGTATCGTGATGATCGGTCCGTTGACCGCCACCGGCGGCAGCACCACATGGACACGGTCTCCGTTTTCCAGCCTGGCATCTACGATGGGCTGGGATTCATTGACCGCCCGGTTGCATGCGCCGGCGATCTGCCGGATCACGTCCAGTATCCGTTCTCCTGAGTAAAAATTCTTCTCCCATCGGCTGAGCGTTCCATCCTTCTCCAGAAAGATCCCGTTCATGCCATTTACCATGATCTCCGTCACATCCGGCTCCTCCAGCAGCTCCTGAAGAACATCCATCTTGCGGAGTGCATGAAACAGTTCTTTTTTCAGGCGGCACCTTTCATTCAGCGAAACAGCCTGCTCTTTCCCATACGAAATCACAACTTCGTCGATCAGTTCCTGCATCTCTTCATCAGACACATCCCGACTCAGATCTACACGCTCTAAAATCTGTCTCTTCAGCTCTGCAAATATTTCTTTTGCCTCTGATACATCTCCCATGATCCCTCCTAACTTGTCAGCAGTTCCCGGATATAACTCCCCAGTCTCTGCTCCGGCAGCATACTTAAGTCTGATTCGCTGTCCGACCCGGTTCCATCGGGCGGCAGCTCGAGCTTCTGCAGCAGTTCCAGAATATCCAGTCCGTCTAAAATCTGAATATAGCGATCCCACTGTTCGATTTTTCCACGGGAGATCGGATCTTTCTTTACCGGCATATAGATCCCATCACATTGTCTCAACAATTCCAGTTCATGACCGGTGCTGGTTCCCATATCCAATATAATGACATCATACGTGCTCTGGCTTCGGATCAGATGCAGAAGTTTTTTCCATTCTTTTACTGTAATCTGACAAAAATCTGTATAGGAATCACAGGGTGGAATATAATCCATTGCTCCGAACTTCTGAACCATACTGTTGAGACGATAGAGAAACTGAGATTTATTCTGACGAAGAAAATATATGAGATCCGCCATATTCCAATGGTGCTCTCCCAACACCCCCGTCAGTCCTGAGCATTCTTCCATATTTAGATATAATACATGTTGTGTTTCCCCCACAATCTGGCCCAGCGTCAGCGCAAACCGCGTCTTTGCATTAGCATCTGCCGGTGAATATACCCCGATCACCCGGTTATCCTTTCGTACTCCCGCCGGATACAGCTCCCGGTTGTCCTGCTCCGAATAATAATACATGATCTCCCGCAGAATCGTTTCCACAGACTGATACTTGTACACGGTTGGATAAGAAGTAAACTTCCCTGGCAGATTTCCCTCAGAGAGCAGAATCACACATTTACCCTGAAGCACATCTTTCCATGCCTCATACCATTTTGCTGTTATCAGCAGGATCTCTGTCTCGTCTCCATCCGGTGTCTGTTCCATCCGTGTCTGATCCGTGCAGGCACAAACCTGGAATAAATAACCTTTTTTCAGATTGACATACTCGGCAAATGCCTGTACATAGGCAAGATCCGGGTCTGCAATCCATAATTTTGTGTTTTTCAAAATAACCTCCTGCAACAAATACTCCCGTTATTATGCTGCAAATTTTGGAATTTAGCTTTGAATGACAAGCCTGTAGCGAATTGCTACATAGTAGACAAACGTTTATCATGCGCCTATTATAAATCGCGGATTTTTATGTGTCCATGGTGTTTACAGTTTGTTCATATTTTTTAGCAAAAACTCACAAAAGATGAAAAGCTGACACTGCGTAAAGCAAAGAAACTCCGCTGAATCCGAGGGTTCCAGATGTCAAAAGGCTGACCGGTCCAAGTCCTACCTGACAGTCGATCCCCCATCTTTTCAGCATTGAATTGATCAGGCAGATGGCGATCCCACCCATAACTGTGCGAATACCGAAGTTCAAGATCCATTCCATCCGGTTTTTTATGCTTCCGATCAGCAGCACCAGCACACAGGCCCCTGCGATCAGCAGCATTCCTGTTCCTTTTTCCATCCTGCTCCCTCCCTTTCCTGTTGCCACTATATGAATCTCCCCTGGAAATATTCCATTTTCTGTATAATTCCTGATTTTCACGACTATACTGTTATTAACCTATTTTTCCCAGAACAGGAAGGAGGATACAGATGAGACAAAAGCAGGCAGACGCGCCTCCCGATACCAGGAAACAGCAGTTAATGGAAGATCTGCGCCGTACCAAATGTGCACTGGACCAGGCCTATTCCAATTTTGAAAATGTAGTGGATCCTGACTTGATAGACTGCTCCATCTATGAACTGAAAGCAGTGCAGATGCGCTACCGTTTTCTTCTGAAACAGGCAGAATTACTGGAAAAAGCGACTTAGAGATTCGTTGACTTCTTTTTCTTCCTGTGCTACTCTTAAGACAATGGTTTTTTATGCTATAATTTACGAAAACAGAGGATAAGCAAATGGAAAAGAAAAAGTTTTATATGACCACAGCCATTGCCTATGCATCCGGAAAACCGCACATCGGAAATACCTATGAAGTTGTACTGGCAGACAGCATTGCCCGTTATAAGAGATTCGAGGGTTACGATGTATTTTTCCAGACCGGAACCGATGAGCATGGCCAGAAGATTGAGCTGAAAGCAGAAGAAGCTGGCGTCACTCCGAAGGAATTCGTTGACAATGCCGCAGATCAGATTAAAAAGATCTGGGATCTGATGGATACTTCTTATGACAAATTCATCCGCACCACTGATGAAGATCATGAGAAACAAGTACAGAAAATCTTCAAATATATGTACGACAAGGGAGATATTTACAAAGGTTCCTATGAAGGAATGTACTGTACTCCCTGTGAGTCCTTCTGGACCCCGTCCCAGCTGGTAGATGGCAAATGCCCGGACTGCGGACGTGAAGTACAGCCTGCAAAGGAAGAGGCTTATTTCTTCAAGATGAGCAAATATGCTGACCGTCTGATCGAGCATATCAATACGCATCCGGAGTTCATTCAGCCTGTCTCCAGAAAGAATGAGATGATGAACAATTTCCTTCTGCCGGGACTGCAGGATCTGTGTGTATCCAGAACCTCCTTCACCTGGGGCATTCCGGTCACCTTCGATCCGAAGCATGTTACTTATGTATGGCTGGATGCACTGACCAACTATATCACCGGTATCGGCTATGACTGTGATGGAGACAGCACTGAGAACTTCAAGAAGCTGTGGCCTGCAGATCTGCATCTGATCGGTAAGGATATCATTCGTTTCCATACCATCTACTGGCCGATCTTCCTCATGTCTCTGGATCTGCCGCTTCCGAAGCAGGTATTCGGACATCCGTGGCTGCTGCAGGGCGACGGCAAGATGAGTAAGTCCAAAGGAAATGTACTTTACGCTGATGAACTGGTTGATTTCTTCGGTGTAGATGCTGTCCGTTACTTTGTACTTCATGAGATGCCGTTTGAAAATGATGGTGTGATCACCTGGGAACTGATGGTAGAGCGCCTGAACTCCGAGCTGGCAAATACCCTTGGCAATCTGGTAAACCGTACAGTTTCCATGTCCAATAAATATTTCGGTGGTGTAGTAACCAACACCGGTGTAGAGGAAGATGTGGATGCTGACCTGAAGGCAACCGTTCTTGGAACTCTCACCAAGACCACCGAGAAGATGGATCAGCTCCGTGTGGCAGATGCCCTGACAGAGATCTTCGCACTGTTCAAACGCTGCAACAAATATATTGATGAGACCATGCCTTGGGCATTGGCCAAAGATCCGGAGAAGAAAGACCGTCTGGCTACTGTTCTCTACAATCTGGTAGAGAGTATCAGCTACGGTGCTGCTCTTCTGGAGTCCTTTATGCCTACCACTTCCAAGAAGATCCTGGCTCAGCTGAATGCAAAACCAAGAACCATCGATCAGATGACTGAATTTGGTCTCTATGAGTCCGGCACCAGAGTAACAGAGACTCCGGAGATCCTGTTTGCCCGTCTGGATGTCAAAGAGGTTCTGGCAAAAGTAGAAGAGCACAAAGCTGCTCAGGCTGCAGAGGCTGCTCAGAAGGAAAATGTCATTGATATCGAAGCAAAAGAAGCTGTATCCTATGATGATTTCGCAAAACTGCAGTTTCAGGTAGGTGAGATCCTTTCCTGCGAAGCTGTTCCGAAAGCTGATAAGCTGCTCTGCTCTCAGGTGAAGATCGGAAGCCAGGTACGTCAGATCGTATCCGGTATCCGCAGCACCTACAGCCCGGAGGAGATGGTTGGCAAGAAGGTTATGGTTCTTGTAAACCTGCAGCCGAGAAAGATCCGCGGACTGGTATCTGAAGGCATGCTTCTGTGCGCAGAAGATGCTGACGGCAAGCTTTCTCTGGTCGCTCCGGAAAAAGAGATGCCAGCAGGCGCTGAGATCTGCTAATTCTATAAAATAAAAATGAAGCCTTCGCACATATTTTTCAGATTCTTGTCATATAGTTTTCTGATCATCACTGTGCGGAGGCTCTTTTTATGAAAAACAGGAAAAAACTTCTCTTTATTTTATTTCCACTTCTGATCCTGCTCATCTTACTTGGGCGGATTCTTTGCCACCCCTCCTTTTCCACCTATACATTCCGGCTTTTCCGTCAGGAACTGGCACAGGATACGATCACCCTGCATTATACCTTAAGCGATCCAGCGGCTTATGGTTTTAAAAATATGTCCGCCTCATTAGGCGATTTTACATATGCTTCCTTTCAGAAAAGGATTCAGAATCTGAAAGACAAGCAGGTCTCTTTGCAGAATTTTCTGGATCAGGATCTAAGTGAACAGGATGCCATGACCGCCGAACTTCTGGACTGGTGGCTTACCGGTCAGATAGAGATGGAAGATTTCTATTATTTTCAGGAGCCGCTGGGACCAACACTTGGTGTACAGGCACAGCTTCCGGTACTGCTGGCAGAATTTGCTTTTCGGAAAGAAACCGATGTTGATCTTTATCTGGATCTGCTAAAACAATTGCCCGATTATTTTGCACAGATTATAGATTTTGAGCGTGAAAAAGCCTCCCACGGTATGTTCTTAAATGGAGAATCCCTGGATCAGATCCTTGCCCAGTGTAATGCCATGCTGACAGTCGATGAGCATCATTTTCTGATCACATCCTTCTCTGACCGGTTGCGGGACTGCTCTTTTGTAAGCGACAGCCACCGGACTGCCTACGAAATCCGCAATCGGCAGATTATTAACGATTGCGTAGTTCCCGCCTACCAGTCTCTGATTACTTCTCTGGGCCAATTACGTTCAACACAGAATCAGGCATTGGGGCTTTATCACACTCCCGGCGGTCTCTCCTATTTTGAGCACCTGCTGAAATACACCGTAGGAACGGATCTTACAATCTCCCAGATCAGCCGTCTGCTGGATGATCAGATGGAGACCGACTATGAGACAGTCTATGCGGCGATTGAAGAGGGGATCGATCTGTTGGAGCATGATTCTGTCGCAACGGCAGACTCTGATACAGCGAACTCAAATGCTTCTGGTGACATGGCTTCTGCACAGACTGCCTCCGACGCTTCCAGCCCGCTCTACATCCTTCTTGACCTTCAAAAAAAGATCAATGAAGATTTCCCAATGCCTCCAGATACGAATTTTCAAGTTAAGACAGTTCCAGACTCTCTGGCGCCTTACCTAAGTCCCGCCTTTTATCTGACCCCGCCAGTGGATGCCACCCAGGAAAATACCATTTACATCAATCCTTCACAAAATACGGATGGGATCACGCTGCTCACCACACTGGCTCATGAAGGTTATCCTGGCCATCTCTATCAGCATACCTTTGAACAACTGGATTCCTATGATCCGATCCGAAGCCTTATCTATGTGGGCGGCTACACAGAAGGCTGGGGATTATACAGTGAACTCTATGCATATGATTTTCTTGATATGAATAAGACCAAGGCAAATGCCCTGAGGGCATTATCATCTCTGAACTATGCCATATGCGCAAGCCTGGATCTGTCCGTACACGGCATGGGCTGGAACGAGGCACAATGCGTCAGTTACCTTGCCTCCTTCGGAATCACCGACACCACACAGATCCACAAGCTCTATCTGCAGCTTCTGGAAGAGCCAGGCAACTATCTGAAATATTACCTTGGTTACCTGGAGATCTGCAAACTAAAAGAGAGCGCTCTCGCACTCTCTTCTAACTGGTCTTTATATGATTTTCATAACTGGTTCCTGACTACCGGACCGGCTCCATTTTCCATTCTCACCGAACACTTAGAGGACCTTGAAATATCCCCGAAGCTTCTCAAGCGCATGAGCCAGGACTTCCATCTCCTGTCCGTCCAGCCCTTCCATGACGGTCGAAACCATTTTCTGATGAAACGCCGCATGCTTCTCGTAGGCTGACAACCCTTTATCTGTCAGTGACAGAAGCACCACTCGCTTATCCTGTGCACTGCGGACACGAGACACATACCCTTTTTTTACCAGGTTGTTGATGGCTGTGGTCAGCGTACCAACGGTCACTGCCATCTCACCGGCTACCGTAGACATATTTTTCGGTTCTCCAATCCCAATTGCATCAATAATGTGCATGTCATTGATGGAGATTTCCTTAAATGTACCTGTGATCAGGGCTTTCTGCTCCACGTCCAGAATTTCATTAAATAACATGACCAACAGGTCGTTCAGCAAATTTTCCTGATTCACACTCATCTACGCTCACCGTCCTCTTTTTCTTGTCACAGTATAGCACAATTCGGACAGTGCCGCAATGATTGCTTGCAGGTAGAAAACTCATAAAAGCCCGGAGTATGGCATAAAAATAAGCTTCTTCACCCTTTTATTTCTTGGACTCTGCCAGATCTTTATCTTTGTATCCGAACATCCAGGTCAGTGCAAATGCAACACCTGCGGAGATCAGGAACATGATGATATAATTCAACGGATCATTCAGGCACAGCAGCAGTCCGAAGATACCGGTCACACCGGTACCGGTTGCACCAAGTCCCACGATGGAAGCGTACAGTGCACCGCACGCGCCACCTGCCGCACCGCAGATGAACGGACGGAAGAAACGTAAGTTCACACCGAAGATTGCCGGTTCTGTGATTCCCATAAAGCAGGACATTGCAGACGGTACTGCCATGGATTTGATCTTGCTGTTTCTTGTCTTCAGGGCAACAGCCAGTGCTGCAGCTCCCTGTGCAATATTGGCTGCAGATGCCAGCGGCAGCCAGAAAGTCTTTCCGTAAAGTCCAAGCTGCGCCACATCGATCACCGTATACATATGATGAACACCTGCCACAACGGTTGCAGAGTAAAGACCTCCCATAATAAAGCTTCCAACGCCAAACGGAAGCGTGATCAACTGCTGAACACCACCGATAATTGCATTTTCAACTGTTACGAATACCGGTCCGATGATAGAGTAAGTCAGATAACCAGTCACAAATACGCTGACCAGCGGAGTAACGAACAGGTCAAACATGGCCGGTACGATCTTGTGCAGCCGTTTTTCAATGAAACACATAACAAATACGGCAATAATAACCGGAATAACATGACCCTGATAACCTACCAGATCAATCTTATAAAGTCCAAACCACACACTCTGAGTCTGCTTTACACCTTCGGTTGCCACGGTCCACGCATTCTGAAGATCTGGATGGATCATCAGCATACCGATTACTGCTCCCAGATACTGATTTCCGCCAAATACCTTTGCTGCACTGAATGCAATCAGAATCGGCAAGAATACGTATGCAGTATTTCCAAAAAGATTAGCGAACACAAATATAGAGCTTGATGTGTCAATATTTACAAATCCATTGTTTACCATGAAATTCAGTGCTTCCATGATACCCATAAGAAATCCGCTGGCTACGATCGCCGGAATGATCGGTACGAAGATGTCGCCCAACGTCTTGATCGCCTGCTTATACCAGGGCTGTTTTGCTGCAGCCGCTGCCGTTGCTTCCTCTTTGCTGGCACCTGTCAGACCGGACACTGCAAGAAATTCATCATATACCTTGTTTACCACACCTGTTCCCAGAATGATCTGAACCTGTCCCGAGGCACTGAACACACCTTTTACCCCATCAATATCTTCCACTGCTTTTACATCACATTTTTCATTGTCTGCCAGCACCAGACGAAGTCTGGTGGAGCAATGTGCTGCGGAAACAATATTTTCCTTTTTTCCGACTTTTTCATAGATCTCTTCTGCAATCTTTCTGTAATCCATTTCCTTCTCTCCTTTTATCTCTTATAACGCTCTATGGCTGTCCTAAGTCCTGTTTTCCCAAATACTTCTATGTGGTTTTCCTAACAGGACAGGAAGTCTCCTGTTACATGTTCTCCATGTACTTCCACCTGATAGTTTCCCGTCTCCGGATAAAATCTGGTTGAAAATACATCTTTGCCGCCATTTAAGAACACTTCTACACAAGAAGCATCCACAATGATCCTTGCATCTGTCACTTCATCAAGCTCCCGACCACGGATCGTCCGGCCGCAGCCCAGCTCTTTGTCTGTAAATTCCATGCAGAACAGTTTTGCTTCCGGATCATAAGACAACTCCAGTCCTTTTGACAGGATCACTTTCCATGCTCCCTCTTTGGGAAGCAATGTCAGTTCATAGCAGTCGGTCTCACAATGTTTCTCGTAAGATCCTTCAAACCGCTCTTTCTGTTTCCATATTGTTCCAATCTCGCGCACTGGATTCTGACACAACACACCGTCCCGCACAGACAATTCTCGTGGGAGAGTCAGCACATGCTGCCAGCCGTCTTCCACGGAACGATTGGTATACTGCTCATCCGCATCTGCCATTCCCATCCAGCCGATCAGAATTCTTCTTCCGGTGGAATCCACAAAGGTCTGCGGAGCATAAAAATCAAATCCACCATCAATCTCCCGAAATGCTCCTGGTACTCCATCAGTCCGGAAATCTCCATGAATAATGCCTGCTACTGTCTGATACTGATTGCGGTATTTCCATCCGTCTGCTTCCAGTCCCTGAGGAGAAATGCTCAGAACCGTATATCCGTCCAGTTCATAGAGATCCGGGCATTCCCACATGAATCCAAATGTTTCTTCTGACTGCAGGCGGTGAATGCATTTCCAGTGTTCCTTATCTTCCGAAGAAAAGACCAGAACCACCCCTTTGTCTTCCTTCGTTCTTGCACCCTGTACCATGTAATAGGTATCATCCTGCTTCCACACCTTCGGATCCCTCACGTGACAGGTCAGATCCCACGGATAATCCGCATTCGTCATCAGAAGCTTCTTGGTCTCAAAGGTCTTTCCATCCCGGCTGATCGCCAGCACTGTGTTGGATTCCCGGCCATTGTTAATATAATCATAAGTACCTTGAAGCTTCACATTTCCTGTGTAATACACATACATCACACCGTCTTCCACAAGTGCTGAGCCTGAATAGGCACCGTGACAGTCATAAGGCTGATCCGGCTGAAGAGGTGCACCCTTATATTCCCAATGAACCAGATCCTTGCTGGTGCATAATCCCCAGAATTTTAATCCGCCATGCACTTCAAAAGGCGACATCTGAAAAAATGCATAATAGGTTCCTTCATACTCACACAATCCATTGGGATCATTAAGCCATCCTACCGGCGGCATCACATGAAAATGCGGGATCCACCGTTGTATGTTTTTATGCTTCTGTTTTTCAACTGCTTCATCTACGAGTTTCTGTAATGTTCTGTGTAAAGCATTCATGCTTGCTGTACTCCTTTCAGATCTGAACTCTGTCTGCAGATCAGCTCCGCATGAAGCGGATGATCTTCTCTCTTCTGATCATTCGGATGATCCATCCGGTAAAGCAGCCTCTGTACTGCCAGCGATGCCATGGTCTCATTTGGCTGTGCGATACTGGACAGGGACGGATACAAAACCTCGCATAAATAAATATTATCGAATCCTACAATCCCCACCTGCTCCGGAACCCGGATCTTCATCTTCTGCAGAATTCCCATCATCTGCACTGCCCGCCGGTCATTGTAGGCAAAGATTCCGGTCTTTCCGGTGGTCTTCGCAAAATGTTCCTTCAATGCGGCTTCGATCACCTGTGAATCCTTAGATGAAATAATAGTCAGGTGCTTTCTGAACTCTCTGCACTCATTTGCCATTCCATCAATAAATCCCAGATATTTATCATCTGTGGTATTTCCAAAGAAAATATATTCTTCATAACCCTGCTCACGCAGATGTCGCGCCACCTGTGCGCCTGCCTCATCATGTGCCACATAAAAAGAATCAATTCCTGTGGCATGTCTTGTGATCACAACGGTTGGGATATCCAGACGGCTGACCATGCCTCTCCATTCTGCCCCATTCTCATCTACCGGAACCATGATCAGTCCATCCACCCGATAACGCCTCACAACATCCAGGCACTCTCTTTCTTTCTCCAGATCATAATCAGAGCTGAACAGAATCAGACTGTAACCATCCTTTCTTGCCTCTTCTCCGATGTATTTTACCAGCTCCGCAAAAAAAGAGTTGGAGATGTCGGTCACGATCACACCGATCAGACGGGTCTTGCTCCCTACCAGGCTCTGCGCCATTACATTTGGCTGAAAATCATGTTCTCTTGCACATGCAAGAACACGTTCCCGAATCTCTGGATTTACTGCTGTATTCCCATTTAACACACGCGAAACGGTGGGCTGGGATACCCCTGTCAGTCTCGCGATCTCTGTCATTGTTATCATGCTGCTTCCCTCTGTGAATAGTTGTGAATCGCTTTATAATTGTTTGCTGAATGGTTGTGAATCATATGTGAATACGTATTCACAACTTCTGTGCTTATAGTAACATGTCTATATTTTTCAGTCAATTAGCACTTGTTCATAATATTGACTGTCCATTTTTGTGCAGAATGCATCATCCCATTCTCGCCAGCACCACACTGGCAGCGATGCCTGCAAGAGTTGACAGAAGTGCTCCTGCCAGCGTCCAACGGGTCTTTGACACTTTGGCTGTCAGAAAATACACACTCATGGTGTAGAACACTGTCTCCGTGCTGCTCATCATGATCGATGCGATCAGACCAATCTGAGAATCAGTTCCGTATTCTTTATAAATGTCCAGTGCCAATGATGTAGCAGCAGAGGATGAAAACAAGCGCACAATTGCCAGTGGAACCAGTTCCACCGGAAAATGGATCCATTGCGCCGGTACTACCAGCAGCCTCGAGATCAGTTCCAGGAATCCCGATGCCCGCAGCATTCCCACTGCCACCATCAATCCCACAAGTGTGGGCAGAATCTTCAATACCGTATGGATTCCCTCCGCTGCACCCTTTACAAATTCATCATAAACAGGAATCTTTGCTGCCAGACCAGTGACAAGAATATAGACGATCAGAATCGGAATTATAAAATCAGAAATATAATAAAAGAGATTCATAAAAATCCCCTCGGCAATGGAATCATTCTATTATATCCAATACCGAAGGGATTTATAACAGTTTTTCTTTATTTTCCAAGACAAATATTTTCAATCTCAGCCAGCCGGTCAATATAATAGTCAGCTCCGGACTGATCATAACCAAACCGGTCATCTCGCTTACAGATAACGACCGCCCCTGCGCTCTCGGCTGCCTGCAGTCCAAAGGTAGAATCTTCCACCACATAGCAGTCTTTCGGCTCCACACCCATTTTCCTCATGGTATAAATATAAATCTCCGGATCCGGCTTACTGTGTACAAACTCTTGACCGCTGACAATAATATCAAAATAATCTGTCAGTTCCAATCCCCCAAGATTCTGCAAAATCTTTTCCTTCGGAGCGGAAGAAGCCATTCCAATGTGAAATCCACTGGCTTTGAGTTTCTTCATCAGAGGATAAATGTCCTCATTCACGATTGCCCGCAGGTTAAGCGGATACTCCGCATTGACCTGGTCACGACCTTTATTATACGCTTCATAACTCATAACGAAGTCCGGTACATTTTCCTGAAACAGTTCGTACGTATCCTTTCGGTTTGATCCGCAGATCTGAAAACTCAGTTCATCAGTTATCGTAAACCCGTTTCTCTCCATATATATTTTAATCCGCTTCTGATACTCCGGCTCGGAATCAATGATAACGCCGTCCATATCAAATATAATATGTTTTTTCATGGCTGCTCCTTGTCCTCTATACTTTTTTACTCTGCTTGCATGTCTACTTATCATCCACTATAATAACAAATAATAATATGGCAGGCAATTATATGACTTTTATAACGGAGGATATTTTTATGCACATCAAAGAAAATGCAACTGGCATCCAGCACATTGGCATCCCTACCAAAGATATGGATGCAACCATTCGTTTCTATGAATCACTTGGATTTGAACGACTCTATGAGACCCGTAACAAAGAGGAAGACGACGGACGGGTTATCTTCTTCCAGCTTCATGACCTCGTTCTTGAGACTTATGAAGTCAAAGACCCGAAGATGGTACTTGGCGCCATTGATCATTTTTCCATCAATGTAAAAGATATTGACGATGCTTTCCGCTTCATCAACGAAGCCGGCATGAACAATACCAACGATTTTATTCATTTTCTTCCTTTCTTTGAAAACGGTGTGAAATTCTTTAAGATTGAAGGCCCGAATAAAGAAACTGTAGAATTTAATCAGTATGTATAATGTTGAGGTTTTATCATCACTTTCCAGGCTCCCTGGGGAACTTATTTAAGTAATGTGATATAAATAAGTTGGAAAGACAGTTCAACAATAAGAAATGCTCAACTACTTACTTAAGTAGGTAGTTGAGCAACAATTCCGGTTTCAGAATGTGACCCCTGACACCAGGATCACATTGGCATAAGATGTCGTTTCTCCTGTTCTCACAACAGCTCGACTCTTCTTTGTAAGCTCTTTTAATTTTTCATGAGAAACATATGTCACTTTTATATTTGGGAAACGATGAAGTGTTTCATGCCATAGTTCCGGGGATACATCTTTCATCTCTTCTGCCAGAATAATTTCCTGCACACACAATTCTTCCAGAATCGTATCAAGAGTTTCCAGAAATCCTGGTGTTCCTTTTCTAAGCGCAAGATCGATTCGCTGGGTCTCCTGTGGAATTGGGAGTCCACAATCCCCAACCGTCAAAGTATCTGTATGTCCCATTTTTGCAATCACATATGACAGTTCTGAATTTAATAAAGCTGATTTTTTCATATGGCACCTCCTATTTTTTGGAGCCTTTCAACATTTTTGTATTCTTATAATCATCCATATATACAGCAATCAAAATAACGATTCCCTTACAAATGTACTGATAAAAACTGTCCATCTTCAACATATTAAGACCATTATTAATAAATCCAATAATAAATGCACCAAGTACGGTACCAGCAATTGCACCACGACCTCCAGCCATGGATGTTCCACCCAAAACAACAGCTGCAATAGCATCCATTTCCGCACCATTTCCTACAGCCGGCTGCATAGAACTATTGCGGCTAGTAAGTACCATACCTGCCATTCCAGCACAGATTCCTGATATAGTATAAATCAAAACCGTAATTTTCTTTGTATCAATACCTGCGAATAATGCTGCCTTCGGATTTCCTCCTATTGCATACATATGACGTCCAAATTTTGATCCCGATAAAAGCAAACTACTTATAATAACAATCAGAATCATATAAATGACCGGATATGGAATAGGACCAAGAGAAGCCCCACCGAAGTTCATATATGCCTGACTTGTCAAACGGATGGTTCCTGCACCTGTAATAACATATACCATACCTCTTAAGATATTTTGGATTGCATAAGTAACAATAAATGCAGGCAAATGTGTATTTGCAAGGATCAGACCATCTATTAAACCTGATACTGCTCCAACACCCAAACCTGCCAGCAGGCAGATTCCAAAAGGAATTCCCATCAGTGATAGGTATGCAGATACCATGCCAGACATTGCCATAACTGCTCCCACAGAAAGATCGATACCGCCAATGATCAGTACCAAAGTCATTGCGCAGGCAATAATCATATTGATGGATACCTGACGCGCCACATTGATCAGGTTCGTAGCTGTCCGGAAGGTAGGTGATGCGATGGACAATACAACAAATAAAATAATGAGAAAAGCAAACTGTCCTGCATACTGCATGAACCAGCGCCGAAATCGTTCTCCTGTTTGAATAGCTTCTTTATTTTTCATTGATAACACCTGGTCCTTTCTATTTATGTTTCATTTATCAAATGTTCACCGCATATCCCATGATTTTCTCCTGAGACAGATCTTCCCGTTCAAGAACTGCAGATATTTCACCACTTCTCATGACAATGACCCGATCACTCATATTAATGATTTCCGGCAGTTCTGAAGAAATCATGATAATTGCCATTCCCTGCTCTGCCAGTTGATTCATCAATTCATAGATTTCTGCCTTTGCACCAACATCAATACCTCTTGTAGGCTCATCCATGATCAGGATTCCCGGATTTGTTGCCAGCCATCTGGCAATCACGACCTTCTGCTGATTACCTCCTGATAAATTCTGTATCAATGTTTCTCTGGAAGCCATTTTAATAGAAAGCTTCTCTGTATAGTCATCTACAATATCTTCTTCTTTTTTCCTATTTACAAATACACCCTGAATAAATTCTTTCAATATACGGATTGTCATGTTGAACCGATTGGACTGTAATGCAAACAGACTCTCTTCTCGACGGCTTTCCGGTATAAATCCTATTTTCTGCGCATAAGCCTGGGAAGGGGTTTTTATGTGGATTTCATTTCCATATAACTCAACAGTTCCAGCAGTCATCTCATCAAAGCCAAGAATTGCCTTGATTACTTCTGTCCGTCCTGCTCCGACTAATCCGGAAAATCCAAGAATTTCGCCTTCTCTCAAATCAAAAGAAACGTCCTTCACATAATTGGATGACAGATGCTTTACTGACATTACGACCTTTCCAGGTTTTCTGTAAGTGCGGGTGTAATAATTGGTCATCTCACGTCCAACCATAAGATTTACAATTTCTTCATTGGTCACATCACTTACATTTGCCACTGCTACAGACTGTCCATCACGAAATACCGTTACACGGTCACATATCTGCTCCAGCTCAGAAAGTCTGTGTGATATATAGATAATTCCAATTCCTCTTTTCTTCAAAGACCGGATATTCTCAAATAATGCATCAATCTCTCGATCAGAAAGTGAAGATGTAGGCTCATCCATAACGATAATTCTGGCATTAAAAGAGACGGATTTGACAATCTCCACCATCTGCTGCTGTGCGACCGTCAACTCAGCCACCTTATCTTCTGCACGGATTCCTGTCAGCCCTAGATCATCAATAAACTTCTGTGCCATCTCGTACATTTTTCCATAATCGACCATTCCGCCCTTCACTGGCTCCCGATTCAGGAAAATATTTTCTGCCACAGACAGATACGGCACAAGCACCAATTCCTGATGAATGATATTGATTCCCGCCGCCTTTGCATCTTGGATTCCATGAATGCCTGCATCTTTACCATCAATCAGGATTTCTCCCTCATCCCTCGTATAGATACCACCAAGGATATTGATAATTGTTGATTTTCCTGCACCATTTTCTCCAACCAGTGCCATCACTTCGCCTGCTTTCAGCGTAAGATCAACACCCTTCAGTGCATAAACACCGGGGAAGCGTTTATGTATATTTTTCATTTCCAGCAAGTATTCTTCCACGGCTGTCCCTCCTTTATGAAAAAACGCATGCCTCCCGTATGGTCAGGCCCATCAGAAAGCATGCGCTCTTTTACTCAGACTACTTTACTCATAACCGTTCTGTGAAATTAGTCCCAGCTCTCAAGATCATAATCTTTGATGTTATCAGAGTTGATCATCCACATCTCAACCTGAGCTTCTTTATCTACAGTCTCGCCCTTTGCAAGTTTAATTCCTGCATCCAGGGAAGTCTTTGCAAGGTCAACCGGGGAATATACCATGGTACCGGTCATCTGTCCATCAGCGATAGACTGTTTTCCTGCCGGAGATCCATCAAATCCAATTACAATACAATCAGCTTTGTTCATCTGTGCACAGGTACCATAGCAGGTAAGTGCAGTATTATCATTCAGGCAAAGGAAAGCACTGATTTCCGGATTACCGATCAGCATATCTTCTGTGTAAGAAGCGATCGCGGAAAGGTCTGTACAGTCTTTCTCAACGATTGTTACATCGTCTCTTCCTTTATCTTTCAGAGCATCTCTCATACCAGTAAAACGATCTGCGATAACAGACAGCTGTGAATAATTCAAAGCACCAAGAGTTGCGTCTTTCTCAAGCTTCTCTGCCAGATATTCACCTGCAGTATAACCAGCAGTATAGCAGTCTGCAGTTACGAAGCAGTCAACCATATCCTGATCTGCTTCATCAACCTTAGAGTCCGCATTGACGATCTTAACACCTGCATCTTTTGCAACCTTCAAAGCATTTCCAAGTGCTGTATAGTCTGCTGGAAGTACAACGAGTACATCAATCCCCTGTGCTACAAGGTCTTCAATCTGAGATACCTGATTTGCCGGTGTGGAGTTCGCATCTGTTACAGCAACCTTCGCTCCTGCCGCTTCTGCTTCTTCCTTAAAGGTGTCAGCAAACTGAACTGCCCATGTCTCTGTCTGGTTATGCATTGCAAGTCCGATAAATACTTCGCCGTCATCTGCAGCAGCTTCATCTGCCACATCTGTTGCTGCATCGGCTGCATCTTCTGTTGTGGTCTCTGCAGGTGCATCTGCAGAAGTGTCTGCTGTCTGACCACATCCAACCAAACCAAAACACATGGTTCCTACAAGTAACGCTGCTACTAATTTTTTCATAGTACCCTATCCTCCCAATTTTTTTATTTGATACTATATTTTAGTATATGACAGTTCCATCCGCGTCATATACCAGTTACCTGAATCTTTTACTTCTTCAGAAATGCACAGATCTGATCCAGTGCTTCAAATGTTTCTGAATAGGTTCTTAAAATAAATGCATGAGGCATGCCTTCATAGACTTTACACTCCACCGGTACTCCTGCATCCTTTAACCGCTTTGCATACATCAGTCCGTCATCCACAAGTCCATCGCATTCTGCCTGAATAAACAGTGCTTTCGGAAGCCCCTCCAGATCATCTGCCAGAAGCGGTGATGCATATGGTTTGCCTGCGTCTGCTTTGATATTTTTAAAATAGGAAGTCAGAACTGGTGTCGGATGTTCTTCTGTTCCGCATACAGAGCCATATACTTCCAGTGATCTTTTCTTAACTGCTTCTGCTACATCTGTTACTGGGTAAATAAGAATTTGTCCATACACATCAAATTCTTTCCGATCTTTTGCCATCAAAGCAATTGCGGCTGCAAAATTACCTCCACTACTGTCTCCACATACAAACAACCGATCCTCTGCTATTCCAAGCTTCTCCTTGTGTTCAATCGCCCATTTACATGCCAGATAACAATCTTCCAGTCCCCGCGGAAACTTATATTCCGGTGCAAGTCTGTATTCCACGTTGATTGCTATCACTCCTGCTTCTGCTGCCAGATAGGATGGTACATAATCATGGGTTTCCACACTGCATGTCATAAATCCTCCGCCATGGAAAAACATCACTACCGGTAATGATCCTGTTGCATTCTTTGGCCGGTATATTTTTACCGGTATCTCATATCCGTCTTCTGCAGTAAAGGATTCATAATGCTTTTCCAGTTTGTCATCTTTGGAATACGGCTGTGTGATTCCATGGTAAAATGCAGCCTCTTCTGTCACGATCTCTTTTCTTCTTGCCGGATCGAAACCTGTAAAGAAATCCGGTTCCAGATTCACCTTTGGATCTAATGACCCATATTTAATTTTCAACAGCGTTTCAAACTTTTTTTCCATGTTCCTTCCCTCCTGCCTTTAACTGGAACTACGTACTCTCATTTCATATGGCAATTCCTTTGAATATAACGGTTCCCCATTCGTAATATGCCGGATCAGCATCTTTGCTGCTTCTTTACCCATTTCATATGCTGGCTGTGCAATTGTTGTCAATGGCGGTGATAAATATTTTGCAAACATCACATCATCCAATCCAACAATTTTTATATCCTCTGGTATTTTCCATCCACCTTCTGATAATGCCTGTATGGCTCCTGTTGCGATCAGATCATTTCCACATACCAGACCATCTATCCTGCAGATTCTGCAGATTTTCTGGATTCCCTGATATCCGGTCTCCTCATTATAATCATTTTTAAAAATCATGACTGGATCGACTGTTCTCTTATATTGCTTTAATGCTTTTTCGTAACCTTCATATCGATAGTCCCGCTCTTTACCAAGATTGGCAGATATAAATGCAATTTTCTCACAACCTTGTTTGATCAATCTGCAAGTGGCATCATAAATCGCTCCCATACAGTTCACATAGATCTTGCCAATATTTTTTGAATTGGTATCAATTCCTCGGTCCACTACTACAACCGGTATATTTCCAATCAGTTCCTTGGAAAAGACACTTTCTCTCGTTGTCTGTGTAAAAATAAGACCGTCTACCATCTTCGACCGAAGGAATGAGATACAGCTTTCTTCTCTGACTACGTCATTATCTGTGTTACAGAAGACAACTGCAAATCCGTATTTCTTTGCTTCATCCTCGATTCCTCTTGCAATCTCCGGGAAAAACGGGTTACTGATGTCAGGAAGTACAAAACCGATGGTATTGGTCTTTTTTTCTTTCAGTCCTTTTGCAATCGCATTGGGACGATATCCGCTGTTCTCTACTAGTTCCCGGATTCGTTTTCTTGTCGCTTCGCTGATATGCTCATCTCTTCCGTTTACAACCTTTGAGACTGTTGCAATTGATACGCCTGCTTCCTGTGCCAGTTGCTTCAAGGTCTTTGCCATTCGTTTATCCCTTTCTAGTGCAAAGGTAAACGTTTACCTTACCTTACTTAGCAGTTTCGTGAAGAAACTGCTATTTACGTAATCGTTTAACTTGATTTGATAATATCACATTTACCTTTCCGTTACTATTCATAATTTATCCAAATTTATTTTCAGTATTTTGTATGTTTTAACGGTAAAAGGCATTCTTTTTTCCTGATAAGAAATAGAAGCCATTGCCATAAGATCATAAAAATTCCCACTAACTAAATATAGCCGTCATTTTCCTGGCAAGTAGAATGACGGCTATATATGGGAATTGTATGGCAAATGTTTCCGAGGGCCTGAGGGTTTGCCCTCGGAAATCAAGGTACTATCTTTACTTTTTATTTTTCGTTACTTAAAACTTCAGCATCACTTTAACTACCGGTTCGGTACGCTTATCAGCCATCTCCATAGCAGCAGTAAACTCTTCGATCGGATAAATCTTGGAGACCATCTTCTTGCTATCAATATGGCCTTTCGCCATGTTCTCAACTACAACCTCATAGTCTTTACGAACATACATGTTAGATCCAATCAGAGACTGCTGTTTTACCTGAATCATGTTGTACGGACAGCCAGTTCCATTTGGAATAACTGCGATTTCGGAGATCACGCCACCTTCCTTGGTGCATTTTGACGCACTTTCCACAACCGGAGCATTACCAAATGCAAGGAATGTAATATCAACACCTTCACCATTGGTCAGCTTCTTAACTTCTGCTTCCAGATCCTCTTTCATACTGTTGATGGTATATTCGCATCCCAATTCTCTGGCCATTTCCAGGTTATAGTCTACAACATCGGCTACGATGATCTTGCTCGGGTTGCAAATCTTAGCACTTAAATATACACCAAGTCCGATCGTACCTGCTCCGATGATCAGAATATTCTGTCCGATAGATACGTCACGTTCACGAACTGCATGCATACCAACTGCGATTGGCTCGATCAGAGCGCCTTCCTCAAAGGAAACATCATCGCCCAGATGTACAACTGTTTTCTCCGGAACTACTACATACTCTCCAAAAGATCCGCTCCAGTAGGTAGCACCCAGAATTTTCTTATTTTTACAAATATTGTATTTTCCAATACGACACTGCGGACAATCGTCACAGCCATACTGCGGTTCTGCGGTAACTCTGTCACCGACTTTTACGCTCGTTACATCGGATCCCACCTCAACAACGATACCTGCAAATTCATGTCCGGAAACCAGCGGCGGAACTCTCCACGCATGTTTTCCATGATAAGCATGTACTTCTGATCCACAGATTCCTGTCACAACCACTTTGATCTTTACATCCGTTGATTTCTCAATCTGCGGTTCCGGTACTTCTTTAAAATATGCCTTTCCAGGCTCTTCAATAAATCCAGCTCTCACCTTACGGATCCTCCTTTTACCTTACCACTCACCTTTGGCAAGCTCAACAATATTCTCAACAGTGATTCCGTTGATTGCCAGAAGTCTCTCATACGGAGCAGACTGACCAAATTGATCCTGAATACCTACACGTTTTACTTTACCTTTGCCTGCCTCTGCAACAACTTCACATACAGCACCGCCAAGTCCATTGATGATATTATGATCCTCTACGGTAATGATCTTACCAATATCATCAATACATGCTTTTACTGCATCAACATCCAGTGGTTTGATGGTGTGCATATCAAGTACTCTTGCATGGATGCCTTCTGCTTCCAGTTTCTCTGCTGCTTCAATCGCCAGACGAACGGTATCTCCGTTTGCGATAATCGCTATGTCTTTTCCTTCTTTTAACTTATTGGCTTTGCCAATTTCAAAGGTTGCGTTCTCATCATAAATCACTGGAATAGCATCTCTGGTAAATCTTAAGTATACCGGTCCGTCAAATTCAGCTGCTGCTTCAACAAGACGACGTGCTGACCAGTAATCTGCAGGCATAATGACCGTCATGTTGGGGAGAGTTCTGAGAACACCCATGTCCTCAATACACTGATGGGATGCACCGTCATTTGCCGGAGTAACTCCACCATGAGAGCATGCAATCTTAACATTCAGCTTCGGATAACAGATCTCCTGTCTGATCTGCTCACACATACGAAGAGAACCAAATACTGCATAAGTAACAACAAATGGAATCTTTCCGCAGGTAGCAAGACCTGCTGCAAGACCTGCTGCGTTCTGCTCAGCAATACCAACATTCACATGCTGCTCCGGGAAAGTCTTTGCAAACTTGGTAGTCTTACAGGATTTTCCGATATCTGCGTCTACAACATAAATGTTTTTATTTTTTCCACCCAGTTCAACAAGCTCATCTCCAAGGCCATCTCTGGTTGCGATTAATTTCTTTTCCATCCTAGATTCCCTCCTCAAGTTCTTTCATTGCAAGGGCATATTGCTCATCATTTGGTGCCATGCCATGCCATGCCAGCTGATTCTCCATATAAGATACGCCTTTTCCTTTTACGGTGTGAGCATTGATAAATTTCGGTCTTCCATCTTTTGCTGCGTGGATCTTGTCAAAGGTTGCCATGATCTCTTCCATGTTATGACCATCGATCTCATAAGTATCATAGCCAAATGCGTCAAATTTCTTGGTAAAGTCAAGCTGCGGCATAATCTCATCCGTTGTGCCATCAATCTGCAGTCCATTATTATCAATAATGATTACCAGGTTATCCAGATGATATCTGTAAGCAGCCATTACTGCCTCCCAAATCTGTCCTTCATCTGCCTCGCCGTCACCAACGACAGCATAGACCATGTAATCTTTTCCATCTCTCTTACCTGCCAATGCCATTCCGACTGCACAGGAGAGTCCCTGTCCCAGAGATCCTGTAGAAATATCAATACCTGGACATTTGTTCATGGACGGATGTCCCTGAAGTTTGGAGCCTTCTTTACGAAGTGTATGAAGATCTTCCTCCGGGAAGAATCCAAGGATACCAAGTGCTGAATACTGAATCGGACACACATGTCCTTTAGAAAGTACAAAACGATCACGATCCTCCCAGCGTGGGTTCTTCGGATCCACATTCATCTCTCTGAAGTAAAGGTCTGCCACGATATCTGCGATAGATAAAGATCCTCCCGGATGTCCTGACTGCGCCTCATAAATCATAGTTACAGCTGTCTTTCTGAGCTGTTTTGCCTTTTCTTTTAATTCGGCCGCGCTGATTGTTTTCATTTCTTCTCCTCTCCTTTTGCATCCAACATACTTACATGGGATGTTGGAGCTTAAAAAAATTTGATTTTGTATGGTAAGAGTTCCATTCAGATGCCAGGACCCCCTCCTGGCCATCTGAATATTTCTCTTGCTTCAAGTTCCTACCCAAGCAGATTCGGCAGGAACATTGAGATTATAGGTACATAAGTTGTAAGTAACAGTGCCACGATTGATGCTACAATGAATGGGAGAACTGCTATGGATATCTCTTTCAGTGAGATCTTTGCAATACCACATCCAACATATAGGTTTACACCTACAGGCGGTGTAACCATTCCGATTGCCATGTTTACGATCATGATACAGCCAAGGTGGATCGGATTGATTCCAAGTGCTGTAGCTACCGGAACCAGAATCGGTACCAGAATATAGCATGCGGAGTTTGCATCGATAAAACATCCGGCGATCAGCAGGATGATATTAACGATCAACAGGAAGATGTACTTGTTACCGCTGCTGACGGAGATCAGTACGTTACTTGCCTGTGCTGCCAGACCGGTTACGGTCAAGATCCATGCAAACAGACTTGCGGTTCCTACAATAAACATAACGACTGCTGTCTGAGATACAGAATCTGCAAGGATTCTCGGAACATCTTTGAAAGTGATCGTTTTGTAGATAAACAATCCCACAAAAAGTCCATAGATTGCAGATACGGCTGCTGCCTCAGTCGGTGTGAAGATACCACCATAGATACCACCTAAGATGATGACTGGCATCATCAGTCCCCAGAATGCATCTTTGAAGGACTCCCATCTCTCTTTCCAGGTTGCCTTCGGTAAAAGATGCAGTTCTCGTTTTCTGCTGACCCACATCATGGCAACTACCAGTAATACTCCCATGAGGATTCCAGGTACGATACCGGATGCAAACAGAGCTCCAACAGAAGTACCGGTGATAGAACCGTAAATAACGAATGTAATACTAGGCGGAATAATGATTCCGATTGCTCCGGCTGTAGACATCAGAGCCGTTCCGGAAGCTTTGTCATAACCTGCCTGAACCATAGCCGGGATAATGATCATACCAAGTGCTGCTACAGTTGCAGGACCAGATCCTGAAATTGCTGCAAAGAAGCAGGAAACGATCACACACACCAGTGCCATACCGCTTCTCTTGTGTCCCACAAGGCTTCGGCAGAAATTGATCAGTCGTTCAGAGATACCGCCCTCTGCCATAATGTTTCCACCAAAGATGAAGAACGGAATGGCAAGAAGTACGAATTTACTTGTCGATGAGTACATATTACTCGGTACCATTGACAACGGTAATTTTTCATATAACAAGGTGATGATACTCGACATTCCAAGTGACAGTGCGATCGGAATGTTCAGAAAGAGTAACAGGAAGAATGAGCCAAATAAGATTAACGCTACCATATTAGTTCTCCTCCTTCATCGCTTTGAGTTCTTTTGCAGTCAACTGGAGATAACGGATGATAAGAACTGCGCCGCAGATCGGGATCCACATTCCATACAGCCATTCCGGCCACTGCATACCTGTTGTTTTCTGTCCTAATACATACTCCTGCTGTGCCATCAGGAATCCAAAGTAAACCAGCACAGCTCCAAATGCAATACCCAGAAGGTTACCAACGATCTGACAAACAATCTGAGCCTTCTTCGGCATCATATCTGTAAATAATGTCAGTCCCAGATGTGCGCCTCTCTTTGCAGCTGTAGCCGCACCACCCACGCTGATGATCACCAGACCTACACAGGTCAACTCCTCTACGAATGGCATGGAGCTGTGCAGAATGTATCTAGCAAACACATTAATACAGGTCAGAATCGCCATTGCAAATAATAACAATCCGCAAAAATTATCTTCGATCTCGGCGAAAAATTTCTTCATTCTGTTCTTCTCCTCTCTTGATCTGCAGCCTGCATGTCCGCAGGCTGCAGTCTCGTTGTTTCCTAATTCCTTACTTATTCAACACCGAATGCTGCACAAGCTTCTGCGCCGTAGATTCCTTTGTACTCGTCGATCAGCGGCTGTACAACTTCTTTGAATGCTGCCATATCATCTTCGGTAAAGGTATAGATCTCGCATCCATTCTCGTTAGTAAATTTGTCAACCAGAGTCTCTTCATTTGCGATGATCTCCTGGTTCATGGTCTTGGTAGCTTCCTCCACACAGTCACGGATAAGCTGTTGTGTATCCGGAGTCAGTGTATCAAATTTCTTAGCATTTGCCATGAAGGTGAATGCTTCGTATGCATGTTTGGAAATACTGATGTATTTCTGTACTTCCTGTACATTCGCAGAATTGATAGTACTCAAAGAGTTGTCATGTCCATCAATCGTTCCCTGCTGAAGTGCAGTAAATACTTCAGACCAGGACATTGCCTGCGGAGATGCACCAAATGCAGTATAGAATGCGCTGAAGAAATCACCACCTGGGATTCTCATTTTCAGGCCTTTCAGATCTTCCGGTTTCTCAATCGGATGTTTGCTGTTGGTCATTGCTTTGAATCCGTTATGAACTGCTCCTAAGTAGTACAGGCCTTTGGTCTGAAGTACGGAATCAATGTACTCGCCACCTGCTCCGTAGAATGCATCCTCGGCTGCCTGATAATCTGAGAAAATCCATGGCAATGTACTTACCATCAGAGTGTTATCAAGATTCGATATAATACTGGTGGAATGAACATCCAGATCTACCGTTCCATCGCAAAGCATCTCAAGTCCCTTGGACATATTTCCACCTGCTAACTGATCATTCGGAAATACTGTGACTGTTACTTTTCCACCTGATTTTTCATTTACCAGCTTTGCAAATAAATTTGCTGCCTTCGTATCATTCGCCTGATCGGTTCCATTACAGCTGAGTCTTAACGATACCGTGTCAAAATCACCCTCTACTACTTCTGCTTTTTCTGTGTCTGCTTCATCAGTTGCTGCTGAAGATGCTGAAGTATCTGTTGCTGTGCTTCCACCACCACATCCTGTTGTTGCCCCTACTACCAAACAGGCTGCCATTAATAATCCAATCACTCTCTTTTTCATTCCCCTTCTCCTTTCATACCAACATGGGATGTTCTGATGATGCTAGTGTACAACACTGTCCAAGCTTTGTCAATTCGCTTTATCATTTTTGTACATATTACACTATCTTATTTGTTTTACTTTGTTCATTTTTCATATATATCTTTGTTATGCAATTAACAATATCTCGTCATTATACCATATCAAGCATTTTTTGCACAAAATAAACACCAATGATCGCCCCCATTCAATACATTGGTGTTTACTTTTTCTATTATTTGTAAATATCTTTCCAATAAAAATAACTGTCGTTGATTGCCTGATACAATGCATTCACATTGTCACCATTGAGTTTTTCCAACAAATTCTTATGCGTAAACTCAAGATATTCTTTGTCACCCTTTTCAATAACTTTCTCTATCGTCTTCTTTCTGGAAGCTCTGGTCAGCTGTATGATCACATCATGGACAACCATTACTAATGAATTCTCTGTAGCCTCTGCAACTCTTTTATGAAACTCAATATCCGCTTCAAGGATTTTTTCTACATCTTCCGGCTCCTTTTTTAGCTCTTTCAAAAGTTTATCACAGCTTTTACTAATTGCTTTATAGGATTCCGCTGACATCCTCTGTTCCATTAGAAGTGTCATGATTCCATTTTCTATAATTTTACGCAACCCTATCAAATCATCATAAGATCCTTCCTTTTGAAGAATCACTTGATAAATCATAGGATTAATAATCTGTGTGGAAAATCCGTTGCACACAAACGTGCCCTCTGGTCTTCTGATTTCCAACACCCCATACGCTACCAGAATCCTTATCGCTTCCCTTACTGAGTTTCTTCCCACTTGTAGTTCTTCTACAAGTTCTGGTTCCGTTGGAATCCTATCACCAGGCTTTAATTCCCCTTCTATAATGGCGCCCGTTAATCTGTCAATAATAATCTGTACAACAGATTTACTACTGACAGGTGCCAGATACCGTTTTTTACCCTCCAAACAAATCCCCCCTATTGTTAAATATAGTTATTGTGTATATTATACAATTATAGTCTGCGTATAACAAGCTCTTTGTCATTTTTTTCACTAACATTTCCTTCATCAATGAATTTTTCCTCAAAAAGTAAAAAAATTCACTCAATTCTCCCCCACTGTGCTAAACTGGAGAAAGAGTTTTTTACGGAGGAAAGTTGTTATGTTATCATTTCAAAACGATTATCAGGAAGGCGCACATGAGAAGATCCTCAAGCGTCTGATGGAGACGAATCTGGAACCGCAGTCTGGCTATGGTTCCGATTCCTATACAGAGAGTGCAAAGGAAAAGATCCGAAAGGTCTGCGAATGCCCGCAGGCGGATGTGTGGTTCTTAACCGGAGGAACCCAGACCAACCAGAACGTAATTGATGCCATGCTGCAGCCATATGAAGGTGTGGTAGCTGCATCCACTGGTCATGTAAGTGTCCACGAGGCAGGAGCGATCGAATTTACCGGTCATAAAGTGCTGACCATTCCTCAGCATGAGGGCAAGATCTACGCAGAAGAGCTGGAGAGCTACTTACGAGGATTCTGGGAAGACACCGATCATGAACACATGGTATTTCCAGGCATGGTCTATATCTCCCATCCCACTGAGTACGGAACCTTATATACCCGTTCTGAACTGGAAAATATCTCCGCCATCTGCGAAGCTTATGATATTCCACTCTATCTGGATGGTGCCAGACTGGGTTATGGTCTCATGAGCGACAACACCGATGTGACTCTTGGCATCATCTCCAGCTGCTGTGATGTGTTCTACATCGGCGGAACCAAGGTAGGTGCACTCTGCGGCGAAGCCGTAGTCTTTACCAAGGATAACACACCAAAACATTTTCTGACTCACATCAAGCAGCACGGAGCTCTGCTGGCAAAGGGACGACTTCTGGGAATCCAGTTTGATACCTTATTTACCGACGACCTCTATTTTCTGCTTGGCAGACATGCCATCGATATGTCCGAGCTGATGAAGAATGGTCTGAAAGAGCGGGGAGTTCCGTTCTATATTGACTCCCCGACCAATCAGCAGTTCCTGCTGCTGACCAATGAGCAGGCAGAGCGACTGAAACGTCAGGTGCTCTTCTCCACATGGGAACGTCCGGATGAGATGCATACAGTGATCCGACTGGCTACCAGCTGGGCAACCACGGAAGAAAATGTGCAGAAGCTGCTGCAGGTATTCGATGAGATCATGTAACAGTTATGCAGCATCGTTTCAAAAATTTCTTACATAATACAAAACCGGGAGTATATCTTTTTGAAGATACACTCCCGGCGTTTTTATTCTACCATTTCTTAAATAATCGACTGCTCTTTATCCCTGTGCCAGCGCGTCTGCTGAGATCGGCTCGATGGTATAGGAATCATACTCTAATTCATTCTCATACCAGCCATCGTACAGAAGACCTGCGTTGACTACAAATTCCTGTCCGTCACAGATATCGCCGATAGACGCCGTCTGTGTTCCGACCAGCTGATCTCCGCTGTAATAGGATACCAGAAAGCTTGCCATACTCAGATCCTGACCGGTCTGATTTTTACATTTTGCAATGATCTGGTCTGTTGCGATCTTTGCCTGCTTTTCAACAATCAGTCCTGACGGATCTACTGCTGCTGTGCTGTCTTTTTTCATTCCGGTAAACAGTACTTCCAGATGATCATAGTCTCCAGGTGCCAGTGCCGGAGCGATCCGCATAATCTGCTCACCTCCTGCCATCACTTCACTGAAGCTCACACCCTGATAATAGTCCATGATCTCATCATCCGCATTGTAAAACAGGATATCCGCACTCACATAAGAATAACTCTGGTCAGACATATTTTTCAGAGTAAAGGTCTGATCTCCCAGATCCGTCTGTGCAATGTCATAAGTAAAAGCATCTGCCGCGATCGGTTTGTACATATAGATGCCATCCCCTTCGCCAGTCTCTTCCTCCGTAACATATGCATCAGGACTTTCCTGCGCTTCTGCCGTATCAACATCTGCTTTCTTATTGCTGCATGCAGTCATGGTCAGTGCTGCTGCGGCCAGCATTGCCAGCAACATATATTTTCTTTGTTTCATGTTCAGATCCTCCTCATGATAACTCTCAGAGCCGTATTTGCCCGACTCTGAATATCATCATTATACACAAGAACCTTTTCCATGAAACCACATTTGCCCATTCTTAAGAAAAATTAAGGCGTCAGGCTTTGACTGTCAGAACTTCTGTATCCTTCGTAGCCGCACCTGTTCGTACTTCGCCGATCTCTTCGCAGTCATCTGTGTTGGTCACCACAACTGCCGTTGTCACCGGATAACCTTCACCTTTGATAAGATCCATATCAAACTCTGCCAGCAGATCACCTGCTTTCACCTGATCGCCGGTCTTTACCTTCACATCAAATCCTTTACCGTTTAATTTAACCGTATCCATTCCGATGTGGATCAGCAGCTCTACCCCATGTTTACTCATAAGGCCAATGGCATGTTTGGTATCAAAGACGTTTATCACTTCGCCGTCCACCGGTGCGTAAGCCTTTCCTTCCGACGGTTCCACACCAAAGCCTTTACCCAGCATTTCTGAAGAAAATACTGCGTCCGGCACTTCTGACAGTGGAATAACCGTTCCGTTCATCGGGCTTTTGATCTCCTCTCCGGAGTTCACCTGGGAGCTCACCTGATCAGCCGCAGATGTCTGTAAAAATGCTTCCAGATTGGTTTTCAGTACCGCTACCTGCGGACCATAGATGACCTGGATTCCTTTTCCTTTCAGGATTACACCTCTGGAACCACTCTGTTTGAGCAATGCTTCCTGTACTTTCTCAGGATCTTTGATGGTACAACGAAGTCTGGTGGCACAGCAGTCCACATCTTCAATATTGGCTTTTCCGCCCAGACCTGCAGTGATCAGTGCAGAGACTTCTGCTCCCTTCACACCGGATTCTTTTGCTGCATTGTAATCTGCTTTGGTGTACAGTCTGGTCTCTGTGTCCTCATCTTCCCGGCCCGGAGTCTTCAGATCAAATTTGAGGATCAAGAATTTAAAGATACCATAATACAACAGGAAATAAATGATTCCCACCGGAATGATCCGAAGCCAGCTGGTCTTTGCATTTCCCTGAAGGATACCGAACAGGAACAGATCCAGAAGTCCGCCGGAAAATGTCAGTCCAACAGCAATGTTCAGAATATGAGCGATCATATATGCTGCACCTGCCAGGATCACCTGTACTGCAAACAGCATAGGTGCTACAAACAGGAAAGAAAACTCCAGCGGCTCTGTAATACCAGTTGCCATACATGCCAGTGCTGCGGAGAGCAGAAGTCCGCCTGCCTGTTTTTTCTTCTCCGGCTTTGCAGTCTGGTACATAGCCAGTGCCGCACCCGGCAGACCGAAGATCATAAAGATAAACTCACCGGAGAAATACCGGCATGCATCTGCGCTGAAATGAACGGTAGACGGATCTGCCAGCTGGGCAAAGAAAATGTTCTGTCCGCCTTCGATCATTTTTCCTGCCACTTCCATGGAACCGCCCACTCCGGTCTGCCAGAACGGAAGATAAAATACATGATGCAATCCAAATGGGATCAGTGCACGTTTGATGATTCCGAAGATCAAGGTTCCCAGATAACCGGTTCCTGTTACCAGTCCGCCAAGCGCATAGATTCCGTTCTGAACCACCGGCCACACAAAGAACATACCGATGCCCACCAGTACATATACAACCGTGCTGATGATCGGAACAAAGCGGCTGCCGCTGAAAAATGCCAGCGCACTTGGCAGTTCAATCGTATAAAACCGATTGTGAAGTGCCGCTACACCAAGTCCTACAATAATACCTCCAAAGACACCCATCTGCAGTGTCTGGATACCTACAGCGCTGGTGATGGTTCCCTGAAGAACAAAATCTGCGATACTTCCGTCATCCAGGATCTGTCCGCTGTTGACCAGCATGGCATTGACTGCCGCATTCATGGTGAAATAAGCGATCACAGCAGAAAGAGCTGCAACCTCTTTTTCTTTTTTCGCCATACCAATGGCACAGCCTACTGCAAAGATGATCGGCAGATTGTCAAATAATGCACTTCCAGCTTTGCTAAGTACGGTCAGGAACATATTTAATATGGTTCCCTCTCCCAGGATTGCCTGCAATCCATACGTATCGATCATAGTTGCATTTGTAAAAGAGCTTCCGATTCCGAGCAGCAGACCTGCTACCGGAAGCACAGCGATGGGCAGCATAAAGGAACGGCCTACCCTCTGTAAAACTCCAAAAATCTGATCTTTCATTTCTTCCTCCTGTTAATCAACGTGCATGGTCACACGTTTAATATGCACGGTCAGGTAGACTACCTCTTCTTCACTGATCGCCACCTTGTAGCATTCGCCCAGATGCTGTCGGATCATCTGTGCACATGCGTAGCTCTTCTTGTACTGATCCCGGATCATATTCCGAAACAGAAAATCGTCATCATCCGGCATCTGCTTTGCCTGCAGCACCCGGGCTGCAAAGAATTTCAGATGCGTGATAAAACGTTCATAGTGGATCGATTCCTTGTCGATCTTAATAGAGAACTCCGATTCCACGATCGCGATAATGTCATCGATCAGTCTGGGGATATCAAAGGTCACATCCATCTTCGTGTCATATTCCGCCGTGATAAAATGAAGGGCGATAAATGCCGCTTCATCCACGGGAAGCTCAATCCCCAGCATTTTCTTTAAAATGCTTAAGCTCTGCACACCCACCTTGAACTCAGACGGATAATACTGCTTGATCTCCCAGAGCAGCGGATTGGTGAACTGGATCTGATTCTCATATCTGTCAATTGCACCATCAATATGGTCGATCAGTGACAGATAGATGGTCTCCTTTAACCTTTCACCCAGCATGCTTTTGGCATACTCAATGATCTGATCTGCCGCCTTGATATGTTCCAGTGGGATGTCCTGGATAATATCCACCAGCTTCTGGTTTTCCCCGGCAGAATTGAGCCGGAAGACCTTTTCCACCTTTTCATCCTCAATGGGCATACCTGGCTTTCTCCCAAAACCAAGGCCGCGACCCATGACTATGATCTCTCTGTTCTGTTCATCCAGAGAAGTCACGATGTTATTATTCACGATCTTTATGATTTTCATTAAAATTTCCCCCGTGTCAGGCATACAGACATTTTTCATAGTGGCCATCTACAAAATGATGTCGGGGTCAAAAGCCCCCGACTTTGATGCCTACGGATTGCTTCGTGCTATGCACTCCCACAACCCTGGCATCATAAATTAAAAAAACCAACCGGAAAGAACGCTTCCGCTCTCTCTCAGTTGGTTTTGCCTGCTTTGCCAGTAACAATCCAAAAATATTTTCTTTTTGAAACCTCCAAAAGCATAACAAATATGTTTTTGTACGTCAATTGATATATTTCACAAAAAAGCAGTCCTCATTTTATGCAATATACCATATAGTTTCTCACTGTTTCTGCTTCATGCCTTGACCCTTTCCCTGGAATAGTTTATAATTTTTTAATACTTAACCAATAGTCAGATTGTGGAGCGCAATCTGGCTGATTTATTGTAATGCAAAAGGAGGTGACACCCAACATGAACAAGGAAGAAACACAGATGATGGCATTTCAGCTGATCGGATTCGCCGGAGATGCCTTTTCTCATTTTTTCCAGGCGATTGACGCAGCAAAAAAAGCTGATTATGAAGAAGCCGAACGGTTGATCCAGGAAGGTAAAAAATCCATGAAGGAAGCCCATGATGCACAGACGGATCTCTTATCCGCAGAAGCAGACGGAAAGGATCTTGCTTACAGCATTCTCATGGTCCATGCGCAGGATCATCTGACCATGGCACTGATGTATGAAAGACTGGCTTCTGAGTTTATCTCTGTTTATAAAGAAATGAATGAACTGAAGGGAAAGCTTATCAATGAATAAAGAGTTTTTATGGGGCAGTGCCACTGCCGCTTATCAGTGCGAGGGCGGCTGGAAGGAAGGCGGCAAAGGCCTTTCTAACTGGGATGTATTCTGCCACAGCGAGAAGAACAGTGTCAATCCGGTGACTGGAGATGTGGCATGCGATTTTTATCATCACTATGAAGAGGATATCCGTATGCTGGCTGAGGGCGGTCAGAATGCTTACCGTTTTTCTATCGCATGGACCCGGATCCTGCCGGATGGTACTGGTCGTAAGAGCCAGGAAGGCATTGACTTTTATCACCGTGTCATCGACACCTGCCGAAAATATCATGTAGAACCGCTGGTAACCCTCTATCACTATGATCTGCCGGAATCCATCTACGAAGCCGGCGGATGGGAAAACCGCAATATCGTAGAACAGTTCGTGGAGTATGCCCGGATCTGCTTTGAGGAATATGGACAGAAAGTGAATTACTGGGTCACCATCAATGAGCCGAACTACGAGACTCTCTGCTGTTATGGTTTTGGAAATTATCCGCCAAATGTCAAGGATCTTGGCAGACGCTGGAGAGCTATGCATCATATGCTGCTGGCAAGCGCCCGTGCCGTTGCAGTTTTCCGGGAATTAAAGCTCCCGGGAATGGTTGGTCTGGTCAGCGACAGTTATCCGATCGCAGTTCTGACTGACAATGAGGCACACAGAAAAGCAGCCCACATGGCTGATCTGTTCTTTAACCTCTGCGTCAATGACGTATGCGTCAAAGGTGCTTATCCTCAGGATTTTCTGGATCAGCTGAAAAAGGATGGCTATGATCTTTCTTATATGAAAGAAGAAGATCCCTCCATATTTGCAGATGGATGTGTTGACTACCTTGGTATCAATGCCTACAACCGTTATATTGCGGAACCGGCAGACGGCCCGGAGACCAATCTGGGTGTCAATAACACCGGTGATGGCAAGAAGACCAAATTCCAGATTGGAAACTGGTTCAGCCTCGGAGAAGACAGCGAGATGGAGAAGACCCCCTGGGGCATGGAGATCAATCCACGTTCTATCTATGATCTTCTGATGGATCTGAAGCGTCTTTATCCACAGATCCCTGTGATCATCACAGAAAATGGAGTGGGAAACTACGATGAAGTGGTAGATGGTCAGATCCACGACCAGTACCGTATTGCATATCTGGAAGGCTATGTAGACTGGATCGAGCGTGCTATGGAAGACGGATGTACCGTCCTCGGTTATTTTGTATGGTCCACCATGGATGTCTACAGCTGGATCAACGGATACAAGAAGCGATACGGACTCGTATACATTGACTATGATAGCGATGACCTTGTAAGGATCCCCAAGGACAGCTATTATTGGTATAAAAACAAAATACAGAATAGGAGAAAAAGCTTCAATGGAAAAATTCACAGCATTTATTGAAAAACACATTGCTCCAATGGCGAATAAGCTGGGTAGAAATAAATATGTTGTTGCACTGCAGAATTCCTTCTTTGCAATGATCCCATTTATCACCGTTGGTGCACTGGCACTGGTACTGATCAGTCCGCCTGCAGATTATACAACCATGGATCCTGGTGTTGCACGTTCCCTCATGCAGGGATGGCAGGCATTTGCTGATTTTACCGGCCCTACCTTTAACTTTATCAACATGGTAACCATGAACCTGCTTGCATTCTGGATCGCTCTTGGAATGGGTCTGAATCTGGCAAAACATCACAAGATGACTCCGGCTATGCCGATCCTGGTTACTACCATGTCCTTCCTGATCTGGGCTACTATGAACCCGGACGGAAGCCTGACCTTTGATTACCTTGGAGGAACTGGTCTGTTCGTTGCACTGGTTGCATCGATCCTGTCCTTCGAGCTGTACAGAACCCTGACTGAGAAAAAAGTAGGTCACATTGACCTGTCTGGTGCCGGAGTTCCTCCTGCACTGGCAGATTCCCTTGGAAACCTGCTCCCGGTTGTGATCATCTTCCTGATCTTCGGTGTATCCGGACAGATTATCATGAGCATCACCGGTGCTCCGCTGCCGGAACTGATGACCATCCTCATGTCCCCTCTGCTCGGACTGGTAGACAGTATTGGAGGAATCATCTTCCTGGCTGTTCTTGTCATGATTCTGTGGTGGTTCGGTATCCATGATTCTGTCATCACCGGACCGCTGGATGTATTTCTGATGAGCAACTACAGCGCAAACATGGCTGCATTCGCTGCCGGAACTGCTGCTGTATCTCTGCCGTACATTGTAAATGAGCCATTCTGGTGGACCTTCATGACCATCGGTGGAAGTGGTGCTACACTTGGTCTTGCTGTTCTGGCAGCAACCAGTAAATCCAAACAGATCAGGACCGTCGGAAGACTGGGACTGATCCCGGCGATCTTCAACATCAACGAGCCGTTGATCTTCGGTCTGCCGATCATGTACAACCCGACTCTGTTGATCCCGTTCGTAGTTGCTATGCCGCTCAACGGTGTCATCACTTACATCTGTATGGCTACCGGTATCGTATCCAAATCCTTCGCTTACGGCGGATGGAACATGCCGGCTCCGATCGCTGCATTTATTGCAACTCTGGATGTGAAAGCATTCATCCTTGCCATTGCGCTGATCATTATCGATGCACTTGTTTATCTGCCATTCTTCAAAGTATATGAGAAGCAGAAGCTTGCAGAAGAGACAGCTGTACCTACGGAGGAATAAAGCATGAATATCGTTATGTTATGTAACCTGGGAATGAGCACCGGTATGATGGTGAAGAAACTGGAACAGGAAGCAGCTAAGAGAAATCTGGAGGCTACTGTTCACGCATATCCTATGGTAGAACTGGATGAGCATCTGGACGGAACCGATGCGATCCTTCTCGGACCGCAGATCCGTTTTGCACTGGATGACATCAAAAAACAGGCTGGTTCTATCCCAGTCATGGCAATCGCTCCGCAGGATTTTGGCACCATGAACGCTGCCAAAGTTCTGGACGAACTGATGAAGCTGATGTAAGTAAACACAGATTCGTTCTGAAAGATCCTCTGGCTGACAACTGTCAGCCGGAGGATTTTTTTTGCATGAGCAAACAGAAGATCACGCCCACCCCGGTACTGACCATAGTTGCCACGATTGCCGGTCCTATGATCGCAGCAGGATCCACACTGCCATACTGGCTCCGATAAGCGATAATATTGACCGGAATCAACTGAAGTGAGGAAATATTCAGGACCAGAAACGTACACATCTCGTCACTTGCCGTACCTGGTGGAACCACTCTGGACCGCGGTCTCTTGACTCCTTCCTTTACAGGGCTAATATCCTCTCTGTGCCGGTCCTCTTCCAGTGCTGACAGTTCTTCCATAGCTTTTAAGCCCGCCGGAGTTGCTGCCCAGCCAAGCCCCAGTACGTTCGCAATACAATTGACAGCAATCTGCTCCAGAGCCGGATGTTCTTCTGGAATCCCCGGAAACAGACACCGAAGTGCTGGTCGGATCCCTCTTGTCATGCGTCCGATCAGTCCCGACGCACTTCCCACCTGCATCAGTCCCATCCAGAACGATAGAATCCCCAGCATGGTAATACACAGTGATACCGCCTCCTTGGCAGAATCCAGCGCTGCCTGTGTCACTGCCGGGATCGTTCCGTGAAATGTTCCGTAGATGATTGCCATCAGCATCATTCCTGCCCACAATGCATTCATAAAAATACTCCCATAACACTGTTATTAACAGCTTACGGGAGTATCCACATAGTTATACATATATTTTGTATTATTTTCCACTGTCAAAAATCCCTTTTCAACAGCATTTTGTGGGTTTTCCACACTATCCACACAGTTATCCACAATTACTTGTTTATTACTTTCCAAGCGGCACTACATCTTCCACTGTCAGCAAGTCTCCAACCACCTTAAATTTCACATCAAATCCGGCAAAAGAGACTCCATAGAGACGTTCCGGATCCTGTACATAGGCCGGTCTTGGATCCTGAGAGAGCACGCCGATCACTGCTTTTCGCTTCTCTTCCGGGTAGCGGCTCAGAAGCTCTTCCGGAAATTCCACCTGCAACGCATGCACCTTTGTCTGACTGGTATACCCTTCGGATGCTTCCGGGTGACAGTCTGACACCGGAATGTATGGCTTCATATCATAGATGGGTGTTCCATCCATCAGATCTGCTCCCGCCACATAAAGCTTCGGTCCTTTCTCCGTCTGTTCCACACGAAGCAGACGCACGCAGGAAAGCCCGATATCATTAGGTCGGAAAGGAGATCGGGTGGCAAATACACCCAGACGTACTTTACCTCCAAGCCGCGGCGGTTTGACCGTGGCAGACCAGTGTTCTTTTTTCGACTCCGAGAATTTCCACAGCAGCCAGATATGACTGAACTGCTCGATTCCCCGGATAATCTCCGGATTCCGGTATTCCGGTTCAAATGTGATCTCTCCTGTCAGTCCCTCCACCAGACCGCTCTGTCTGGGGATTCCGAATTTATCAGGGAAATCCGTATGAATATGCGCAATAATCTTCATTCTAGTATCCATAGATATCATAAATCTCATCCATATATTTTCCAGGTTCTTTATATATGATCAGCGGCTTCTCCACCGTGATCCGTGAGCGCCCGCCCTTCACAGCCTCCAGCAAAACCATATTTGGCTCACGATCCACATACGGGTAGACCAGCTGCATCCGCTTGGGTTCCAGACCATGGGCACATAAGCCCGTCATGATCTCTGCCAGGCGAAATGGTCGATGCACCATATAAAACCGGCCGCCCGGCATCAGAAGTCCTGCAGCCTGGGATATCACATCCTCCAGCGTACACAATACCTCGTGTCTTGCGATAGCCTTCGGCTGATCTGGATTCTGTAATCCATGCTGTGCTGTCATATACGGCGGATTACTGGTCACCACATGACAGGAAGCAGCACCGAAGATCTGCACTGCCTCCTTAATATCTCCATTTACAATGTGAACCCGTTCCTGAAGATCATTGAGCTGGACACTGCGTGATGCCATATCCGCACTCTCCGGCTGGATCTCCAATCCAGTAAAGGATGCGCCCTTGCTTCTTGCTTCCAGCAGGATCGGTATGATCCCCGTACCGGTTCCCAGATCCACGACCCGTTCTCCTGGCTTTACCTTTGCAAACCCGGACAACAATACCGCATCCATTCCAAAACAGAAACGGCCGGGATCCTGTATGATCTTGTATCCATTTCTCTGCAAGTCATCCAATCGTTCTCCCGGCTTCAATTCTATATTCATATTTCCTCCAATAATGCCTGATAGATCTCTCTTTTTCCGACGCCCCGGTCCTTAGCCACACGTTTCATGGCTTCCTTCCGATCCAGTCCTTGATCTTCATAGACCTTCATATGCTCCTGAAGGGACATTTCCTTCCAGGCATCCTGTGCTTCTTTTTCCTTTTCCTGGCGGGAACACCCCTGTAACACCAGCACATATTCTCCCCGGGGCTCATTTTGCTCATAATAAGCAATAGCCTGCTCCAGAGAAAACTCCTGTCCAGTCTCATGCTTCTTGGTCAGCTCCCGGCAGATCGTGAGATTCCGGTTGCCCAGATGCTCCAGAAGCTCCTTCAATGTCTTCTGAAGTCTGTGCGGAGCCTCATAGATCACTGTAGTCCTGGTCTCATCCTTCAATTCCTCCAGCACTGCTTTTCTCTCTTTTTTATCCGTAGGGAGAAATGCTTCAAAGCAGAATCTTCGGGTAGACTGTCCGGAGATCACCAGCGCAGTCACACAGGCACAGGCTCCCGGAAGTGCAGTCACTGGCACACCTGCATCTCTGCACATACGCACAAGTTCCTCTCCCGGATCTGAGATACCTGGCATCCCTGCATCAGTGATCAAGGCCACATTCTGTCCTTCCAGCATCTGGCGCACCAGGATCCGTCCCTTTTCTATTTTGTTATATTCATGATAACTGGTCATGGGAGTATGGATGTCAAAATGATTCAAAAGCTTGATACTGTTTCTCGTATCCTCCGCTGCGATCACATCCACCTCATTCAATGTCCGCACCACCCGGTAAGTCATATCCTCCAGATTACCGATGGGAGTTGCACACAGATACAATGTTCCGGTCTTATTTGTCATTTAACTTGGATTTTCCTTCTTTTTTCTCCAGTGCTTCCAGTTCCTTCAGCTCTTTGTCCTGGAAATCATGTCCATGGTTCTGATTCTTTCCGCCCTTTTCCTTCTTGCGTCTTGGCTTGAATCTCAGCTCTTCCACTTTGTATTCACGGATCTCTTTTTCCTCATTTTCCAGAGTAACGATCACTTTGACCAGCTGACGGAGCACGTTCACCGAGCTTACTTCTCCCTTACTTCCGTCACGGGCAGTCACGTAATCACCAATGCCCGGCAGACGGCTGTTCAGATCCTCGTAGGTCTCCTGCTCATGCTTGAGACAGCACATGAGTCGCCCGCACACACCGGAGATCTTGGTCGGATTCAGAGACAGATTCTGCTCCTTTGCCATCTTGATCGATACCGGCAGGAACTCAGACTGATGGGTATTGCAGCACAGCGGTCTTCCACAGATGCCGATGCCGCCCAGGATCTTGGTCTCATCACGGACACCGATCTGCCGAAGCTCAATACGGGTCTTGAACACAGATGCCAGATCTTTCACCAGTTCACGGAAATCAATTCTTCCGTCAGCGGTAAAGTAAAACAGAACTTTGTTATTATCAAAGGTGTACTCTGTATCGATGAGCTTCATCTCCAGCCCATGCTTCTTGATCTTTTCCTTGCAGATCTTAAATGCTTCTTTTTCTTTTTCCTTATTGGCTGCTGCCTGCTGGTCATCCTGCTCTGTTGCCATACGGATCACAGGCTTCAATGGCTGCACTACGCGGTCATCCTCTACATCACGGTTGCCAACCACCACATAACCATATTCCACACCGCGGGCAGTCTCCACGATCACATGGTCTCCACGATTGATCTTCAGCTTTCCCGGCGAAAAGTAGTAGATCTTTCCAGCCTGACGAAAACGAACACCTATTACCTTTATCATATCAGTTCTCCTTCATTGTCAGGAGAAGCAGTTCCATGGCCATATCAAAGTTTACATTTGCATTGAGCCTTACCTTTGCTTTCTCCAGCGCTTTAATAATACATTCCAGTCCTTCGTAGGAGCTGTCTTTTGCCTTGTCACGGATGCTGTTCAGTTCGTTGGAAAATACCAGATTATTTGCATCACAGGTTGCCTTGAACATGAGCACATCCCGATACCATACGGTCAGAAGATCCAGATAATCCTGAATGTCCATCTTGTATGTATTGATCTTCTTAAGATCCTCCACCAGGTCGGAGGGTTCCATCTCAGAAATATATTTTACCATATGAAGTGCATGCTCAAGCATCTCTCCGAAGCTGTCAGACAAAGCCAGACGCTTTGCTTTTCCCACATTTCCCTGTGAAAATGCGGCGCAGATGTCTGCACGATAATCAGGGATCTGCAGTTCTTCCATCAGATACTGCCGGATCAGTGGCAGCGGCACCGGCTTCATGGTCAATGTCACACAGCGGGACTTGATCGTTGGCAGCAGCATACCTTCATTGGCGGTCAGCAGCATAATGATCGCATAGGCAGGCGGCTCTTCAATGGTCTTCAACAGAGCATTCTGTGCCTGCTGGGTCAGTTTCTCCGCTTCATCAATAATATATATTTTATACGGACTGCTGTACGGTTTGATCTGAATATCCCCGTTTACCTGTCCGCGGATATCGTCTACGCTGATACTTCCCGGCTTCTCATGGTTCACATAGATAATGTCCGGCTGATTGCCGCTCTCTGCCTGTATGCAGGAGTGGCATTTCCCACATGGTTCAGATCCATGGGCTTCACACTGCAGCGTTCTGGCAAATATACCGGCCAGCATCTTCTTGCCTGATCCTTTCTCGCCTGCCAGAAGATACGCATGAGATACTTTATTTGCTTCGATGGCACTCTTCATGTGCGCAATCGTCTGTTCATGTCCTAATACATCAGAAAATCCCGGCATATTTCCACCTCCTCGTTATATTGTATCATATTAAAATGGCTTTTTGAATGAAAAGTTTAATCTCTTCAAGGCATGCGTTCATGTCTTTATTTTCAAATCGTCTGGTGATTCCGGCATTTTTAAGATTTTCTTCGGAAAAATCCTTCGCGTCTGCCAGAAATCTCCTGCACAGCTCTTCGTATCCCGGATGTTCCTGGGTCTGTTCCCTCTCGACAGCTCGGATCAGACGCGTCCCGTCCTCCACTTCAATATAGACAGGGATCATCTTCTCACGGCCAAAATACTGGCACATGGCATTCCAGGCTTCCAGTGTACCGATCAGGCAGTAAGATTCTCTCTCCAGATTCATCTGTTCTTCCCACACCGTAAAGTATTTCCATACACCATAGACCGTATCATATGCCCGGATCTCGATCACCCGGTCTTCTTCCTGAAGACGTGCAAGTCCGGCTTCATCTGTAAAATGGTATTCCACACCTTCCTGCTCCCCTTCCCGCATGGGGCGGGTCGTGTAGGGGATCAGCTTCCGAAGTCCCAGTGACTTGTCTTCCATCAGATTTTTATAAATTGTATCTTTTCCTGAAGAGCTCTTTCCCATCAGGCATATGATCTTACCCATTTGTTATCCTCTCTCATTCATAACTTTTGCAGTCACTGAACACAGTACCTTGACTGCCCCCTCGTTAAATCCTTCCACCACAAGACCATCTGCAGCACATGCTTCCAGCCGTTCAATGATCGCTCTGCTCACCCGTTCACCCGGCGTCAGTACCGGAATCCCCGGTGGATAAGGCGTCACAAAACCAGCACTTATGGAACCTTCTGCCTCATATAATGACATCCACATGGACGGCTGCTCCTGCGCCTGTCCCATGGAAATGACCTGCTCTGTGGAGATTACTCGATCCTGCTGCGACACCAGCCGTCTGGACTTTTCCTGAACCTTGGATGCTTCCGTTCCCAGATCCGCATCAATCGCCAGCAGTGCCTGTCCGAACCGTTTCAGTTCGTCCTCACCATCTGCCACAGTAGTGATCGCACACACATAGGTCAGCGCCGCCATCTCCAGTTCAATATGATAGTTCTGCCGCAGGCGGTCGCTTAAGTTTTCTCCGCTCATGGAAGTACGTCGTACAGAGATCAGGATCTTACTCCTGTCCATCCCCGGCACTTCCAGCAGTTCCAGATGCTTCATGGATCCCAACATTTCCCGGAAATCTTTTAACCGTCCGCAAAAACCCTCAAATGCCTGTCTGTGTTCCCGCACCCAGTCCATGCACAGGTCCATACTGCTCATCAGAATATAAGAAGGACTGCTGGACTGGTAGACTGTCAGATAATACCGAAGCCGCTCCCGGTCGATCCGATTCCCATTAAAATGAATGAGCGCCGTCTGTGTAAGCGATGGCAACGTCTTATGAAGGCTGTGGATCACCACATCTGCTCCCGCTGTCACAGAATCCTCCGGAAACTGTTCCGAAAATGGAAAATGCGCCCCATGCGCTTCATCCACGATCAGCGGAATGCCTTTTTTGTGAGTGATTTCTGCGATTTTTCGCACATCAGACACCACACCGTCATAAGTAGGCGAAGTGATCATCACTGCCTGGATCGAAGGATCCTGCTCAAGCATCTTTTCCACATCTTCCGGGTCAATGGCTCCATTTATCCCCAGATCCCCCGTAGACTGTGGATAAAGATATTTGACGTTAAGATTCCGCAGCATCACACCGTGATAAGCAGATTTATGACTGTTTCTTGCCAGCAGGATCGTTCCTCCCCGGCTTACACAGCCGCTGATGGCCGTCAGTATTCCGCAGGTACTTCCATTTACCAGATAATGCGTCTCCTCTGAATGATACAACTCTGCCGCCTGTTCCTGCACATATTTCAGCACTCCTTCCGCATGATGCAGATTGTCAGTGCCCTCAATTTCAGTTATATCAATAAAAAACGGATCGCCCATCTCCCCGGCACCAAGTCTTCTCTTGTGACCCGGCATATGCATGGGAAGATAGTCAGAATCCGCATAATTTCTCAGTGTTTTTACTAACTCACTCATAGACCTACAACGAAAATACGATGATACCAATGACTGTGATCACAATAGAAAGAATCGTTCTCTTTGTGGGACGCTCCCCTAAGATACTCGCCGCCAGAAGAGTCACCCAGATGATTCCGGTAGCCTCGATCATGGGTGTTACCTTCAGCTCGATTCCCCGATAGGCAAATACATTCAGAACTGTCGTTCCGAACAGCAGTCCATATCCAAGAATCACTCTCCAGTTCAGAAATTTGGTAATAATGTTCTTATGTTCTGTCTCTGCTGACTGTTTCAGGAGAATCTGTGATGCTGATGCCACAAACACTGCCAGAAATGCCAGAATATAACTAATGTTCATCCATTCCATGCAAACTGATCCCCGCTATAATAATGATGCTTCCGATAATATTCGGAATCGTGACTTTCTCTCCAAACAATATGACTGACCACGCCAAGATCAGAATATATAAGATTCCTTTCCGCAGATATGCAGTGGTAAGCGGCAGCCATTCCAGTAAAAACTGCCACATGATTGCAAAGACACCCAGGCATCCCACTGCCAGCACATAAAAGATGATAAATTCTTTGGACATGGTCTCGTAGGTGCCAGCGTATTTGATAAATACAGAACTTAAGCTCTGGATAACCAATGACACCGCAAGAAGACCCATGACCTTGCCACGGGATGGTTTTTTCTCTTCCTGCATCAGAAAATCTCCTCTCCCCGGTTCACTTCCCGGTCTATATCCACATCGCACTCAGCGCTGGCAGATACATTGTACATTGCTTTAATGACATACTGTGGCTCCCGGTTCATTCCCAGGAACATTCTTCCCAGATACTCACCGATCATGCCAAGGAACATAAAGTTCAGTCCGAAGAAAAATGTGATGGCACACATCAGAGATGGCCAGCCCATAGACATATCCGGCCGCATGAATTTCATTAAAAATACCACGATCGCCATGATAAAGCCCACACCGGCAAAGAAAAATCCTGCAATAGATGCCATACGCAGCGGAATTACAGAAAATCCGAGTACGCTGGACCACAGGCGGATCAATTGTCCCAGTGTATAACCGGATTCCCCGACTTCTCTTTCAAAATGTCTGATCGGAACGCTGGCAATATTCTGTGTGCAACGCATAAACAGTCCCAACAGATACGTATAGGAGCCCTTATACTGGATCGCATAATCTCTTACAAATTTCCGAACTAAAAAATAGCTGGAAGTCCGCACATCCTTCGGTTTATTGATCATCATATTGATCGTCAGGTCATTGAATTTACTTCCCAGATTTCGAAACCAGTTATGTTTTTTCTCCGGGTAATAGCCATAGACCAGATCATAGCCCTGATCAAAGGTCTCGAACAGCTTGCCCAGCTGAGACGGATGGGTCTGTCCATCATCATCCATTCCGATGATCACATCTCCATCTGCATGACGCAAAGCTGCCATCAGTGCATTGTGCTGACCAGAATTTCTGGCAAGATCGATGACCTTCACATCCCGATGTTCTGCTGCCATTTTCCGCAGCACCTGTATCGTCTTTCCCCCATCTGGGGAACAATCATTGACCAGTACAAATTCCACATTTGCCCTGCCAAGTCTTACCATCTCTTCTCTGGTCTGATCCACCACATGCTCAATGGTCTGATCTGAACGATAACAGGGAATAACTACCGAATAAAGCATTCTGCTCCTCTTTTCTAACTCAATTCTTTGACTGTAATATAATATCCCAGTCTGGTGGAGCTGTCAGATACATGCCCCAGATGGGACAGATCCAGCTCACTGATCCGGTAGATCTCCTCCGGATGTTCTTTCTCATACTGTTTCATCTCTTCCACATCATCCATCGTGAAGAGGAAACGGATCCGTGCTTCTTTCGGACCGGTCTTTGGCACGATCTTCGGCTCTTTGCCACATGCCACATCCACGATCATTTCCATAAAATCATAACCGGTGGACAGCGGTACCAGATCAGAACCGATACAGTCTCCGCCCATACGGGAACCGATCTCAATGATCCGCACATCCCCTTCCGGCGTGATCCGAAATTCTCCGTGAGAAGCACCGTCTGTGATCTTCAGCGCATCCAGCGCCGGATACATGACAGAACGAACCTTTTTAAGCATCTCTTCTGACAGACCACTGGGCTGTACATGTCCGGTCTCAATAAAATGCGGAGCACCTGTTGTGTATTTCTTCGTCACCGCCAGATTGGTATGTGTTCCATGATAAGAGATGGTCTCATAACTGTACTCATCTCCCTCAATATATTCTTCCACAATGGCTTTCTTTTCAAAAGACTGCTCCACTGCTTCTTTGATCGCTTCTTCCAGCTGGTCATAAGCCGTAATCTTGGTAATCGCTCTGCTTCCGGAACGGTCTGTTGGTTTTACAATAACCGGGAGCTCCATCTCCATCAGTTCCGGTATCACCCGATCCACCTTGTAGAATTTCGGTGTAGGAAGTCCCGCTTTCAGAAATGCGCTTCTCATAGCATATTTATTCGTGGACAGTTCAATGCATTCCGGTGTATTTCCCGGAAGTCCTAAGCCTGCTGCCACTTTGCTGACGGTAATATTCGCAAGATCCGATGCGATGGTTGCCACTGCATCCGGTTTGATCTCTCTGCATTTTTCCAGGATCTCATCGATCTCCACAATGCTGACCGGATAAAAATGGTCCGCGGTCCGCTCACCGATGGAACCATCCTGCCATGCAAATACATGGGTCTCGAATCCCATCTCCTTTGCTTTCAGGATCAGCTGATTCTGAAAATCATTTGCTCCAATAATAACTATTTTTTTCATATACTGCCTCGTATTATTATTTATAGAAATTGAGCACCTGCTCTGCAATATAACGAACCTGCTCTTCTTTCAGACCATAGAACAGCGGAAGTCTTGCCAGACGCTCGCTCTCTTTGGTAGTATAGACATCTTCTCCATGGAACCGTCCAAATTTCTGTCCAGCCGGTGCGCTGTGCAGCGGAATATAATGGAAGACAGCCTGTACTTCATGCTCCTTCAGATAACTGATCAGTGCTGTACGCTCTTCCAGATCCTTTGCTTTGATATAGAACATATGGGCATTGTGTGTACAATGCTCCGGAATATGCGGAAGCTCGATCTTACCTGCATCTGCCAGTGGCTTCAGCAGTTCATAATAGAGATTCCAGCTATTCATACGATCATCAAAGATCCTATCAGCCGCATCTAACTGTGCCATCAGATAGGCGGCATTCATGTCACCCGGCAGATAGGAAGAACCTGCATCTACCCAAGTGTATTTATCGATCTGACCGCGGAAGAATTTCGCACGATTGGTTCCCTTTTCACGGATAATCTCTGCCCGCTCCACGTCTTTCGGATCGCGGATCAGGAGAGCTCCGCCTTCACCCATACTGTAATTCTTGGTCTCATGGAAAGAGAGACATCCATAATCACCGATGGTTCCCAGAGCTTTTCCTCTATAAGTACTTAAGATTCCCTGAGCTGCATCTTCAATGACGATCAGATTATATTTTTTCGCCAGCTCCATGATCTTATCCATCTCGCAGCTCACACCAGCATAATGAACCGGCACGATCGCTTTGGTCTTCTCTGTGATGGCTGCCTCGATCTTATTTTCATCAATATTCATAGTATCTGGGCGGATATCTACAAATACCGGAACTGCTCCACGAAGTACAAATGCATCTGCCGTAGATACGAAGGTATAGGATGGCATGATCACCTCATCCCCTTCTTTGATATCAGCCAGCAGTGCTGCCATCTCGGTGGCATGTGTGCAGGAAGTCGTCAGAAGCGCTTTTGACGTCCCTGTCTTCTCCTCCAGCCATGCATTGCAGCGTTTGGTAAATGGTCCATCACCACAGATCTTATGATTCTTCTCTACTGCTTCTGCCACATATTTCAGTTCAGTTCCCACATAGGGCGGTACATTAAAATCAATCATTTTCTTCTCCTTACCGACGCAGTAATACCAATCCGCGTCTCATCATCATAGGTTCATATCCTTTATTAAGAAAAGCAGTCCCGAATTCTGTATCAAGAATACTTTCATCATAATCATAACAATAGATCACTGTCGGCTGTTTTTCCGGTCTCACCTCATAATATGTGAAGATCAACGGATCTGTCTCCAGTGTTTCCCATGTAGAATAGGCTGCACACTCTGCTTCTGTATTAAGATACATCCACGGTGCAATGCCCACCACAAATAATTTATCCTCTCTGGTCAGCTGCAGGTCTTCCATATCCTGCATTACATCTTCATAAAGAAGACTGTTCTCTTCTGACGTATGAATTCCTTTTAACGGACCTTCTTCTGCTGCCACTGTCAGCTTTGGAAGCTTCTCATCTCCCCATACATAAGTCACACGCTGCCAGATCCCGCCTGCAAACTGTACCGCGATCAGTACCGCCAGTACGGTTCCACATACAGCACTATATTTATGTGATTCTTGCATCAAAGCTGTATCATATCCATTCGGCTGCTTTGCTGGCCAGCTCTCTTTAGCTGCCTGCATATGCTGTCCGATCAGCACCAGTGATGCCGCTGATGGAATCATACAGGATGCTGACATGGTCAGGATTCCTGTATTGGTTGCAAAATGCGCCAGTAAAGTATAGAACACACCTGGCAGAAACCACCCGTAGAACACATAGCGGTCTTTCTTTTCTGAGGTTACATATGCCAGCAATCCTACAAAGGTAAGCGGAACCAGCATATAGTTGATACCGACCATCTCCCAGCAGAATCCATAATAAATAATGTATCCACCGGCTGCAACTGCCTCTGCGATCATATAAAGCGCTCCAGAGACCTGTTTTCCGGCTTTCCTGGCAATCAGATATACAACCGACAGAATAGCTGTCAGATAAACCAGCCCTGTATAATACCGATGGATCCGGATAAAGTATTTCGCCAGCTTCTCCCAGAACGACTTCTGCCGCTCTGTATCCATCACAATATATTCAAAACATTCCAGGATCTCATCCAGGGTTCCTCTGGAAAATACGAACCAGACAAACACTAAAAGAATCAGAAATGCTCCTACACCCATAAAAAAGTAGGTTCTGATCTTCAGCGCATCGGGAAGCCTCCGCTGACACTGCTTCCAATTATTCTTTGTGTGATGACTCCAGACTGCAGAACCCACACAGATCACTCCATACAGTAAAAACAGAATCACTACATACGGATTTGCCAGCACAGCTCCTGCGGTAAACATTCCGCACAAAATACACATGGGCACAGACAGCTTCTCACTGCCCGCCAATGTCACCAGCACCAACAGCACAAAGCCAAATGCCAGTGTATTATACGACATGCTGTTAATATTATACGGCGTTGTCACAAAATAGAATAATGCCGGAAGGATACGGATCCAACCGAATCGCTTCAGTCTGCAGAAACACCACACAGACACCAGTGCCTGAAATACCAGATATGCCATTCGAAAGATCAGTATAATTCCTTCGTTGGAATTATGAACCAGACGGATCAGCCAGTAGATCGGATAGGTAATCAATGCAAATAACTGCACATTATTCCACTCGTCCACCAGCATGGCATCCCCCTGGAAAAAACGATACACCGTGCTGATGTAAAAAATCTCATCATTTTTATTGAATCCAAAGAACTGTCTCCATGCAAACAGGCAGAATAAAACTGCCAGACAGACTGCATAGATTGCAGTTTCCTTTTTTATATGGATACTATGCCCCATTCAGGAAATCCTTTCCACTATTCAGTCAGCTCCAGTACCTGCTGAATTGCTTTTACACACCCCTCAATACCGATCAGACCGCTGTTCAGACACAGATCATAATTGGAAGCCATGCCCCATTCCTGATCTGTATAATATTTATAATGATTTGCACGGGCTTTATCCTTTTTCTTTAAGACTGCCGGTGCTTCCTCTCTGGTAATGTTAAAGTATTTCTCTGCACGTTCGATCTTGCTCTCATTATCTGCAAAGATGAATACATTAAGACAGTCTTCTCTCTCTCTTAAAATGTAATCTGCACATCTTCCAACGATCACACATGGTCCTTTATCAGCCAGTTCTTTGATAATACGATTCTGTGTAAAATAGATCTCATCCTGCAATGTCACACCGTTGTTGGTTGAAAATACATTATTGGCAAATGAAAGACTGCTGGCGATATTAAATAACAAACTGCCTGTCATTCTCTCACCTTTCTCAGCTACAAAACTCTGTGCAAATCCACTTTCCTTTGCAACCATATCGATCAGCTTCTCATCGTAACACGGAACACCCATTGCTTTTGCCAGGTTCTCTCCGATATATCTTCCACCACTTCCGTACTGTCTGCTAATGGTAACTATCTTTTTTTTCATATGATCCTTACCTCCCTGAGTCTAAAGATAGTTCTATTCTACCCTATTTTGCTGGTTTTGTCACCCTTTCAGCCCGTTTGTTAAGGTAAAAATAAGATTTTTGGAAATAAAAAAATCGCCACCTAACGCAATGTTAAATGGCGATTCATATTCATGAGGCATCGGGGATTCGAACCCCGGACAACTTGATTAAAAGTCAAGTGCT
>ERZ773248.342-NODE-342-length-65082-cov-5.354914_pt1 | contig 65082 bp, 88 predicted proteins | sample MGYA00580518_ERZ773248 | MGnify/ENA primary metagenome ERZ773248 (study PRJEB29015, sample SAMEA2737762) | human gut metagenome | biome: human gut; feature: human-associated habitat; material: faeces | place: China | collected 2012 ...
GAGGTTGAAAGAGAATTTTTGGATAAAGAGGCTCAGGAAACTTTAATAGCACACAAAGACAATCCAAATCTCTTATTACACTATCAAGTTCCTATCAAGGATATTGAAGATAGAGTTGAAGAGAAATTAATGGGAAGTCACTGCAAGGATGTTGCAAGGCAATATATTAGATATAGATATAAGAAGAAGCAGCAAAGAGATAAATATGAAAATATCAAGTCGGCAGTAAAAAAAATTATAAAGGCTGAGAGTGTGAATAATTCTAATGCAAATGTTGATGAATATTCTTTTGGTGGAAAGAAATTTGAGGGAGCTGGTCTCTTATTTAAAGATATTGCATTATCTGATTTTATTTCATCAGAGGTTGCAAAGGCTCATAATGAAAATAGGATATATATACATGATTTAGATAACTGGGCAACAGGAATGCATAATTGCAGTTTTGTAGACTTGCAAAGACTATTAAAAGAGGGATTTGTCACAAGAAATGGCGATGTTCGTCCAGCCAACAGCATCTCAACAGCAATGCAGTTGGTTGCAGTTATCTTTCAATGTCAAAGTCAGGTTCAATTTGGAGGAGTTGCCTCTGCTCATATTGATTTCGATTTAGCGCCATATGTGAAAAAGTCATTCAAAAAGCATTTCCAAGATGGGCTAGAATTTGTGGAGAATGATAAAGGGGTTTCTATTGCGGATATAGACATGAATAATCAGGTATTAAAGAACGAATACCCTAAGACATTTCGTTATGCCTATAAAATGACAAAGCGAGAATGTCAACAGGCAGCGCAAGGTCTTTATCATAATTTGAATACATTGGAGAGTCGACCTGGAAGTCAAGTTCCATTCACTTCTATTAATTTCGGTCGAGATACAAGTCCTGAAGGACGTATGATAAGCAAGTCTTTACTGGAAGCAAGTATTGATGGTATTGGAAAATATCATAAAACAAGCATCTTTCCAATTACGATTTTCCAGCATAAAAAGGGAATCAATGCTTATCCAGGGGAGCCTAATTATGACTTAAAACAGCTGGCATTAAAATCGTTAAGCCAAAGAATCTATCCAAATTTTGTGAATTGTGATTTTAGTGAAAACATAGAAGATAATAATAATCCTGATACTTATAATGCAACGATGGGTTGTGTCGATGGAGCTGAAATCATTACATATAAGTATAACAATATTATGTATGTTGAAAGTTTTCAACGAATGTGGTTTAGATTCTCTCAACTCTTTCATGTGAATATCCAGCCAAATGGTAAGGATAAATATATTGATTTAAAAGATGTTGTTATCTATGATACAAAAAATGGATTTGTTCCTTGTTTAAGATTAATAAGAAATTTTTCTTCGGATTGGTTAGATATTAACTTTTCTGATGGACGAAGAATCCTTTGTACCTCTGACCACCCCTTTGAAACAGAAAACAGGGGACTTGTATTAGCAAAGGATTTGCAGGAAAATGATAGTATTTTAGCAAGCTATAATCATGTTTTTGTAAATGAATCGAAACCCAATCTTTCTCAAGCATGTTTTTTAGGATTTATGGTTTGTGAAAAAAAGAAAAACAACTTCATTAGAAGAAATTTACAAGATTTTGACTATGTAAAGGAAATAAAAGTAGTTGATAAAATACCTGTAATTAAAGAAGATTATAGTTATGATGTGACAACTGCGAGTGAACATTTTGAAGTCAGTGGAATTTATAGTCATAACTGTAGAACAGCAATGTCTTTTGATAGACATGGCTTTGGATATTCAAAGGTTGGAAGAGGAAATGTTTCACCAGTGACAATTAATCTACCTAAGATAGGAATTAGGCATGGAATCTGTTTAGGAGAAAGAGATAAAGCAGACTTAGATGGTTTTTGGAGAGAATTGGATGAAATCTTAAAGTTAACAGAAAAGGCTCTCGTTGAAAGATATGCATATATATGCAGTCAAAATCCTAAAGCAGCACCATTTATGTATATCAATCATACAATGAGAGGGTTTAACAATAAAAATATATCCAGTGTAATGAAACATGGTTCACAGGCTATTGGGTTAATAGGAGTTGCTGAGATGTGTGAAGCTCTATTTGGTAAAAATCATGTAGATATGAGTGCTAGAAATTTTGCATTGCAGGTTATCGAACATATCTCAGACTTTGCAAAAGAAGCAAGTGAAAGAAATGATTTAAATTTTGGAGTTTATTTTACACCAGCAGAAGGCTGCTGTTATACAATTTGTAAGAAATTAAAGGATGAATTTGGTATTATCAGTAATATTACTGATAAGGAATTTCTTACGAATAGTATTCATGTTCCTGTATGGGAAGAAGTAACTCCATTCGAGAAAATAGATATTGAAGCGCCATTTTGTAAGCTAGGGACGTCTGGCTGTATTACATATGTTGAGTTTGACAGTAAAATCATTAATAACTTAGATGCAGTTGAGACAGTCATCAATTATGCAATGGATAATAATATACCTTATTTTGCTATCAATTTCCCTTTGGATACTTGCTGTGACTGCCATTATCAAGGAGATATTCCAAGTGAGGGCTGTCCTGTTTGTAATTCTAAGAATATTGAAAGACTAGCTAGAGTGACAGGTTATCTAACGAGTGATGTTTCGCATTTTAATCAAGGAAAACAAGATGAGGTTAAACGTCGATTCAAACATATGAAATAAGATATTTTATATTTAATGAGGCAGAGTACTTAGATATTCTGTCTTTTTTATAAAATGTCAGTTAAGAGACAAAAACTCTTTAAATAATAGAAAAATAAGTCAAAATATTAAAAATTAGATATAATTCGACATAAAACAACTCTTATTTCAAGAGTTTCTATTGTTTTTAATAACAAATACTGGTAGAATGGAGATATGAAATGGGTTACTTTTTGGACAATATTGCAAAATTAATTTAAATAGTGGGATAGGAGTGATAGAAGAGTTAGGAGTGTTTAATTAGTTTTTTAAATCAACTTGTGATTGAAACAAAATAGTAGTTTTTACTACTCTAGCGGAAATGTAGCAAAAGCATTAGTGTATTATCAAGGAGTAACTGATTTCTATAAATCAAGAATTGAAAAGAATAAGTGTGATTTTTGATGGAATGCATATCAATGGATATGTAAAGAAGGGAAAGAAAGAGGAAAAAATATTATGAAAAAATTACTTACATTTATATGTTTGTCGTTGGCAATGATAGTAGCTAGCACATCTTCTATTTTTGCTGCTGAAGGCAAAATAGAGGAAATGATGAAAAGAACCGGCTATCCAAAAGAAGCTATTGTTTCAGAGATTGAAAAATATGCAAAAAAGAAAAATATATCTAATGATGCTGCTGAATCAATTCTTTATGATGCTGTTATTGCAAGTACATCTTATGAGGACGATTCTATATCAACATATAGCAGTTCGGGTGGGACTGTTGCATTGTTAAATTCACATAGAAGCGACCTTTTTTACACTCCAGGTGGTACTGGACATGTTGGTTTATATTCTACATCTGAAAAGATTGTTGAGGCTCCTGGTGCGGGATATGTTGTAACAGAAAAGAGTGCTAAAAATAAAAAAGTAGCAAAAACCACAAAAATTGCTGGAGTGAGCAGTACACTTAAAGGGAAGACAAGAATATCAGACAGAAAGCAGCAAGATGTTGTTGGGTTTGCAAGAGGTAAAATTGGTAGTAAATATGCCTACACTCTTGATAATAAATCTTGTGGAAATCATGACTATAATTGTTCTCAATTATTATATTGTGCATACTCTATTGGCGCTTGGATTTATGTAGATGCAAGTACTGATGCATTTGTAACACCATCAGATATTTATCATTCAGATTATGTTTTTTATATTAAAACTGTTAAGTAAAGAATGATACTATGAAAAAAATAATTATTTCATTTTTAGTTTTGGCATTAATGAGTGGATGTAAGCCCTCTTTATCGACTTCAGATAAATCCAATAAATATGTGTTGTTATTTTCTAACGACAAGGCAGAAACTTTTGATACTTCATCATTTGTTTATTATAATGCAGCTGGGGGAATTACTAGTGAAGATAATTTTGATGGAACATTATTTACACAGCTTACAGAATATAAAAATAAATTGATTGCGAATAATGGACAGGAAATTGTTGAATCTACTAATGGCAAAGTTAAAACAATAAAGTATAAAAAGCAATTAGACGCGTATTCCTCAGATTTAGAATCATTTGAATATAATAACCAGTTGTTTTGGTTTACTCATGGAGGAGTAAGTGGTGTATATAATAGTTATTTATTTTGTTATGACACTCAAAATACTCTTACCATGTCTAACGGTGCTGTTTTTGGATACTTATTGGATAAGAATTTTGTTTATGTAATTATGGGAAATGACTGGCATGATGATACTTCAAAAAACACAGCTATGAAAGTTGTAAAGATTGATTTAGATAAATTTGAAGTAGTTGATGAAGTAATATCGGATACGAGTTCTGATATTACTATGAACTTATTAGAGCAGGGGAAGAATATTTTTAGTAAAGATGAAATCCTATTTTCCATAAGCATGCCAAGTGACAAAGAAAGAAATCCTAGTTATTTATATAGCTTTTCTCTGAAGGATGGGGGACTTACAAAGCTTTTGAATTTATCAGAGTTCGGTATTGATACTGGGGAAGATGAAACATATTATATTAATAATTCTTTTGTATATAACAATGCTCTGTACTTTTTTCTGAGAAATGGAGACTTATTTAAGATAAGCAAAGATAAACAATATCATGTTGAGAAAGTCTTAACCTTACCTGATTGTTTAATAGGGTCTATCTCAACATATAGAGTTATAGACAATCATTTGGTATGTGTATATAACAAGAATGCTTCAGAAAACCGTTATAGTCTTATTGAATATGATTTAGAGAATTATCAGGTTGTAGAAGATATTTTATTGGAAAAAGTCAGTTCATTATTAACTCAAAAATACCCAGTGGGAGTTCTTAAAAAATGAAAAAGCTATTATTTATAGGGGGAATAGCTTTGAGCTTAATGATGGTCGTTTATTTTTCGCTAAATCATTCTCCTAAAATCGAAATGCATTTGTTAAAATCCATAACCGAAATTTATGAAAAGGAAGAAATGTATGTTTTGTTCGCACAGGAAAGCTGTATATCTTGTAGAATGGTTAAGAATGCTATTCAGCAGAGTGATTCACGTCTTCCTAAGGAAATTTATGTAATAGATTTAGATACACATGAAGAAAAGGATTTGGTTGATATTATAGTCAAAAAATATAATATTGAAGATACTCCAGCATTATTAAAAATAAAAAAGGGAGAGAAGGTTTCAAGTGTTGATTTGGCACCAATTTTATCTGATAAAACTTATAAGCAAGACAAACAGGAATAGAGTATCAGAAGATACTCTTTCTTTTTATACTCTATAATTATCTTGGTCAATCAAATTCATTTTTTTATGTTAAAATGATTATATGGCAATTAACTGCTGGAGATGAGAAAAGTGCAAATTTATATAAATCCAAATCATAGTAGAATAGAGTGTGAATGTGAAGAAAGGAAGAGAAACATGTCATTTCATTGTATATTCATGAAAGAAGATATAGCTTATTTAGGGGCAGATAGTAGAAAAAACTTTACAGATGGAAGTTATAGCGATAATCATCAGAAGATATTTATCAATCGTAATTTAAAGATGGTGTGGACTATGACAGGTATCACCGAATATAGAAATATAAATTATTTTTATATTGTTAATATGATACTCAATAATCCAAAAGCAAGCATGCTAAAAAAAGTATATACTATTCAGGATTTAATGAATCCAATTACTGAGAAGATGCATCAGGAAACACAAGAAGATTCATATTTTGATTTGTTTATAACTACAGTAGAGAACGGTGAATTGGTAACTTATACAATAGAATCTAAGAATGGCCAAGCAGATGAAAAAACAAATAGAAGACATTGGGGTAATTATCTTGAGGCAAGTGGTGTACATACAGATATGAGATACAGAGTAAATGAAAGTGATTTAATTGAGTTATCAGAAATAGATATGACTCAAAAAGTAAATAATCTGATTTCAGATGTTATAGAAGCCAATAAGAAATGTAAGTCTAATACAGTGGGTGGAGATATATATGTTGCAACAATAGATAATAAAGGTAATATCTTCACTTATGTTAATGGGAGGAACTCTGATTTTAGAATTATGTGATATGATATAGTCATGTCAAATGGCAATATATAAGAAAGAAGGGATATTAGTGTTTAAAAGAAAATATATAATTTCTGATTATTTTTATGAAGGAGTAAACTATAAAGCAACTTCCTATGAAGAAATAGAAAGATACTATAAACAGTGGCAAGAGACTCTAAGTTCTCAAGAAATGAAAGCATTTGAGCATTATAGAAAGAAAATAAATACAAATAATAATATTAATGCTAAATTGAGATTAGGCCAAATACCTGAAGATAGTTTTATCCTGTCTAGTGCTTTAAGAAGAGCATCCTGCCCAGATAATATTCTTGTTTACAGATGCCTTAGTAGAAAGGAAAATAAGGATATGTCCAACAAAACAGTAGGACAATTATTTATGAGAAAAGATTACAAAGGAACACATGTCAAAGATATAGTTACAGGAGGTTTTCCTATAATAAATAGCGCTGGATATATGATAATACTGATGCCAAAAGGAGCAAAAGCGGCATATATCAATAATTTATCAAACAAATTTAAGAATGAGAGGGAAATGCTTATTGATAAAGGACAGGTATTTATGCTTATAGAGAAAAATAATGATATATTTAATTTACCAACATATATAGTAAAATTACAGATAAATAAGTCAATATAGTTATGAATATGAACATTAATAGTTGTAGATGTATTTTTAATATTCTAGGATATTTTTCCTTATACAACGTTGATTGTGGTATAGTAATAATCTTTTTTCATTTCTTATGATATAATTTATGTTAAGTAAATAAAAGATAATTTATCAGATGAATTTAAGCAGAATTGCTTGGAGATGAAGAAAGGAGTGAATTATAACTGTCATAAGCTTGGTGGAGTCACTGCATTCGCTCTAACAGGCATATATACTTATCAGAATGGAATATTGGATACCTATTCGTATCATGTAGAAATCATCCCTCTCAAATTCTCCTATCAATCCTACATCATCCCACTTTTTCTTCTTTTTATATTCTCTTATTATTCTTCTACACTTCCAGATATAGACCATCCCATATCACGTCTAGGGAAGAAGTACCCACATATATCCCAATATATGAATACTCAGTTTGGGCATAGGGGAGTTACCCACTATCCCATAACACTGCTAGGTTTAGGATGTATATTATATTTGATTGGTCAAATAATGATTCAGCCATATAGAATTCTATGGATGTGGGGAAGTATTGGATTTGTTGTGGGATATGCCTCCCACATCCTCTTAGATACCCTTAATAGTTCTGGTATTGCATGGCTGATGCCTTTTTCAAAGGTTAGAGTGAAAATTCCCACAGGTATCAGGATAAAAAACAAAAAAGGGAAGAAAAGAGTCTGTTGGAGGTATCTTGAGGGGAATCGTACGCATGATAAGATGATTATTATCGTTATCTGTTGTCTTTTGATTTTCTTACTGACAAAAGGATAGTATCAGTTTCTCATGATTATGTTGTAGTATGATATAATGGAATCAGAAGAGAATATGGATGTTTAAAAGCATCCTTTTTTATTTTCTGGAGGTGATTTTAATGGAAAATAAAAAGAAATTATCAACATTTAAAAAAATAATGGTAACAGTCGGGTTGACAGTCATTGCAATATTTATAGCATTGCAGGATGTACATGGATATGATTCATCAAATCAGGGTGCAAATGTTGTTGATAAGTGGGGATACTTTCACTTCAAAATAAATGGACCATCAACGACAAACCTACAAATTAGAATATCGCGTTCATCCAGTCCGGGGTGGAATACATTTCGAGATAACGCAACAACATGGACAGCAAGCATCTATAGTGGAACCAACAATCATAATGTTCGTTTTTCTAATGGCTCTAAAAGTATGAGTGTCACAACAAAGTTAGACCAGGATGGCCATTATTATATTTTTAATCTTCCTATCGTTTATGATATGCCAGCTCATTATCAATATACGGGATGGGGGAGCGACCGCCCTGATATAGTTGCACGATTTAATTTGGATTCATATTCACAGTATAATAACACAAATTACAATACTGCAAGTGCTTCAGGAAACCACTCAGCAAGCAAATCATCTCGTAGCATTAATCTCCAAATTAATGCTGCACAATGTGGTATAAAAACATATAATAAGTATTTTTATAACAGTATTCTTTGGTTCAATCTAGGTAAGCCAATAAGAAAGGTTACACAAAATCATTATTATTGGAATGCAGCTAACAGCACATGGAATCAATTTAATACAACATCTACCAATGTAACAGATGGTGGATGGTTTGCACCTTATAACGTAAGTGCTCCTAGTGGATACAGTCCAGGGAATAATTATGGATATTATGCTTCAAACGGAAACAGTTTAGGAGGTGGAACAGTTGGAAGTAATGGTTTTACTGTCTGTGATAACAATGTTGTTCATGTGCATTATTATCCAAACACATATTATGTATATTATAATGCAAATGGAGGAACTGGTGCACCACCTACACAAGCTTTTACTTATAATTCAGGAGCATCAATTTCGCGGACAGTTCCTTCAAGGGTGGGCTATACTTTTACTGGATGGAATTATAGTGGAAACCTATTTCAGCCTGGACAAGCCATACCAAGTGGCTGGTGGTCTTTTACACTTACAGCTCAGTGGAAAATAAACAGCTATACTTTAACGTATAATGCAAATGGAGGGACAGTATCTCCATCTTCAAAAACTCTTAATTATGGTGCAGCATATGGAACACTTCCAATTCCTTCAAAAAAGGGTTATACCTTTTTAGGATGGTTTACATCTCCAAGTGGAGGAACACAGGTTTCATCATCTACAGTGATGCAAAATAGCAATGTAACAATATATGCTCACTGGAAAAACAATGTACCAACTTTTACTGGGCCAAGTCTAGAAAATGCTGATAATAATCCCATCAAGCCTTTTGTAGATGATGGATATCTTATAATTCAAAAAGGGGATACCTTCACTCCACATTTATATATGTCTGTTTCTGATACAGAGGACGGGAATTTGACAGGAAAAATGGAGATTAGTTGTGAAGTCCCATTGTTAGAAGGGAAGGCGACTCAATCAGGAATATATAATGTTCTCTATTCTATTAGAGACAGTGGAGGAGCATCCGCTACATATACTCTTAAAGTCTTGGTGAATGAGGCACCAGAAATAAAGGCAGGAGAAAGAACCTTCTTTTTAAATCAATACCAGGTCGGGATATCAGATTTATTAAAAAAAGTAACGTCAAAGGATTTAGAAGATGGAAATATAACATCTAAAGTAAAGCTATTATCAATCGAGTATCCAGATAGAGTTGATACTCAAGTTCAATATCTTGATACATCGAAACTTGGGGATTTCAAGGTTACTTATGAAGTTACAGATAAATATAAGAAGACGGTGACAAAACAGACAACTATCCATGTTATTGAGAATGATAGTGTTATATCCAGCATGATAAAAACGTCTTTCAGATTTATATCTAAAGATTTTTTAAGTACGTTGGATAACACATCGAAGTGGGTGATAAATCCAAGTCTCAATCAAAAACTAAAACACTCCTTAAATTCAGAGACTCCATCAAAAACATATACTTTTTCTAGTCAGAAAGTCAAACAAATGAAACAATATATAGATAGCGATTCATATACTAAAGATTCTCAAACGAATGAAGATTTTAGAAATACATTTTTAAGATAGGAGATTATTCTCCTATTTTTGTTTAGTTTTGTGCAAAATAGTAAGGAAATTTAGATAAAATAAAAATCTTTATACCTATGCTATAATAATATGGTAATAAAATGAATGAATGGAGGTGAAGTCATTGAAAACTATTGTATCAGGATTAGGTGTTATCATTGTTTTCATCTTGAACCTTCTTATTCATAACAGTATTATCAATTTGACTTCACGAGCAACTGAACTAAACTTAGCAATTAATAATGCTATGGTAGAAACCCAAAGAGTTTTATATGATAAAAGCTATACAATCACAAATTCAGAAGAATACTTGGCAGAATTTACACAGAATCTTGTGCAGTATATGAACTCGAATTCAGACATTACAATTAAAGTTTATAGTGCAGATGAGGAGTTAGGCTTCTTAGATGTTGGTGTTATTTCAAGTTATACAAATTTTGCAGGAGAGAAAAGAGAGTATGAAGAGAGAAGAACATCAATTATTGATGAAATATCAAATAAAGATTTCAATGAGGATTATTTAAAGGATAGATTCTTTATATCCTTTCAGGTAAAAAATGATGTAAAGGTTGATTTAAGTGGCATAGATTTCTTTGTAGCAAAGGATAGTAAAAACAAATCATTAGAAATTCCACTTACATCAGGAACGGTTCATTCTATACTTTTTAATGGAGAAGGCGCTGGAAGCTACTCGTTCATAACAAAAGAAGGTAAAAATTATATAGTCATTCAATTGAATGAGCTGAAGAGTGATATGGAAATTACTATTCAGTAAAAGGAGGTGTTAATGGCAAATTTAAAATTAAGTGATGATACTTTTGGGATTTTACTTCCATTTGTGACAGATAGACAGATTACAGATATTCGATGGGATGGAAATAATCTGTGGATAGATGATTTAGCAAAAGGAAGGTATTTATCAGAAGTTAAATTAGATGATTCTTTCATAAAGAAGTTTACACAAAGGGTGTCAGATTTAGCAAATACGAATTTTAACAACTCAAGCCCAGTTTTAGAAGGTGAGACAGACAATCTTCGTATTGCAGCTCTACATGAGTCTGTGACAAACACAGGGACAACTATTACAATTCGTAAGACAGAGCCTGAGTGTCGGCTTGATGAAGAGAATATTATTTCAGAAGGATATTGTTCTTTACAAACCTTGGAAGTGTTAAAAGCACTTATAAAAGCAAGATGTTCATTGATTGTTACAGGTGATACAGGAGTAGGGAAAACAGAGTTGATAAAGTTTCTAATGAATTATATCTCGGATTCAATAACAACTTTAACAGTTGAAGATAACTATGAGTTACGTGCAAAAGCCTTAAGACCTGGCTTTGACTGTACAGAAATCAAGGTCACAGACAGATTTACACCATCACAGGCTATTAAAGCAGCACTAAGGCAGGATACTAAATGGTTAATCTTGTCTGAAGCTCGTGGAACGGAGGCATCTGCCCTACTAGAGTCCGCATCAACAGGGTGTTCTATTGCAACATCTGTACATTCTTTTGATGTAAGAAATTTACCAGACCGATTTGAGGAAATGATATCTAATGCTCAAAACGATATCAAAAACAAAGTCTATTCTTATTTTGATGTAGGTATTCTCATTGTAAAAGAAGAAACACCTTCAGGAATAAAAAGATATATAAACCAATTATGTTTCTTTGATAGAAAGAACGGTAAAAATCAATGCAGTATGATTATTGATAATAGAGAATGGGTTGGAAACATTTTGCCTTATAAACTTGAAAAGAAATTTAATTTATATAATGTTTCTATTCCTAATTGCCTCCAGAAGGAGTCGGCAGGTGAAGAAGATGTTTAATTATAAGAGCCCAGTTCAGAAAAAGAAAGTCACTAAAACAAAGACTGAATACTTAGGAAATAAGAAAAGGCAGAAGAAATTCACTATTCAGAGAGTCAAAAGGTATTTAAAACTTATAAGTTTTAAGAACTTAAACTATCGTATACAAAGTTTTGGATATGATTATTCTTTAGCAAAGTATATTACGTCAATAGTTCTTTTAATGAGTATTATTGTTATTTCAGGGAAAATATTTCATCTCAAGTATGAATATATAATTCCTTTAGCACTCTTTGCACTCATATTATTGCCTATCATTGTATTGTCTCAGATAAAATTCTTATACAATAATTTTCGCTTTGAGCAAATAACAACTTATCTGCAGGAAATGATAACAATCTTTAAAATGAATCCTAAGATACTTTATGCTTTAAAAGAGGTTCAGGACTTATTCGAGACTAAGCAGGGAATTAATCAGAAGATTGATGAAGCTATCTATCATATAGAGTATGGAAAAAGTGAAGACAATTCATTGGTTTATGCTGAAGCTTTATCTATTTTGGAGGAAGCATATCCTTGTTCACGAATAAAGAGCCTTCATAGCTTATTACTATCAGTAGAAAATCAGAATTCTGTTGACTATGAAGCTTCACTTAATGATTTATATGATGACATTCGATGCTGGATAGCAAGAACGTATGATTATCAAATTCAACTGAAGAATACCAAATTTCAATTTTCTCTCATTCTACTGCTAACTATCTTTGTATCTTCAGCTATGACAAATATCCTACCATCGAGTATGACAGGATTTATCAATTCATCTACATATCAGATAACTTCAACATTGCTACTAGGAATATTTTTAGCTATGTTTAGTTTTGTACAATCAAAATTAAATGGTCAGTGGCTTGTCAACGACATTGAGAAGGATGATAATCGGATTTTAAAGAGCATCCAATATATAGAAGCATTTGATAAAAAGAAAAACTTCAAGGACTCATGTATAAAAGCTGCTTTAGCAAGTATTCTTCCTTTTATTGGTGTTATGCAGAAAAATTCAAATATGATATTTATTGGACTTCTGATAACAGTTTTCATGTATTTCTGGGGTGAATTGCAATACAAGAGTCATTTTAAAATCGTAGAGAGAGAAATCAAAAAAACATTTCCCATCTGGCTTCGTGACATTACCATAAATATGCATAATCTCATTGTCACCAATGCAATACGTCAATCCTATACAAATGCTCCCACAGTCTTAAAATACTATCTTACAGGATTTCTAGATGAAATAGAAAAAGACCCAATAACTATAAGGCCATACAATAACTTCCTCAAAAAATTCTATATAACGGATATTTCATCAGCAATGAAATCCCTATACTCCATTAAACAGCAGTCACCAGAAGATTCTTCTAGACAAATTTCAGATATTATTATAAGGAATCAAGGGCTAATGGAAACATCTGAAAGAATTAAGAATGAAAATCAGATTGCTGGAATGAGTCTTATAGGAGGGGTTCCAATGATAGCCGGATGTATTAAACTCACAATAGATATGGTTCTGATGCTAGGAAGCTTTATGAGTTCTATTCAAATGCCAGTTTAGAGGTGAGGTAATGAAAATTATTATAGAAACTTATTGTGGTGTTTTTATTCGTTTTGTTTTCCTATCAGCATTAATAGGAGCTTATTGGGAGATTTTAAGAATGTTCTAGGAGGTGGATGAATGAGGATTATTTTTGATGAAATGGTATCAGATTGTATAGAATGTTTTGGTGCTGTCTCAGTATTATTTATTATTTCTCTTTTCTTTGCTTTTACAGAGGGTATTTCTTCTACAGATAGTAATGTCTATAAAATGATATGGGAATTTTTAACAACATTGGTAGGTTAGAATGAAAAAATTCTTTGAAGAGAATATAGGCGTTATCATAACTATTTTTGTTATATCTCTTACATTAAGTGCCTTTTTTATTGATATATATCCATCAATTACAGAAGTTTCTGAAATAAACGCAGGTAATGTTGAGGCAGGAGACAACCAAGCTCTTCATGAAACAGCAAAGCCTGTGCTTGTTGCAAAAAGTGCCACATTAAATGTTGGAGATACATTTGATATGTTTAAATATGTGAAAGCATACGATGTTAATGGCAGGGATATTTCGTCTTTTATTACCATTATTGGGAAAAGGGTAGATACTACTAAGGCAGGAACGTATACAATTACCTATAAATGTCTTTACAATAATGTGGCAGCTTATACACAAGCAACGTATATAGTAGAAGATATATAGTGCAAAGGAGGGATAATGAAGCAAGTATTTGAAGATATGATATTGATTATATTACTTACTATGATAGCTGTTGTTGGAAGCTGTATGATTTCAGCTAATTTAGAAATTACACAGGCTCGTGAATTTCATGCAAATGCAATAGAAAGAATTCAAGCTTCTCATTTTGATGAGTCAGTTATTAATGAACTTATTGAATCAGCACCAAATCAGCATCCAGAATGGATATTAGAGGTCAAAACTGTATCTGTCTATGATGATAGAAAGGATATGAAAGTAGTTTTAAAGTATAAGATAACTCCACTGCCTTTAATAGAAGATAGAGATTATAGAACTATCACTGGTTTTGCTAGATAAGGTAAAAAAGTGATATAATTACATATGAAAAGTTATATATAAATATAGTTGTGCATCTATCAAAATGCAAAAGGTTTATCAAATGACAATATAAGAATGGAATACAAACTTATGAGGATTTAATGAAACAGTTTTTTGAAGAGAATATTGGAATTATTTTGGTTATTGCATGTGCTGCAATACTATTTGTGTTCTTAGGCAATCAGGATTCAGGTATTGTCAAAACAGTTTTAGATACTATTAAAGAATGGATAGGCAATTTTAGTAACTTTATTCCATCATTACCTGGAGCATAGCAAATAAAAGTGAGGCAATAAGCCTCTTTTTATTTGGTTTTACAATTGGCAAGGTACTAAAGAAATTTGTGGTATAATTAAAAAAAGAGATGTTAATGATTACACATTTTTCACATAACGCATATTATACGAAGTTATATATGTTATGTCTATGCTATAGGGTACTTACTATCCTAGGAGGTATTTTAGTGAGTTTTGATTTATGTAATCCAATGGTTTTATCTAATGCTATCATATTCCATAATTCTATTGAGAATCAGATAAATACCTATTATAACAATGATTGCTACAATTCACCTGCTTTCTATTATTATGAGAATGATGAAATTATACGAAAAAAGAGTGCAGTTTTAGAGTATCAAAGGCCAATTCCAATAAAAGACACTCTCAATACTCCCTTAACAATTGAAAATATCCTAACAGGAAAAGAATATGTTAAAATTGTCATGGGGTTAATGGAATCTGATAAAACGCTAATTGTGTCAGTCTTGTTAAAAAATCCCTCACAATCTGAGATTGCTAAAATCAATCTATTTATTGATGAACAAATTCAAGATGTGAAAATAACAAATTCTGATATTCATAAAGTGATTACAATATTTTCTGGACACTATTCTTCACAGATTGAACAGATTATATTAAGATGCAAAAAGAATTGTATGAAGCATGAAAATAAGATAGTTATCCAGGAATGGACTTAATCTATATAATCTATAAATTGAAAAGACTGCTATGAGCAGTCTTTTTCTATAGGAATGGATATATAATATTATCGATTTTCTGCAAAAATAGGCAATCAATCTTTTGTGAAGATATAAGAAGATTATAAATAGTTTCAGCCAAGATATCATCTCCATATTTGATACGAATAATATGTCTTACGCCTTTGGGTGTCTTTGTTTTTGGAAATATGTTTTGAAAGAGAGAAAGGGAATTTGAATAGCTGTATTCCCCATTGTGAATAAGTGTTTCAATGCTCATAAAAAATTGAGAGAGTGTTGGTGGGTTTTGTAAAGAATTAAGAAACTGTTCATGGCTTTGATAGATGCAATTGGTTGTATTTATGATAAAAATCCCTCCTTGTTTTAATATATAAATATGAGAAAAAGCATTTGAGAGGTAAAAAAAGAGGTAAATCCATGAAGAAGTTCACCTGCTTTTTTATCTTTTCTTTATATATTAAGTATATCATATTTCATATTTAAACTCATTACTCTTGTGATATAAATAGTTTCAAATTTTGGAAACTACATAGTAAATCTCAAGAGTATAAACTTTATCAAAAATGTGAGAATCAATGACACAGCGATATGTGGAATAAATCCTCCAAAAAGAAAATATTCTCTCTTAACCTCATAACATTCACCTTTATCTCTGCCCTCTTTCCATGATAAGAGATTGTGATATTCATATAGACCAGCACTAATAAAGACAAGCATAAGAAACATCCATAGAGTTGGAGTTGTATAGGATTCAGCAAAATATGGGTTTATAATATTTCCTATTAAAATTCTTAAGAGACACGCAACAGAACCCAATGAGAAAATAAAAGTTGTTATTTTTCTATATCTGATTTGTGAAGAATAGTAATCTGCTTTTTTTATCTCCCAGAGCATGTCCGTTATTCTCGAAAGAATATACAAATGGTCATAATATATCTCTTGGTAGACCGAATATATACTTTTAAGTTCCTGTGTATAAAATGGCAAAGAAATCTTTTCTGGCGATATCTCAAATTTAACAATTTCATTTGCAATATCTTGTAGTTGCTGAGGTTCTATTGATTTTATTTTACTTTCCAATGCTGCATAAATATCCCCACCCCTAATAATATTATGATTTGTATCGTTTTGGACGCAAACCTCATCATTAGCAATCAGAATAAGTGGATAAATCTGAAAATTATCTGAAAGTGAGTGAAATGCATTTCTTAATATTTGCTTGATAGCAATACAATTCAGAGCACAATCTTCAATAATAGATGTTTCTATGGCCAAGTCTGATTCTTGAGGATTATTCTTATCATTATCAAGTAAAATCCACTTTCCGTCGCTTGTAATATGTAAGGTTTGTCCCTTTTTTCCATAATTCATAAGACTGCAAACAAAAATGCCATTTTTAGTTAAGATGAGTCTATCAATGATAAAATCACTTCGATTGAAATAACTTCCCTTAAAACGCTGATTTTTAATAATGAGGTACTCGTTCTCCAGCTTGTTTAACTTGGAATCCGCATAATTTTGAGAATCAATATATCTCTTGACTTCAATATAATTGCGATATGCATGACTAGCCATTTCAAAATAATCATTTTGGAGTTTCCCTTCTAAGCAATCCTCCAATAATCTATCATAGGATTTATCCTCTTCATCTCCCCCACCTCTGATATATCCAGCAGCCATAAGAACTTCTATATCTATCATGCGAGTTATATTTGCTCTAAGAAAGTTCTCATTTACCTTAAAGATTCTTTGAGGATACTCATAGATATTTGTAAAGTTTGTGTATGAGTTCAAATCATATGGTGAATCAGGAGTATCGTTAAAGACCAAAGTATATTCATCAATAGGATATTCCATTTCATCTATAAATTTGGGAGTTGAAAAAGAATGAGAAGAATTGGATATTCTTATACCAAAATAGATATCCTTGAACCAGTAAAAAACAGATTTAAATAACTGACACTGCTCATCCAATTCTTTTAACAGTGAAATATCAACAAACCGCTCTTTTATCTGTGGTTCGAAATGAATACCTCTTAATTCACAGCGATTAACCAAAGTCTTATATCTCTCCTCTAAATCCGCATTAGAAAAAACTCCAAAAATATTCTGAGATTCCTCATAATTGAGAATACATAGTCTTTTTGGAGTTGAGTTTATCCTTATATTCTTTTTCTGCATTATTACCTCCTCCTATGAAAAGATAATAAATTATGATAATTACCCTTGAATTCTTTTTCGTTTGTATTCAATAAGGTGCATAACTTCCTTTATGTCTTCATTAGGAAGCTCTGTCAACAAACGAGCAATATTTGCAATATTGTAATAATCATATTTCTTGCCATTGATAATTTCTTCAATATTTCTTCCATATAATTGTGAAAGCAAACTCAGTTCACTTACTGTGATTTCTCTTTTTCCATTTTCAAAATCTGAAACTGCAGAGTGCGGAATGTGAAGTATATTTGCGACTTCTTTTTGTGTGAGATGTTTGAAGTTTCGATACTCTTTTAATCGTCTTGATATATCTGTATCAATTGGCATAATATCATCCTTTCTATTTTATAAATATAGTCATTGTCAGTTAAGACACAGTGATATTATATCATATTATTTAGCAATATAACATAATAAATTAAGTATTTTACTAAATTAAGATGTTTTTATTTAGAATTATGGTATAATGAATTATGCAAAATATGCGGAGGGATAGATTGTCAAATCAACTGAGATTAATTCATACAAAAATGATTGAAGATAGTCATATATGTCTTATGTTGTCATTATACTTACATAAATTTAGTAATGGTCAAGTTGCTTTTAGTTTTTATTCGGAATATTTAGGGTTTGGTATCCAGGACTTTAATGAATATGAAAACATTGAAAATGCTGAGCCTAAATCACTAAATATCTTATCAGGAAAGAAGCATATATTTACATTAAGTGACGAAGACATAGAAGACAGAAAAAAGGAACTGATACAGAAGATGGATAAAATGACATTCAAGGAGACTTTTGATATCATTGTCAATTATCAGAATCAAATATTTGTTTAGAGCAATAAAAGAGACCTTAAGTCTCTTTTTTCGTATATATTCTTTGGGAATGCTCCATATAATTATGAAAATGCATTAATTTAAATATCCATCTTTTCTTAACAGTTCTTCCTTAATTGAGTAATAGTCTTCAATAGTTGGTAAAAGCAGCTTTATTCTTCTGGCTTTTAGCTTTTTTACATAAATGTATTTTTCTCTTTCCCAGCTAGGGGTAGCAACCCATTCTCTTAAGGACATAAGCATTTCTTTATCAGTTGAGCATATATTTACAACTATGAATTCTTTTTTTTGGAATAATTGATTGAGTTTCAAGATTTTCCTCCTCCCCATTTCATTAAGAGATAACAAAAGGGCTACATCCTCATAAAGATAGCCCTGCCTCGTATATAATTACATATCTATTTTATCATATATTTATATATATGTGCTTATCATTGACGAAAAAAAGACTGAAACAAATTTTCAGTCTTCTATAAATTAAAATTCACTGTAAATTTATGCCCTTTTTGAACACCAAATCCTGTCACAATTTCTCCACTTGCTATAACACTATATGTTCTGTTTGAGTTCTTAAATGAACCTGTATAACTTCTCATAAGAAAGAAGACACTGGAATTTAATCGCTGCACAGTAGCAGATGGCTTGTAGCTTGTATCAAAGGTTCTTCCGTTGTATTTATATGAAAGTGTCATTCTATTTTTATTTTCATAGAAATTAACAGATTTTGTTCCAAAAGTTGACCTTGCATTTGTGTTGATTTGTACTTCGGCATTGTCATTATAAGAAATAGCTTTAATAAATTCACTCTTAAAGATTTCAACATCAGTATCTAAGATATTTTGAATATATTCATCATATGTTTTTTTATATATAGACTGGTAATTCTCAGTCTTATACTGTTCTTCCGTTAAAATCATAAAATGAGTATGATATTCTTTATTGATTTCTGCTAAAGCATTTTCATAGTTGCTCAAGTTTGGAGTCTCCAAAGCTTTTACATTAAATGTAAATAAGCAAACAATCAAAAAACTAGTCAGCAATACGCAAATCTTTTTCATAATTCTTTTCTCCCTTTTCCTGCATTTCTGTAATCTGTTGCTTGTTATATTCCTTAAGTATCAAATTAATAAAATTTTTATACTCTTGCAACCCTAAATCTGTGATTTCATAGAAAGTTCTAGGAATTATTTTACTACCACTTAAAATCCTAGCTGCATCTCTATTTTCTTTACTAACATGAAATTTCACATCAATAATGTATCCTTCTTCTTTTAATTTCTTTGTATTATGACTCATAGTCCCATCAGAACACTGACAGACCTTCTTAAGATTAGCATAACTCATTGGTGAGACCGATAAACTAGCTAGCATTTGAATACGTATAGCAGAGTTAAAAACATCAGGGACACTTGCAATATTTTTTTCAACCATTATATCTCCACCTTTCTATGTTTCATTGATAAAATAATAGTAAATAAAGAAACAATTATAATAATCCCATTATCTCTTAGTACTACTAACATATCATTTAAAGATAATAATGTACCTGATAATTCAGAACTGTTCATTATTATGCTAAAAACATATGTCATAAGTGCAACAAAAATAATATTCATCCCTATACTTATAAAAGCAGTCTTATCCTTAAGATAATTAAATAGAAAAATAAGTGCAATCATATTTATAACAATATCAAATGGGAAAGTATTGTATAGCTGTAAAAGAACAGTAAAATTCATATAATATGATAGAGGAAACAGCATTCTTAATAATGAGAAAAGAACTATAAAAATAGAAAATACTTTTAAGAAATCCTTTTCCTTCATTGTCATACTTGTTCTTAGTAAGCATATATAATAAATTGCAATAACAACTGTGAATAAAGCCAATGTTATCAGTCGAGTTATTTCAAATCCATCAAAACCATCTGTTATGTAAAGTGACATAAAATACTGAGTTGAAAAATAAATAATAAGACTTGCTATAATATAACTTATTAGCCATACCCCCAGAACTCTTTTTACCCCTCTTACAGGAACTTCACCATCTAAAACATATCTTGTATCTATTTTGGCCTGCTGTATTTTATTTATGATATCCTCAGGGTTTTTCATCCAATATCACGCCCCCTTTACTCTTATTATAAGAGTTTATTACAAAATAATCAATTGAAAATTATCTTTCGACAAAAAATACTTAAGCATCCACCAAAAAAAAGTTAAATAAAACTATTCATTGATAAAACTCCAAACGGCCTTATCTTCTATTATCCATCCTTCTTTCATTTCGTCTAGAGTATTCTTGTATCTTATTTTTAACCACCCGCTATGGTATTCAATCACCTCAAAAGGTAACCCATATTTAATATAACCACATATATCTGCATTATTTGAGGAATAAGAATAAACCTCTGTATCTTTTGTTATGTAGCCATTTGCTGTTATATTTGAATTATCATTATGAATGATACCATAAAGCTGATTGATAATAGGAACCTCTTTTGTAAGATAATTCATTGTATCTGAATCAAGAAAACCAAAAATGCATTGAAGTACAGTAACAAATACCCATAATGAGTGAAGCTTATGAGTGATTTTCTTTTTATTATCATCCGATAATCTATTAATCTTTTCCTGATTCAGTACAAATTCCTCAGATAAATATTCTTCTTCAATCAATTCCTGAATATCAGAAAATGAGACTTGATTATAAAGTTCTTTCAATTCAGCATTTAAAGATAATGAATTCACTATATTTATTAACTGCTCTATTTGCCCACTCATCGTATTATTTTCTAGTTGTGATGATATAGAAGTTAATTGAGGAATTAAACTTGAAATTCCTGTTATGAGAAAGTCATGAGTTGTCTGCAGTATTCTTTCTCTTACAGACTGCGTTTCCATTAGCTGAAAAGCACTTTGAGTTACTTGTGAAATAGAAGAACTAAATAAGTTTGCAGTACCTATACGAATATCATCAGCAAACGAATTAACATAGTTGTTTAACATACACTGATACGGTTTCATCATATTTTCAATTATTTTGTTTTGTGTTTCTATCGCACCGACTGCTGTATATTTTTTCATAATTCGCACCTATTCTCTATTTTTCATTCCTTGGGGAAAATCTTCAAATCCTGGAATTTTAAGAGCCTCTTCATAGTATTTTGTATTCACTAAAGCATTATATATGACCATTCCTTCTTCATCATGCATATAGAAATGATTATAATAGCAAGGCTATTTCATGATTAAAAGTTGGTATTTATTCCATTAATATAAGTTTCAATGTTCCCATTTTTATCCAGTACAATTGAATATATATCTCCACCAACAACTGGAAAACCAAATTTTAATATTTGTGTGTCTATTTGAATGATGTCACTAATATAATTTTCTGCTCTTTGTAGCAGGATGGATTTATTATCAGCTTCAGATGGATTATCTATCATTAACTTTGTCTGGTCAGCATATGAGCCGATAGATAATGATAATGGAAAATCATAAAGAAATACTGTCTGATTAAATTTCATATCAGAATTTGATGAACATGTTATTAAGCAATTATATATTTGATTGTTAATTGAAAGACTTAATAATATTTTTACATCTAAAAAATCATTGCACCACTGAGCTTCTTGTAAGTATCTGGAGATATATTTCTGTAATTCTTTCAGCTCTTTCTCCAGTCGTTCCAGATTATTAACAGTAAGATTTTTAATTCTTATATTAATTTCATCATATATGTCAAATCCTGTAATGCACCAAATCATTTTCTTTGCTTTATCATAAAAGACTTTCTGATGAAAGAATAAATCTACACTTATCCATTTATCATTTATAGAATCATATTTTAGTTTTTGCATTAAACTTTCTGAAGATAAGATACTATATTTTTTATTCTTTATAAGAATTCCCTGTGACACTGGATTATCAGTCCTTCCTAAATATTTAAAAATATTATTATAATCAGTTATTGGATAAGGATTATTTATGGATGATTTCATTATGTTTGTTTCATCTCCAGCAGACAACTGCTATATTCTTATTATATCAAAGTATAATATTCTTTTATAAACACTCATCTAAAGCAATAAGACCTTTATTAATTAGCTATTTTGAAAGATAATTTTTATTTAATTTTTAGTAAAGCTCCAAATAGCATTATCCTCCTGTATCCATCCCTCTTCAATGTCTCCTATACTATTTTTGAATTTAATCTTTAACCAGCCATTATGAAACTCTTTAACTTCAAAAGGAGTTCCATAGTCTAGAACATCAATGATTTTTGAAGATAACGAAGAATAAGTAAAGAGATTTGCTTTCTTATTAATATGTCCATTTATGACAAGTGACTGTTGTTCCATAAGAATGGTGTAGGCTTGTCCAACAATGGGAATCTGTTCAATTATTGATTGTGCTGTTGGAGAATCTAAAATAGCAAGAACTGTAACAATTGCAGCGAGCATACTCCAAAACGAGGTCAATTTATGTATGATTGATTTCTTTTCATCTTCAGACTTATCTTTTATTTTTTCTAAATCCAGATTCAAATCTTCAGTCATATAATTATTTTTTATAAGGTCTATTATATCCTCATAAGATATAGACTTATAATCAATATCAGCAGCATCTTTATAAAAAATATTTAATAAAAACTTTATATCTGTCATTTGATTATGAACATCATCAAATACCTTACCTTTATAAACATTCTTTAAATGGACAGTGTATTTTCTATCTTTTCTTGTCTTCATATCATAAAAAGATAAGAAATATACCATAGAATTTTCTTTCTCAAAATTTGAAGGAATATCCATTGAATTAATGATTTTCTTTGTTAATTGTTCTGAAAAATCTTTATTTATATATTGAACGAAAAGAGATGGCTCTTTCTTGCTGATGTATTCCAGTTTTTGCTCTTCTTTTATTGCTTCTATCAGTCCTTTTAATCTCTTTGAAGATTGAGACATGGCAATTCCTTCTTTCTACATTTATTTTAGTTTAATTATACTAAAGTCACTCTCAAAATAAAAGTATTTATCGATGATAACAAAAAAGAGAAAGAATTCTTTCTCTGGATTTATATTTCATAATTAACATTAAGCAGTTGTTTTGCCACAAAAACAAGATTTTTACTAATAGAATTCCTCAAATATCCTGTATCTAAATCTCTCCATCCTAATCTTAATCTATCCAGTGCATCTGCATCTTTTAAAATACCATAACATATCCACAATAATTCTTTTCTCTTCACATGATTATGCTCTAGATATTTTTCTAACACGTCATCATCCTTATCATGATATTGGATAAGAAGAGATACATCTGAATTATATTGACTAAACCATGATTCATATTTCTCTGCACTTCTTTTACCATGTCCTAAATCATTCCATTCATCAACTCTACCAACATCATGCAACAGTCCAGCAGTCATGACTGTGATAAGAGTATTATCATTTAATTCCCTGTAAAACTCTCTCAACATCTCGTGAATAAGTCCTGATAAAAAGCAGATACGTTTCATATGGTTTATTCCATGTAATGAGGAATTCATAGCAAAAGCACTTGTTTGTATGAAGTTATTATAAGATTTCATTAATTCAAATGCTACAAATTGTGCATTTGTGTATTCATTCTTGTATATTTTCTTTATATCATCTAAAGAATAAAGGATATCTTTACTCATAAGATGTACATTTTCAGGATAGACTAGAATCTCCTCCTCATTTCTATCATTAATATAATCTAGAATATCCTTCTTCTTGACTTTAGCTGTATAAAGATATGATGTATTCTGACTATTCTTTATAGCAAAGAAATAAGCAATTTGAGGATTGAGTGTCCAGGATAATGCTTTATCTAATGATGTGCTTTTATCACCTTCACCTCGATAAATGGTAACTCTATCAGGAAGCTTATTTATAAATGTCTGCCCCTCTTTTTTATGAGGGGTATCAAAGATTTCCCTTATCTTTTTTTGAGTCATTTTTCCAAATCCATATTCACTATGTATGTATAAATCAATAAAATCTTTATAATTTTCAACATCCTGATGTTTAATATAATAATTTAAAAGAGATATCTTGAATTTTGAAGAAAGCTTCCATGATACATTCTCATTCTCTAGTCCCAACTCTTTAATTTCTTTGGCAAATTCATTGATGTTTTTTTCAAGTATATTTCTGGGTGTATGACTCATCAAAACGCCCATCATTTCAAGAAGTACATATGTATCCTTGTCAAAATAAATGAGTTCAGGCATAATAGTAACACAATAATAGCATTTGTCAGCTATATCACGCCCATACATTTGCATTATCTGAGAATAATCAGGACATAGTTCAGGATTATCACCCATATGAAAATATTCAAGAGGATTATTGATGGTTTTTAGAGGAATTAAATCTTCTAAATCAGCTTTATTCGAATGTCTAAATAAATCATTTATATCCATAAAATACACCTTCTCTATCTTTATTCATGATTATACTAGAAATATGAAATATATAAAAGAAAAAGAGACCTTCAGGTCTCAAATTATAATCGTATTTTATTTTTGTATAAGTAAAGTGTGTCCATAAAAATTCTCCTTTTATTTACACTCACAAAGTATCAAAGTTAACACATTTTCATCAAAAAACAAGAAAGGTTCTTCATCAAAAGTCATATCCAAGAAATCATAATGTAAATAAACAAATTTTTTGAATATATTATAAATAATTTCCTTATATTTATACAACATCTCTTTTTCACAAAAAGCCTCTAATTCATTTCCATTAATTATTTCAAAATTTGGTTCTGGAGTGTTGTTTTCGATAGCCTCTTGTATATCTTTGTGAAGAGTAATTAGTTTTTGTTTAATATAGGATTTAAAATCACCTTTTAAAATACCCTCTTTATCAATAACTTTAAAATAAATATCTAAATTCCCTTCTGTTAACTTATCTGGGAACTCTAAATGCATAAGATTCATAGTTAGTGATAATGAATTTTCTTTAATAAATTCTATAACCCTCTTTAAATCCCTTAAGTTTCCATAGATTCTAAGTTCACCATTTTGCTTCATAATACATTCCTTCTTTATATGGTTTATGAATATTTTGCTAATGTTGGAAACTTTTCCTGATATCTGTCTCCGTTCTTATCAACTTCAATAGAAAACTTAAGTGTTGTTATATCATATCCTCTTGCAGTCATGTCTTTCACAAATTCGTCATTAAAAACATAAGCCAATAAATAGTTAGCATCACATTTGGTTAATTTACCTTTAGGATAATCAATAAGAATATCATCTTCTTTTTTGCTCCAACGTGCTTTTAACTTATTTTGTTGTAAGATACTTTTTTCATTTTTATATTGCCGATATGCTTTAGATACACACTCAGAAAACCACTTTTCTTCTACTAGGTCTCCAATATATGAGTCTAGAATATCAGGACTTTTAGGATTGAATTCTTTACAAGACTTATATAAGAAAATTGTTACATCTCCCATAACTTCACTATGTTTTCCATCTAATTCACCAATATAATATTCTTTCATATCAATAATTTGAGAAATAATATCACTTTCTAATTGAAGAAAATCATCTAATAAAAGCACGACATCTTCCTCTTGTACAGCACCGGACCAATAGCCTTCTGCATATCCATGAAATACTATATAGTTAGCTTCATTGATAACATCATATATCTGATTATACGTGGTTTTTTGTTTTAATAATTCTAAAAATTCTTGTCTATTCATTATATTCTCCTTTAAATTTTATCATTTTGTGTCTCTATTTTAGCTAATTCATAATCTAATTTTTCACTTTCTCTTTCTAAATATTTGTACCTTTGTCTTAATTTCATAAATGACTTCATTGCAGAGAAAACCACCCAAAAGGGAATAAGAATCCCAATAAAAGTTGAAATGATAGGTAATATAACCTTCATAATATTCTTACTCTCTTTTATATATTGTCAAAGATTTTGACAACTGATTTCTCTGCAATTTTTACGTTCTTATATGAATCACGGTTAATGAGTACACATTTTTTTCCAGCCTTATTTTTGTATATTTCGCTAATGACTCCTGTTTCGAGACCAACCCTTGCTTTATAAGCAACTAAATCCCCAACTTTTAATATTTTTCCTCTAGTGTCTTTTGCTTCAGTTAATGCAGTATTCATATTTTCCTCCTTCCAAAAAAAACATACCTCATTTGAGATATGTTCCTCGTATATACTACAGTACTATTCTATCATATATTGAAAGATATGTTCTGCTTTGCACATATCATTTGAATACAATATATATTATGTTATAACTTTTCCTAAATAGTTTGTTTATTTATATTTATAAAGTATAATTAAAAGAGAAACTAATTATTTGATAGAAAGGATAACAAATATGAATGTAATTAATGTTCCAATTGTAGAGTTTTATAAGAACTGTATTCCTGCTGCAAAGGATAGTGGTTTTATGTATATAGTGTCATTGATTGCTAGAGATGCAGATATTTTTGAACTTTATGATAATTTGTTAAAACAATGGAATTCTTTGGACAGTATAACTGGAAGAAATTTCTTGTTTATCATAGCTGGAAATGAGTCTTCTGAACATGTAGATGAAAATTCCTTAATTTATCTAGACCACAGTTGTGGATGTTACAAATATAACCCATACATAAAGATTTTAAAGGAAAGGAGAATGTCCTTAAACATTGAAGATAATGCAAATGATTTATGTCATCAAGAAATCGAAATACATCAAACAATAGCTGTTAATAAATTAAAAGAATATTTTCATATCAAAGAATCACAGATTCCATGCTTAGTTTTTAAAGACATTTCTTCTCAGAGGTACAAAAATATAATTATCCCTGTTACTGAAGATAATCTTTATCAATATTTTAAGAAATTATTTAATGATATTGAGCCTTTATTATCTGAACTTGAGTTAATTAATCAGCAGTTAAAAAAGAGACAAGATGGTAATTTGTCAATGAAAAGGGAAAACATTATATCAAGCATTAATAAAGAGATTAGAAAGAACAAAATGGGCAGTTATGAAACTCAAAGACAGCATGAACCACAGCAATTCAATGTTAATTATAATCAAACATTTGAAAACAATACTATTTATGGAGGAACAATTGCTCAAAACATCACTAATCCACAAAATCTAGACGTAATTAATAATTTAATTGATGCCATTATGGAACAATTAGCCAATACAAATACTTCAGTAAATACTAAGGAAATTATTAGGGAAGTTAAAGAGGATTTAAATAAAGAACAAAGTAAAAGCACTCTAGATAAAATTAAAAATTAATGCCACTTAAAGATGTTGTGGAAATAGCCTCATTCATTACTACCCTCATTGATTTGATTTCAAAGTTATGAAATAATTATTAAACAATTTGACAACAAGGATGATGCTATTAACTATCGTATACAATATGAAAAAAGTCTCCTAATATAAATAAAAGAGCAATGATTGCTCTTTTTTTGTATTATTAATTTTTTTAAATAAGAAAACATTGAATAAAATCTAAAATGATATTTAATATAATCTTAATCTAAATAATATCCTAATAAATCCAATATATTGACTTCAATAAGTCCACCTTTTGAGGGTTATTTTTGGATATATACTCAAATTTCTTTTGATTGATATTTATTCATAGATGGAGAAATCTCGAGATGATGCAATCTCTAAATACAAGCCTTTGACTTCATTATCAACATACTTTTCAAATTCATCCTGTAACAATGGAATATGGAAACGTTTTTCGAGTATAGTCATCCATTGACTACACATCAAATTAAAATCTTCTTGTCCGTAATCAACTTTTTTATCTGCTAATTTTATTTTATCCTTTTCAAACGTATCTCTAATCTTCTCTAAAAATTCCTTATCATCCATAATAGACTCCCCTTATCTCTTTGTATTTCATTTTATCACATTTTTTAATATAAATGAACAACTCTCTAGATAATAAAAAAGAAAGAAGCAAACACTTCTTCCTTATCGTATATTTATCAGACTTAAAATAAGATTTTGAACCTCAATATTATCTATCTCCTCACCATCAATTCCTCCTGATAAATTCCAACATTCTTTTAAATAGTTAACAGTATCTTCAACACTGTTTTCACCATTGTCTCCATCATCTATTCTATAAGTCCCATCTATATATTCAAGCTCTGTTCCTAAAGGAATTTCATCAATATGTTCTTTAACATATCTTATAGCATCCTCAATTGTTTCTGCTTCAACTTCAATTTTGTCCCATACTGACCATGTGACAGGTATACTAAACTTTTTCATACATTTTCCTCCTCTGGTTCATATCCATCATGAATCTTCACAACCCTTCCACAAATCTTTTCAGCGGATGTTCTCACATCCTTGGAAGATGATTGAAGTTTATTGATGGTTTTATCCAATCCTTCTAATCGCTCAGCTAATCTTTTAGCATCATCATACATACCAACAATATCCTTTTCTAAGGCTTTTATATTCTTACTTCTGTTGAAATCCTTTGTAATATTCACGAGTGTAAAAACAACTCCTATCAACGTTGTTGGACAGGTGATGAGAATATGTTTTTTATGAGCATATTCAATAGTTTCGCTACAATTTGCACAGACATACATATAAATAGCTTCACTTGGTATAAACATGACAGCATTCTCTACAGTTTGTGAAGTTATATATTTCTTTGCAATATCATTAATATGCTTTTTTATATTCTGCTTAAATAATGACTCATACTTTTGAACTTCCAAATCTCCCAGATTCTCCTTTAAAAGATTCTGGTAGTTTTCTAAAGGGAATTTGGAGTCAATTATCATGACTTTTTCTTCTCCAGGCAAGTGAAGTGCGACATCTCCTATGTACCCGTTCTTAAGAGTATACTGAGTCTCGAAAATATTTTGGTTATCTCCAGCATACACACTTAAAAGGTTATTAAGCTGGTATTCTCCCCAGTTACCTCGAGATTTCTTATTCACCATAATATCATTCAGTGCATTGACTCTATTGTAGATATCCCTGACATTTTGAGATGAGGTGAGAGAATCCTTCAAGATACTCTGAAGATTCTCTGTTACACTTCTCAGGCGTTCATCAAATCTCTCATCATTTCCCAAACTCTTCTCATTCTGGTCATTGAGATGATGAATAGTATCAGTTTGGGATTGTATGAGGGTATTGATAGTGTCATTCTTTTCATTGATGAGTGATTGCTGGGATATTAAGTGTTTTTTAGTGGAATGAATCTGATAGAGTGTAATAATGAACCCTATACAGATAATCATTCCTAATATAATTAATAATTCTGTCATTTCTTTTCCTCTTTGGTTTTAATGTGTTTTGTTTTGAATTCTTGCTATTTTAAAGAATGAGCAATAAGGTTCATAATAAAAACATCTATCATATGTTGTGATTCCCAAATGCGTTAATAAAAGAAGAAAGCCAAATATACATATGAAAGAATATATCCCCTGATGTAGTGGATTTAATCCAAATACAAATAGAATACTTAATACTGCTACGATTAATATATCTACAGCATAGCACATAACAAAATTTGTCTCATAAAGTGAATTTAAGTGGCCAAATTGTAGATTTTCTGAAGCAGTTTTTTCTATCTCATTATGGACTCTCTGTAGTGGACAGTTTCCCATAAATAAGTAGTAAATAAATTCATCATATTCCTCTAAAGTATGAATATTATTTGTTTCCAATTCTTCATGAGTGAGAGGGATATATAGATGTCTATATAGATATTTGAGAGTTGTTGTCAGATAGTTTAGCATAAATACTATAATGAATGGCGATGCAATAAAATAAGCAACAAATTCCATAGGCTTAAGATTCAACCATTGAATGAATTTTAAAATTGCTTCCCAATTGAACCAAACAGTTATTCCTAAAGCAAGACTAAAACAAATGCCTATAAGAATCTTAATTTCTTTTCTAAATAAATCCCAAGCTCTCTTTTTCTTTCGTAAATTGTATTTCATATTTTCACTTCCTTTTTTTAAACGTCTTTTCATAATCCTCAAATCTGAGTTTAGCAATATAGCTTCTATCATATGTCCTTATGACAATTCCTTCAGCCTTTGCATTTTGTTTACCAGTTCCATCTAGATTGACATCTGTATGCTGGAATCTTCTCATAAACTCATAAGTTTCTTCTATATCTGTTGGAATACTCTTTATAGAACAAAGCAACTTAAATGGAGCATATTCTACTAATCCACAACAATTAATAATAAATGTAGTCATTTCATTCATATTCCACCATGGCTGATTATTGTTTTCTCGCCAGTTGCTTACTTCATCTTTACTTTTCATTGAAATTAAGAGGTTTTCAATATCCTTTTTTTCCATAGACCAGATATCAAAAATACGAAATCCATATGATTGTGATGATAATGTATAATTCCTCCATGATTGAATACCAGTTCCATGAACTTCTCCATAGATACAATAAAGAATATTCTTTTTAAATGTGTAACTTTTCAATACCTCCTCTACATAATTTTTTAAATACATCACTTGCTCATTAGAAATCAGTCTGTCACCTTTTGCATATATCCATTCCTTTCGACTCCCAATAAGATAATCACCATTATAGATAATAAATCTAATGTTACTTCCATCTATCTTTTCAGTCATATAGACTTCTAAGCTTTCATTTGCTGGAAAAGTCAATTCATCTTTTAAAATACCTTTTTCCATCTTGTGAAAAGTCTGTATCGACGGATACTTAGTCAATGAATTAAAAATGGGATTTGTTAAGAATTCTGTTAGATTTTTCATAGTGTTCCTCCTTGTCAAATAAAAAAAAGGCTACCTCCTAGGGAAATAGTCTCTCTCTTCGTATATGTTACATATATATTTTACCATAATTTAAGATAATAAAGATTATTATTCAACTAATTTTATGAATCGAGTATTAGCTATACTTTCGTTAACTTCCTGTAAATCTTGAAAGGGCGTGTATTTACCATAATAGTTACCATAATTATCAGTCAATATTCCTTTTTTCACTTCATAAATCTTTCCAATAGTAAAATCCGAATCAATAGCTTCAATGCAGATAATTTTACCATGTAATAGTGCTGATTTCTCTTCTTTGATTTTCAGTAACTCATTTTCCAGCACTCTTTCTAGTTTCATAACATTTGTATTTGAAGTAACCTTAGCCACATTCTTTAATAAAGCTAAAGCAGAGATAGACATTATATCTACACTAGACATAGCCACATTTTCAAATTGATTGAGATTCAATAGTTGCCTTTTAATTCCTTCTGTAAACTCATATTTTGAACTGAGTTCATTTACTAATTTTTTAAGTTTTTTATCTATCATAATATTCCTCCTAATATGATTGTAAATGTATAATCTTTATTATTAATCCTCATATGATAACTTTCAATATATCCTAAATAGGCCAATCTTCATCATCCCTTTCTTCTCTATATCATCGGCAATTAACAATATTTAATTTTTGTGTTTCTTGGTGCATAATTATAATCTCATCTCCTTTTTAACAATATAAAAATCTGATTTTTGCTGAAACGACTTGTTTTTTGGAATTATTACTGATATATAAATCATAACATCCATCGCCAAATCCTGTTGAAGAAACACAGCATTTGTTATCCTTACAGTTTCCTGTTAATTCTTCTATAACTCTTGGGATAACTCTATTATATTGAGAAATAATTTCTAACATCTTTATGATTTCATCTGAAGTTAATTCATTTGTCTTTTTAAAAGGAAAATGTTCTTCCTGTAATTGTTCTACACTCTTATATTCAGGATTTGGTCTTACAACAGATGTTAAACTACAAATATCCTGATACCATTTTTTGTTATTTCTTGTATTATGAAAATACTCTTTGTCATAAAATCCTGCTTGACCACTATCTACACCTATATCTTCAACATATTCATTTGGGTGACCTATATAATTTTCATGGTAAATAGATATCTCAGCAATTCTTTCACCAAAATCAGTGTTCTTTCGCTTTATAAAGCAATTATAATTTCCTGATTTCATATTTTTTAGAATATATTGGTTCCATATATCTTCATCATAACATGGGTCAGAAACAACACATTCTGTTCCAATTTGAATTGTTCCAATAAATTCAGAATTATCTCTTTCTTTAATACGATTTATGTTTGTATTCATAATTTTCCTCCTCAGTTTTCTTTATTTTTATAATCCTCAATATCTTTCATAAGGTCATTCCAATTACCACATTTTGATAAATAATAAATGTATTTTTTACTATCTCTGATTGGTGAATCTGGAGCATAAATTTCAAGTGGAAAGAAAGAAACAGTCTTGCTTTCAATATCAACTACATAAGCACTTGAACTTTTTTTATCTATAACTTTTTCAAATATGGACACTCCACTTCCTAGTAAACTTCTACCACGTTCCCAGGTAAAACCTTTTTTTCCTAATTCTTTTAACCATTTCTTTCCTTCAATCAAATACATTTTCTTCATTTTAGTTCTCCTTCCATTAAAAAAACTGTATCTCATCTCTGAAATACAGTCTTTTGCTTCGTATATTTTACTCTTATAGTATATCATATTTTATTACTGAAATATTTCTACGTTTATAGGCAAGCCAACAGAATTATATTCATTGTAATGATTAAATAAATGAATCATATAATTCAGCAATTGCTTTATTCCTTTTTTAGCTTTCTGTACAGTATTATACTTATGAAAGTTCATCTGACTCAGCATATCACAATATCTTTTCTCACCTTGAAAAAAAAGCAATGTTTTATTAGTCTCCTTTTTCAGTTTATGAATACTCTTATCTTGCACACGACCTCTTTGAATAAAGCAATCACCATCTTCCTTATATCCAAACATAAAATTAAATTCTCTGTTATCATCTTTCGATTTTAACTGAAACTCATTTAAGAATTCATCTATGGTTGTGCTAGATTTCATTATCTCTACCATGATATCCTCTATTCTTTGAACCCCCTTATCACTGATGATTTCATTATTTCCTGAAGTGACAACTATAAAATGTTCATTCTTAAACACTTTCTTTATTTTGCCTCTATCAATATCCTCAAATAGAGTATCATTATTATCTTTCCTACTGGCTTTACTATCTGCAAAAGCAACGATTCCGTCATCACAGATTTTCATTGCTACCAAACTCATATCATTCATATCCTTTCTTTCTGGCATATATGAAGTACCAATCATCATTTCTCATCTCCAGCAGAAACACTGCTATACATATATTATAATATTATATATGAAAATCATTTCCCCTCAACAATTCTATAAGCTTCCGTTGCTTTTACTCTATTGCCCACATCATACCCCTTATACTTCAGTTGAAATTCCTGTAACTCCTCAATAGAAAATAAATACCTTTGCCCAACTTTAATTGCTTTAAGTATACCAACCTCCCTAAGCATTGAAATATTTTGTCTTGAGGTCTTTAAAAGAGTAGCAACCTCCTCTTGAGTAAGCATCTCGAGTTTTTTAAATGCATCTACTTTATCCTCTATTCTCAGTGATTCAATCTGCAAAGCAATTTTATCCTGCTTTTTCACAAACTTAATAGTTCCACTAAATTCTACATCATAATCCTCTAAAATATCTTCCAAATTCATATTGCTCTCCTTTCATGTGAATCAATAACTAATGTATTAATATTTTATAAACTATCTTCTGAAATTCCATTAACATGCATTTTTACTTCTCCCTCTTTGTCCATTTTAACTGAATAGACACTACCGCCTATAGTAGTTAGAGTTTCATCATGAATAGCGCTCTGTATTCCTGCTGTCACAAAATCTATTGGTTCAATATTATATATTTCACTGACTATAATATCTGGATTTTTAATACCTTCTCCAGTTTGTAAAAAATGATTATTAAATATATACAGATGTTTATTTGCTTGCATAACTTTTCCAAATGGATAATGTCTTCCCCTAAAATTCACTTCTACTGTATTAAGATAAAAATATCCTTCTTCTTGCCAAAATATTAAAATATCTGTATTGCTATCAGTTAATCTTAACTTTGCATATACTTCCTCGATTTTCTTTAGAAGATTCTCTGTAACACTGAAAATATCATTAGTCTTATACTCATTTATAGCATCCAAAATATAATCCGTTAACATGATATTACCGCCAGATGTCAATATCTCTATCGTTCCCAATATACAAATAACAATATTCTTGTCATAGAAAATCTTCTTGCTATCAAATTGTTTTGTATGATTATATGAATTTGTTAATTGTGTATCTGCACCAACAACCAGTACGTCATTCCTTGCTGCTGCCATAATTCTCGACATTCTATTCACTTCTTTCTGTATACTGAGGTTATTTAAATTGCTTTTCACTTTATCATCTCCAGCAGTTGACTGCTATTAAAAGAGTTTTTTCTTCCATTTACATATGTTTCTATAATTCCATGTTTATCGAGTGTGACAGTAAAAACATCTCCTCCTACTGTTTGAAAGTCAGTATTATTTATAGCATTTCTAACAGTTTGTATAGAGAAGTCTAGAGGATTTGTGTTAAGAAAACCTAACAAATGATTTCCTGCTCCTTCTCCTGTATCAAAATAATAATGATTCATAACCTTAATAACATTATCTTTTGTTTTATAATCATATCCAAAAGCATAATTTAAAAAAGGCATAATTTTATAATCTCCATTCAATTGAAAGGCACGTAGCAAAAAGTGCTGATTCTCTCTCCAGAATAAACAAACTTGTAAAAAGTTTTTATTATAGTATTTTGAAAAATATTTTTCTACTGTTTGAATTATTTGATTTTCTACAAGATATGGATTAATTTCCTGTTTTATGATATTCTCTATAACTTTATCAAATTCAATAATTCCATTAGAGGTTATCAATTCTATTTGTCCAAGTAATGCAATAATTATTTTCTTGTTGTGTAGAATTTTTTTCTTATATGTTTTGTTATTTGTTATATTATTAGTCAGTAATGAATCTGCGGATACAACTAAAATTTCATCATTTGCTGCTGACGTTACTCTTGTCATTGTTTTTTCCTTCCTAAAAATAAGTTGACTCCAGTCTAAAAATGGTTCCACTTTTCTCATCTCCAGCAGTTGACTGCTATATGTCATATTATAAATCACATTTTTATATTTGTATTATTATCGCCTACTAATAACTTGATATTGGCATTTACCTCCAACAGTTTGAAGTTCTTTATCAGAGATGGCTGAATGAATATTGCATTTCACTTCATCAACTGGATTCTCATAATGGCCCTGAATAATTGCATAGTTATTATAAACACCTTGACCTAATGTCAGCATATGATGATTGAATTTAAAGTTTTCTTTATTTGCATCATAAATATTTCCAAAAGGAGAAGAACATTCATATGAATTCAACCCAGATGATATCTGAAAATAATATATATAGAACTTTTCGTTAACTAAGCCAAAAACAGCAAACTGTGTAAAATAATGAAAGAAATTATGACAATAAATCTGCCCTACTTCTTTTTTTAATGAATCTATAAGACTTAAAAAATCAGAATTCATTTTTAAGCATTTTTCAACAACTTTCTGAATATGAAAATCTCCTATACTGCTCTGTAAATCCAAAGTGCCTAATACTGCCACAATAATATTATTGTTTGAAAAAACCTTCTTTCCATAACATGATGAGGCTCTCGTCTTATCGTGTATATATAAAGTATCACTACCAACACACAAGATATTATCATTTGCTGCTGCACATACTCTTGTCATAATAGTTCCTTTCATGAGCATTTTTGTGGAATCTCCAAAGGTTATTCCTTGAATTGCATAGTCTCCTATTGAATTGAAAACAGTCAATCTATCCCTCCAGTGAGTTATCACTTATTAAAGTATATCATAGTTTATTCTTGGAATGATTCTAGTTTTTCAAAAGGTATACCAGCATAATGGTTTAAATCATTTATGAGATAGTTAAGTTGCATTTTAATAATTAAATCATCTGGTCTTAACTCATCCGGTAATTTATCAATATCAATTCTACTAAGAATATCATATAATTTAAGTAGTAGACAGACATGATTATACTCATGATATACCTCTTTCCATTCACTAAAAAATCTTCTTAAATCAAATAAGTTTTTGGATGTTGACACTATAATTTTAGATACTAAAAAGTGAATATCTACATATTCAAAAATATTAATAACACTATAAGGTGCATAGTAAACACTGTTTTTATCTTGAGATAATTTATATATCTTATATGCCCAATCCTCATTATGAGAAATAATGTAATGTATATCATTTTCTTTATTATTATTGATTGTTTCGTCCATCGTGTTCTGCAAAGTTTTAATTATATCTTTAAATCTCATCTTAATATTTTTGTTATCGATTATTGACGCATAAGCTTCATCAAAGCGATAATAATTTTTTGATTTTTTTATATTAGTTAACATATGTTTTTTCATAGTTTCCAAAAAATTTGGGTCAATACCAATATTATCTGTTTTTAAAAATAAATGTATTATTTTATGATAGTCATCCTTGTTATATAAATCCTCTTGAAGATATTGATTTATTCTATTTAAAGAATCTTCTACTTTATTTTGGGTATAACAGAACCATCCATAATCCATATCAACCAGTAACTGACTACTTTCTGCCACATTTTTACCATAATTCCTATTATACTCTTTTATGATATTTGAAATTACTGATTGATTATAATGAGAATAAATAACATAATCATCAACAAACTTTATTCTGAATGAAAATTTTTGATATGTTGAATTAATAGTTACCTGTTCATGCTCATAACTAATCAGTCCTTTTCCCCACTTATAATCTATCTCTCCACTTTTAAATCTACAACAAATTTCAAAGCAATATCCAACCATATAATCTAAAAACCCCTCTGACTTTTTATCTAAATTTTTTATTTCTGAATATAAGAAGTTTATCTTAGAAAGATAAAACTGAAATGTTCTCATATTATAATGTCTCAATAGGTTAATTATTTCTATATAATCAGGTGTTTTTTCTTTAATAATTTTCTTTAATTCATTATCAATGTTAGAATTTTCAATTATATTTTTAAATGTTTTATATAAATCAGGTTGATAATAGATAGATATACCAATTAATTTCTCTCTCATTCTTTCATAGTCTGTTTTATGTTCAAATAGTTTCTCTGCTCGTTCCTTTAACTCAGATTCATTAAATATACAATTGTTTTGAGTAGAATTATCATTAGATTTTTGTATAAAACCTGGTAATGATTCTTTATCGGAATTTTCTGCATCACTAGAAATCTGCAAATTATTATTTAATACCACCATATATTTCAATTCAATATTATTATCATCAAAACCTAACAATAACTCTTTCTGATTCGCAACAATAATAACTTTCATAGCTTGATGCTCTACAAATCCATTAATATACCCTAAAACTTCATTGACTGGTATATTGCATCTCTCCAAGTCGTCAAAAATAAGAATGCTGCTTTCTAATGACATAAATTGACTAAGCAGGTCTTTAATAGCCTCCCTATCTAAATCAATACCTTTATTTTTTAATATATCAAACCCTAATGACACTGCTGATGAGCCAAAAGAATACCCTTTTTTCTTTTTATCACTGTCTAAATAATTCTCCATATAAATGGATTTGCTTATATCTTCTACCCTTTTCACTCCATATAAAGAGATATAAATGATTTTTTTGGGTTTATAATCGTCTTGATTATTACTTTTTTCTTTTTCCCAATCTTTTAATTTTGGAATCAAGATTTCCTTCACAAAATAAGTTTTCCCACTACCCCACTCTCCATCAATCATAACTGCATAATTATATAATTTCTCAGCAATGTAGGATTTTATAACTTCTATGATTTCGGTATCTGATAAATATTGCTTATGATTATCCATTGTTAATTATCCTTTCTCATTTTATTTATAGGAATATTTTAACATTTTTTAGTATAAGCTGCTACCCACTCTTGGTTTACTCTATCAAGTTATACTTTCTTCTTCCTTTAGATACTGAAGCATAGCTGTTGTTTCTAAACCATATTCCTTTGCTAGAACTGTTGCAGGAATAATAGCTTCTTTATACTTTAAGTTATATTTATATTTTAATCTTTTAATAATTTGAGAAGCTGTTTTTATGCGAAGTATTTTCTGTACATCCTTTAACCTTAGCATACAATCTACCTCTTTTGGTTCATTGATTCCAAATAATTTCATTACGTCTTCATTTAATGGAACATCTCCATATTTTTCAAATAAATCTTTAATTGTTAACATATTGTATCCTTTCCTCTGCATTACGCAAAAAAGATTGCAAGGCTGCAATCTCTGTTGTTTCTCTTTACTTTTCTTTTATATCAAGGTCCGCATTATCTAACTGGTAATCAGTTTTATAGAGAAGATTTGAGAAGAATTTAATAAGATACTCATCATTCTCATTAATTTTCTTAGGAATATTGATATAGTTTGCACGAACAAGAGCATTTCTAAAATACTTCGAATTATCCTTAAATAATTCATTGTTCATATCCTTTAATCCTAGATATGTGATATATTTCTGAATAAACAATGCAGTTGTTCTTGTATTCCCTTCTCCAAAGGGATGAACTTGCCAAATTCGAGAAGTGAAAGTTGCTAATCTTTTTAAGATATCCTCTTTTGACATTTCTGTATAATCCTGATTCTTTTCTTCTTCAAAATCATATCTTAATGTATCCTCAATCATTGAAAAATCTGAATAGAGTACAGTATCTCCATCTAATATTGGCTCACTCTTTGTTATATTGTAATCTCTGAAGTTTCCAATATATTTCTGAGAAACTAAAATATCCACTCCATCGAATAAATGCTTATGATAGAGTTTTAAAGTATTGTAATCAAATCTAAATGTTGGACTGCTCAACATTTGAACAATCCTAGCAGATACAATATCTGCTTCCCTTTCATCAGAGTTTATATGAGTTGATTCCTTATAATAAGAATCAATCTGTTTATAAACTTCTGTATAGGTTTTCTTGCCTTCAACATTTTCCTTTGCCAGTTGCAACATATATTCTGAAGGCTTGATATTATCTACGTCTTGGAGTCCAAAAGCAATATTCCAATATAGTTGTTTTGTTTTTCCATCCTTGGTTTCTGATATGACTTTATACTTGAATTCATTATATTTTTCCATCAAAATCAACTCCTTTCTCTATCTATCTTATTCTACCACCTTTTGTCCAATTCACCAAATATTATTGTATGTATGTGTAGAGGGTTCCTTTATCAGCTAATGCTTCTCATATAGAATATTAATCACCTCTTAACATCTCTCTCACTTCCATTAAAATCTTTCCTAAGTGATTCTCTCCAATACCATTACAGATACCCCAATAAGTATCATTCCATGTATTTCTCTCTATAAGCTCTGCATCTTTGGTATTTAAAAGTGCTGACTTTAGTTTTGGGTTTGTAAACTTTAGAATAATTAACTCCTTCATAATATATAACTTAATATCATCCCAGTTATCTCTAAGCGTAACCTTTCTGCCTGCACATTTTGCTTGGCCAGGCGTTTTTTTGTTTGCTATTATGATACGCTGAATAAATACTGTGGTTTTAGCTGCCTGAAAAGCATGCTCAACAGTAGGATAGAGTATGCCATCATAAAATATTGGTGAATCGTAATAATTGCTCAGGAATGCATATTCCCCATGAAAACTATCAATTATCTTTACATTATTCTCTTTCATTATTCTTCCTCCATAAACTCATCTGATAATGACCTCTGTTTTAAATACATTTGAACATTTTCATTATCTACAAACGTTAAATCATCTGCAATCATAATTCCATACATCATTTCAAAAGCTTTTGTATCACAAAGAGTCTCACTGACTTCCATTCCCTTTGGCACAGCTTTGGCAATTGTTAATTCTTTTTCCATTTCATCAGGAAATAATTCAGCTTCATAAAATTCATAGATATTATGACCTACCTGAATGAAGAAAGTCATCATATACGAAGAATAATTGAAATAACCTTGTGATGAAATTATTTTATACTCCATAGTTTTTTCTCCTTTCTATAATTCCAAAAAAGAAAGGACTTGTAACCTTTCAATAGTGAAAAGACTATCTACTCGTTAAGTCCTGGTTCTTGTACAGAATCTTCCAGTTCATCTAAGACACTGCTCATCTCATCGTGCACATAGCGAATAGTCTCTTGTGTTTCTTTAATTTCTTTTTCTATTTCTTTTGACTTTTGCTGTACAGAAGATGTTGACGCCTTCTGCTTAGCTATCTCATTTTCAATTTCTTGTCTTCTGGTGTCTATTTCTGCTTTTGTGGCTGAAAATTCAGCATTTCTTTTTTCAACTTCATTTTTCATATCCTGATAATTTTTCTGGAAATCATCAAAAGTTGGTATAGTTGGCTCTACTTTCTGCTGGGTCAAAGCATTTGCTATTGTTTGATTAATACCCCAATAAGCAAAACCCAAGAATAAAATCAGAACACAAAACCCCATAACAATAGCTATACGTTTCTTAGTTTTCTTAGACTGGTGATTCTTTTGCTCAGTAATAATAGTATTTTCTTGTAGTTCTTTATTTAATTGATTTTGTTCCATAAATAAATCTCCCTTCTGCCTCAACTTATGGAATGTTAAGGACTCATTTTTTTAAATCTAATCATAATATACTGAAATGAATGATATGACTATTGCTTCATGATATTTTACATGTTTGTATTTTCTTAATCATTTTATAGATTCTAAATTTCATCGCTTTTGGATGACTTTCCAAAAACTGATTGCAATCCTTGTAAGGAACTACACTAAAATTCATGAATTCTATATTTTCCTTGGCAAAGTCTCTTTCTATTTTTAAAACATATTCTTTACCAGCAGTATCATTATCAAGTGCAAAGATAAAGGTTTTTTCCTTTAATTCAGGATTATTCCTAATCAATCTGAGCAATTGCTTATATTTTTTGACTCCTGGAAGTGCAATACATCCTACCTCAGATTCTTGACATACTTCCTTTATAGATAAGGCATCATACACGCCTTCCGTGACAAATATAATATTCTTTTCTTTATCAAAAGCATCTTTAATATTCCATATTTCCAGACCTTTTTTGATAAGCATGACTTGAATTTCTTTTTTATACTTCTTCTTAGCATTAGTATCTTGATGAAAAGTACTTCTCAGTAGAAGTCTTTCAGGATAACCCTCAAGATTCATTATAGGGATAATAATATCTCTATCTAGATAATTCCGTCCCCTATATTTATTTCCAAAATGATGCTTTGTCTTTTCTTGATTAATAAGATGCTGAAAAGTTTTATCATTATAAATGATGCCATTTTCTTTCAATATATCATTAGAAATACCACGTATGTCAAAATTAAAATGATGAGTATTTCCTTTCACAGAAAAAGTAATATAATGGCAATAAGTCTGAAGAAGTTCCACCCCCTGAGGTGTCATTTGAATATTGCTTTTTTCTTTGATTTTCAAATTCTTTGTTTTTTTGATATCTTTTAAATAATCATTCAGATAAGATGTTTCCCCACATTTGTTTAATCGATTGCATCGAATTGGAATTCTGTAGGATGAATCCTCTAGCCAGTGATTAATATCTTCTATGTAACAGTAGGCCTCTTTTCTTCCACATTGAGGACAGTATAAAATATAATAATCCCCACTTTGTGTTGCCTTAAATTCTTTCAAAACATCATTAATATCCACAATTTCACTCCTCTCTCTGATTTTATTGACAATCCACTGATTCTATGAGGTCTTCGGAAATAATAGATTTTAAGGATTTATCTATATCTGTTGTATAGAATGCTTGCGCTGTTCCATCCTCCTTAGATATATCAAACAGATATTCTGGAGCCATATTTGCATGATAGAGACTTAAAGCATGATTGACCATATCCTTTCTTTCAGTTTCTTCCTGAATCATCTCTTTATTAATTATTTCATTTTGATATTCTAATTCATGGACCTTCTGATTGAGTTTAATAATTTGTTTTTCTAGATTTCTAGATGCCAAGACCTTATTGAGAAACAGCTTTCCCATTTCTGTTTCAAAGAATTTTTTTGCAATCGTCTTCTCTTCACATTTGTCCATAGACAGTCCTCCTTTTACTAATTCATATGTTCCCACGTTGCCCACTTCTCAACATTTTCCCTAACCCATGATTGACATTGAATGGAATTAGGCTTGTATGCAAATGGAAATCCAAAAGGCTTATTCTTAACTTTTGGTTTCAAGCAGATGCACATTTTCTTCTTATAATAATTGCATGTTAAACAACTCTGTCTTAATTGATTCGGTTTTTTATTTTCTAATGTGTTTCCATCAGAACTCATAATTCTCCTCCTTTATAGACACAAAAAAAGACAAATCAATAACTTTGTCTTTTGTAGGTCTCGTATATACTTACATATATATTTTACCACATATCTTTAAAGATGTGCTGTCCTGTTTACATATTTATCAGTGTCTTGATAACAGTCTTGCGTTTCAACCAAAAAACAGAGGAATGTGTTATAATAGACCAGTACATAAATTTATCGGAGGTGAATACATTGTCAAATATCTATGCAACATGGAAGCAAAAAATTTGGCTTGTAGGATTACTTATCGTATGTTTTATGCTATGCACTGGTTTTCAAATTAAAACGGTTTATGCAGTAGACTCCACAGCAATTTCATCAACACAAGATATCACATTAAATGATGAAGATTTGATGAAAAATGCTGAGGAAAAAGTCTCTGTAGATGATATTGCTGATTCATATAAAAAACTTGCAAATAAGCTACATTCAAATGAATCTAAACAGGAAGCCGCTATTGTGAAACATGAAAAAGAGGTACAGGCAAAAAAGGCTGAAAAGGAAAGAAAGCGTAAAAGAAAATTGTGCAAAAACATTATTCAAACAGCACTTTCTAAGAAAGGAAGTCATTATGTTTGGGGTGCAACTGGACCAAACGTTTTTGATTGTTCTGGTTTAACACAGTGGGCATACAGACAAAATGGAATTTATATTCCAAGAGTTGCTGCAAGTCAAGCTCAGTATGGGCAAAAGGTTTCAAAAAGAAATTTACAACCTGGTGACTTATTATTTTTTAGAACAGACAAAAGTTCAAATAGAATTAGTCATGTAGGAATGTATATAGGAGATGGAAAAATGGTTCATGCTCCAACAACAGGTGATGTTGTAAAAGTCTCAAGTATTTATTCAGCGTTTTGGTCACGTACATATGCCTGGTCATGTCGCTATATTTAGGAGGTATAATGGATAAAAAAATTACAATAAGCTATTCTTTAGATGATAAAAAGAATTTCAATTGCCAAGTGGATACAACAGCTCCATTTAGCTATGAAGAACTTCTTTATGGGATATCAAATATGATTCAATTATTTAGTCAGAATACAGGTGTTCATCCAATTCAGGTTGCTTCGTCTTTACAGAACTTTATAGTTGAAGAATCCTTTAAAAAAATAAACAATATGCCAGAAGATGATAAAACTGAAGACATTCAAACAAGTGCTAATTAATATAGCACTTTTTTATTTGCTATAAGTATACTAACAAAAGAAATTAGCGATTAGTGGTATAATTAAAGAGTATATATACGATTAAAATGAGAATTATCTCAATTGGATTCATCATCGAATACCAATGTAGAAATTATGAAAGGACTATAATATGGATTTAACAAGTAAAGTGAAGGAAATTAGAAAATTTGCAAAGTTTGGATTGGTGCAATTTTCTAAACACTGTCACGAGAGAGGTCTCGAAAGAGGACTTTCTCAGCTTATGATTTTAGATATGCTAACTGATAATAACAATACAATAGCTCAATATAAGGAACATTATAAAGGGGCAAATCATCCATCATATGTCATTTTGGCCAAATGTCATCAAAACAAGAAATATTATCATATTGTTATCTATGAAGAAGTTTCTGCATTAGGAGGTCGTAAATTCTCTGTATCAACAGTTTATCAACCTTCTCAAAACTATTTTTCACATAATGGAAGATATCTAAAAAAGAAAAAAGACAGACTTACGACAGCTCACCATTAGGTGAGCTTACTTGTTGTCTGATAGCAAAAAAAGAGGCTCTTGTCCTCTTTCGTTTATAATTCTAAGAGTTTATGAATTTGCTCTTTGTTATCCACAATGTGAATCTGACAGCCTTTTTTCACGAGTTCTCTTGCTTTAACCTCTTTACTTCCTGCATCCTCTCCTATCAATAATAATTCTGGATTCTCATAAATATTTCCCAATACTTCTAACATTAATCCCTTATGAAAATGTCTCTTACTTCCAAGCATAAAAGAGCATTCTTCATCATTCCATTCAACAATATCAGTATTTTCTATATAGTTATCATTATAGGGATACCAACTTTTGACAATATCGCCTTCATAGATATCTTTGTTATTCCTATCTTTGAGTCCAATGAATTGCATTAATTCTATATGGCTAAAAGGAATACTTATATTTCCTCCTACTTTGTCACCATCATATATTTTTTTATATCCAATCTGAACTTTTTCTTTTCCCAAATGAATAGTGTTAACTTTTACAATTTTCCCATCACTATATGAGTCTGTAAGCGTAGGAATTATCCATGCTCTCATTTTCATGTCTTTCATTTTTCAATTTCCTCCTTTTTTGTCTTTGAACTGTAATTTAATAATTCAAAATTGTCTTTTTCAAATTCATTATGTCTTCTAGACACTTGATAAGACCTTTGCAGTTTCCAAAAGACTCAAAATTCTCTGTTTGATTATCATAATCTTCTTTATTTAAATAGACATCTGTAACAACTTCTTCATTATTTACTTCATAAGTGACAGCATATCCTTGCCACCCTTTCTGTTTGGCTTCGTCTAATATTCTGCTTTGTAATAAATACATCATTTTTAAATCTTCTTTTGAAGTTTGCCATAATTCATCCTGTTTTCTCATTTCTTTTGTATAAGCAAGTTTTATACCTTTATGTCTCAAAACTAATTTCATTATTTTTTTAAACATTTTAATTCCTCCTTATTTTTGTTAAACAAAAAAGGTCTATTCAAAAGAATAGACTTACTCGTTTATGTTTACATCTCTATTTTATCATAATTTAGCCTGACACATATTTTAATTCTTTTCAGTTTTTCTTAAGTTATCTAGAACAATACCAGAATTTTTTGTAATGCTTACCGCTTAATCATCACTCAATCTTTGCCAACTAATAATCTCACCCATATGATGACAAGGTGCAAGATATATATTTTTACTTATTTCTTCTCTTAATTTTTCTATATCTAGTTCAGATTTAATTTCTTTAGGATATTCAAGAATTATTGTATGAATATAATTATCCTTAAAAGATTTTCCATTTTCAATATAAGCTACATAATATTTCATATTTTCTTCTCCTTTATGCGCGCACGTTCTTGCGCTTAATATCTATTTCTTCTAAAATCACCACTCCTACATTGCGATGTTAACAGATTAGTTTTTCACTTTTGTCATTTTACTTCCTCCTTTTGTACAAAAAAACGAGGCATCTCGAAGATACATCGTTCTCGTTTTAACTGACATATATAGTATATCATATATCTATAAGTATGTAATATCCTGCTTCACATTACCATATATTTATCAATTATAAGTGACCATAATCCAATATCATATATTGAATTGGTCCACCAACAACCCTTTTATTCTCTTCAAAAAGCTTTGCTTCTTCATGAATAGCATTTTCAATCGTCTGTATACATTTATTTAATGAATCCTTTAATGATAAATTTAAATCAGCCTGATGAAACTGACTTCTTGCAATAATTTTATGGTATTCTTCTCCCATAAATAATATGTCACTTTCGTTATCATTCCATATTTTCAAGTAATATCCTTTTCCATGTAATACATCCAAACTTGTCATCATCTTTTTGTATATGAATACACATGAAATATCTTTACATTCATTATCACAAGTTGGTTTTACATAATAAGCAAATTGATTAATTTGTAGCTGCAGTTCCTCAAATGATGTAATATCACTAAAGAAATGAGGAAGAATATCATTTATATCATCTGCTTGACTGTTATCTTCTATCTTAATTACTTGATTGAGTCCTACGATTCCAATATATAGTTCATTTTCTTTCATACAATGAATTTTCTTATAGTTTCCATCTTTCAACCCTCTGCTTGGATAAGTGCTATAAGAATCTGATGCAATTATAACACCATTATTTGTTTTCATTGCAACCATAAAAGACATATAATTTCGTCTCCTTTCTAATTCCTGATACATTACCTATACCTCCAGCAATGTCCTGCTATATAAAAGTATAACATATTCTATAATAGAATAACAAAAACGCTCCTTGTTTGATGAGTGTTTCATCGATTATTAGAAACTTATTTAAGCTCATTTAATTTCTGAACATTTTTTTACTTAATTCTTTTTTATCTATTAATTTTATATTTTCTAGGGATTTACAAAGGTGATTGAGAGTTTCTGTTTTGGGACAAGCAACCTCAGTCAGCTCATCATTGCTAAATTTAATCAACCAAGATGTGGTTAGTCTATCTCTTCTTAAATCAACTAATTTAATCTCTGGATTTCTTTCATAAAATAAAGAAAATCTAATTTCAACAGAACCAAAAAGGTTCGAGCTTAATGTAGCAACACAGCAAACTCTTATTTCAAGAGTAAATATATATTTTTTTCAATTTTATTAAATAGTTTTCCTTAAAAATTATATTTAAAACTCTATTTTAGGCGAATATAATCGAAAATATACTAAAACTCTTATTTCAAGAGTTGTTATGTTGACATTTACATCTTTATATGATAAATTTTAATTAAGATATAAAAGCGCTTTTATATAAAAATTATAATAAACTGATAGTTAGAAAACAAGTTCATAAATATTAGATTATTATAAATATGAAATGGAGGGAAAAGTGTGAATAATAAAGTTCTATTATTATGTAAGTTTATATTATTTATTTTCATCTCAATTTCTTACTTTTATTTAGTTAAAGTCATTTCAAATTCATTTTCAATTACAGTTCAACAAGGGAATATATTAGGTATTATCAGTTTCATTATTTATATAGGTATAATACTCCCCCTAACTTTTGTTTTACTCAAGCAATTAAACAAGTAACAAGAAAGGATGAAAATATTATGAAAAAAATAAAAAAAGGGATATTATTTATAACGCTTGCATCATTAGTCACTACTTTCTCCATGAGTATGAGACCTGTAAACGCTATTGATTATTTAGGAATTGCTCAATCGGTTGCATGGCAAATTGCAAAAAAAGCTAGTAGTGCTTTTTTCAATAGAAAACCTACTATCAAAAAGGGACCAAACTATATAACAAGTGGAACAGGCTCTCTAAAATTTAATACTGATATTGGAGCTAGTGTTAAAGTAAATATTAATCTAGGAAAGTCAAGGTTGGAAGTTGACGCATTTGCTCAAACTGATTTCCTAAATTGGCTTGATAAAATCGCAGTTACACTTACTGCACCAAATAATGGGAAAGATGTTATTAATAGGTCTGTAACACATAATCAGCACTCTTATTATAAATCTGCAAGCCCATATGGTATATATAATCTACGATTTACTGATACTGATAAATGTAAATGGGATTGCTACTATACACTAGTTGACTATGCAAAATCAGCATCTAGGTCAGTAGATATGTATCAGAACATTTATAATACGGAAGGCTTGGAGATAAACAGTGTTTATAATGCTTCTAATCAAAAAAGCTATATCCTTCCTACTAAGGATTTAAGTTCAAAGCCATTTTCTTTAAGCAAAGAGAGCATATCATTGAGTGCTGGGGAATTAAATAATCAATTCTATGATGAAAACAGAAAAGTATTTGTCAATGCACTTAGGGATTATGATGTTGATGATAAGATTTTATTCAGTGATATTATTTCTGATATTCAGTACAATAAAGAAGACAATTATACATTATTTTCTTTTGATACTGATGATTCTACTATCCATTGGCCATTTGCTGGCAACTTAACAACTCAATATAAAAAAGGTGATACTTTAAAACTTAAGTTGAAAGTTGTTGAAGAATACAGATACGATAACAACGTTTTTGAAAATCTAGACTATTGCTTAAATGGTATGAAATTACAAGAAAAAAACGAATATCCAAATATTAATGATTATCTTAAATAATTATTATAAAAAATCATGCCTATATAAAATTCAAAAGAGACCAATGGTCTCTTTTTTGTTATTTATCTATATTAATTTCAATTTAATATCAATTCTTTCCAAAATCCCCTCTTTAGTCATTCTATAAATAATATCCATCATCATTTCTAAATCATCCATTCCCACATGATAAGTACAATATGGAATTGCATCAAACCATAAAATGCCATATTCTCCTGGTCTTGTATCAACCCAGCCTTCTAAAAGAGGATTCCCTGAATCTTCTACAGCAATTTTGGAAGGATTCTCACCATCCATAAGATATATATAGTAACAGCCATCCATCATGCAATATTCATTTACATTTGTACCCTCCAAAGCCCCACTTGCAAGCCATTCTTCAGGCAACTTAAACCCATATTCTTTTAATCTATGAAAATTCTTCTTATTTATGATAAATTCCATTTTTCTCCTCCTTGTTAAATAAAAAAGAATCTACAAAATTGCAGATTCCTTCTTCTCGTATAATATTACATTTCAATTATACCATAGATTTTCTATTATAAATTCACTCATAATATATTCCCTATTGAGACAATATATGGTAAAATAAATCACATTATACTGATAAATGTAACTACATATATAAATGAAAGGGTGATATTAATGAAAAATTATATAACATTAGATGAACTTGTTATACAGCATGAAAACATTATGAAAAACACTCTTAAGCTCGCTTCATTAACTGCTTATAAAAGAAGATATATTCAATATATTCAGCCATATTTTGGAACATCAGCTATCAGTTCAATCAACTTAGATAGGCTGCTTCAATGGTGGAGTGATATGACCAGTCTTAAATCCCGAAACAATAAAAATTATAGCACGAATACATTAAACTGCTCTATTAGAGGAACTTTCAATGCATATATGAATTTTGCAGTCAATATGGGGTATATTGCACAAAATCCATTGTCTCTTATTCCTCAATATAAGAACCCCAATGAAGTTCATATGAATAAAAATAATTATTGGACCTCTAATGAATTTAATAATTTTTTATCTACTGTTGATAACTTGTTATATTATTCATTATTCTATATCCTCTTTTTTACTGGGATGCGAATAGGTGAAGTATTATCATTGCAATGGAATGATATTGATTTCAGTCACAATAAACTGTATATAAATAAAACCTTGAGATATATTTCTAAACAGAAAGGATATATAATTAGTCCTCCAAAATCATGGAGAAGTCAACGGTGTATAGAATTAACAGATGGATGCATAAATTTATTGGATGAACTTTTTTGTACATATGAAACATATCCAAACTTTAAAATGAGCAATTTTGTTTTTGGAAATAGTTGCTTTCTAAAATACCCTACTATTCGTGTTAATTTCATGAAATATATTTCCAAATCACATGTAAAAAGTATCACAATTCACGGATTAAGGCATTCTCATGCATCTATGTTAATTAATGCAAATGTCCCAGATTATCTCATTGCAGACCATTTAGGTCATTCAGTCAACGAATTATATAAAACATATACCCACATCTATATCAGTTCAAAAGAAGAATTCTTTCCTATACTTAACCATTTAGAGTGTGAATTTCAAAATATAAAGTCGTGAATAATTCTAAATCAAAGAAAAAACCACTTGTACTAACCAAGTGATTTTTATGAAATCTTCATTATACAATCTGCTAAATGCTAATTCTGCTTCTGTTATAAAGCATTTAAATAAATTGATAATTCCAATCTAAAAAACTGCTAATATGATAACTGCATATACCATTTCTTTCTGCTTCTTTTAAAAAACTCAAAACATCATCAACATAGATAATATTTTTTAAATCAATGTTTTTCTCTTTACAGTATTCTAAAATTGTTAAATATTTCGGTTTATTTTGAAATGTGAGTATAATATCTGACATATTTGGATAATGTTTTTCTAACCAAATAAATTTATCCTTCCTTTCTTTTTCATTGAAACAGTGCCCCATAATAATGTTTTGTTTTGCCTGACATTCATTTAAAACTTTTTGCATAAATCTAGAGGGATTCCTTTTCAAAAAAATTCCATCTTCGACTTCATCTAAAGAATAGCCATTTTCACTTCCCTTTGGGTCCCCTACATGATTATTAAACCTGTAACTGGCCAAAGTTCCATCAATATCCCAAAATACAATTTTATTTCTAGTATCATTCATTGTAATCATTCCCAAATTTAAATACACCTCCATATTCTAATTCTTTTCTGTAAAACAAAAAAGAATCTGCTCTTTAGAAACAGATTCTTCTCGTTTAACTTTACTATTCCATTATATCATATTTAGACTTGTTATGGCGCAGATTATCATCCTTTATAAATACTCTGATATATCTCTTTTGTTATATAGAAAACGTCTGACTTCCATTACATTTCCTATAACAACATAAAAAATAACATAATTTCTAATATAGATTCTATAGTAAGAATGTTTTCTTTTATGTTTTGAACGAAATGGTTCAAAACTAAGAGGATTTTGACTTCTTTTTAGAATGACTTTCTCAACATCATCAACTAATTTTAAAGCAGCATCAGGATTTTCTAATATATTACTGATATAATAAACTGTTTTCATTAAATCATCCTGAAAGAGAGGAAGATAATGAATTTCATAATCTTTATTCATCTTTATTTCCTTTAAGCCCCTCTCTTACATTGTCAAAAAGTTCTTGATGGGATATACGTTTCTTTGTTAATGAAGCCATTTTATCAGCTTCGTCTAGTTTCACTTCAATATCCTCTGTTAAGCGAGAGTATTCTTCTAAGCTCAGGACAACCATAGAGCCATAGCCATTTTTAGTCAAATATACTGGCTGTCCTTCCTTAACAACATCTTCAATTTCTGTAAATTTATTCCTTAAATCTGATATTGGTCTTATTTCCATAATATCAACTCCTTTATTTATCATAATTTTATCATAATTTTATCATAATTCAATATTTTTAATAAACATATCCTATTAATGATACCTTACCAGAGTGATTATATACGTCCTTAAATGGGTACTCCTCTATTGGAAGTTTATCATCAATTGATTTTATATCAAATAAGCTACCTTCAACATACTCAATCGATATTTTTCTTGCTACCCATCTATTATTCTTTTTAAGAACCATAACATCAAAAGTATTGAGATAGTTTCCTGATTTATTTTTAGATTGTCTATATTGCTCATCATGATTTTTCTTTATTTTTCATCTACAATAATTGTTCCAGTTGTATAGTAGATGGTATGACGTTCGCCATTTTCATCTTCAAACAAAATATAATTCTGTTCATTTGTCTCAATATCAAATTTTCCTTCATAAGTTTGAATCACCTGTCCATTGATATCATAAACAGTAACGACTCTTTCAATACCACCAGAAGTTTCTGATATCCAATCTTTTTGAGCACGCTTTCCAGATTCTGTTCCATATAGCCAGTAACCACTGCCAATAGAGATACTTATGCTCAAAAGAATTCCTATGACTATACAAATTGTACCAACCCTTTTTTCTCCATCTTTTATATTCAAAATTCCAAAACCAACTCCAATGATTAATACAATAATACCTGTAATAATCCCTAACCAACCAATAAGCATTTATTCTTCCTCCTTCTTTTGTGTAAAACAAAAAAGAACCCGCTTCTTAGAAACAGATTCTTCTCGTTTAACTTTACTATTCCATTATATCATATATTGATAGTTTTATAATGCCTTCCAATTTAATAAAATGATTTGAAATAACAAAGAATAGTTAAATAAATTGAATAATATTTAATCCTCTTTTAAAATAGCAATAACATTACAAACTCGTTCTTTGTGATATAAATCTTTATACGATTTTTCTTTAATAACAAACCATCCATTAATCGTTCCATCATCTTCAATATCATCATCTATTTCCATAATAAATTGTTTACCATCATTTTCACAAACTATTTTTGTATCTATTATTCCACTATCTTTTTCAATAACTAAAACAATATCACCAACAAATAGTTGTTGTCCTCTATTATCTTTCATTTTTGTAGGAGTCCCAATAATTCCAAATAAATAATGAACCCATAATAGATGAGGTTTGAAGTCTTCTTTAAACAATCTCTCAAAAGCCAGCTTAGCCTCAGCTTCAAAATCAAACTCATCCTTTAAATGACATTTATTAGTAGCAGATTTTACAACCTTACCATCTTCCTTCAAAAAGGACTGTACTTCATCATCTTGAACAGTGATATAAATTTCCTTTTTTGGTATATATGGTCTTAACTGTCTTTCATTAAAAACCTTATATCCTTTAGCAGGGCTATTTTTAAGATGTGGAAAATAAACGAAATAGAGAGGAATTTGCTGAGAATCATCTATGGCCTCTATAGTCCCCTTTCCTTCACTTTCTGTCATAACTTCTTGTCCAATTTTATACTTCATATGTTTTCCTCCTTTTCATGACATAGAAAAGAATCTACAAAAATGCAGATTCCTTTGTTTCGTATATATTACATCTCAATTATATCATAATATTCATCACAATCTAACAGGCGAATGAATAAGAATAATTCTCACAGTTTTTTTTATTTAATAACTCTGATTGAAGTCTGCTTAAAACAATCCAGTTCACTTCTGTATGCCATTTCGTATATTTCACAATTGTGTTTAAACATTCAAAAAGAAAACAACATTCCTGCTTATAATTATCCTTTTTGTCTTCAATATAATCTAATATATCTAAAATACTCTCGTCCTGGACATCCTCCAAAGAATGAAAGCTGTTATATGTCTTAAATTTATTCCAAGTTAATAGTATATAATGATTGGGATTGATTGGATACTTGTCCTGAGAAAAATAGATTCTTTCCTTAACTGTTGTATCATATATATTTCCAGACTTAACTTGTATGCCATAATCATTATGTTTCTTTGTTGTACATATAATATATGCATCTAAATTAGGACTTTTTTCCTGGCACATACTTATTTCATAATAATTATTTTCTCCAATTTCCTTGTCTCTCATCAATAACTCAATCATCTTTATGTAAGTACAGGCAACTTCAAAGTTTTTATTTGCATAATTGTCCTTATTTATTTTCTTTCTTATATAATCTAATTGTTCTGTTAGTCTATACATTTTATCACCATCCTTGTTTTCTGAATATTTTAATTATTGATTTTAATGCTATCCATGAAAATGATTGTAAATTCTTCTATTGTCATTTGCTGTTGGATATTCCCTATATTATAGATTGAATGAATATTTTTCATTAGATTAGGATTTTTCTGTATCATCACTTGGATATTATGACTTAAATAGTCCTTGTATGTCTCCACCATCATCGAAACTAATTCATGTAGCTTAATTCGCACAAGATAAACAGGAAGTTGCTCATTGACAATCTCATCTTTTAATGTGTGATTTTCTCTAAGTTTCTGTTTACATAAAGTATCAATTTTAGTTAATCTATCTCTTGCAGATTGGCCTTCAGTATCTTTTAGAAGCTCTAAAGATAAATTCTGGTAGTTGACCATAGCCTTAAAGACTTCATTAAGACAGTCTAATACATAATCCAAATTCAAATGATTAGAATTCTTTGTAATAATTCCTTCAATAATAGTCCTAAAAATCTTAATATTGTACGTTGTATCCTGTAATTGAGAATAAGAGTCTTCATTTTCATTTTTAAATAATGAAACAAAAGTCATAAAATCCATTCTCTTTGACTGCTGAAATAATATAGGCTTTTTATGTGGCAATATAAGATATTTGATGGCTTGCATTGTCACAAATAAATCATTAGCTGTAAGACTGAATCCCTGCTTACATACAATTGCAAACAGTAACCGATTTAATCTTTGATAGAATAGTTTAATATCCTCATTATCCCATGAATATGTGTTCTTTTCTAATGCTAGTGATAAGAGCTGAAGCATCTGAATGTCTCTTTCATAGCCAGACGGATAAAGAATATCTTTAGTATACCCCTTTCCTTTTGAAGATTTTTGAGCATAGAACCTTGCCCAGTATTTTACATCTAATGTTTCAGACTCTTTTTTTATACTTCTTTCCGTCAAATAAATTTGATGAATTGTTGAAAAATAGCTATTTCCATCAATAACTAGCCACTCTTTATCAATACTTGGAAAAATCTTTTTAAATTCCACAATATCATCTTCAAGCTTTCCATATTTTAAATGACTGCTAAATGCTAAAAAGCTATCCAACCAGGAACGAATCGATTCTACCAACGCTTTATGAAAGACTATATACTGTGAGTCTCCAATAAAATCTTTATTTGCATTATTGACAATCTGCATAAGCCTAGAAAAATTCTTATTAGCTTTATTACAAATAAGATTATATCGGCTATCATCTTTGTAGATTTCATCTTTATGCTTTGTATATCTTGGATTAAGATTCCTTTCATACTCTACATCTTTACCTTTTAGGTTAACTTCAATAACATGGTTATATATTGTCATAGAATTAAAGTCTGTAAGGTTAGCAATTTCCTTTGCTTTTTCTCTACATTGACTTATTTTTAATGCTTTCAGTTTATTCTCTTTGATAATATCTTTATTCTTTTGTTTTTCCTTCACAATTATTTCTCCAGCTTTTTGTGGAGCCCGCCTCCTTTTTTGTAAAATAAAAAACTACACTAGAAATATAAAATCCTCCTATATATAGTTTTTCTCTTTTGATAGATTTTTCTAATTTTTTGGATAAACACTCATAATTCTTATGAAAATAATACTTTCCTCCTTTTTTTGTAAAACAAAAAATGGAACCCAAAAAAATATGAGTTCCATAATCGTTATAGTTTACTACTATATTATATCATAACTAAAGGATTTCGCGTTTTTACCAACTTATTAGCCAATTCATTTTTGCTAATTGAGTTATGTTGAAAAAAGTTGAATAAAGTCATATAATTATTTATATATACTCAATTAAAATAAGAGATTAAAGGGCAAATATAAAATGGTATCAGTAACAAAGAGAATAAAAATGATTAAACAACCCTATGGAGGATATATCGGTCCTATAGTTTTGAAGGGTTTTACTTTTGAAAATGGTTATACTGATTATATTCATTCTGGCGATGGAGATTTCTTAACAGAAACAACTCTTTGGGATTTTAAAGTATCTATTCATCATCCAAGCAAAGACCATACACTTCAAAATTCTGATTTATTATCTTATGGGAATACATTCAGATAACTCAATTTATTTTGAATCTATACAGAATCTTGGAATTTATAATCCACGATTACAAAAAATTTACTTAATTAGTATAGCTGAAATACCAGAAACAATTCTTAAAGATGTTTGCGAAAGCGTTATTGGATACAATTTTCATTAAATTTTGAATAATCCATCACTGCATACTGAACCTTTCCTCCAACTGCAAGATAGCCTTGAGAGTAAAGGTTTTTTTCTAGTTTTATTTCAGTTTCCACAGACTGAATCCCTTTCTCCAAGACTATATCAAGTGAATTAAACATATCTGAGCGAGTGAAACTATTTAAGCCATTTATCATATGCTCCTCTTCGCCAGAAGTGATAATATCCAATTCATTATCATTGTAAAATTCAATAGATGGAATCTTATGGTGAATGATATCTACTCTATACAATGTCTTTTTGTAGGCAACCATCAGGCGCATATCCTTGCATTCTCTATCACAGGTAATTTTGAGGAATTCAGAGTATTTTTTCACAATATCAGCAATATTTTTATCTGATACAGCCCTAAAATATTCCAATAATGTCCCATTAATATCCACCAATTCTTTCCCTACATATACCTGATTGATTCCTGTGATTCCAACGCATAAAACATTTGGTATTAAACAGTGGATTTTTTTGTAATTGGAGTCTTTTAGGGTTCTATCAGGATATGTACTATATGAATCTGAAGCCATGACAATTCCATTCACATTCTTAATAACAACCATATATGACATAAAGTTTCTTCTATCCCCTTTCTTGTTTGTCATTTCTAACATACAACACCCTCCAGCTGTATAAGCTAATATCAGTATATCACAATAAAAAAATAGTGCACATGATGTATGTACACTATCTATATTTTATCTTTCTCGTATATTAAAGGTTTTTCTTAGTCATAATAAAATCCTTCAACAAACCCTAAATGAGATTCCCACTCGAAATCATTCGGCAATGCATATGCGTATTTATTTTTTATCTCATTAATCATTTCCGATTCATTAATATAGCCAAAAGATAGATTTTTGTAGTTAATTTTATTTTCATATAATAAAAATAATGAAAAATAATAATGTTCATTATCTTCTTCTCCATTCATGGCTGTAAAGACTACCTCATCTCTATCTCCATATAGAGAAAATTGTCCCTCATAAACAACAATATCTGAATCATATAAAGAATTTCCAATATTATTTAAAAAATCATCAATACTGTATTCTTGTTCATCTTTTCCAATAAATATTTTTTTATTCATATTCTCAAATTCTTTTAAATCAATATATGGAAATAATTCTTTTGAATATTTCACATGTAGTAAAAAATACCTCATTTCTTCTTTGTTTAATGCTATCCCGTATTGTGGGTTTATATAATTTACATCTACAGACATTAAAAGTCCTCCTTATCTAATATAAGTGTTTGATAATAAGTATATTTATCGCCAACAATATGACTTCGAACTTCATTTAAAAGTTTTTTACATTGACTACTTTCTTGGGTTGAATCATGAAGAGATTCTAAACATATATCAATTGTATCTAATATTGTTGGTTCGAAATTATTGTTGATATCATAAGAAACAATTTGAACGTCATTATATAATTCTTCAATTTGATTATCAAGAATATATTGTTTTATTTTTTCCCAAGATTGAATTGAAGAGGTTTCTCTTGCAATCATACATTCACATCCTTTTTGTATTTGTTTTTTCTTATATATTTCTTTTTATTCTTTTGTGGAGAAGGGATTCTATGTTTCCCTTCCACAAATAAAGCATACTTTTCCTCATCAGTATATTTTGTTAATTGTTTTTGACGAGGTTTTATATGGATATTTTTATTATCCTTCATATTTCATCAACCCTTTCATGACCTTGAATCTAATTCCTGACAGAATCTTTTATATTCTTCTTTAAGTTCTAAATATTTTTTAGCTTTTTCAAGTGTCTTTTTGAAATTGGATATAGATTCTTCATCTACTGATTCAGATTCCTCATACTTTTTAAGATTTTTCTCAAATTCCTCTAAATCCCAAAATGTATGGAAAGAACAATTACCTGAAATGAGATAATTTAAACCTTGCAATATCCTTAATTGAGATTTTTTAGCTCCATTTTTTACTAAATATGAACCACTTGGATATTTCCATTCAAATCCTAAATAGATATTGTTTATTTTATCAGCATCTTCATATTCCACATAGTCCCTTTTGGACACCTCATGATAATCCTCAAGATTTCCCAAGAATGTAAATAAATGGAAATTACTCTCAGCAAGTACAGGTGATGTATTATAGTAATATTCACTGTATGCCTTACTAATTGTATAAGCCCCACTTTCTGAGAATTGTTTGAGTTTTTTAATCGCATTTTCATAGTTGCAATACATGTCTATCTTATATGTATCTACCATATGAACTTTGCCTGTCTTTTGATTAAATACAGGTACAAAAAGTCCATAATGCTGGTCATATCCATTAATTCTATCTGTTGATGAACAGATTTTACTCGGATTGGCTTCATAAATCCCTCCAAAAATCACTTTATTTCTCATATCTTCCATTCCTTATTCCTCCTTCTCATAAACGACATAAATATATGCATCATCATTATCATATGTCATAGCAATAATATTGTTACCAAAGTCAATCTCTTGCTGGATAACATCAACAAAATAATTTGGTCTCATATCATCCTTTTTATATTGCTTTATATATTGTTTTGTCTTTTTAACCGACTTTTCTTTAACTAGTTTAGGTAATGTTACTATTAGTACATCTGCTAACTGTTGGCCTTTGACTGTATCCCAAAAACTATTATTCATTGTTTTTTCTCCTTTATAGTAATGATTTATTTTGAAATGATAAAATATTGTTATCTCCAACAATACAAAAATCAAGCAATTCAATCTGTAACATTTCACCATATTTTTGAAGTTCCTTTGCTAATTGTTTGTCTTCCGCACTAGGACAAGTATCACCGTTCAGATGATTATGAACGCATATGAAACGATATGCATTACATAAAACTAGACTTTTAAACATTTTCCTAGGAGTAACAATTTTAATATCTGATTCTCCTCCAAATACTTCAAACACCTCAATAATTCTATTTCTTGTATCTAAGGCGAAAAGCATCATTACTTCTTTATGCTCTTCATTCATTTTTAATTTCTTTAAAAATACATCCTTAACATCATCTACTTCGTTAATCATTTTAGGACCATATTTTTTGGCATCTTCTTTATAAACTTGATTCATAATACACCTCTTTTTCATGTTTCTTATGGAGCCTTTTTATCAAAAAACGACTTAGTGTTTCTATATTACCTTCCAGAAAGATATAATTTACAACCTTCCTTTAATTGAATCTCTCTTCCAAAACTCAACCCATATACACGCATTCTCCTTTTCTTTTTCCATTCACAAAAGATATATACTGTCCTCCAATATAATGAATCTCGTTGCAAGCATACTCATCTAAAATTCTCTCAATTTCTGGAAACTTAGATTTATCATCAGTTATTATTGTCAAACTATTTGTTGGAAATCTATCATATTTAAGACGATTTTGACAATTTTTACACCTACAATGTTTAATAAATTCATAGTGTGGAATGGAATAGTCCATTTTCCCCTCTTTTGTTAATCCATAACAAATCCTATAAGTGTAACGATTGTACGTCCCAAATTCTGCTCCTGTATTTACCCTATTCATATAGTTTTCACCTTTCTCGTGATTGTTTTTTAATTGAATAATCATATTCCTTATAAGTAATAAAGGTTGGTTCATAGCCTGTATAATAGCAATAATCCACTTTACATAGTGTTTTAATGGATTCTTGAGGGATATCTAAAAACTCAGAAAACAACTTCTGATACTCATCAAATTCCTCATCTGCAAGTTTTTCAGTAGAACACCATTCCTCACATTTTTTCCCATAAGATTCTTCCAATACAAAATCAATATAATCATTGTCTCTATCAAATCCTAGCATAAACTGCTTATATATTGGATTTTCTGAGTATTCTGGATGTGATTCCATAATATAATCAATCAAATCCTGATAGTTATTTTCTCCATAAATATAATTTGGCAATAACTCTCCTAGCAATAATGGGTTTCTGTATCTTATTGCTTTTACATATTTATAATCTGACATTTCTTTCCTCCTTCTTTTGTTGAAAACAAAAAAGAATCTGCCCCTTGTGAACAGATTCATCTCGTTTATATTACTCTTTAATTGTACCATATTCTCTTTAAATAATGAGAAATATTTCCGACTATACTATATAAAGTTAACCCTTGTTGTACCAATGATAGAATTCCTGCAAATGTATTGGATATATATTATCAGTCTTAAACAACTCCTGATAAATTCTCTCTATTTGATTACAGACAACTTCAGGAACAGGAATTTGTTTCAGGTATTGATTAAGAATCTTATTATCATCATTATCACCTACAAATAAATCCTCATAATTTCTTGTTAACTCCACTATATAAATCAGTTTAATATACGCATTATTGCTATCAATCAGCAAGGTAATCTGATTATCACCATCTTTATCATAATCATAAAGATAATCACTGCCAATGAATCCACTCTCTAACAGTACTTTTGCAGAACTATCCTTGCACCAGACATAGAATTCACTTAATGAAGTTAAATTACAATATTTTTTATAATACTCTCTGATATTCTGATTATACAATCCTATAGGAACATCTATCATCCATCCAAAAAATCTGTCACATTGAACATTCATTTTATTTCCTCCTTCACAACAAAAAAGAAGACCAATAGATAGTCTTCTTCACTCGTATAATTTCATAGTTTTATTGTAACATATTTTTCCATTATGCATAAAAGACTCGCATAAAGCAAAAATATAAGTGTGCATTCTTCCTTTGTCATAAATATCATTTGTTGTTATCAACATACTCTCTTTATCTCTTCATGAAAACTAAGAGTATTCATCATCTATCTCCTAATCAAATATATCTTGCTGACATCTTCTCAGTTTCATAACAACCTCTTTATCAGTTGTATTTCTAATGAGATTATCAATGATTTCATTTCGATAAAGTCTTGCATTCAAAAAAGTATAATACTCATAATTGCCTTCTTTTAAAGTTTCATATATAAAATCAATCTTATGCAGAATACTTTGCTGGGCATCACAGCTGCTTTCCAAAGGCATTATTGTATAGTTTTCAAATTCTTGTTTAACTTCAGTTGGATAGCCTCCATAGACTTCTACCATTGCATATTTTTCTTTATCATAATAGAAAGTATTTCCAAGAATCGTTTTATCATAGAATACTTTTTTTGTATCTAATAATGGAAACTTCTTTATCCACTGCTCTGCTGTACATATTACGTTGTATCCTTTTGTTCTTGAGTCAGCAATATCGTTATCACTATGGATATCATCCAAACATAGCAATTCATCTATATAGTAACGATATCCTGAAATGCCCAAACTGTTTCTCATCTTTTCTCTTAGCCAGTCTGAAGAACTATCATAATTATAAGCTTCAATCTCTTCATTAAGTTCTTTTACATCATCTACATTATTAAGAATGATTCCAAACTGTTTTTTAGCACATGATTTGATATATCCTGTAAAGTCTGTCATTTCAAATTCATTAAGAAACTGTTCATAAAATCTTCTGTTAATATATGCAAAGTGCTGATTAAATAATAATATCTTTTTTCTTGATTCACTCATAATAAATCCTCCTACAAACATTTTATCATACCCAATTGAGTATGTAAATACATTTCTACTCAATTGGGTATGTTGTTTTAAGTAATATAAAAAAAGCTGAAACAAATCAAATTCTAGATAAATCTGTTTTCTCTAATAACTACTGATAGTCCTGATAAAGTATCTATAACATAGTCTGCATTGCTTCGCTTTTTGAAAAGTGAAACTCCTCAATTTATGATATATTCCTATGCTTTCCAGAAATAAAAAATAAATATTTTTTTTATGTGTACACTCAAGTCATGCTTGAATTTACACCTGATTTATGACAAAATAAAACTACGCAGAAAAGTCATTACTCTGCGTAGAGGTGAATTAGCCTTTGGCTTGCAGGATAAAACCTGCCTTAAAGAAAATGTTACCAAGTATTCTATTCATTGTTTTTGTAGATGTACTTGAATGCTTGGCAACAGAAAATACGTCACTTATTACTACAATTGTTTTCACAAGCATTGTGGATGTGACTATCAAAGTTGTCTCATATTTTTGGAGACATGAGCCATAATAGGCATGGGAGCGAAAGCTCCTTTTTTCATGCTCTATAACTATTATATCATAATTTAAATAATATATGATTCTTATAAAATACCTTCCAATTCTATCACATCATCATACATAACATGGAAATTAGATATATGTCTATCTATATGATAGTGTCCCAGAAACCACTCCCTGTATTCCACATTATCCTGTATATATTGAAGGAATTTTGAGAGATTCTGATACTGTCCGTCATATGGCATCATGTTTTCCCAATCATATCCCAATAAGTCCTGTAATTCCCTTGAAGCATCATGTGTAATAATAAAATCAACCTTATTGTGGTGTTTTGTGAGATTATTCAGGGCATTATCTATTTCATCTTGTACAGGTAATTCACTCTGCCACCAGGAAACGCCTTCTTTTCTTCTATATATATCATGAGAAAATACTCCACCAAAAGTGAAGAATGAATATCCACCTATATTAAAGATTTCTCCTCGCATCAGATGAAAAATACTCTCATTAATCTTATGAATTCTTCCACCATTCCATTCTTCAACTGGATATGAATTCAGTAAATCAAAATTCTCATGATTTCCATCAACAAACAATGTTGTCCATGACTGTTCATCTAACCATTTTTGCCACCATTTATCTTCGCGTGATATCTTAACTATTTTTCATTGATATCTAAAAATTCTTCTAAACTCTCATAATACATATCATCAATAATGTATCCATTCTTTATCTTTTTAATAGCAGCACCTTTATCTAATGACTGGATAAGTACATTAAGAACCCCTGAAGATTCCTTCAATCTCTCATATTCTTCCTTATCTACTATTGTAATGGAATCAAAATCGACTTCGCCATGAGTAGAGAAATGAATTGAATCTATTTCAATTGTATTCTCCATAAAATCCACTCTCATTTCTACATATTCCCCATTGCTTGTTTCAAATGTTTTAGCAAGTTTATATGTAGAGTCATATGTGAGTGGTTGGAGTGAAGCCTGATATTTCTCATATAATTCTTTTCCCTTTTCTAATGCGTTTTCATATGAGTCAGAAACTTGGTTAAGCATTGTACCAAAATAATCTGATTCTTTAAAAGAAGATAATGAAAATATTTCAGGTGGATTCATTTCAATTTTAATAGGATTATAGCTGCATGACATTTCTCCTGTTACCTCCAAATTTTTAGTTTGAATTCCAATATGTGAAATGATAATATTACTATCCTGTATGGATATGCTATCATATGTGTTAATAATAGGAATTTCCATAATTTCTAAAAGGTAATAGTTGTTGCATAAATTTTTATAATTGACTATAAACTCTTTATTTGCATAACCTTGTCCTAGCCAATCAAGATACATTGCTAAATATTTTAATTCATTTTCCATGTTTTTCTCCTTTCTATCATTTTTTAATTCCTTTTAAATCAAAGTCCTTATAATAACCATTCGGTACATAACATTTTGTAATACCTCTTTTATAACATCCCTTATTATTGCTATCTCCATGTCGGCATAAATCACAAACACATTTCACTTTCATTACTTTTTGTTCTCCTGACACATAACTTTTGCAAGCGTATTCTTTTTCCATTTTTAGTCTCCTTTCAACAAAAAAAACTGTACTTCTGAATGAAATACAGTTTTTTTCTTCGTATATATTTACATTTATATTATATCATACCTTACAATTAAAATATCAATTTAATTCTTTTTCAGTTTCCTCTAAAACCCCCATAAATTCCTCATCATCCTTTTCAGGATAAAGAATCATAAAAGCTTCCTTAAGGTTTCTTTGAAGAATCAATTCATAAAAATTGAGTGCAGCATGGATAATAGAATCAATCTTTTTAGCATCTCTTAATACCTTCAAGGTTTGCTTATCATCATCAAATTCTATAACGACTAATGGACACTCCCATCCTCTTTGCATCCCACTAGGATAATAATCAGGATAATGATAGGGTTCAATGAGTTTATTAAGGGTTTCAATTGTTGGTTTTCTAATATTCCATTCCCCATGAATAAATGGTGAATTGAAATTGACAGTATTTCCACCCTCTGGATAATCATGATAAGCTTTTTGATAACGTAAAATCTGATAGATATCATAGGCTCTTTTTGCAATAAATGGAGTATCTATATTCCAAATGCCTAAAGAAATGTTAAAATCACTTCTAGCTAAGTGTGGAATACAAATATCTCTTAGCTTCTTCAAGTTTTTTATAAGATATGAGCATCGAAGGTCATAGAATGAATACTGGTATCCATAAATTTTTATTGTTTCTTCATATTGCCCACATAAAACTCTTGAATATAAGTCCAAAGCATTTAATATGTGATTTAATTCATCATAACTATATGTTTTTTCTCTCATAAATCCTCCTATATTTGTGCTTGCAGTTCATTGAATTGAGTAAAAATATAATTCTTTCCAATACCACCAAATTTTATAGTTATATTTTAATCTCCATTTCTATTTTTGCCAACAACAGCAAATGAAGTGGCTGCTGTCTTATATTTATATCCATTGCTATATGCAACTTCTCTAAGTTTCTGAAAACTAGATAACTCCGCCTTTTTCATATTGAGTCCATCAATATCTGCTTCTAATAAATGTATATCATCTTCTAGCTTTTGTTTATGTATATTGCTTGAAGCCAGATATGAATTTGTTATAGTCATGCCAAAAACAAATAATATAGATGAAACTATGAATATCTTTTTTGTAAATCTTGTAAATCTGCACCCTTTCTTCTTTCTTTTCATATTCTATTCTCCATAAAGAAAAAAAGCCTAGCAACAGCTAGCCTTCATTTC
>ERZ773248.344-NODE-344-length-64724-cov-7.889050_pt1 | contig 64724 bp, 68 predicted proteins | sample MGYA00580518_ERZ773248 | MGnify/ENA primary metagenome ERZ773248 (study PRJEB29015, sample SAMEA2737762) | human gut metagenome | biome: human gut; feature: human-associated habitat; material: faeces | place: China | collected 2012 ...
CTCCTCCGTGCCATTGAAAGTGCCAGACAGATGAGTACAAATATTAAAATGGAAACAGACAACGGCGGTCAGCTAAGCCGGGAATTCCTGAAAGAAAATCTACAGACTCTCTGGGTGGATGGTATCATTGTATTGGATACAGAAGGAAGGACGAACTGTGAATACAGCACGAACAAGTCTCTGGCTAATGAGATTACGGAGTATCTACAAAAAGATATTATCATGGATTTTTCCGGATATGAAGAAAGATCTTATTCGGAACGGTTTACCAGGGAAGATGGGTCACATATCGATATTGCGGCTTGTGCAAGAAAAGATGCACCGGGTGTCGTTGCAATCTACTATTACACATCTCCTGAATTTGCCAGAAACTATACACTGACGATACAGGGACTTTTAAATGGTTATAGTGTCCAGAAAGATGGAACAATTATTGTTGCAGACGAGGGGATCGTTGTTGCCAGTAACGATGAGAGCCTGCTGGGGCAGAATACGGCCGACAATGAGGTTGTTCAGGCAATGAAAAAGCACACAGACAGTCAGCATATTTTTCATTTAAAGAATGAAGGAACCGGATGCTACGGAATCATGCTGAAGCAGCGGGATTATTATATTTATGCATATCTTCCAGATGCGGAAGTGTTTCATAACCTTTCATTAAGTGTGACTGGTGTCATTTTTCTATATGCTTTGATAGTTGGTATATTTTGGTTCTGTATCTTCAGAACCAATCTGGAACATGAGAAACAAGAACGGGAAAAGGATGAAAAATATAAAGCAGAACTTCTGATAGCTGCAAAAAAGGCGGAAGCCGCCAATAGGGCGAAAACGGAATTTCTCCAAAGGATGAGCCATGATATCCGGACTCCGATTAATGGAATCTGCGGTATGCTCGAGATAGCAGACCATTATGCAGGTGATATGGAAAAACAGACGGAATGCAGGACAAAAGTTAAAATGGCATCCCATCTGTTGCTGGAACTGGTAAATGCTGTTCTGGATATGAGTAAGCTGGAGTCAGGTGAAGTGATTTTGGAAGAAATTCCATTTAATCTCAGCAAAATTTCTGAGGAAGTGCTTGTTGTGATCGAGCAGATTGCCACAGAACAGAATATTCGGATTGTATGGGAGAAAAAAGAAATCATACATAGGAATCTTATTGGAAGCCCAGGACATGTGAAACGGGTAATGATGAATATCCTGTCGAATGCGGTGAAATATAACACGGAAAATGGGTGTATTTATATCAGCTGTAGAGAAATTATTTCGGAACAACCAGAAATGACGATGATAGAATTTGTCTGTCGGGATACTGGGATCGGGATGACAGAGGCATTCCAGAAACATGTTTTTGAACCGTTTACGCAGGAATATACCGGAAGTCGCACAAAATATGCTGGAACCGGTCTGGGAATGCCGATTACCAAAAAGCTGGTTGAGAAAATGGGTGGAACTATTACATTTGAAAGTAGAGAAGGTGTAGGGACTACATTTGTGATCAGAATTCCGTTTAAAATAAATCTTGATGCGGATAAACATGAAGAACAGAAAAATATATCAGAAAAATCTATAACGGGGTTGCATATTCTTCTGGCAGAAGATAATGAGCTGAATATGGAAATTGCTGAATTTGTACTTCAAAATGAAGGCACTGTTGTAACCAAAGCATGGAATGGACAGGAAGCCGTTGAACTATTCAAAAAAAGTGAACCTGGTGAATTTGATGTGATTCTTATGGATATCATGATGCCGGTCATGAATGGTTATGAAGCAACGAAGATGATCCGGTCTCTGGACAGAGGGGATGCTAAGGTGATACCGATCATTGCAATGACAGCAAATGCGTTCACGGAGGACAGAATAAAAGCAAAAGAAGCGGGAATGGATGAACATGTTTCTAAGCCTGTTGATGCGAAACTATTAGTAGAGGTAATTCATGAATTAGTAGATTAGTGGGGAACAATCGCAGGAGAGAGATTCAGGATGAAACCAATTGTTGTAGAGGAATTGATTGATACATTGCAAAACAATCTTTCATAGAGAGGAGAGAAAAATATGACTATACAGGAATGCTATAAGGCAATCGGAGGAAATTATGAAGATGTCTTAGGACGTCTTAACAACGAAGCACTGATCCGAAAATTCGCATTAATGTTTCTTGAAGATTCCAGTTATATGCAGTTAAAGCAGGCGATGGCAGATAAAAATTATGAAGAGGCTTTCCGCAGTGCACATACACTGAAGGGAGTTTGTCAGAATCTTTCCTTTGATTGTCTGTATGAAGTAAGTCATAATCTGACAGAGCTTTTGAGAGATAGAACCGGAGAGCAGCCGGGGATACCGGAAGCAATGGAAAAGGTAACAGAAATATATGAGATAACCATTGACGAAATAAAGAAGGCACTGTCGCATTAAGTAATGCGACAGTGCCTTCTTTATTTGTAACTGGCATATTACACAAAAATATAAGTTGTGTATTTATGAAAATTACCGAAATTTTCAGATTCAAGAAAAAGAAATTACTAATTTATGAAATAATTGGTATAATAAACCTATATTGGCGGATTTGGCGGCACCGCATGAACAGCACAAAAACTGGTTTATTGTCGAAAGGAGGAACGAAGAAATGTTTGAGAAAGGAGAATACATTGTTTACGGACACAACGGAATCTGTGAGGTCGAGGATATCACACATCTGAACCTTTCAGGGGTGGATAAAGGAAAATTATATTATGTGCTGGCGCCGTTGAATAAGAAAGAAAGCCGTATCTATTACCCTGTGGACAGAGAAAAAGATGGACGCGCAAGGCGCACGATCACCAGAGCAGAAGCAGAACAGTTGTTAAATGAAATTCCGAGGATTGCATTGATCGAAGTGGTTAACGACAAGATGCGAGAAGATATTTATAAGCAGACACTTTATTCCGGGGACTGCCGCAACTGGGTTGCATTGATTAAAACACTGTTTCTGCGCAGACAGGACAGACTGCGTCAGGGAAAGAGAATTGCTTCTGTGGATGAACGATATATGAAGATGGCAGAAGAGGCTCTGTACAGTGAGATGGCATTTGCACTGGGTAAGTCTAAGGAAGAAATGGAACATTTTATTATCGATTATATCGAAAACAGGCAGGAAATGGTCTGCGGCTAGACAGATATGACTGCAAAAGAAAAGCGTTCTTCCCACTCCCGATAAATACGGGAACGGGAAGAGCGCTTTTTATTTACGCGAGCAACGAGCCAAAGTCCGTGCTTGCACGAGACCTTGGCGACTGCCGCGATAACTTGAGAAACTCGCGAAGCGTGTTTCTCATAGTTTTTGCTTACATTTCCTGAAGAGCAGAGACCAGTTCTTTGAATTTCTGGGCGTTGGATGCTTTCAGAAGGATAGCATCCTGCTCTTTGAGAATCTGTGGAGCGGCTGCCAGAAAATCGGCCTTGGTTTCATAATGAATGCATTCTGTCTGTGGGGCAGCCTGCTTTGCTGCTTCATGGATCGCACGGCTCTTGACTCCGATGGTTACCAGAAGATCAATGTGAAGATCCGCCATATGAGTACCAACGGAAGCATGAAGTGCTTCGGAATTGGTGCCAAGCTCGCCCATATCACCCAGAACAGCGACTTTTCGTGTCAGAGCGTAATTAAGTGTATCAAGAGCACCTTTCATGGAATCAGGACCTGCATTGTAGCAGTCATCCAGCAGCGTATAGTGTGAAGCGTGAATCACATGTCCGCGGCCTGCAATGGCTTTTAATGCTTCGATTCCATGGAAAATCTCTTCCAGGGTCAGTCCCAGTGCCAGTCCTACGCTGGTTCCGGCACATGCGTTGTAGACCATATGATTGCCGGGAAGTGGAATCACCGGAGTGATGTCGCCGGATGGGGTATGGATGCAGCATCTTACACCATCCAGACCCAGATTTTCAATCTGATCGGCCCAGATCTGATCGTCCGAATGAAGGCCAAAGGTTACAGCCCGGTCTTTTAAGGCGATCAGCTTGTCATCATCACCATTGATAAAGATCTTTACATCCGGGGCAGCAAAGTCAAGAAGCTCAGATTTTGCTTTGAAAACACCGTCTCGGGTTCCTAAGAATTCCAGATGGACATCACGGATGTTAGTAAAGACGCAGTAATCCGGACGGGCAATCTTGCTCAGACGATGCATTTCACCAAAATGGTTCATGCCAAGCTCAAGTACAGCCACTTCGTGACTGGTGTCGATTTGAAATACGGTCAGCGGAAGACCGATTTCATTATTCAGATTTCCAGGAGTCTTCAGAACTGAATATTTCTGGCTCAAGATTGAAGAAATCATCTCTTTGGTACTGGTCTTTCCTACACTTCCGGTGATGGCAACGACCGGGAGCGTCAGTGTTTTCCGATAGGCCTCAGCTGCATCTTTTAATGCCTGCAAAGTATTTTCTACCAGAAGATAAGGACCGGAAGGATTTTCCAGCTTCTGCTCACTCAGTGCACAGATGGCTCCTTTCTCAAAGGCAGATGGAATAAAGGTATGCCCATTTACCCGCTCACCTGCAACAGCTGCGAAGAGATATCCTTCTTCAATCTGGCGGTTGTCGATCACAACACCGTGGATCTCCTGCTCAAGAACCTCTTCAGGTCCAAAATACTGTGCCTGGCAGGCTTTGGCAAATTGTCTTACTGTAAAATGTCTCATGTTCTTCACCTACTTGTATTTTTTAAGAGAAACTGCGAGGATCCATTCACAAAGGTCATCAAAGGAAAGGCCAAGAGCCTGTGCTTCTTGAGGCATCAGACTGGTAGGAGTCATGCCGGGAAGCGTGTTGACTTCCAGTGCATAGTCTTCCATGGTGACGGTATCAAGCATAAAATCCACCCGGGCATAGCTCTGGATGGAGACGGCAGCGCAGGCTTCTTCTGCATGCTGCTGCATCCGTTTGGTGACTTCTGAAGGAAGATCCGCTGGACAGGTCTCAATGGTACTGCCTGCCTGATATTTATTTTTATAATCATAAAATCCGGTCAGAGGTGCGATCTCAATAACAGGAAGTGCTTTTCCTTCCACTACAGCGATGGAAAATTCCCTGCCTATAATGCATTTTTCAATAATGACATGATCTTCATAGGTAAAGGCCTCTTTCAGTGCAACATGAAGTTCATCTTCGTTTTCCACGCGGTACACGCCCACAGAAGAACCACCACAGCAGGTCTTGACCATGCACGGATACGTAAAGTCTTCCGGCAGTATCAGCTCTTCTTCACTGCGGACCGTGATGCCTGCAGGTGTAGGGACATGGTAGCACCGGAACATTTCTTTGGTAATGCTCTTATCCATGCAGAGAGCACTGCTGGCATGCCCGGTTCCGGTGTAGCGGATGCCATACAGATCGAATAGTGCCTGGATCCGGCCGTCCTCGCCGCCTTCTCCATGAAGGCCGAGGAATACAATATCGCAGAGACTGCAAAGCTCCAGTACATTTGGACCTAAGATGCTGCGGTATCCGGGACGTCTGGCCTTGACTTCGTACAGGTCGGGGGCTTTTTCCGAAACACCGCGGATGGAGGCCGCCCAGTCTATCTCGGAATCAAACAGTTCTTCAAGATGTCCATGGACACCGGGCAGTCCGAGAAACAGATCAACCAGGATGACCTGATGCCCTTTTCGCTTCAGCGCTTTGTAGATCTCACTACCACTGCTCAAGGACACATCACGCTCTGTGCTGATGCCGCCTGCTAGTACTACAATTTTCATAAAAAACTCCTCATTACTTAGATTTTAGATCTGGTGACTGTCCAGCATCTCCTGAATCTTCTGCTGGGTATAGGCACCGATAAATTTCTGTTCTTCTTTGGAAAGCGCCTTCGGATATATGGGGGCACCGTATTCTACCACCACATGTGCTGGTTTCATCTTTGGAAAATGAGCTTCCCAGATCTGTGCAGAGTTGGAAATGGCGATAGGGATAATCGGACAGCCGGTCTTGGTTGCCATTTTCATACTTCCTTCTTTGAATGGAAGCATCTTGCCATCTTTGCTTCTGGTTCCTTCCGGGAAAATACAGATGGAGATTCCCTTTTTGATATAGTCTATGCCAGTCAGGATCATCTGCATACCGGCACGCATGTCACTGCGGTCCAGAAACAGACAGTACAGCCGTTTCATCCAGTCGCGGAGCAGCGGATATTTGAGCATCTCTGCCTTTGCTACATAGCCGGTCAGATCCGGGCACTGAGAATAGGTCAGCAGAATATCAAAATAGCTGCTGTGGTTGCCTACATAGAGAACAGCCTGATCCTTTGGGACATTTTCATGACCAATATAATCGATCTTCGCACCTGTTACCCACAAAATAAATTTGAAAATACCCTGAACCATGCGAAGGGAGCTGATGTCTCTGGCACGGGGATTTATTTTCCCGATGAGCCATTCGATCAGCAGGATCGGGATACCTACGATCAGGTAGAGCAGGACGATCAGCACTACCAGTATAAAACGTATCATAAAATAACTCCTTTATTCAAATAAGTGATTTATCCCCAGCGGCCAAACAACTCAGTCATCTGTTTCAGACCTTTTGCCATTCCTTCATCCAGAAGCCCGGAACGATAACGGAATTCCCAGTTGCCGGTTGCTGTGCCAGGTGTATTCATGCGATGCTCACTGCCAAGCTTCAACAGGTCCTGCACAGGGAAAATAGCATATTTTGCAATGGTTCCCAGACATGTGCGGATAAAATCCCAGCTCACACTGGAAGCATCCGTGTTCATATAACGGCGCACTTTGTCCTTGTTCTGCTCATTGGTATGCTCATACCAGCCGCAGGTAGTGTCGTTGTCGTGAGTTCCGGTGTAACAGATACAGTTACGGGTGCTCAGCTGATGCGGCAGGAAGGTACTCTCGCCGGTTCCATCAAATCCGAACTGCAGGATCTTCATACCTGGAAAACCAAGAGTGTCGCGGAGCTTTTCCACTTCTGGTGTAATGATACCCAGATCTTCTGCGAAGATCGGAAGCTCTTCACCCAGTGCTTTCTGGATCGCTTCAAACAGTGCCTCACCCGGGCCTTTTTTCCATTTGCCATTCATGGCGGTCTTCTCACCGGCCGGAACTGCCCAGTATGCCTCGAATCCACGGAAATGGTCAATACGGATATAATCGACCTGATCCAGCTGGTTGCGTACACGCTCGATCCACCAGCGATAACCATCATCTTTCATGGCATCCCAGTCATAGAGCGGGTTGCCCCAGAGCTGTCCGGTAGCACTGAAATAATCTGGCGGAACTCCGGCAACTTCCAGAGGATATCCTTTGGAATCCAGTTTAAACAATTCTTTGTTTGCCCATACATCTGCACTGTCAGGTGCGGTAAAGATAGGAATATCACCGATGATGGCGATTCCTTTCTTGTTTGCATAATCTTTCAGCTCATACCACTGGCTGAAAAATGCAAACTGAATGAAACGATAATAATCAATTTCGGAAGCCAGTAGCTTCATCCAAGACGCCCGTTCCTTCGGAGTCGGATCTAAGAGACTGTCCTCCCACTCGTACCAGGGCAGACCATTGTGATAATCTTTGCCTGCCATATAGAGACAATAGTCATCCAGCCAGTATTGATTGTTTGACTGAAAAGAATCATATTCCTCCAGAAGATTCTTGTCTGCAGTGTGACGGAAATGCTCATAGGCTTTTTTGAACAGGGAAGTCTTATATGTAGTTACTTTGTCATAGTCTACCCGATCAGCATTGAACTCCGGAATGGGATGAACATCTGCCTCTGTGAGCAGCTTTTTCTCGATCAGCAGCTCCGGGCTGATCAGAAGTGTCTGTCCTGCAAAGACAGAATAGCTCTGGTAGGGAGAATTGCCGTTGCCAGACGGTCCAAGCGGAAGCACCTGCCACAGATGCTGTCCGGCCATAGCAAGAAAATCAATAAATTCATGTGCCCCCCGACCCATATCACCGATACCGTATGGAGACGGGAAAGAGGTGGGATGTACAAGAACACCGCTATAACGGTGGTTAGTCTTATCTTCTGCTGCAACTTTAAAATGCATAATAATTTCCTCGTCTTTCACGTTGTTACGATTTTCTTCTTATTATACGTTACCGCCAGGAGGAATACAAGGAATAACCATGGTCTGAAATGCTTTTTTTCTTCATATAGATAGAATAAATGGCGAGGAGAAATGCAGGATATGAGAAAATGGTGTTGTCTGTTGATACTTACATTTCTGCTGTCTGGCTGTGGAATGCAGACACAGGAAAGTGAGAGGCTGAAAGATCTGGATTTTACTGTGATGGATCTGGAAAAAGTGCCAGAAGAACTGAGGGATGTGCTGGAGGAAAAAAAGAGTATGCCGTTCAAGGTAACTTATGAAGATGACGGGTATCTCTATATCTGTGTAGGTTACGGAGAGCAGGACACCAGCGGATACAGTATTGCGGTAGAGGATCTGTATCTGACGGACAATGCAATCTGTGTGGATACGGAACTGCTGGGACCTGGAAAAGGAGAGACGACCACTGCGGCGGTAACGTGTCCTTATATTGTGTTGAAGCTGGAATATCTGGATAAATCGGTCGTGTTTGAATAAAGGAGTGAAATCATGGAGCTGGAACGGAAATATGTGACATTAAGCAAGCAGAAGGGTCATGCCGTCAGTCAGGTGACGCTGGAGGAGGATCTGAATGTGCCGGATCAGAAGCCTGACATTTTCCGGATCGTTCACCGACAGGGAGAATTCTGCCCGGACGAGATCAAAGGTGAGGCCGGGAAGGTGAAAGTCAGAGGCATCTTCCATTATCGAATTATGTACATCGGAGAAGGTGCCGGACATATGCCGGAGCTATTAGAAGGCAGTATTCCAGTGGACGAGGTCGTGTTTTTAAATGATCTGGAGGAAGGAGATCAGGTGGATTTCCGTTGGAGTCAGGAAGACCTCCATGCATCGGCGATTCATTCCCGCAAGGCAAATATGAAGACGATTCTGACTTTGTCCGTGGAAGCCATGAAGGAACAGCCTGTACCGCTGGTGGAGATACCGGAAGCAGAAGAAGATCTGTATGTACGAACCTGTCCGCAGAAATTACAGCAGGAAGTCATACATAAAAAGGATACCATTCGGATCCGTGAGGACCTGAATCTTCCGCCGGGGAGGCCGAATATCCATCGGATCCTTTGGAAAGAGGTCCGGGTACAGGGCACAGAAGTGAGGCCGGAGGAAGGAAAGTTTATTGTAAAGGGGGAACTGCTGGTCTTCTTTTTGTATGAAAGTGAGGACGAGGAAAAACGACTGCAGTGGATAGAACAGGGGATTCCCTTCCGAAATGAAGTCACCTGTGAGGAATGCCGAGCTGATCTGACAGGAAAAACGGAGATTACATTGTCGAAGGCCGAATTGGAACTTCAGTCAGATTTTGACGGGGAACCAAGGAATGTGCGTGTGGATGTGGTGTTGGATCTGTGCATGCGGTATTTTGAAGATCTGACCTGCGAAGTGCTGGCGGATGCATACAGTCTGTCCCGTGAGATCCTCCCGGTGATACAGGCTTGTGCGTGGACGTCAGTAGTGCAGATTGCAGATTCAAGAACAAGATTATCAGGACGGATCAGGCTTTCGGAAAATGATGCTCCGATCCTCCAGGTTCTGACAAGTGGTATGCAGATTCATGAGGAATATGCGGAAAAAACTGAAAAAGGATTGTTGATCCAGGGAAATGTAGAAGTCTGGGTGCTCTGTGCCACAGAGGATGATGCACAGCCTGTGACTTGTGTGCAGCAGACATTTCCATTTGAGCATACCGTAGAGATACAGAATGGGGAGCAGGTGGCAGACTGGCAGATCTTCTTATGTCAGGATCAGCTGCTCGTAGCCATGCTGGATGCCAGAGAGCTGGAGATGAAGGCAGTGCTGCAGGTGCAGGTCATGTTCACCAGAACGGAGACACTGCAGGTGGTGGAGCATCTGGAGGAACAGCCCCTTGATATGGAACGGGTGCGAGGCCTTCCAGGAATGGTGATCCATGTGGTGCAGCCGGAGGAAACGCTGTGGGATATTGCGAAAAATCATGGCTGCGCCTGTGAATCAGTGAGGAAACTCAATGAGCTGAAGGATGATAACCTGAAAGCAGGAAGCAAGCTTTTGCTGGTCAAAGAGATCACTGGAAAACAGAACTGAAAGAACTGTGAAAAATGATTGTATCCAGCTCCTGAATCTATTAGAATAGAAGCAGAGCATATTCTGAAAGAAACAGGGAGAAAACAATATGGATAAGATACAGTTAAAAGCGCTGGCAAAGATCAATCTTGGGCTGGATGTGCTGCGCAGAAGAGAGGATGGCTATCATGAAGTGAAGATGATCATGCAGACCATCGGGCTTCATGATGATCTGGAGATCCGTAAAACGAAGACGCCGGGGATTCAGGTAAAAACCAATCTTTATTATCTGCCCACCAATGAGAATAATCTGGTCTACAAAGCGGCAAAGCTTCTGATGGATGAGTTTCAGATTCAGGATGGAGTGTCCATTCAACTGAAGAAACGTATTCCTGTAGCGGCCGGTATGGCAGGTGGCAGCTCTGACGGCGCAACAGTGCTGTGGGGAATCAATCAAATGTATGGCCTGGGACTTTCCATGCAGGCGCTGATGGAGCGTGGCGTCAGGCTGGGAGCCGATGTGCCTTACTGTATTCAGAGAGGAACAGCACTGGCAGAAGGGATTGGGGAAAAACTGAGTGTGCTGCCGCCCATGCCAAAATGCACGATCCTTATTGCGAAGCCAGGCATCAGCGTGTCCACAAAATTTGTGTATGAGAATCTGCATGCCAATGATCTGAAGCCGGAGCAGCATCCGGATGTGGACAGCATGATCGAGGCTATGCGCCAGAAGGATCTGGGGCTCTTATGTTCCCGTATGGGAAATGTGCTGGAGACCGTTACGATTCCGGCTTATCCGGTAATCAATGAGATCAAGAGGACGATGATGGACAACGGAGCCATTGGTTCTATGATGAGCGGGAGCGGTCCGACGGTCTTTGGAATCTTTGATTCTCCGGCGGCTGCAAAACAGGCCGTGAAAGCAGTGCGTGCGGCGAAGCTGGCAAAACAGATATTCCTGACGACACCGTATAATGTGAAGAGATAGGCGTATAAAATGAATAAGAGAGGGATATGATAGTTCCATGCAGAAAGGATGAGCATAAGCTCATCCTTTTTTATGTGGGAAACGTGAGTATGAGGAAAGGATGTTATGCATGGGCGAGATATCTCCGCAGCTGGCGGACAATGAAGCATGGGTAGATCAGACCTTTGAAAAATGTGATGATATTCTACATCGACAGGTCTATCTGGGTCAGGGCAGGCAGGAAGGATTGCTGGTTTATGTGGAGGTGGCGGTCAGCAATCTGATGCTGGAGGAGCATGTGATCGGGCTGTCGGATGTACAGCCGCTGAAATCCTATGAAGAAGGAAAGGCTGCTCTTCTGGCGGGAAATGGGTTGTTATTTTTAGATGGAGATACGAACTGTTATAAGATTTCCAGCAAAGGATATCCAGGACTTGGAGTAAAGAAAGCAGAAAATGAAAAGGTGATCCGTGGTTCGCAGGAAGCTTTTACGGAAAGTGAGAAGATCAATGTGGCACTGATCCGAAAGCGGCTTCGGGACTCCCGGATGAAAGTGGAAGAACAGACAGTGGGCGTGCGATCGCATACTATGACAGCACTGGTTTATATGGAAGATCTGATCTATCAGGGGCTGTTGACTACTATGAAGCAGCAGTTGCAGCGGTATGAAATTGATGGGATCCTGGACAGCGGTATGCTTGAGCAGCTCTCAGAGAAACACTGGTTATCACCGTTTCCGCAATTTCAGACCACAGAACGACCGGATCGGGCAGCTGCAGCGGTTCTTGAGGGTCGAATCGTGCTGGTGACAGATCATTCCCCTCAGGTGTTGATTTTACCCTCGGATTACAACAGCTTTTTTCAGACCAGTGATGACTGGTATAATCGGTTTCAGGTGGCATCCTACGCGCGAACCCTTCGATTCTTTGCAGCGATCCTGTCTATGATATTTCCGGCAGTCTATGTGGCAGTGGCTACCTGGCATACCAGTCTTCTTCCTACGAAACTCGTGCTCTCCATGGCAGAGGCAAGACAGGGAGTGCCGTTCCCTGCCTTGGGAGAAATTCTGCTGATGGAGATTTCCTTTGAACTTTTGAAGGAGGCAGGAATACGGCTGCCGGGACCTATGGGGAATACCATTGGTATTGTGGGAGGATTGATCATCGGACAGGCTGCAGTGGATGCCAGTCTGGTGAGCCCCATTGTGGTGATCGTGGTGGCATTTACTGCTCTTTGTTCATTTGCCATTCCCAATGAAGAATTTGCTTCTGCGTTTCGGATATTAAAGTATGGATGTATTTTTATGGGAGCATGGCTTGGACTGTACGGTGTGGCATTGTCGGGGCTATGGGTGTTGATCCATCTGTCTCATCTGAATAGCTTTGGAATTCCGTATCTGATGCCTTATGTGGCAGCGGATGTGAACGGATATGAGGACAAGAAGGACTCTTTGTTCCGTTTTCCACTGAAATACTGTGTGCGACGTCCCATCTTTGCCAGACGGGGAGAACGGATCAAGCTGAGAAAGAGGGACTGATATGTTTTCAGAAAATGAGAAGATCTCTGTGCGGCAATTAAAGCGGAATCAATGGTTGCTGCTCTTGAATATGGGAATTTTGCTGGTGCCCCTTTATGAAAATGAAGGATCTGTGACCGCTGGATCTCTGGCAATTTTGTTATTGACAGTCTTTGTACTGTGGAGTATATGGGTGGAAGCTCCGGCGGAGAACTCCTGGCTTCGATTACCTGGGCGAATCTATTTCTGGATCGTGGGAACGATGATCGCCCGCATGACTGGGATTCTCATTCAGCACTTTTTGCTGACAGAGACTCACCTGGCGGTGATTCTTGGATGGTTTTATCTGTTCTTGTTTTACAATCTCTATAAAGGACTGGAATGCAGAATGCGAGTCAGCGAGATTCTGTTTCCCTTTTGCGTGGCATTTCTGGTATTGCTACCTTTTCTATTGCTGGGAGCTGTAAAAGTGGAGCGGCTGCAGGAGATGCAATGGTCATGGAGCGGGCAGCAGCTGACAGACGGATATAGACTGTTCTGTTGGCTGGCTGTGGTGCAGGGGTTATGGTATCTGAAGCCATTGGTAAATGTGCGAACCTCTGCAACATGGACAAGAACAGGTGTGGTCTGCACTCTGGCAGGTGGTGTGATCATTCTGCTGTGTGGATTTCTCACCTGTGGAATCTATGGTGCATCGGGGCAGATGGGGCTTTTATATCCTTTTGCGTCTGCCATGACGCTGGCGCATTTTCCTGGAAATGTGATCGGACGGATGGATACGGTATTTGTCCTGGCATGGGTTCTGGGGCTGTTTCTTGCATGCAGCACGTTATTTGCGCCACTGGGAGGCGGCACACGAAATAAATGGAAGAATGTGGGACTGGCGGTGCTTCTATTGGAATCCTATCTGTTGGCACTGATACCTTCTATTATGGAATGGGGAGACTGGCTGGTACGAATGATACTGATCCCGGCGCAGGTACTGGTGCTGCTTTGGCAGACGTGGAAGCAGCGGGAAAATCAGCAGACAAAGGGTCAGATGGGACAACGTCCCCATGCATCCGGGACTGTGAGATCTGGTATGAAGATAGTTTTGTTGTTGGCGGGAGTGACCACAGTCATCACTTTGTGTACTGCCTGCGGACAACAACAATTGGAGACGCAGAGCCTTGTGGAAAGTCTGGCAATTGATGAAGGGCAGGAGATTTCATTTGTTTTCGCCGTTGCAGAGGGCGAAGGCGATAGCGCAGAGAAGTCAGAGCTGGAACAGGAAAGTGGCACTGAGGATGATAATGATCGGATCTTCACAACAAAAGCAGATTCGATCCATGAAGCCATGGATATTTACGGAGATTATCATCAGAAAAAACTGAATCTGAATCATTTGCAATATCTATATATGTCAGAAAGTATGCTGCAATCAGAGCAGCTGGGGACAATTCTGGAAGAACTGCAGATGGATGAACAGTTTTCCAGAGGAATCCTTTTGTATGTGACGGAAGGAACGGCCTGTGAGGAAGCAATGGATGAGGAAAAACCGGAGGAAGGAACGCCGGTTCATGAGCTTTTGAATGCCTGGTATAATCAACAGTTCTGTGAATTGCCGCTGGTAACAGAAGACCATCGGTATAAGGACACGATCCGCTGGCAATACTCTGATCAGTAAAGAAAAACAGAGAAGAGGAGTTGCTAAGATGAGAACAAGAATTGGAATCTTATTACTGGTCATGGTGCTGGGAGTCTCGGGAAATGTATGGCTTGATGAGTGGACAGAGCATGTGGGGCAAGAGACTGCACCAGAGATATTAGAGCAGAATATGGGTCTTGGTGCACCTGATCAGTCAGAAAAATTATCCTGGTGGACCCTGCTTTATGAACGTCCCAACCCGGATCGACTGCCGGTGAAGGTGAACCTCTGGTTTGCAAAGAATACTTGAATCCCTCCTGTAAACAAGCTACAATGGACGAAAAGGAGGTGGCTTATGACAAAAGAGGTTATGGTTACATTGTCCGGGCTGCAGCTGGGAGACAGTGGCGAAGATACGGTAGAGACCGTACACATTGGTGAATACTACGAGAAAAACGGAGTGCATTATCTCTTCTTTGATGAATTGCTGGAAGGGCACAAGACTCCGATCAGAAATATGCTGAAACTGCGAAATGAGAAGCTGGAGGTCAGAAAACGAGGACCAGTGTCCGCAGAGCTGGTCTTTGAGGAAGGGGAAGTGACAGAGAGTGCTTACAACATTCCGTATGGAAGTTTTCTGGTCGGTGTACATACGAAGGGAGTCTGTCTGGGTGTGGAAGAAGAGAAGATCGAGATGACGGCTTCCTATGAATTGATGGTCAATGGAGCGCACTGTTCAGACTGCGATATTAAGGTGACTGTAGAACCACGGCATTCTTATCGGCTTTGCAAGGAAACAGAAGAAGCTCCCGGTAATATTGATACAAAAGATGCTCGGTAAGGACAGGAAAGGATTATCATATGATAAAAGGAAAGAAAAAGAAACCGCAGCAAAAGAAGCCTTCCGTAAAAAAGGCACCTGTGAAGAAGCAGGGACCCAAAGTGCCGGCAGAGTGGCTGTATCTGTTCGAGGGTGAGATAAAGCTTCGTCAGATCTATGAGCTTCTGAAAGATTCTCCGTGGAACGTAGAATACTGGGAGGAAGCAGAGGTGCTGGAAGTGGAACTTCCAGAAGCGGGTTCTGTGGATTTTGAAGATCTGGAAGGAACTCTGGGTGATGAGGAAAGTGATGCATGGCTTCAGGAACAGCAGATCCACACGGTGTTTGCAGTGACTATCAGACCGGACGATTATGAACTGGCAAAAAAGGTGATGGAACATATTGTGAGCCTGGTTAGCGGATATTTCTGTGCAGATAACGAGACTCTTCAGCCGAGGATCCCTGCAAAGGAAGCGGAACAGACAACGGTGGAATCATAGGTAGCACTCGTCTGGAAATTTTATTTAAGTATTGACATATGTAGATAACCGATATATTATATAGTTAATCTATATATAGATAAACTATATATACACAAGGAGGTTATCTACATGGCGATCGACAGATCTTTAGTATCAGGAAGTATGGGAATGATGATCCTTCGTCTGCTGACAGAGAAGGATATGTACGGTTATGAGATGATCAACACGCTGAAAAAGCGTTCGGAAAATGTATTTGAACTGAAGGCGGGAACACTCTATCCGCTGCTTCATGGACTGGAAGAAAAGCAGTTTGTCACGTCCTATGAGCAGGAGGTACTGGGAAAGGTACGGAAATATTATCAGATCACAGGCGAAGGCAAAAAGCATCTGGAACAGAAGAAATCTGAATGGAAGGAATATTCAAAAGCAGTCAGTAACGTACTGGCACTGGAGGTGTGAGCATGAAGATGAATGAGTATTTATCTCAGGTCACAGATCAGATCCGGTGTCAGAAAGTACACAAAGCAGTGCGGGCAGAACTTCAGGCACATCTGGAAGATCAGGCAGAAGCCTATGAATCAGAGGGTATGTCTGCAGACGAGGCTATGGAAAAAGCAGTGCTGGAAATGGGAGACCCGGTGAAGACAGGTGTTTCACTTGATCGGGTCCACAGACCTCATATGGAGTGGAGCGCACTCCTCTTAGTGGGTGTGATTGGTATTTTCAGTGTAATCCTCTATATGTTCGCACCATTTGACTATAACGAAGATATTCAGAATATGAGCTGGTATGGCATGCGACAGCTTGTTTTTACAGTAGCTGGTTATGCTGTCATGCTGCTTGTCTGCCGGCTGGATTACAGTATTCTTGACCGGTTTGGAACACTGGCGGCGGGAATCGTAGTGGCATTGATGCTGCTGGCAACACAGTTTGGACTGACGGTAAATGGAGCAACCTACTGTCTGTATCTGGGTGGTATGAAGATTCCAACCATGGCATTGCAGTGGTTGTATGTTCCATTGTTCGGGTCTGTACTTTATCATTACCGTGGACAGGGATATGGATGTATCTGGAAACTGCTGTTGTGGGTATTGCTTCCTACGTATGCGGGACTTATCTATGCAAGATTTGTTTTCACCATGCTTATGTGTCTGGGAATGCTGGTGCTGACCATAGTGGCAGTAAGCAGAGACTGGTATCAGGTCAATAAGAAGCGGACGCTGACCGGTCTGGCAATCTGCATCGGAGCACTGCCACTGGTACTGATTATGATCCTTACGAGAGGACAGCTACTTGCTCCTTATCAGCAGGAAAGAATGGAAGGATTTTTAACGGGATCACAGACCAGTTATATTACGTTGCAGGTGTCTAAGACGTTGGCGGGCAGCCATCTGATCGGCGGCAATACAGAACTTCTGCAGAGTGCACAGAACGTGCTTCCGTCTTTTGGCAGCAGTTATCTGCTGGTTGCACTTGCCTGCGCATATGGATGGTTTATAGTAGCAGTGGTGGTGATATTGCTGGCAGTGCTGATCTTAAAAATGTTCCGTATCTCATCCCGCCAGAAGAATCAGCTGGGAATGATCATTGGATACGGCTGCGGCATTGTATTTATGCTCCAGTTTGCAATGACTGTTGCTGTCAATCTGGGATTGCTTCCACCGACAAGTATTGTTCTTCCGCTGTTCGCCGGATCTGGCGGAGGAACCATCATTACTTCTTATATTTTACTGGGACTGACGTTGAGTATTTATCGGTATAAAGATATCACGACAGAGCGAATGCCGCGAAAACAAAAGATAACGGAGATATGTGAATGACAATTGAAGAACTGAAGGACTCAGGAGCCATTTATTTTGAAAAAATCACAGAAGGTATGCAGCAGTATGATAACCAGATCGTTCGTATGAACGAGTATCAGGCTGTGGATAAGTTTACAGAATTGTGGGAAGCCTGCGGCTGTAAAAATGTATATGTGGATTTCTACTATTTTATGCTTCCACAGGAGGCAAGAGAACAGATCGACAGTGTTCTTGCCTATCAGGAACGAGAATATGTTCATCAGATGGAACATAAGGAAGGGCAGGTATTGTTCCAGGCAAACGAGATTCTGTTCTCCATCTGCTCCAGACTGAATGCAGCAGAGATGTTATTTTGTACCATCTATGTGACCGGAGAATATCCCAGCACCTGGTGGGGTAATTATAATGGGGAATATATTGTATTTACGAAGAAAGAGCATATATAAAAAGATTATATGCAAAAATAGAATATGAAAAAATAGCTGCAGGTGTCGAAATAAACTGCGCTGTATGACTTGGAGCGAACATAAGTGAGCTCTGTGTGTCGGCTGGTGCGTACACAATATGTGTACGTATCCAGACGATACACAGAGATTACTTATGTCCGATACACGTCATACGAGCTTTTATTCGACACCTGCAGCTATTTTATATGTCTAATTTCTTAGAATTTAATTTCTTAGAATTTAATTTCTTTGCCTTCTTTTCTCCACTGTCTGAATTCTGCGGAAGCCGATAACAGCAGGTCGGAAGAAGAGTTCAGTGCAGTTTCTACAGAGTCCTGAATCACTCCAATGATAAATCCAACACCAACTACCTGCATAGCTACATCATTCGGAATACCGAACAGGGAGCATGCCATGGGGATCAGAAGCAGAGATCCACCGGCTACACCGGATGCACCGCATGCGGACAGAGTTGCCAGCACACTTAAGATCAGAGCACTTGGGATATCCACGGCGATTCCCAGTGTGTGAGCGGTTGCAAGTGCCATAACGGTGATGGTGATAGCTGCACCGTCCATGTTGATGGTTGCACCAAGTGGAATAGTAACAGAATAGGTATCTTTATCAAGTCCCATTTCCTCGCAGGCTTCCATATTGATCGGAATATTTGCAGCAGAGCTTCTGGTGAAGAAGGCAGTGATTGCGCTCTTCTTCAGACATTTGAAGATCAGTGGATACGGGTTTTTGCGAATACACCAGAATACCAGGATCGGGTTTGTCACAAAGTAGATAAACAGCATGGAGCCAACCAGAACTGCCAGCAGCTTTCCGTATTCGGTGAAGATGGAAAGACCATTGGTGGACACTGTATTGAACACCAGACCAAGGATACCGAACGGAGCAAAGCTGATGATCCATGTAACTACCTTGGACAGCGCTTTGGATACATCGTTCAGTATATTCTTGCTGGTCTCGCCTGCTGCACGCATACCGATACCGATCAGAATAGCCCAGAACAGAACACCGATGTAGTTTGCATTTACAAGGGAGTCGATGGGGTTGGCAACGATATTTCCAAGCAGTGTGCTTAATACTTCGGCGATTCCCTGAGGTGCAGACAGATCAGAGGAAGCCTCTGCCAATGTCAGTGTAACCGGGAACATGAAGCTGGATACGACAGCAATCACAGCAGCCAGGAATGTGCTGAACATATACATGATGATAACGGTCTTGATGACACCGCCGTGACTTTTTCCAGAGTAACACAGGGAACTGATAACCAGGAAAAATACAAGGAGCGGAGCGATTGCCTTTAAGGCACCAACAAATACATTTCCAAGGATTGCGATACCAGTTGCAGAAGGAACGGCAAGTCCCAGAATAGCTCCGATGACCAGACCGGCTACGATTCTCTTTACCAGACTGATGCTGTTCCATGTTTCAAATACTTTTTTCATAACACGTCTTCTTTCTTTCGTTAGTTCTGCGCAGTGCAGACGTTCATAGTATACATGAATTCTCCGAAAAATACAAATGTTTTTTCCGGACGGACACACATAATAAAAATCTTTATGGTATAATTTTATCAGAAGGGGGCTATTTATGGAGTATTGTGCACATAAAGATGGGGACAGAGAACAACTGGTAAGAGAGCATCTGCAAGGGACTGCAGAACTTGCTGCGGAATTTGCCGAAAAGTTTGGAAAAGCGGACTGGGGTTATTGTTGCGGACTCTTGCATGATATTGGAAAGTATTCCAGAGAATTCCAGACAAAGATCAGGGAGAATCCTGATCTTCGGGTGGATCATTCCACAGCGGGAGCAAAAGTATGTAACGAATTGGGCGGATATTATCAGTGTATGACGTACTGCATTGCTGGACATCATGCAGGACTTCCGGATCTGGGACGCAGAGGTTTATCATCTTCCCTGTGTGACAGGCTTGATAAGAAAATCTGTGATTACAGTGCATATAAAAGTGAAATCAAAATTCCAGAACTTAAGACCATGCCCTTTGATCCGACGCAGGTGACAGATCCGGATTTTTCTCTGGCGGCATTTATCCGCATGTTATATTCCTGTCTGGTGGATGCGGATTTTCTGGATACAGAGCGTTTTATGAAGGATGGCGTTGTTGAAAGAGATTCCGGAGAAAGTATGGAAATGCTTTTTCATAAATTGCAGGATCATGTTGCAGACTGGCTGAAAAATAATGACAATACGACCATCAATGGGAGAAGATCGGAGATCCTCAGAAATTGTCTGGAGCAGGGGAAGTCTCCCAAAGGGTTATTTCAGCTTACTGTACCAACCGGAGGCGGAAAGACAGTTGCCTCGCTGGCATTTGCGTTGCGGCATGCGGTGGAACATCATCTGGACCGTGTGATTTATGTGATCCCTTATACCAGTATTATCGAACAGAATGCTCAGGTGTTCCGGGAAATACTGGGAAGCGAAAATGTGCTGGAAAATCACAGTAATGTAGATTATGAGGATTCAGAAGAGTTTAAACCGTTGCAACTGGCGGCGGAAAACTGGGATAAGCCGGTAGTGGTTACTACGAATGTACAGTTTTTTGAATCTCTGTATGCAAATAAATCTTCCAAATGCCGCAAATTACACAATATTGTAAACAGTGTGATCATATTTGATGAAGCACAGATGCTTCCTGCAAATTATTTAAAACCGTGTATGGCAATGATAGAAGAGCTGTTGCAGCAGTATGGGATAAGTATTGTGTTGTGCACGGCGACACAACCGGCGCTGCAGCAGTTTCTGCCTGAAAAGTATGTTGCTCGGGAATTATGCCCACGAAGAGACGAGCAATTTCGATTTTTTGAAAGGGTCACCTATCAGAATATTGATACTGTCACAGAAGAGGAAATGGCGGAAAAATTGCAACAGGAGCAGCAGGCGCTTTGTATTGTGAATACGCGAAAACGTGCACATAAGCTTTATGAACGGCTGAAGGGTAAGGGAGTCTATCATTTATCTACCAGTATGTATCCGGCGCATCGCAGGCGGGTTCTTACTGCAATTAGAAAGCGGATGAAGGATAAGAAAAGATGCATTGTTATCTCCACAAGTCTGGTGGAGGCAGGAGTGGATCTGGATTTTGCATCGGTCTATCGGGAACTTGCCGGTGTGGATTCCATCATTCAGGCTGCAGGACGCTGCAACCGGAATGGAGAAAGAGTGAAAGAAGAAAGTGTCGTTCATATCTTTCAGTGGAAAGATAGAGAGACGGTTCCCGGACAGAGGCAGCAGATCGATACGACCAAAAATCTGCTGGCAGAGGGCAGGAATATTACTGAACTGAAAACAATCACCGAATATTTCCGCAGACTGTATTACATAAAAGGAGACAGCCTTGATAAAAAGCATATTTTAGAATTATTCAAAGACCGGGATTACCATTTTGCAACTGCCGCAAGAGAGTTCAAATTAATAGAAGAAAATACGGTTACTGTCTATATCAACCGGGAACCGGAGGCGGATGCGCTTTTGCAGGAGATCCGGCAGAAAGGGATGACCAGAAGTCTTATGAGAAAAGCCGGACAGTATTGTGTAAATGTATATCGAGGCGAGGGTACGCAGGAGCGCTTGTTTGAGAAGATGTATCGAGCTGGAATGCTACGTGAAGTAGTCGATGGGGCTCAGGATTTTTATGAACTGATTGATGAGAAACAATACCAGGAGGATACCGGATTGAAACTGGATGTGGAATTTGGAAATATGATGGAACTATGAGAAAGGTTTATGTATAGAAAGAAGGTGGAAAAATGGGAGTCGGAGTGAAAGTAAGTGTATGGGGTGATTATGCATTGTTCAGCAGACCGGAGCTGAAGGTAGAACGATACAGTTATGACATGATGACGCCATCTGCAGCAAGGGGCATTCTGGAAGCAATTTACTGGCATCCGGGAATGAAATGGGTCATTGATAAAATCTATGTCAGAAACCCGATACAATTTACAAGTGTGCGGCGAAATGAAGTAAAGAGTAAGATCCTTGCCGGCAATGTACTGCAAGTCTACAACGGTGCGGACAAGCCTCTGTATATCAGTACGAAAGAGGATATTGTTCAGAGAGCATCACTGCTTCTGTGCAATGTGTCTTATGTGATCGAAGCGCATTTTGAAATGACAGAAAAGGCAAATGCTTCGGACAATCCGGGAAAATTCAAGGATATTATTATGAGACGCCTGCGCAGGGGTGAATGCTTTCATATGCCATATTTTGGATGTCGAGAATTCCCTGCAAACTTTGCCTTATGTGAGGAAGAGGAGATTCATACGGCCTACGATGTGGTGTCAGAGAAAGATCTTGGACTTATGCTGTATGACATGGATTACAGCGATCCGGAAAATATTCAGCCCATGTTCTTCCGGGCAGTCATGCGTCATGGAGTTGTGGATCTGAGAGATTGCGAGGTGTTACGATGATTTTACAGGCGCTGGCAAAACATTATGAGAATCTGGCAGAACAGGGAAAAGTATCCCGTCCTGGCTGGTGTCATGCAAAAGTATCCTATGCGGTCAATCTGTCGGAGACTGGAGAGATACTGAGTATCACATCCCGAAAAGTGGAAGAGACACGTGGCAAGAAGACAGTCTGGGTGCCTGCATCGCTGGCAGTGCCGGAAATGGTATCAAGATCTTCTGGTGTGTCCGCTAATTTTCTCTGTGACAATGCAAAATACATGTTGGGAATTGATGCGGAAGGGACAAATCAGCGTGTACTGGACTGCTTTCAGGCGACAAGGGAAAAGCATCAGACGGTACTAAAATCTTCACAGGGAAAAATTTCCCGTGCAATTTTGAATTATTTTACCAGCTGGGATCCGCAAAAAGCAGTAGAAAATGCGGCTGTTCAGCAAAATCGGGAAGACCTGACAGATGGCGGGAATCTGATCTTTTGTGTGGAAGGAACAGATGCGCAGAATGATCCTGAGATTCGTGAATGCTGGGAGCATTATCAGGAAGACCGGTCTGGAAAAGCCGACGGAATCTGTCTGGTCACCGGAACGAGAACAGAAATCTCCCGCATCCATAAAGTAATCAAAGGAGTTCCAGGCGCGCAGTCCAGCGGAGCCGCACTTGTCTCTTTTAATGCACCGGCATTTGAATCCTATGGAAAAGAACAGAGCTATAATGCTCCGGTCGGGAAATATGCGGAATATGCATATACCACAGCATTGAATTATCTGTTGACCCAGCGGGACTACACTTTTTCACTGGGGGATTCTATGGTGGTGTTCTGGGCGGAAAGCGGACAAGAGCAATATCAGAAAAACTTTTTTGATACGATTATGCCCAGAAGGGATAATCAGAAAAAACTGAAGGACATTTTCGACAGCCTGAAACAGGATACAAAGATATATCTGGAAGATACGGAGATGGATCTGAGTCAGAATTTTTACATTCTGGCTTTGGCACCCAATGCGGCACGTCTGTCTGTGCGTTTTTTCTATGCGAATTCTTTTGGCAGCATATTAAAAAATATAGCGGAACACTATGAACGCCTCAGCATTGTAAAGCCGGTGTGGGAAGAACAGGACTATCTGGGCATTCGGGATATACTGAATGAGACAGTGAATCAGAAGTCCAAAAATAAAACGCCTATCCCGAATATGTCTGCTCTGGTATTACAGGCAATCTTATCAGGAAACCAGTATCCGGCCAGTCTGTATACGGATCTGATGATTCGTATCCGTGCAGAAAATGGTCTTATCAACTGGAAACGGGCAGCAATGATCAAAGCAATTCTAATAAAAAATTACGATTGGATGAAAGGAGAAGAACTTATGGGATTAAATGAAGACTGCAATGATGCAGCTTATGTGCTGGGAAGACTATTTTCTGTGCTGGAAGCCATACAGAAAGATGCGAATCCAGCGATTACAACAACCATTCGGGACCGTTATTTTAATTCAGCATGTGCAACACCGGCAACAGTTTTTCCGGTATTGATGAAACTGAAAAACAGCCATATTAAAAAGCTAGAGAGAGATAAGGGCGGAGCAAAGATATATTATGAAAAACAATTGACTGCACTTATGGCAAAACTGGAGAAATTCCCGAAACGATTATCACTGGAACAGCAGGGGCAGTTTGATCTGGGATATTATCATCAGCAGCAAAAACAGTATACCAAGAAGGAGGACAAGTAAATGAGCGAAGCAATCAAAAACAGATATGAGTTTGTAGTATTATTTGATGTGGAAAATGGTAATCCGAACGGAGATCCAGATGCTGGAAATATGCCGAGGATCGATCCGGAGAGTGGTCTTGGTCTGGTGACTGATGTCTGCCTGAAACGTAAGATCCGCAATTATGTGGAAACCGTCAAAGAAGGTGCAAAAGGATATAAGATCTATATCAAAGAAGATGTTCCGCTGAATCGCAGTGATCGGGAAGCCTGTGCTGATCTTGAAATTACAGAAACTGATGAGAAAAAAGTGACGGAAGAACTTAAAAAATTAAAGAAAAGTGATCCGGGCGCAGATGTGAAATTGAGAGACTATATGTGTCAGAATTTTTATGATATCCGTACATTTGGAGCCGTGATGACCACTTTTGTAAAAGCATCTTTGAATTGTGGACAGGTAAGAGGGCCGGTACAGATCGGATTTGCACGGAGTATCGATCCTATTATCAGTCAGGAAGTGACGATCACCAGAGTTGCAATCACAACCGAAAAAGATGCAGAAAATAAGAATACAGAGATGGGAAGAAAGACTATCGTTCCTTATGGCTTGTATCGGGCAGAAGGATATATTTCTGCTAATCTGGCCAGAAAAGTAACTGGTTTTTCCGAGGACGATCTGGAACTGTTATGGGAAGCAATTCTCAACATGTTCGAAGTGGATCATTCTGCGGCAAGAGGTAATATGGCAGTGCGGGAGTTGATCGTATTCAAACACAGCAAAGAACTGGGCGACTGCCCGGCATACAAACTGTTTGATGCAGTGGAAGTAAAACGGAAAGAAGATGTGGAGTATCCAAGAAAATATCAGGATTATACGGTTACTGTTCATGAGGACCAGATTCCTGACTCTGTGGAAGTAAAAAGGATGAATTAATGGAATATGCAGAAGACAATTACCTTATGATATCTGGAATCCAGCATTTTAGATTCTGTAAACGGCAATGGGCACTGATTCATATTGAACAGCAGTGGGCAGAAAATGAACATACGGTTATTGGCGAACTGATGCATAAAAAAGCGCATGATCCTTATCTTACTGAGAAACGTAAAGATACGATCATAGCGCGGGCATTACCTGTGGCATCCAGAGAGATGGGCGTCACAGGTGAATGCGATGTGGTAGAATTTCACAGATGTGAAGACGGAATCCGACTTCATGGACATCGGGGCAATTTTTCTGTATATCCCATTGAATACAAGAAAGGAAAACCGAAGATCTCAGAAGAGGATCGACTGCAGTTGGCTGCACAGGCCATGTGTCTGGAAGAAATGTTTTCCACGCAGATACCGGAAGGAGCATTATTCTACGGGGAGACAAGACGGCGTGAGATTGTGGAAATCACGGAGAAACTTCGCAGCGAAGTGAAACTGATGTTTCAGGAAATGCACCAGTATTATGAGCGGAAGTATACGCCGAAAGTAAAGACTGGAAAAGGATGTAATTCCTGTTCCTTAAAGGATATCTGTATGCCACGACTTGGTAAAGTGAGTTCTGTGAAAACATATATGAATCAGGTATTTATGGAGGAAGACATATGAAGAAACTGATGAATACATTGTATGTTACTTCCGAAAACAGTTATCTTGTGCTGGATGGAGAAAATATTGTTATTTACGATGACAGAAAAGAACTGGGGAGAGTGCCGTTACATAATCTGGAAGGAATCGTGTCATTTGGATATCGGGGAACCAGCCCGGCGCTTATGGGAGCCTGTGCGGACAGAAATATTTCTCTCTGTTATATGACACCACAGGGAAAATTCCTGGCGAGAATCACTGGAAAAGTGCGTGGAAATGTAATTCTGCGGGAGCAACAGTATGCCAGCAGCAAAGACGATGCAGTGGGACTGGAAATTGCCAGAAACTGTATCCTTGGAAAAGTATACAATGCACGTTGGGTTCTGGAGAGGGCTGTCAGGGATCACAGTATGCAGATCGATGCAGAACGGGTAAAACGGGCATCGGAAATGTTGAAGAAATCCTTGATGCTGATTCAGGACAGTACATCAAAAGAAGAACTCCGTGGCTATGAAGGGGAAGCAGCTAGTGTTTATTTTGGTGTGTTCGATGAACTGATCCTGCAGCAGAAAAAAGATTTTTCATTTCAGGGCCGAAATAAACGACCGCCTCTTGATAACATGAATGCGATGATGTCATTTGTCTACACTCTGCTGACAAATATGGAAGTATCAGCGCTTGAATGTGTGGGACTTGATCCCTGTGTGGGCTATCTTCATACAGAACGGCCTGGCAGAGCCTCTCTGGCACTAGATATGATGGAAGAACTTCGTGCTGTGCTGGCAGACCGTTTCGTGTTGTCCCTGGTGAATAAGCGCATGATTACAGGCAAGAATTTTACTCAAAAAGAAAATGGCGCAGTTCTTCTGGACGATGACGGGCGCAGGCTGATCCTGACAGAATGGCAGAATCGAAAAAAAGAGATTATAACGCATCCCTATCTGAAAGAAAAAGTAGAATGGGGAATGGTGCCATATGTACAGGCCATGCTGCTGGCACGTTATCTGCGCAGTGACCTGGACGGATATCCGGCATTCCTGTGGAAGTGAGGTGTGGTATGTTAGTATTAATCACCTATGATGTAAATACAGAAAATGCGGCTGGAAAAGCGAGACTACGCAAAGTGGCAAAGCAGTGTGTCAATTATGGTCGGCGAGTTCAGAATTCGGTTTTTGAGTGTATTCTGGATAATGCACAGTGTATTGTCCTAAAAGCAATCCTCACAGATATTATTGAAGAAGAAAAAGACAGCCTGCGTTTTTACTATCTGGGTAACAACTACCAGACCAAAGTAGAACATATTGGCATCGACAGAGGAATTGCTGCGGATCAGCCGCTTATTTTATGATCTGGTGCGAGAAAGAAGCATACATAAAAAATGCAGAACATTCGCACCGGAAGAACAGTACTATTATTTTGAAAAGAGTAGAAAGAACACTATCAAAATGAGATAGTTCTTTTGAAATTAATTGCTTTAAACAATTTTGGTCAGAAAATAACCTAGATTTCTGGTTGAAATTGCTGTCGCTCCCCTCGCGGGAGCGTGGATTGAAATACTGCTAAAGAGACAGACAAAAAATGGAAAGACAGTCGCTCCCCTCGCGGGAGCGTGGATTGAAATCATCTTTAACGTAGATGTACTTTTTTGCACCCAAGTCGCTCCCCTCGCGGGAGCGTGGATTGAAATGCTCAAAATTACCTAAAACAGGGTTGGCAAAAAGTCGCTCCCCTCGCGGGAGCGTGGATTGAAATATTGTGCGAGGTTGTTTATCCAACTGGCGATTTGTGTCGCTCCCCTCGCGGGAGCGTGGATTGAAATACGTGAAACAATTATTAAACAGCTAATAGGGGAGGTCGCTCCCCTCGCGGGAGCGTGGATTGAAATACAATCGCTTAAGCGAATTGTTTAACGCCCTAAATGTCGCTCCCCTCGCGGGAGCGTGGATTGAAATGGGATGAATTGTATATTTTGCGGAAAACCTGTTGGTCGCTCCCCTCGCGGGAGCGTGGATTGAAATCACTTGTATTTTGTGTTTGTTTTGTATCTGGTGAAGTCGCTCCCCTCGCGGGAGCGTGGATTGAAATAGGAACACTATCAAGCCTTGCGGATAATATGGTTGTCGCTCCCCTCGCGGGAGCGTGGATTGAAATTGCTGCTTAAAAGCAGCGATTGCCTGCTCCATCGTCGCTCCCCTCGCTGGAGCGTGGATTGAAATCTTGCGACGTCGCAAAAAGGGCGGCACATGGCCGGTCGCTCCCCTCGCGGGAGCGTGGATTGAAATCAGTGAATACCTGAATGCTGCACATGAACGTGCTGTCGCTCCCCTCGCGGGAGCGTGGATTGAAATTGGAATGGATGGATGAATATTATTCGATCCGGTGTCGCTCCCCTCGCGGGAGCGTGGATTGAAATTCGCTGTATTTTTGCTTGTTGTGCGTTATAAGCCGTCGCTCCCCTCGCGGGAGCGTGGATTGAAATGTTTTGGATGTTAATAATCTTTTCCTGTGCTTCTGGTCGCTCCCCTCGCGGGAGCGTGGATTGAAATACGTGAAACAAAAAAACCAGTAGAAGAACCAACACGTCGCTCCCCTCGCGGGAGCGTGGATTGAAATGCTTGCTGATAAACTTGTAAACCCTATATATGGCGTCGCTCCCCTCGCGGGAGCGTGGATTGAAATATCCTTAAAAGTCGCTAAGACATCCAATTCGCAGTCGCTCCCCTCGCGGGAGCGTGGATTGAAATCTGTACGGATATCGGGTTCGGAAATATGTTTAACGGTCGCTCCCCTCGCGGGAGCGTGGATTGAAATTGCCTATATTGCATACGCAAACACAACCAACACAGTCGCTCCCCTCGCGGGAGCGTGGATTGAAATAATTTTTTGCGTGACTCGGTTTAATGCGTTTAATGGTCGCTCCCATCGCGGGAGCGTGGATTGAAATACTTGTCAACTCTGTTTGCAACCAGGCTATTGGGTCGCTCCCCTCGCGGGAGCGTGGATTGAAATTCCTTTCTGCGGTTGTGGTAATGCTCCCGTGAAGGTCGCTCCCCTCGCGGGAGCGTGGATTGAAATGTCGTACTCTTCCGCTCCGCAGATGTACACTCGTCGTCGCTCCCCTCGCGGGAGCGTGGATTGAAATTTATAAAAGATTTTGCTATACACGAACATCCTGATGTCGCTCCCCTCGCGGGAGCGTGGATTGAAATCGTCTCCGTTCTGAACAAGTGTTATTGCATTACCCGTCGCTCCCCTCGCGGGAGCGTGGATTGAAATTTGCACCTGTCCTTTTATAGTCCGCTCAAGTGAGGTCGCTCCCCTCGCGGGAGCGTGGATTGAAATAGACTGGATAAGATCGTATACGTTGGTATTACCGTCGCTCCCCTCGCGGGAGCGTGGATTGAAATTAAAAACGGCTGGGTAGACATTACCAGACACGTGTCGCTCCCCTCGCGGGAGCGTGGATTGAAATTTATTGCCCAGTCGGCGCTGTACTTGAGTCTGCAGTCGCTCCCCTCGCGGGAGCGTGGATTGAAATCTCTAACGTCAACAGGTTATGTTAGACGTGATTTTGTCGCTCCCCTCGCGGGAGCGTGGATTGAAATTAAAACATCCAACGAAAACAAGTTACTTGCAGAGTCGCTCCCCTCGCGGGAGCGTGGATTGAAATATAAGGAGTATGTCTTGTTTCTGTGCCGTCATTGGTCGCTCCCCTCGCGGGAGCGTGGATTGAAATTCTTTTGTTGCACGCATAAAATTTTACTTGCATAGTCGCTCCCCTCGCGGGAGCGTGGATTGAAATGCAAGGTATCGAATATAGATGTAGTTATATGCTGTCGCTCCCCTCGCGGGAGCGTGGATTGAAATGTTAGAATTTCTCGCTGTGTTAAACTGCTATTGGTCGCTCCCCTCGCGGGAGCGTGGATTGAAATTGTGCAACTTTTGGCTTTGCTACGATATAGTGATGTCGCTCCCCTCGCGGGAGCGTGGATTGAAATCTGAAATTGCAAATCTTAAAAAATCTGCATTGTTGTCGCTCCCCTCGCGGGAGCGTGGATTGAAATCGACATATCGTTAAACCATAACTGTTTCTCATGCCGTCGCTCCCCTCGCGGGAGCGTGGATTGAAATAAGCTTATTGATACTATCACGCATTCCTGCAATTGTCGCTCCCCTCGCGGGAGCGTGGATTGAAATATAATTTACGAAACACATCGGAACGGTGAAATAAGTCGCTCCCCTCGCGGGAGCGTGGATTGAAATGCACAGAAGAATATGTGGCAGAAGAGTGTAAGAAGTCGCTCCCCTCGCGGGAGCGTGGATTGAAATGACATGGGATGGCAGATCATCCATGCCGGTGATGTCGCTCCCCTCGCGGGAGCGTGGATTGAAATGCTAGTTGCACTGGACGAGATTGCAATGTACAAAGTCGCTCCCCTCGCGGGAGCGTGGATTGAAATACTTGTCAACTCTGTTTGTAACCAGGCTATCGGGTCGCTCCCCTCGCGGGAGCGTGGATTGAAATAGAATTTACGAAACACATCGGAACGGTGAAATAAGTCGCTCCCCTCGCGGGAGCGTGGATTGAAATTTAACATGTGCACTTGTTTAGCGTATGAAATGGTGTCGCTCCCCTCGCGGGAGCGTGGATTGAAATTCCTCAACTTTAACGCCGCTTAAATCAACAGCTAGTCGCTCCCCTCGCGGGAGCGTGGATTGAAATTTTTAATGAAATGCTAAAACCTGTTGTCCGAACAGTCGCTCCCCTCGCGGGAGCGTGGATTGAAATAGATAATATCCAAGCTCAAGGCGTTGAATGTCTGTCGCTCCCCTCGCGGGAGCGTGGATTGAAATTGTTACTGTAAAAGCGTCTGTCTTTTGCGATCGTTGTCGCTCCCCTCGCGGGAGCGTGGATTGAAATCTGCGAAATTACTCTCATCTTATCCCTCCTGCAGTCGCTCCCCTCGCGGGAGCGTGGATTGAAATAAGACATTGGGTGCAAAAAAGTACATCTACGTTAGTCGCTCCCCTCGCGGGAGCGTGGATTGAAATATTGATAAAATGAGAGAAGATGAGCAGCCAAGCCGTCGCTCCCCTCGCGGGAGCGTGGATTGAAATTAATCGATACATTGGATGGTAGCAAGCCATGTTGTCGCTCCCCTCGCGGGAGCGTGGATTGAAATTTTTTATGATTATATTATAGCATGTTTTTGTCGTCGTCGCTCCCCTCGCGGGAGCGTGGATTGAAATATAAATAATGTCTAAGCCATAAGCAACTGCTGTTTGTCGCTCCCCTCGCGGGAGCGTGGATTGAAATCTTCAGTCCTCTTCCACTCTCCAGCTTTAAGACGTCGCTCCCCTCGCGGGAGCGTGGATTGAAATATGGGGGATATCTGGCTGGTCTGTCTGGACTTTGTCGCTCCCCTCGCGGGAGCGTGGATTGAAATTTTTGCACTTCCGGCATGGCAGCTCCCAAGGCTGTCGCTCCCCTCGCGGGAGCGTGGATTGAAATCATGTTTGGGTACAGTGTCAGGTTATTCGCTTTGGGTCGCTCCCCTCGCGGGAGCGTGGATTGAAATGCAATTTTTGAATTTACAGATTTGCCGGACTACTGTCGCTCCCCTCGCGGGAGCGTGGATTGAAATTGTTGATAACGCTTTTACATCAGACAGTTTTTAGTCGCTCCCCTCGCGGGAGCGTGGATTGAAATGGATTAAAGAAAGGAGTGAAATAATGGCAGATATGTCGCTCCCCTCGCGGGAGCGTGGATTGAAATTAATTGTGTTGCGGAAGTTTCAAGATTTAATACGTCGCTCCCCTCGCGGGAGCGTGGATTGAAATATCAGCAAAATTATTTGCTAACCAATCCCAAATAGTCGCTCCCCTCGCGGGAGCGTGGATTGAAATCGTGGTTGACACAGATTCCGACAAGCGTGGTAGCGTCGCTCCCCTCGCGGGAGCGTGGATTGAAATAACAGTAGGTTTCCCGATTGCGGCGTGTGTAGCTGTCGCTCCCCTCGCGGGAGCGTGGATTGAAATCGGTATATCCCAGGATTACCTGCCAGATCTTAACCGTCGCTCCCCTCGCGGGAGCGTGGATTGAAATAGTTTTTGTACTCACAGTTGCCAGAAATTAAGGAGTCGCTCCCCTCGCGGGAGCGTGGATTGAAATTGCATTAGACATACGTGTCTTTAAATTTGTTGTATGTCGCTCCCCTCGCGGGAGCGTGGATTGAAATTGTAAAAAACAGCTGATTGATTTTCCAAGCCATTTGTCGCTCCCCTCGCGGGAGCGTGGATTGAAATCGCTTGTATTTTGTGTTTGTTTTGTATCTGGTGAGTCGCTCCCCTCGCGGGAGCGTGGATTGAAATGGATATCAGGAAGCATGGGCAGATTACAGATATGTCGCTCCCCTCGCGGGAGCGTGGATTGAAATATGTGAAACATTTTTTGTGAATCCCATTTTTTTGTCGCTCCCCTCGCGGGAGCGTGGATTGAAATACAACCTCCGAGATATTCCGGTCTTTGCTGTCTGTCGCTCCCCTCGCGGGAGCGTGGATTGAAATCCTAAAAGAACCTTTTAGCGTTATTAGAAAAATTGTCGCTCCCCTCGCGGGAGCGTGGATTGAAATAATTTTTTGTGTGACCCGATTTAAGGCATTTAGGTCGCTCCCCTCGCGGGAGCGTGGATTGAAATAAGTTTATTGATACTGTCCTGCATACCTGCTATGTCGCTCCCCTCGCGGGAGCGTGGATTGAAATATTTATATTTGCAATATCTGTAACACCAGATTTAGTCGCTCCCCTCGCGGGAGCGTGGATTGAAATTCGCTAGTTAGCTGAGATCAGACACCGCGTTTGAAGTCGCTCCCCTCGCGGGAGCGTGGATTGAAATTCTGAGGAAGAAGTAGATCAGATTACGGAATACATCGTCGCTCCCCTCGCGGGAGCGTGGATTGAAATATCGTCACTGCCAAGCGGTCTGATTGCTGATGCGTCGCTCCCCTCGCGGGAGCGTGGATTGAAATAGTGCCAGACAAATCGTGAAAAGTTATGTACAGCGGTCGCTCCCCTCGCGGGAGCGTGGATTGAAATTGGAGTCCTTCGTGGTGATGAATTGAACAGTATCTTGTCGCTCCCCTCGCGGGAGCGTGGATTGAAATAATCCATCAACACTACGGATCTGAATCAGTCTCGTCGCTCCCCTCGCGGGAGCGTGGATTGAAATCAGTTGGAAAAAAGGGAGGTACACGCCCAAACGGTCGCTCCCCTCGCGGGAGCGTGGATTGAAATAGCTCACAGCCTTTACCATACCGGTGCATCTTTGTCGCTCCCCTCGCGGGAGCGTGGATTGAAATGGAGTATTCTGTACAGTTTGGAAAACTGGGACTTAGTCGCTCCCCTCGCGGGAGCGTGGATTGAAATAACGCGAAGGCAAAAAGGCATGCACATAATATAGTCGCTCCCCTCGCGGGAGCGTGGATTGAAATCATAAATCTGTCCTCATCTGTGCAACGTCAATAATGTCGCTCCCCTCGCGGGAGCGTGGATTGAAATAATTATAATTGTTGGACAATTTGTTTTTCGCAAGTCGCTCCCCTCGCGGGAGCGTGGATTGAAATCATCATTTTTATATACCTCATCAGCGTGTTTTGAGTCGCTCCCCTCGCGGGAGCGTGGATTGAAATAGGTTTTGGATTTAATAACAGAGGTGTTAAGTTTCGGTCGCTCCCCTCGCGGGAGCGTGGATTGAAATCGGTCTCTGATGGAATATAACTGCACGTTAATCATGTCGCTCCCCTCGCGGGAGCGTGGATTGAAATCAATTACTGGTGCAGTTGTGCCTAGTGGCAGTAATGTCGCTCCCCTCGCGGGAGCGTGGATTGAAATCTCCAGCTCAAACAGCTTTGCCAGAGCCGTATCAGTCGCTCCCCTCGCGGGAGCGTGGATTGAAATACAATGTATTCATAGTGCGTCTGTCCGTCCGTAGTCGCTCCCCTCGCGGGAGTGCGGATTTATATAAAAAGAAAATCAAAAAGTTATATAGGCTTCTGGCATATCAACATTTTATGATTCATAGACTGTAAAAAACGTTCTTAAGGGGTTTTCCCATGAAAGAGTATATTGAAGAACGGGCAGTCTCAATTGCAAATTACATCATAGACCACAATGCGACGGTGCGGCAGACGGCAAAAAAATTTGGTATCAGTAAATCTACAGTTCATAAAGATGTAGCTGAGCGGCTGTTGTATATCAATCCGGGACTTGCAAAACAAGCCAGAAAAGTGTTGGACATTAACAAATCGGAGCGTCATATTCGTGGTGGACTGGCTACTAAAGAAAAATACCTGCATCAGCATGAGTTGCAGCTTTAACGTGATTGAAATTTTCTTCTTCATCTGATAGAGTTATTTCATATAAATATGATTTGATATAACAAAAGAGGATTGTGGAAGATGAAGGGAAAGGAAGCTGGATTATTTGATAATAAAGCACTGGCATCGTTGATACTTCCATTGTTTGTGGAGCAGTTCCTGGCAGTGCTGGTAGGAATGGCAGACTCGATCATGGTCGCAAGCGTAGGAGAAGCGGCGGTGTCAGGTGTTTCGCTGGTAGATAATGTTATGGTATTATTTATCAATCTGTTTGCAGCATTGGCTACAGGAGGTGCAGTGATTGCCGGCCAGTATCTCGGACAGGAGGATAGAAAATCTTCCGGAAAAGCTGCTACACAGCTGATCTGGTTTATGACGGCTGTGTCGTTCGGGATCATGGTGCTGATCTATCTTGGGAAAAATTTCATTTTGCATCAGATATTTGGTGCTATCGAGGCAGATGTCTGTGCACATGCAAATACATACCTGTTGATCGTAGCGGCATCGGTTCCATTTCTTGCAATTTATAATGGCGGTGCGGCAATTTTTCGAACCATGGGAAACTCAGGCGTATCCATGAAGGTTTCTGTTATCATGAATGCAATCAACTGTGGAGGAAATGCCCTGTTGATCTATGGACTTCATTGTGGAACAGAAGGTGTGGCAATCCCTACATTGGTATCCAGAGCAGTGGCTGCAGTCTTGATCGTCATTCTGTTGTCGCGTACCAAAGGATCCATTCGGATAGAACGAAGTCTGCACATAAAATTTGATGGACGGATGATCAGAAGAATTCTGGGAATTGGTCTTCCCAATGGTATGGAGAACAGTATGTTCCAGCTTGGCAAGATCATGGTGCTCAGCCTGGTATCTACATTCGGAACCTCTGCAATAGCAGCAAATGCGGTCAGTAATGCGGTGGCGCAGTTCCAGATCCTGCCGGGAATGGCAATCAATCTGGCAGTAACAGCGGTGATTGCCAGGTGTATTGGAGCTGGAAGATATGATCAGGCAGAGTATTATACGAAGAAGCTTGTACTGCTGGTGTATTTTTGTCATATTGCTGTAAACATATGTATCTGGCTGGCACTTCCGCTTATTTTAAAGGTATATAATCTGAGCCCGGAAACTGCGGATACCGCAAGGCAGATCCTGCATTTTCATGGAATCTGTGCCTCAATCGTATGGCCGGTGGCATTTACACTTCCCTGTACACTGCGTGCGGCAGGTGATGCCAAAGTGACTATGTGCATTTCTATCGCCTCCATGTGGTTTTGCCGGATCGTTATGAGTTATGTTCTTGGAAAATATTTGGGAATGGGAGTCTTTGGCGTATGGGTTGCTATGATCTTTGACTGGTGTGTGCGGTTTGTGGCTATGACATTTCGCTATCGTCAGGGAAAATGGAAGCAGATTGATTCCCTTGCATAAATTGTGCTTTAGGGCTTGTCAGAAAATGACCTGTAAATTATAATAAATGGTAATTGAGAAAACCTAGGAGGAAATACGGATTGAACAGAGAAATGGTTATAGTTCTTGATTTCGGCGGACAGTACAACCAGCTGGTTGCCAGACGTGTCAGAGAGTGTAACGTATACTGCGAAATATATTCTTACAGAACCGATATCGAGAAGATCAAAGCAATGAATCCCAAGGGAATTATCCTGACAGGAGGACCTAACAGTTGTTATGAGCCGGATTCACCGACTTATACAGATGAGCTTTTCAAGCTTGGTATTCCAGTGCTTGGTCTTTGCTATGGAGCACAGCTCATGTCCCATGTGCTTGGTGGAAAAGTTGAGCGTGCAGATGTAAGAGAGTATGGAAAGACAAAAGTTCTGATTGATAAGAAAACATCTAAAGTATTTGAGGGAGTATCTCCAGAGACTATCTGCTGGATGAGCCATTTTGATTATATTTCCAAGATTGCACCTGGCTTCGAGATCACAGCACATACGGCAGACTGTCCGGTGGCAGCTGCTGAAAATGAGGCAGAGAAGCTGTATGCGATCCAGTTCCATCCGGAAGTGCTTCACACTGCAGAAGGAACGAAGATGATTAATAACTTCGTGAAAAATGTCTGTGAATGTGCGGGCGACTGGAAGATGGATGCATTTGTAGAGCATACCGTAAAAGAGATCCGCGAGAAAGTTGGAAATGGACGAGTACTTCTTGCCCTGTCTGGCGGTGTGGATTCTTCTGTTGCAGCAGGACTTCTGTCCAGAGCAATCGGAAAACAGTTAACCTGTGTATTTGTGGATCACGGTCTTCTTCGTAAAGATGAAGGTGATGAGGTTGAAAATGTATTCGGACCGAATGGTCAGTTTGATCTGAATTTTATCCGTGTCAACGCACAGGAGAGATATTATAAGAAACTGGCCGGAGTCACCGAGCCGGAGGCAAAACGTAAAATTATCGGTGAAGAATTTATCCGTATTTTTGAAGAAGAGGCAAAGAAAATTGGTGCGGTTGATTTCCTCGCACAGGGAACCATCTATCCGGATGTGGTAGAAAGTGGTCTTGGAGGAGAATCCGCAGTGATCAAATCCCATCATAATGTAGGCGGACTTCCGGATTTCGTTGATTTCAAAGAAATCATCGAGCCACTTCGCGACCTGTTCAAAGATGAAGTACGTAAAGCAGGTCTGGAGCTTGGAATCCCAGAAAAACTGGTATTCCGTCAGCCATTCCCAGGTCCGGGTCTTGGCATCCGTATTATCGGTGAAGTAAATGCAGAAAAAGTACGTATCGTACAGGATGCAGATTATATTTATCGTGATGAGGTTGATAAAGCAGCAGAAGCTTACAAGAAAGAGCATGGAACTGCTCCGGCATGGATGCCGAACCAGTACTTTGCAGCCCTCACCAACATGCGTTCTGTTGGTGTTATGGGTGATGAGAGAACCTATGATTATGCAGTGGCATTGCGCGCAGTCAATACCATCGATTTCATGACCGCAGAGTCCGCTGAGATTCCATTCGCAGTTCTTCAGACTGTTATGAGCCGAATCATCAACGAGGTCAGAGGAGTCAATCGAGTATTCTATGATCTTACCAGCAAACCACCTGGAACGATTGAGTTTGAATAGACCCATTATCCCGAAAAAGCTTGAATTTACAGGCTTTTTCGGGACTTTTTTTGTTTTGCTGACCGCATATTGACCGCGAGTTACCACGAATGATATAATAATTATGATAACAAATAAAAAATATTTGTGGAAAAAACGGAGAAGAACTATGGAGATAGAAAAGCAGAAGGAATATCAGATAGCCAACATTCCGGTTCGGATAAATGGAACCATTAAAAAAGTGCTGGACATGTATTATGATCTGAAGATCCCTAGAACGGAAATGTTGGAAGATTATTACGCGGTATTGAAATACAGAGACAGACTGGTGGAGTCATTGAATCCATGGAAACACTATCGGAAAGATATAAAGAAGGAAAGTGTCGAGCGGGGAATGATGGCATCTGAGACAGCGTTTGAGCTGGGTGCAATGACACTACAGAAACAGAAGCCCACAGATGTTATCCGGTCAGCGTTTTACAAGACGAGAAATGATTCCGGGGTTGAGTGCGATTTTCTTTTGAAGCAGTATTTGGAACTGACTGCCATGGATCAGGATGCGCTGATCATCAATCCATCACCGGATATGATTTTAAGATTTGAGGAAGCTAGAACGGGAAAAGGAAGAAACTATTATGTTGTGCCGGATAAAATAGTAGCTGGATTGTATCAGATGCAGTTTCCGGGCGCTTGCTTTAAAAGTATGACAGAACGGGATGGGTTTCAAAAATCGTTTTCGACGATTCTGCTTGTCAGCCGGGATTACGATATCAAGAAAATGGATGATCTGCTGGGTTGGCTGGAGTGTTGCGAGAGAAGTGTGCTGGCGGAAGTGCCAAATGCCTATTTCGATAATGCGGCATATGGTGTTTGGAATTTTTTGAAAAACTTCTATCTGGGTATTCAAGAGATAAGCATCATAGACAGTAAAGCGTTCATGAGCACTCCTAAAAAGAAAGCCCTGGTGTGGTTCGATGGGGTAGAGAGCAGGGATAGTTTCTTATTGCGTAATTGCAACTATGATAAAGAAAACAAAAAGCTGATCTACGAGGATGATGAATATACAGTCGCCAACAAAGAACTGATGGGAAAGTTATCTTTGATCCAACTGTGGAATAAGTGCAGGAAACCTGAAAAAGAAGAACAGACATCGGTTTATGGGGAAGCAGAAGAGTATGTTTTTTCAAAAGAGGTGCACTTGTTTTATAATATTTATTCTGAACGAAAAAACAGATTTGCAGGTCGGGCATGGTATCGGAAATTAGAAAATGCTGATCAACAGAAATACGGAAAAAGAATCTCTCCATTGATTGAAAAAGGATTACGAGCTGAATCTGAGGAAGAAGTGCAGACTGTATTATGGATGGTTGCACTGGATGATCGGGTTTATCCTTATATTCAAAATGATCTATTTACTCAATATGTTTCTTGTAAGAGAAATCTAACATTAAAGTCTTTATGGATGTACTTGCGTTCTATTTTAAAGTATGAAAGTAAATATGACGAGCAGCAAATGACAGATCTCCTTGGATGGGAAAGTGATGGACTAAGTGCTTACATAAATGGGATAAATACAGAGAGTGAGTTGCTGGAAATGCTGGCAGATAGGCTGCAGGTATCTGAAAAGGAAATACCGGCTGCATATATGGAACAGCTTTATTTGTTATTTCAGATTGCTCAAAAGGAAAATATCATTGTATATAATCCTCTGAGCGAGAAAATGTATGAGGCCAGAAACTGGGCATCAAAGCGACAGCAGGATATCAGACAGGTGTTGGCTAAGAAGCATTTTTCCAATGCGGAAGAGGAGAAAATTTTTGATTTCCTGATTGAAAAAGAGTTTGATGTTGAGCTTGAAAGAGATGTGCCGCGATGTGTAAAACAATCTATTTGGCTGTTGGGCGCGATCCGTCTTTTTTCAGGTATTTCCCTTCGAGAGGCATGTGCTTTGAAGTGGTCTGATTTCTGTGAAATTGAAGATACAAAAACATATCAATTTCTGGTGAGTAAATTTCTGGATGCAGATCAGAAGATGATTACACATGCAGAGAAAAGTGATTGGAAACGCTTTCGGCGTGTTCCGGTGGCTCCTGTATTAAGTGAGCTGCTGATTATGCGGAAGAATTATTTGAATGAACAGGGCATCTATGGGGAGGTGCTGGATTCTTCTACTATTATTCTCGGTGCAGAAGACATGAAAAATCTTAAGAAGAAAAATATAATCTGCAAGGTGAGCCGGGCACAGGAGTATTGTCGCAAGCTGGTAAAGGTTGCAAACATCCCAGAACAGTATCTTTTGTTACCAGATGCGGATGGCGAACGGTATACAGACATCTACAAATATAATGGAGATATTTTCCTATCGAATCTGCGTATGAGATTGAACCATGAATGTAAAATGACTGCAGGGCAGATATGCTACATTATCGGAGTAGAAGGAATAGATACACTTTCCCGTCATTACTGCGATTACTCAAATTCTCTGATGCAGTATGCGATGGTGGAAATGATGAATCGGTGGACGGCAAAGTATCTATTAAAGTTACAGGGGAAGCTCTCGAAACCAAGTGAAAGTGGAATTATACGACTAAACAAAGTTCAGCAATTTAATGCAGAGAGTTCGATGTGTAACGAAGTGGATTTGGTGTTTGGCTCTGATGGAAAAGAGGAAAAGCAGATGGAGATAACCGTTGATTGCCAACATGGAGCAGGAGTTGAGATTAAGAGATACAAGAGGTGAGTTATGGCACATACAGTAGTAGATGAAAGCTGGATCAGAGAGATTTACGATGATAATACAGACGGATCTATATGCAATCTGACATTCTGCGGAGTCCTTGAACAATTATACAGAGCGATTTCATTTAATTGGAAATCGGCCAGTACGCGAAAATTGAATGCTGCAGCTTATAATAATATTATCCTTCCGGCATTGGCCAATCATGACAAGAAACGGATCGGAGATTATACATACGAAGATTATGAAGATGCGATCCGGACGATCAGAAATAGAGGATACGAAAAAGGTGGCGAACATTATCAATATTCTGAATCTACGATTAAAGGATTTGAGAATTTGATTTATTTGGTCGTGTTTCAGGCATCCGTGTATGGACTTTGCGCGAATGTACTGTGGGGAACCAGATATGTGATTGATGTTCCGACTGTTGAAAATAAAATTGAAGAGAAAGTGCGGCTGAAAAAATCTCTGGAAATAGACCAGGAGAAAAAGCTGACAAAAAGGCTGCTGGAAAGTGAAGAACTGCAGGGAGCAGAGGTAGGTGTTTTACTAATGCTTGCGCTTGGGCTGCGAAATGGAGAGGCTTGCGGAATTAATTACGGAGACATCAAAAGTCTTGATTATTATACCGAAGATAAAGTTGTATGGATCTATAAAAGCGTGATTCCCAAAAGTTCGAAATTGCAGAGTAGCGGAAAAACGTGGAATACGGGAAGAATTATCCCTGTACCAGAAAAAGTATATGCTTTATTGGAGGAGCGGAAACAGAGGATTGCAGAGTACCTGCGTGAAAATGGTCTGGAAGAAGACATCTGCATGGATGAATTGCCGGTGGTATGTAAGGGATATTATTCGGTAGATGGAAATTATAAGAAGCGAGCCACTGCCCAGGATATTACGGATACGGCAAAAACCTTATTTGCGGAAATTGGAATGGAGCCCCGTCAGTTGGCATATCTGGAAAATGAACTGGCACAGAATAATCTGGCTCAAATCGTAAATGAGAAAGATGCAACAGCATACCTGCTGCGAAGAAATTATGCAACTCATCTTAGTATATTGGGCCTTTCCGTTGCAGAAATACAGTATCTGATAGGACATGACGTAGAAGATGCTTATGAAGTGAGAAATGAATTTGTTGATGAAGACCGGTTGCATCTGATGGCTGTAAAATTGCGGAAGAGGCCGTTGCTTAATTATATTGAGGATAGAAATGAGACTCTGAATGTTTGCGTAGAACAAGGAGATGAAGTCCGGATCACCATAAAAGGGAAGGAACCCATGGATGGAATCAAAGTGAAAGTATCAGAAAAAGATTCAGGCACAAATAATAATGTGGCGGTACGTTATTATTCGGATAGCTGTAAGCATGAGTATGGGAGAGCTGTAGATATCACGAAGGAATATCATAGGCTTTATGGAAACAAGAGAAAGAAGCGATAAAAGAATCAGCAGCCGGTACCGGAGAGGGTATGTGGCTGCTGATTCGTATAAAAATGCATTATGGGTGGTTTGCCGTAGGGATTGGAAATACTTGTTTAGGTGTCACGGCAGTAGCTAAATATAAACCAGCGCAATTGGAACAATATTTTTTTTCAGCGCGGCAATAGTACCCCTGACATTGATGTACAGGGATGTAGATCCAATCAGTGGCAACTATCAGGACCTGATTAGTTTTTTTAACCGGTCGTAATTTATTACTTTCAGGGATCAATTTTTTTTCATATAATTTATTTTGTATTGCATTGTATACGGAAGCAGTTGTAGCCTTTAATGCGAACCGAACACTATATGAAGGTGAGTACATACCAAACAAAAAAATTTTTTCATAGTCGTTACATAGAATAATTGCAGATTGCAATATACGACCCTGCAAGTCGGTATGTTTATATCCAATAACTTCTTTAGCCCAGTTGTAATGGATATAATAATCACATAGCTCATAATTACCAATCTGTTCGTGTGGATTTTTATCAATCAATCCCATTGTGAAAATCTGGCTAAGGTTCATGAAACGTGTTGCAACAAGATCATCATTAGCAACAGGTTCAGAAGATTCGTGCTTTTGGGGGTGATTCATATTTTTCCCTGATTTTTGCCGTTGAGCTGATACTTGGCATAAGCGTGTAGATAGTGTCTGAGGATCCTCCGTTTCCAGAAAGGTATGATATTTACCGGTTTTTTCAATTTGTCGACATTGTTCCGCGCGGTGGATTTCGCCAACAAAGCGTGCAAAAAAATGTGTTCCTTTGTGATTGCATTTTGGAAATAAGAGACAATGACAAAACGGGCATTCATATTTTTGGTGTCTGATTGCATTATATGCATATACTTTACGCCCACTTGCATCGAAAGCATATGGGATGCCTACACGGACTTGATTTTCCTGGTTATCTGGGATCATATGTCTTTCTCCTTTGCTAGTGATTATGATAAATAATTATCTCATGAAGAATAGAGTAATGCAAGCAACGCAATTTTTGTGTGCATGGTTGCCTTACAGATCAATAATTCAATAAAAAACTGCCATATCGCAACATCAATTTGCAATACAGCAGCTCAAACAGTTCACATATTCTCTCGGATTTTCTGGAAAACCAGTTCTCTTGTAAAATCACTTACTGAAATATTATGTGCATCACAGTAAGCTTTAATTTCATCCCGTTCTTCCACAGAAACACGATATCGCATTTCGGCGAATTTGCCTTTACATTTTTCTTTATATTTAGTATTCGCTTTTCTTTGTGCGTCAGTCGCCATAATATTCACCTTACAAAATAGATTACATCCGCGGCTATACAAAATAACCATATAACCGCGGAGATTTTCGTGCAATAATGCCATTGATATAACCGCGGCTATATATTATTATATAACCAGAAAATAAATAACGGCGATGCAACGGAGTTAGGGCCTCCGATGCATCTATGAGGTGTCCTACCACCACACAACAGCAAAACTGCGCCGTTACAATGATTATACAGGATAAATCTGATCATTGCAACGCATAGAAATCCGGAAGCAAATATTTCACTTAACCTGTGTACACCGTGTACACAAGTTGGAGATAGATGCAGGATCATTGGCATACCGTGTGGGAATCATCTCCTCACGGTATTTATTTTTCTCAATTTTAAGGAGGAAAAGACAATGAGTGTAAAAAATTATTTAACAGCAAGTGATGTATCGGAGTATATGGGTATCTCGATTCCCATGGCTTACAAAATTATCCGAAGACTGAATGATGAACTGAAATCCAATGGATACATTACCATATCCGGCAAGGTCAACAGGGCTTATTTTGAGCAGAAGACTTTTGGATTCTCCAAGTGCTAGGGAGGATGTATGCCGGTATATAAGGATGAAAAGACCAATACCTGGTATTCAAAATTTCGCTATAAGGACTGGACTGGTAAGACCAGAGACAAGATGAAACGCGGTTTTACAACTAAGAGAGATGCACAGAAATGGGAAAATAATTTCAAGGTGCGTTTGGCTGGCAATCTGGATATGTCCTTTGGAGAATTTGTTAAAATATATAAGGAAGAACGATTTCCACGATTAAAAGAGAGTACCAGGGTGATGAAGGAAAATGTGATAGCAACACATATTCTGCCATATTTTGAAAATCGTAGGATAAATGAAATATCTTCCACAGACATTATTAAATGGCAAAATGAATTGTTGACGGCAATTAATCCAAATACAGGAAGAACATATGCGAAGAGCTATTTGAAGACGATTCATAATCAAATCAATGCTATTTTCAATTATGCGTGTCGTTACTATAAATTACGTGAAAATCCTGCATCGATTGCAGGTGGAATTGGAAGTGAGGATGAGATTGCAATGGAATTCTGGACATTGGATGAGTATTTAAAGTTTTCAGAAGAAATGATGACGGAGCCGATTGCCTATTATGCATTTCAGATTTTGTACTGGCTTGGTTGCCGGGAAGGGGAAATGCTGGCGCTCACAAAGGCGGATTTTGATCTGAAGGGTAAAATATTAAGTATCACAAAAACATATCAAGTCATAAAAGGTGTGCCTACCATAACATCTCCTAAGACGCCGGAGAGCAAACGTAAGGTTACGATTCCGGATTTCTTGTGTGAGGAATTGAACGAGTTCTTTGAAAAAATTCCTCATGTAAAGAAAAATGAGCGGATCTTTGCCGGGATCTCAAAATCTTATTTGCACAGACATATCCGACAGGGAGCAGAAAGGGCTGGAGTAAAGCAAATCAGAGTTCATGATCTGAGACATTCTCATGTTTCTCTTTTGATCAACATGGGATACAGTGCAGTGGCGATCGCAAAACGAACGGGACATAAGAGTATCCATGTGACGTATAGATATGCACACCTGTTTCCGAGCATTCAGACAGATATGGCTGCAAGCTTGGATAATTTGAAACGAAAAAAGGAGGGAATGGCTCATGTCGGAGAAGCGGTTGGATAGATGTGGAAGATGGAGAAATGTTATTGTGGCATTTCGGGTTTCAAAAGAGGAAGGAGAGGCGATTGATGAAGCGGTGGCACTTTCTGGTCATAGCAAGCAGGATTATATTATCAGCAAACTTCTGAATCGGGAAGTAGTAGTGGAAAAGAGTCCGAGAACATATAAGCTGCTCAAAGATAAGATGGATGCTATCTATAGAGAACTCTTGCGGATTGAAAATGCGGGAGAATGTTCGGAAGAATTTCTGGAAACGGTCAGATATGTGACATCTCTGTATGTGAGGCAGGGAATAGATATTGAAACGGATAGGATGGCATAAAAATGGAGCCTTGTATTTTCGGAAGATTGGAGAAATACAAGGCTCTACAATTAGGCTTATTTATTATCAGAAGTATCTTTTTTCTGTTCCTCTTCTAAAGCCTTCAGGCCCATACGAATCAGTTCTACGGTTGCTTCTGAGCGTGTATTAAACCGATGTTCAAATCGGAAATTTTCAATTTGCTCAAATAGTTCATTATCGACAGAAACGGTGTACCGTGGTCTGTTAGTTGCCATATTAATCACCTCAATGAAATTATATATTAGTGAACCAGAGATGTAAAGATGCGAATTTCCGTTGCTTGACACTGGTGCAGTGAACCACTATAATGATTTCAAAGGTGTACAGATGCAGTGAACCACTTGGAGGAGAAAAGATGAAACACAAAAGATACACTATATTGGTTGATGAAGGAACAAGTGAAGAATTGATAAAAACAAAGAAAAAGTATTACGCAAATGTAAGTCAGACAGAAATGATTAGAGAGTTAATTTGTAAGGGATTAGCGGTTGCGCATAAAGATAAAGATACACGGGAGCAGACACATGCATCTATATAATAGTGTGTCTCGGATAGAAATAGAATCAAATACATTTGATCGAGTTGCCTGGTTAGATGTAGCAAGAACGATTGGAATATATGCAATTTACTTGGGACATTTTGGCGAGGCAGCAGGTCCGGCATACCGCTTTGTATTTCAGTTTCACGTTCCGCTGTTCTTTTTTCTTGCAGGATGCACAGAAATCTATAATAGAGAAGAATCAGTATTAGGAAACTTAAAGAGGAATGTTAAAACTATTTTGTTGCCGGCATATTTCTTTGCTGTTTTATCATTAATAATTTATGTGATTAATGCCAACGCAGATTTGACAGAGGTTCGCATATGGGGGCAACTAATTATCAAGGGATTGATTCGCAATACATATCTGGCTGCATCTTTATGGTTTTTCACATGTTTATTTGCTGTTAAAACAATATTTGCATTGCTGAGGAAGACGAAGAAATGGTATTGGCTTGTGGCAGCGGGGATTTTTATGTTTTTAATTGCGGAATACGGGATGTCTCCGCGACCGATAGATAGTCCCAGATATTATTACAATCTGGACAGTGCTTGTTATTACATGCATTTTTATATTGCAGGTTTTTTGCTGTATCCGTGTATGAAAGAATGGTTGGAAAAAACAGGGAACATCGCGAAAAGTGCAAAAACAGTAATCGCTGTAGGATTTCTGGGTTATGCGGGACTAATGTATTTCCAGATTAATGTATTATCCTATATGCCGATCCACAATATGATAGCTGATTCTGGGTTGCGGCTATTGAAAACGTATCTGATGATTGGCGCGGTTATTATGCTGGCATATTATTTGCAGGAAATAGAGGTGCTGGCTAAGGTGGGACAGGATACATTATATTTATGTGGCAGTGAGTACATTATCAAAATAATAGTTCCATCTATTTGCGGAATTGTTGGACTGACCATGAATCTGGATGGCCCCCTCTATGTTTGCATCTATACAATAATGCTATTGTGGTTTGGCGAAAAAGTCGTTATCCCATGGGAAAAAACGATTATAACAAAAATGAGAAGGTGAGAATACAATGAGAAAAAAGAAATGGAATGAATTAATAATTGCACTGACGGTGGCAATGGTTGTTTGCGGATGCGGAAAAAATCAAGAGACAGATTCAGCGGTGATTGAAAGTGAAATTAATGAAGAAGTGGCAGAAGAGTCGGAGGAGCAGGAACCAGAGTATGAGACGGTATCATATTCGGTGGTAGTAGCTTCAGAAAATGAGGATGGGACCTATACAGCTTATGATGCTGATAATACTTACATCCTGACACTGGATGCGAATCTTCCGGAGGATCAGCGAGCAGAGGTGACTGTTGGAACTGCAATCAGCATATCGACTGAGGTAGAAAAAGCGGCCGAAAATGAGAAAACTGAGGTGTATGAACCGGAAAGTGAGTCAGATCCTGAGAACGAGGAAGAATCTGAACCAGTGCTGGTTCAAGTAACTGCAGTAGCGGATATCAGTGAAGAGGAAGCAGCAGATCTTACTTATGCAACCTTTGAAAAAATCAATGGTTTTTCAGTAGAAGACTTGACGGATACTCCAATGTATGCAAATCAGACAGTAAATGTAAGAAAAGGACCATCAGAAGACTATGAACAACTTGGCTCTCTTTCCTGGGGAGACGAGGTTACAGTTACAGGAATTGCTTCTACTGGATGGTATCAGATTCGGTATAATGATGAGATCGGCTATTGCTCCAATAACTATATCGTAAATGATAAACCGGTAAAGACACAGACAGCCAGTACTGGAAGCAGTGCATCTGCGTCAGATCTTCAGGGGGCATTGAATGCCTTAATATCAATGGGATATTCAGAGGAACAAGCGAAGATTATGATAGAAAGTCAATTTGGAGATGGTTCTTCAGATGGCCTGGTAGCAAGTGCAGCATCTGATGCAGGAGCAGAAAAAGAGACAACTCTTTGTCCGGAATTAGCTGATGCGATCAATGCGGGAAGAGAAGCAGAAGGACTAGATGCACTTGCATGGGATGATTCTTTGGCGACAATTGCGGAAGAAAGATCTGAAGCTATTACAATAGATTTATCTCATAGGGGCTCAAGCACATTAGAGATGCTTACAAAGTCTCAGAGTGGTGAAGTGCAGACTTGGTATAATAATTTTTATAATTCAAGTACGCATCGTATAGAAATGATGGGTAAATCAAAAACAAAAATTGGAGCTGCTTACTGTTATTATAAGGGTAGTTATTATGTCATAGTAACATTAGGCAGATAATTATAATGTGGAGAAATATTTGAAGTCATATGAAAAGAAGAAAGTTATATCGAACCGGAAGAGTCAACATGCAATTAATCGAATTGGCTGGAGGTAGTTTCTGCCGAGAAAATATGGTGAAGCACAAATATTATGGAAACATATATGAAGGTATATTGAATTTGAACTCCAGAGAGAGCAAAGCTCTGATTTGCGAATATCGTTTCGGCGGATCAGAATTGCTTGGAATTTTTCTAGAGGAGGATGCGGAAAAGCCTGATGAAGTAGCAGATCTCATGTCTTATATGAGCGGATTTTTAGAAGAAAACAGGAGTAGAATCCAGGATAATCAAGGCATACGAAGAAATATTTATGTTGTTATTTTGATGCTGGCAAAGTTATTGGCAATCGTATTTGCAGGGATTGTTTGTAAACGATTTTTGGCAGAAAATATTTCATGGCAGATGTGTATGGTGTATTTGCTCGGGTGCAGTGGTCTTTATATTTTGTCCAAGATAAATGAAATATTTTTGCCGGCAATGATGGATGTGTATTTTGATATATAATTAAGACAAGAGCAGGAGGATATATATGGGATTTGTTATGGATTATATTAAAAATGATGTAATTGAAGAAAAGAGACTTATTAATGGTATGATCAAAGACAACGTACCGATGTCGCGAATCAAAGAAGTGACGGAGAGATCAAAGAGGGAAATAAAAGCTATTTTGGCTTTTCCAGATAATCCGAGCCAAAATGAATTATATGCAATACAAGCTGTTTGGCGTGAAGGTGCGATACGAAAGTATCTAAAAGAGATAAAGGAAAGAGAAACAGAGTATAAGGCAGATATTGAAAATTACAGAAAAGAAGGCCATTCTTGGAAAGAAATTTTTGAAATGTTGAAACTGAGAATATCTGTAGATCCAGTGGTAGCAGAATGCGATCTCATATCATGGATAATAGATTGTCGAGAAAAAGAATAGCAGTGAGCCGCTTGTGTACATAAGGTATGCAAGTGGCTTTTGTGTATAGATGTCTTGTTTGTTTCTATAATTTGCGTTGCTTGTAATTTGCCACAGGGCCTGTATATAATGAGTATAGAATATGGAAGATAAGTCATCAGAGCCGGAGTTTTGAGAATATCAATTTAAAGATGCAAGGGAAAATAATACAATGAGATATATGGAAAAAATCAAAGATAAAGGTGTAGCGATTGGAGAAAGAAACATTATTGAGAAGATGTTTGAAAACGGATTTTCTATTTCAGAAATAACGAAAATCACAGGCAAAAGTGCAGATGATATAGAGAGCCTTATGAACATGAATACTGAAATAGATTTTGATTATGAATGGGCAGCATGGCAAAATGAAGTGAGATTGCGAATGCGAGATGAAGAAAAAATAAGAGAAGGCTACCGAGAAGGATTAAAAAGAAGTTTGAAAGATGTTATAGAACGTTGGCAGAACAGCGGGGAAAGCAGAACTGAGCTTAAAGATATGATGGTTGAAAGTTTTGAACTGAGTGAAAGAGAGGCTGAAGAAATTCTTGCAGAGCTTTGGCGGTAGGGAAGATGAACTTGTGTACACCGTGTACACAAGTGGAGAGGGGATGAAGATTTGAAGGAAAATTTAAAGGGTAGATATAAAGTTGAATTGAAGTTGAATCTGGAAAATCTTTCTGATTTGGACAGAGAGGAACTCCGCAAAAAAGCAGATCGAATTTTTGAAACAGAAGGTTTACAGTGTGAAGTTTCAGAGCAAGGCACGAGGGTCTATAGAGGGAACGGACAGCCACAGGATTATGGCAATTTCTGGGCTGCAATTTTTCAATTAAAAACTACAAAGGAAGTGGCTGAAAGATTAAGTGAATGCATATGGCATAATGGAGAAGATAGTGAAAACCTGATTACGGATTTTATGAAAGCCTGAAAGCAGCAGATGGAATCTGTATAGAAGAGCAGTGAGTAGCGCGTATATGGAAAATGAGGAAAAGCAAAATGGGCGGGAAAAGGATATCAAAAAATAATATCTGGAATAAAACAGATTTTCGTTTATATGCTATGGGAGAAAAAAACAAAATTATAGCAGCGGTAAAATATATCCGGAACCGCATGATCTGGAGCTGGCAGCGGATTACCAGAGGATATGCGGAATGTGATAAATGGGGAATGTATGGATATTTACAGGGACTGATCCCGGATATGCTGCAGGATATGAGAGATAATCGCCATGGTTCGCCGGGATATCTGGGTGAAAATTATAAAAACAAAGATGGAATATTGGTTAATGATACCTGTCATGAAGAGTGGGATAAAATCTTAGACCGTATGATTTTCCTTTGGAGAGAATTGGACGAAAATACTTGTACGAAGAAAAATCCATATGAAGATGAATACATGAAAGCATCAGAAGAATTTGACAATCAATATGGCCTTCTGGGAGAAAAACTGCAGACTGAAGAAGAACTGAAAGCGGGAAAAAAGAATGGATATACGACAGCTCATTTTATGAATGAATTGCCGGAATATAAGGATATTTCGGACAGGTATGATGAAGAAGAACGAAAAATAGAAGAGTACCGTAATAAATGCAAAGATGAAGCATTTGACTTGTTGAAGGAACATTTTTGGTCACTTTGGGATTAAGTATTTTGACTCTGGTAAAGGAGATGGAATCATTTTGAAAACATATGTTGTCAAGAAAGGACAGAAGCCTACGGAAGAGCAGATCAGAAAGATTCAGGAAGCTGCAAAGCATCCGATTACATTTGATGAAGACTGTGAAGAACTGTCTCCGGCAATGCTGAAAGCTTTCCGGTGTGTAGCAGCTCAAAGAAATCGTAACCGGAAAACTGCTTCTGAAACCGAATTATAGAAATACATAGAGGAGTTCGGGTGAGACATGGATATATGCAAACATTGAAAGGAATTTGAAATTATGCATAGAGATGTGGATGAAATTTTAGATGAAATAATTGAAAAAAAGAGAAATAGTGGATACGGGATAATCTGGGAGGAGTTATTCCGGGAAGATTATAAAAAAGCATACGAAAAAGCATATGAAGAAGCAGACAAGGAAAAGGGAAAGGTGGTGATTAATCTATTGGAGGAAGGATGGACAGTTGAAAAAATTGCGATGGTCTTACAGGAAGATGTTAAAACTGTGAGAAAATGGTTGCAACAAACCTGATGTGGGATCTGAATTATAAAAATATATAGCGGAGTCCTAGTGGGACATGGACATATGCAAACATTGAAAGGAATTTAAAATTATGTGTAAAGAAGTGGATGAAATTTTGGAAGAAGTAATTAAAGAAAGAAGAAATAGCGGACAGAGGATAGTCTGGGAAGAGGGATTCAGAGAAGGATTTAAAATAGGATATGAAATTTCTACGTGTAAAATAGAAGGAAAATCTTTAGATGCCACCATTATGAGAATCAAAGAGAAATTTTCGATACCCTTGGAGGAAGCGGAAGAGTATGTGAAAAGATTTTGGTAGTAAAACGAAAGTGGAGCAGGGAGGCATGGTTTTAAATATATGAATAGCATAACACAGGAAATCTGGAATGAAGGATATGAGCAAGGAAGAAAAGAAACAGTGATTACCTTATCGGAGTCAGGATGGACGGCCGAAAAAATTGCTTGTGGTATAAAAGAAGATATTGAAATTGTGAAAAAATGGTTGCAACAAAAAGATGGTATAAAATGAAAACCGGAGAACTGGTATATGGATTTATGACACTAGAGATGAGTATCCGTGCAATCACTGAAATATACCAAGAAGATGTGGCATTGATTCATTTTCCGCTATCATTGAACGTAAATACCATAGGAAATAAACACGAAGCATAATAAAGAATATGGAAAGGTGGTATTATTTATGTATAGAAATGTGATTGATATTCGCAAAGAAGTACCGAAAGATGTCTTGAAAAGATTAGTCGCTATAGCGGACAAGGCTTTCAATAATCGCGCAGGAAAAGTGAAAAATGTGAGTATGTCCCCTTACAGGTTTATTTATGAGGGAGGAGAAGGCGAATATGGATGTCTGGAAGTTGGTATGCTCAATCTGAAAAGAGAAGCTGATCTTTTGAATTTCGTAAGTGCATGGGAGTGGGTTGATGATGACCCGAATGAATGTTGTGATTTGCTTAAACTGTTCACGAAAAAGGGGTAATTGATGGCGACAGGAAGAAAGCGAGTGGCATTTGACCTTGACACGGACGCTCTAAAAATTATGCTGAAGTGATAGAGGACGAAAAATAAGAGGAAGATAAAACATGGGAAAATTTTATAAAATTAATCCGCCGTGCCCTCATTGCCATGAAGAACACATCTGGTGGCAGATTCAGTTGACGGATGATGAGCAGGCAAAAATGGATGAATATGTGGAAGCGAATAAAGGTCGATCATCTATTAGTCTGCTGCTAGGTGAACCGGGAATTATTGTTACGCGAAAACTCAAATGTTGTTATTGTGGAGAAGTATTTGAGACACGTGCAGGATTGTGGAAAGATAATGAGGTAGGGTATAGAGATCCAGATTGCGTTGCGGGAGTTGGTGAAATCCCTGTTTGATAAAAGATTACATATGAAATGAAAACAGGAGAAAAAGTACATCAGAGAGTTGAAAAACGGAAAGATAGTACATCTGGGGGAGAAAAACGGAAAAAAGATGCATCGGAAGAGCCGAAAACAGGAGAAGTAGTACATGAAAACAGGAGAAAAAGTACATCAGGAGCTTGAAAAACGGAAAGATAGTACATCAGAGGGTTGAAAAACGGAAAAAAGGTGCATCGGAGGAGCCGAAAACAGGAGAAGTAGTACACGAAAACAGGAGAAAAAGTGTATCAGGAGCTTGAAAAACGGAAAGATAGTACATCCGGGAACTGAAAAACGGAAAAAAGGTGCATCGGAAGAGCCGAAAACAGGAGAACTGGTACATGAAAACAGGAGAAAAAGTACGTCAGGAGCTTGAAAAAATGAAAAAAATACCACGATCAATTGAAATCCCCATTTATAAATTTGCACAGACAATACAATTGCTTTTGGGATCAGATCTTTATGCAATTATTTTATATGGCTCATATGCTAGGGGAGATTACAATAACAACTCTGACGTTGATATTATGATTCTTGTTGACCTATCGGAAACGGAAATAAAAAAGATAGAAAATGATGTATATGATGTTGCGTTTGAAATTGAGATAAATACGGGGATAAATATTTCGCCGGTAATAAAGAACAGAGCACAGTTCGAGTATTGGGTAGATACCTTACCTTATTATAGAAATGTAAGAGATGAAGGGATTACAATAAAGATAGATAAAAAGAAAATGGATTAGTCTCAATGTCTGTAAAAGAGACAATGTAAAAAGCATTGTGCTTTCGAAAGAAAATGGATATACTAAAAATAAGAAAACAGGGAAATGTTTATTGAAAGAGGGTGTTTGTATGCCAAAAAGAATTGAGGATTTATTAAAGCTATATCGTGCAGAAGTGGAAAATGTTACAGAGTCAAAAGTGAAGAAGGTAATTTTATATGGTTCGTATGCGCGAGGTGATTTCCGTCCGGATTCTGATATAGATGTAATGATTCTTGTGGATACAGATAGAGCGGGTGTAAGTCCTCTGGAGAAAAAGATATGTGATGTCACATATGATTTTAATGATGAGCATGGAACAGATATTATGCCGGTAGTTCAGAGCAATACGCATTTTGATTATTGGAAAAAAGCGGATATGTTCTATCGCAATGTAGAAAAAGATGGGGTAGTAATATGATGCAACCGTATTCAGAAGGGACATTTTGAGAGTGAAAGTTATGATTATTATGATAAAGATAAATTATTTCCGATACTGAGAGATAATATTGATAACGTATATATTTAGGCAGTAACATGGGATACTTTTTGAAGTATCCAAGAGTTGATATCGATTTTGCTATTTCATATAAAGAAAAAATGCCAAAGTATAAAATTAAAAAGATGTTGTAAAATAATTTCAAAGAAGAAAATGGAAAAGAGGATGAAAGTAAGATTGATTTTTCTTTAAAGGCTTCTTCTAATGAATTCAGGAATAAAAAGAATAATTATGCATCCTGCCTTATGTGTCGGTTACAGGAGCGGTTTTTTATTTACCTTTGGCATTAGTATGTACAGGAATCATTATAATAACTCATTGTCTTTAGACTGTAAAAAACTTAGGGGAGGAGAAAATGGCACACAAAACTTTTATTTCTTATAAATATAGCGAAGCTCAAAAATTAAGAGATGATATTATTGAAGCGTTGGGCGAGGATGCAACTTATTATAAAGGAGAAACCAGTGATTCGCCTGATTTAACGGATACATCAACCGAAAATATTAAGATGAATTTGAGAGATATGATGTATGATACTTCTGTTACGATAGTTATTATCTCTCCAAATATGAAAGAAAGTAAATGGATTGATTGGGAGATTGAGTATTGTCTGAAGGACAATACGAGAAAAGGAAGAACATCTCATACCAACGGCGTTGTTGGAGTCATTATGAAATATAACGGTGGATACGATTGGTTTAAAACTAATAAAACAAATCCTGATGGTTGTTCTTCGATTACATATGAAGAGACCAAGGTTTATGATATTATTAACAATAATCGTTTTAACCAAAATCCTAAAAAGTATAGTTGCGATGTATGCAAAACTGTAAATTCACTGACGGGCTCTTATATTGCATATGTAGACGAGGAGACATTTTTAGCCAATCCAAGTAAGTACATAGATAATGCGTATGATAAGAGTGAAAATGATGCGTCAGGATATGATTTGACTAAATCAAGATAGACAGTGAAACTTTATCTGTGACAATATAATGACTAAAAAATCATATAGTCCATGTTCCATGGGCTATATGATGCAACTGTATTCCGAAGGAATATTTGATGATGTTGTAAAGTATAAATTTGAATGGGTTTGGAGCAACGGAAAGCAGAAAAACAGCAATAGTTTGAATTGAAACAGCAGAAAAGGAACGAGAGGCATAGGCGAAAGTAATGTCTGCCGTTGTATTTTTCGATGGGGGATACGGATGAAAAAAACAGAATTAATCGTAAAGTCTAGAGAAGCAATGATGGCTGCAGTGCAATTATATAATAATCCGCAAATAACTTTTAAGACAGAAACATTCATTACATTGGCGATTATTGCTTGGACTTATTTGCTTCATGCGTATTATGCTAATAAGAGAATAGATTATCGTTACTTTCATATGAATGGGAAAAGGAAAATATATGATAGAACTAAACATGGTGCATATAAACATTGGGAGTTGGAGAGATGCTTGGATGATAAGCAATCTCCAATTGATTCAATAACAATTCAGAATCTGAAATTTTTAATTGGCTTACGACATGAGATAGAACATCAAATGACAAAAAAGATAGATGCATCTGTTAGTGCGAAATTACAAGCGTGTTCAATCAATTATAATTTTTATATAAAGAAGTTGTTTGGCAATTTGTTTGGTGTGGATCAGGAATTGGGAATGGTGATACAATTTTCTCCTATTGAAGCAGAACAAAAGGGGACTTTATTGCATAATGAAAAAATAGCTGATAATGTAAAAAATTTTATTACAACTTTTGAGGATACATTAACGGATGATGAAATAGGAAATACACATTATGCGTATCGAGTAGTTTTTGCCAGAATAGATGGGAAGCGGGTAAATGGAGAAACAGATGAAGTGATTAAATTTCTTCCAGCAGATAGCCCGCAAGCTCAAGGATTAAATGCAAAATATGCTTTGATAAAGGAATTGGAGAAGAAAAAATATTTATCAAAGGATATTGTCAACTTAATGCGTTCTAAAGGATATGATTGGTTTAATGCGGGAAAAATGACAAGTTTTTGGAAAAATACTTTAAAATCGAGAGATAAATATGGAGTATATGTAACAAATAGTCAATGGATGTGGTACGAAAACTGGATTCCTGTAATTGAAAAGCACTGTCAAGAGTTACAGGCGAATATGGATTGTCAAACTGAAAAAGTATATTATCCTAAAGATGTTGTGGAAGAAATGAAAAAGAATGGATATTCCCGTTTTAATAAGTGGTGGTTTAATAGATTGTGGGAGTATGAACTTCAAATAGATAAGGACAATACTGATTATGGATATTACGACAAATATCATCAGTTTGTGTGGAAAGAATCTATTTTGCCACTTGTTCTAGAATTTTGTCAAAAAAATGCTACACGATTAAAATAGAAAAATGTGTCTGATTGTAAAAGAAAACGAAAAGAGAGGATTCAGGGTGTCTTAAAGTCTTTTGAAAAATGGGCTTTAAGACACCTTTTCTTTTTTCCTACTTTAGACTCAAAATCATAAGCAATTTGGGTTTTTATGTAGAAATCCCATGATTTATTAGTTAATCATCTTCACTTTTAACAAACTTATTATTTTGCAGAATTAAAAATATGAGTTTGTCTATAGTCTGATTCAAAGATAAATTCTCTGAAGATATGTAGCTCTGTATTCACAAAGGATATAAAGGTTATTTGGAACGATTAAGTTCGAATGAATATTTACAAGAGGAAATCCATGATAATGATGTGAAATAGATGAAGGAGTAACAGGAAAGTGTTAGAGCAGTTGAAGGTTGAAAATCAGATGTTGCGAGTAAGGAAGATGGAAACTGAGAGACTATCTTTTGAAAGTGTAGACATTAGTGAACTTTAAAATATATTTTTTGTGAAAAAAAGTTGCATAAAAAATATATAATGATATAATAATATAGGAAGAAAAAAGTAACTTGGAGGAATGAAGTATGATTATAGAGGTACGAGCAAAAAATTGTTATGCATTTGGAGATGAAATTACATTTTCAATGAAAGCAGATATGCGAAATAAAAAATTTGGAGCTAATGTTCATAAGGAGAATAATTTTAATGTGCTTAAAACTGTTGGAATATATGGTCCAAACAATGTAGGAAAAACCTGTTTGATTAAGTGCATTAAGGCAATAAAAAATGTGTTTTTAAATAAGAAGAATGGTTTAATGCCTAATATATTTACGGAGAATGATGTATGTGAGTTGGGCATAACATTTATGTCATCTGGAAGAAAGTTTTCATATGACTTTAAGTATGACGTAGAAAGAGAAGAATATATTTATGAATCGTTTTCTGAAATATTTAAGGACCAGTATAATAATGAAAAAGAAGTTTGCTGGTTGAAAAAGGATACTACTAGCGAAGTATATGAATGTATTGATGAAGCTGTGCAACCTATGATTTCAGTTGTGTCGAAAAACAATTTGTTATGCTATGTGGTAGATACAAGTAAATTTGGATATATCAATGAGATGAAGCATATTCTTGTTGGATTTGCCGAGCGTATTGATATCATCAATATGAATAATATACCTATGCATCATACAATTGAGATTATGAAGAATAAGAATCAGTTACAGCAAAAAGTTGTTGAGTTCATAAAAAATGCAGATTTGTATATGGATGACTTTGAATATGTGGATATGGATAAAATACAATGGAAAACAGGTGAAGGTGATGAAAAGCCGGACGAGAAAGCGCTTGACATTCCAGAAAATATTATGGATCAAATTAGACTGGTTTCCACATATAAAGGTATTCATGTACCAAGCATGTTATTTGATTCAACAGGAACAAAGAAGATTGCAGCTATTGCCAGTTATGTAATAGAGGCACTTGGACAGGGCAGAATTCTTGTGGTAGATGAATTGGATAGCAGTATTCATTTTAAACTTACCAGGGCAATTGTTGCAATGTTTAATAATGAATTGAATACGAGTGCACAAATGATATTTACAGTTCATGATATTAATCTTATGGATTGCAAGAGGATGTTCCGCAAAGAACAGATTTGGTTTGTCAACAAAGATGAAGAAGGTGTATATGTATATTCACTTGCCGATTTTACTGCACAACAGGGAGTGAGAGATACAACAGATGTTATGGAAAAATATAGGAAAGGTGCTCTTGGAGCATTGCCTGATCCAGAATTGATTAACTCATTGCTTAGTATTAAAGGTGATGAAAGGGAGGATGATACTGATGCCAAATAAGCTCCCTAAGTTTTTTGATAATCACAAAATTAGTATTATTTGCGAAGGTAATGAAGAATATGAGTATCTAAATCGGTTAAAGAATTTAAAAGTGTGGAACGAGCAATATGATATCTCGTTGGTCAATGCCGGTGGCAATGGAAATATCCCGGCGAGGTATCAGGATCGATATCAAAATGGGGCAGATGAACTTGTACTTGTGTTTTGTGATACAGAGAAGAAACCTCATGAGCAGTACGAGGACATTAAAAATAAGATTAATGTGTTTCATGGTGTGGATAATGCTGCAAATGAAGTGATTATATTTGGTAATCCTTGTACAATGCAGATAATATCTAAGCATTGGACCGATGAAAACTTAAAAACGCCTGCAAAACCGGTGAATGCTCCATTGATAAAAGAATATACAGGAGTGGAGAATTACAAAGGGAGAGCAGACCAGATTCAAGAAGTTATGAAACATGTCACTGAGGAGAATTATGAGGATATGTGTCATAGAATAAGTAATTTGGAGTTGAATGATTCTATTACTGGAAGCAGTAATTTTGGAAAGTTTATTAAGTTATTTGAAAGTAGTGACAGTAGGTGGATAGAAGAGATTAACAAAAAATTAGAGGAGTAAGTGATTAAATGGCTAAAGACATATTTGATAAATCAATATTTGATGGTTATAGAGTAGAAAGTTTAACTGAATCAGTGCAAGATATTATTCCAAAGTACAATTTTGATGGTTCAAAAAAAGTGACTGTATTTATTTCACACAAGCATAATGATTTAGATGAAATAAAGGGATTGATTGGACTTCTGGAAAAAAAGTATAATATCAAGGCATACATTGATAGTTGGGATAAATTAATGCCAAAAAGAACATCTGGTGAAACGGCATCTAAAATAAAACAAAGGATAAAAAGATGCAATAAATTTATTTTATTGGCAACTAATGGGGCGGTAGAGTCTAAATGGTGTAATTGGGAACTTGGGTATGGTGATGCTCAAAAATTTGATGCAGATAATATTGCGCTTTTTCCAATTAAGCCAGAAAAGACCTATGATTATGACTATAAAGGCAATGAATACATGCGGATTTATCCACATATTGCATATTACTATGGTAATGAAAAATATTCGAATGGGACTGCAATAAAAGAAGGATTTTATGTATGTACGGATGCAGAAAATGGTCGAACAATAATTCCACTTGAAAAATGGCTTCAGAAATGAATTGGGGTATGGAAATGAATAGTGAAATAAATGCTTTTATAAATAAGTATGTTAAAGAAATAAGAAATAACAATGCAGCTTTTTTTGCTGGGGCGGGATTTTCAAAAGAATCTGGTTATGTTGACTGGAAAAAACTATTAGAATCTATTGCTTCAGAATTAGGACTTGAGGTTGAAAAAGAACATGATTTAGTTGCATTGGCACAATATTGTTATAATAAGCATCAAAATCGAGGGATAATTAATGATGTTATTTTTGAAGAGTTTTCGAAGCAAAAAGAACCAACTCAAAATCATAAAATTCTTGCAAGATTGCCAATAGGTGTGATTTGGACAACGAATTATGATGATCTGATTGAGAAAGCGTTTTACAATGTGCAAAGAATAGTGGATGTGAAAAGCAGAAATGAACATTTATCAAATACATTAGCAAATAGAGAGTGCATTTTATATAAAATGCATGGTGACAAAAATAATCCTAATGATGCAATATTGATTAAAGATGATTATGAAAGATACTATAAAAAACATAAACAATTTTTGTCTGCCTTAACAGGTGATTTGATATCTAAAACTTTTTTATTTGTAGGGTTTAGTTTTCAAGATCCTAACTTGGATTATATTTTGAGTCGTATAAGAGTTGATTATGAGGAAAACCCAAGACAACATTATGCTATTATGAAGTCAATTGATAGAAAGGATTATGTATCAGATGCAGATTATGATTATGCAAAAAGGAGAAATGATCTTTTCTTAGAAGACTTAAAGAGATATAGAATAAGTGCTCTTATGATAGATGATTTTTCTGAAATTACAGAAATACTTCAGGAAATAGAAAGAAGATTAAATCAAAACAATATTTTTGTTTCTGGTAGTGCAGAAGAGTATGGGACATTTACAAAAAAAGAAGCAGAAGATTTAATAAAATTATTAAGTGCGAGATTAATACAAGATGAATTTAATATAATATCAGGATTTGGGGTTGGCGTAGGAAGTGCAGTTATTACAGGTGCCCTTGAAGAAATATACATGCATAATACTAGGATAAATAATCAAAGATTATTGTTGAGACCATTTCCACAAGGCAAAGAGGCAAGAATGCTATGGCAACAGTATAGAGAAGATATGATTTCACGTGCAGGAATTTCCATTTACTTATTTGGAAATAAAAAACAAGATGGAAATATAATTGATGCAAATGGGGTTAAAATGGAATTTGATATTGCAATTGATGCCAAACAAATTGTAATTCCGGTCGGTTGTACAGGTTATATGGCTCAAAAATTGTGGGAGCAGATTAGTTTAAATATTGAAGAATATTATGGCAAGGTAAATAGTGAAGTTTTAGAAGCATTTCAGTGTCTTAATAGAAAGATGTCAAATGAAGAAATTGTATCAAACATAATTAAATTAATAAAACTTTTAAGGAGGCAATAGGATTATGGCAAAGAGACAGGTGTTTTTCAGTTTTGAGTACAATAAGGATGCTTGGAGAGCAAGTCAGGTTAGAAATATGGGAAAAGTAGATAATTCCTCAACTTTTTCTGATAATGAGTGGGAAGAGGTAAAAGAAAAGACAGATGCAAAGATTAAAGAATGGATCGATAGTCAGATGGCAAAGCGGTCTTGCTTGGTGGTGTTAATTGGGGCAACTACCTCGGGTAGAAAATGGATAAATTATGAAATTGAAAAAGCATATGAGCTAAATAAGGGGATTGTAGGTATATATATACATGGATTGAAGGACAAGAACGGAAATCAAACAACAAAAGGTAGCAATCCATTTTATAATATTTTGATAGGGAAAAATAAAGAACGTTTATCAAAATATGTTGAGTGTTATGAATCACCTCATTTAACAAGTACATATGTATATGACGATATCAAAAATAATATAGAACAACTAATAGAAGATGCTATTAGTAATGCTGGAACATTTTGATATATAAATATAACGGATTAATACTTCAAATAGAAAGTGACCGCAATTTGACCGCAAAAAGTCCGGTAAAAGAAAATAATAGTTATAATACTGCTAAATATGGTATTGAAATTATAATGGAAAACACTATATATAGTAGAAAAAGAAATGACATTGTTGAGTTTGAATAATTAAAATTCAATATGGGTTATTTTAGATGGCAGGCAGTCTATGGGATTGCCTGTCGTTTTTTTATTATGTTGTATTTCAAGAAAATAGACATTGAAATTCTTTATCACCGTAAAAATTTAATGGTGGGTTATTTAGGAGATGGTGTGTGATACGCTTGTAGCGCAAGAATGGAGTATGTCTGCAAAAGAGACAATGTAAAAAGCATTGTGCTTTCATTAAAAAATGGATATACTAAAAATAAGAAAACGGTGAAATATTCATGGAAAGAGGGTGTTTGTATGCCAAAAAAAATTGAGGATTTATTAAAGCTATATCGCGCAGAAGTGGAAAATGTTACGGAGTCAAAAGTGAAGAAGGTAATTTTATATGGTTCGTATGCTCGAGGTGATTTCCGTCCGGATTCTGATATAGATGTAATGATCCTTGTGGATACAGACAGAGCAGGGGTCAGTCCTCTGGAAAAAAAGATATGTGATGTCACATATGATTTTAATGATGAGCATGGAACAGATATTATGCCAGTAGTTCAGAGCAATACGCATTTTGATTATTGGAAAAAGGCAGATATGTTTTATCGTAATGTAGAAAAAGATGGGGTAGTAATATGATGCAACCGTATTCAGAAGGAACATTTGATGATGTCGCAAAGTATAAATTTGAACAGGCAGAAGACGATCTTGAAGCAGCAAAACTGTTATTAGAAGCTGGAAAATATAAAGCAGCGAATAACAGAGCATATTACTCCTGTTTTCATGCGATAGATGCAGTGCTTGCCAAAGAGCCTGTAGCGTTCAAAAAGCATAAAGATACCCTTAGCTATTTTAATAAGAATTATGTACACACAGAAATTTTTCCACGTGATATCGGACGAAAAATTTCCCGACTTGAGATAATCAGACATAAGAGTGATTATGACACATTCTATATAGCAAGCAAAGAGGATGCAGTAGAGCAGGTGTTGGTGGCTGAAGAAGTTATAGAATTAGTAAGAAAATTTTTAGTAGCAAAATAGAGAATGTTATAGAAAAGGTGCAGTAAGTTGATTGACAGAGTTACAGCGGAAGAGATATACGAGAATGTTTTTCTCCATATTCAGCATAGCAATATAGATTTGTTTTTGTGTGGCGGAGCCAGTAATAAAACTCATATATCAAAAAGAGACCAACTAAGAAAGAGATTAGAAAAAAATAAGAAAATATCTATTTTTTATCCAGAAGATATGTTTATGGAATTACTTAGCAGGAAAAAGTATGATTTATTTACCTTAGAAAAATTTTTGGCTGAAAATAGTGATTTAATTATTCTTGTATGTGAAAGCCCGGGATCTTTTACAGAATTAGGTGCATTTATAAGTAACGAAGAATTATTAAATAAACTGGTTGTATTGATTCAAACAAAGTATAAGAATGCAAAGAGCTTTATAATGCAGGGGCCTGTTAGATATATTGAGAAAAAGCACAAAAAAAATGTAATATATTTTAACAACGATTTAGATGATATGGAGAAAGCAGTGGAAATTTATTTATCATCTAAATATTGGTTTTATATGAATAAAAAGTATGCAAGAAAATACGGAGATTATACCAAAGAAATTAACTTGATATCTGGTCAATTTTATTTTATACTTTTGTTGTTATATTTTTATAATACCGTAGAAATTAAGGATATGATTGAGACAATCAGATATATCTATCAGAAGAAGGGATTTGATTCGAAGCGATTTGAAGCAATTTATACAGCTGCTTTGAAAAGGTTGTATAAAGAAGGATTGCTGATAAAATATGTTGAAAACAGTACCAATTTTTATAAACTGACAAGAAAAGGGTACTATATGGTAAAAGATTTATTAGTCGATATTATAATACCAAATCGTGACAAGGTAATAAATGGAATTCGTCTCAATATAATTACTGCTCAATATTGTTAGCACTACAATCTTAGAACGTTACGGATACATATCTATGTTGAAGTCTATGGGAGATGATTCGTCTTCCGAAGCATGTAAAGATAATCAGAGTTGCCCCAAACCATGGATAGATTCCACAACAGTGAACTCTCTCCATGGTTTTGAAACAAAATATATAAGGTAAGAAAGTGGTGCTAACAATTTGAAAATATATAGTAATAAAATGGTACTTGAATCTTTGCGATTGCCATTGTTTGAAGATATAGAAACATTGTCAGAAGAAACTAGACTGACAGAAAAGCTAATATACTTTTTAACAAAAAAAGATGCGGAAGGTCGTTATAAGACATTTTATGTTGCTAAAAGAGATGGTGGACAAAGAGAAATAAATGCTCCGTGTATGTCATTGAAAGTTCTACAACGGTGGGTTTTAGAAAATATATTGTATAAAGTAAGAGTTTCTCAATATAGTTTAGGCTTTTTAAAAAGTGAAAATGGTTCACCGTTGGTTCAGTGTGCTGAAAGACATAAAAATAATTTGTATATATTAAAAATGGATTTGAAAGATTTCTTTCCATCAGTGAGAAGAGAGAGAGTTTATAAACAGTTTTTACAACTGGGATATGATAAGTATGCTTCGAATTTATTGGCTAATATATGCACTTTAAATGATAAACTTCCACAAGGTGCGGTGACTTCGCCATATCTGGCTAATTTGGTATGTTATCGGATGGATATTCGTATTGCAGGTTATTGTAACAAAAGAGATATTACATATACTAGATATGCGGATGATTTGACATTTTCATGTGATAACAGGGATGTACTAAGAAATATTTATGGAATGATCAAAAAGATCGTTGAAGATGAAGGATTTTTGGTCAATGAAAAAAAGACAAGATTTCTTACGCCCAAGGGGCATAAAGAGATTATCGGAGTGACTGTAAATGATGGAGTTATTAAAGCTCCAAAGGAAATGAAAAGAAAAATTAGAGCAATGATTCATCTGGCAATTATAAGCGGGGATTACTCTAATATAGACAAAATTAGGGGATACATATCGTATATTGATTCGATAGAAAAAAATTACAGAAGTAAAATTATTAAATATATTGAACAATATATTGATAATGAAATTACATTGTTCCCGGATTTGGTGGAAAAATTTAACGGGAATAAGTTTTTTAAAGAAATTCCTGATATGAAAGTAAAAAAATTATCGGATTTTGTAAATCATGAAGATGAAGAAAATTATTATGGAATGATTATGTTTGAACGGGAAGAATTTTTAAAACGTCATGGTATTGTGCAGTGAGAATGGATTGGCGAATGACCGCAATTTGACCGCAAAAAGTCTGGTAAAAGAAAATAATAGTTATAATACTGCTAAATATAGTATTTGAATTATAATAGAAAATACTATATATAGTAGGAAAAGGAACGACATTATTGAGTTTGAATAAACAAAAATGCTTAGTAAACCCAGCGTTTATGCGGGTTTGCAGCACTTTAAGAAGTCTTTTGATAACAAATTGATAACAGTTGCATGAGAGCCATTATTCTTGTAATCCAGTGGTTTTAGGGTTAGAGAATGATGATAGGTGGTTGTGCAACAAATAAATCCATATTATAAACGAAGCCCTTAGCTGTGGGTATAAAACTCATGGCTAAGGGCTTTTTGTCGTCATTTGAAAGAATACCGCAGAACTGTATATCTGAATCTGCTGATGAGTGGCAGACTGAACAGTTATCTGGCAGATATAGAGGAACAGGCGCAGGAACGCTTTGAAAGAATTGTAGAGCAGATGAAACAGGCACAGGGAATCACGGAGCAGTTAAAGGCAGATAATGCCTGGGAGTGGGTAGGCAGGATGAATAATATACAGGCATGTGCGAGGGAGATTGTGGACAAAGAGATAATTTACCAGTAAAAACATAATGGAGGGCAAGTCAGGAAATGGCTTGCTCCCCACTTTACAATAATACTGTTTGATGTATAATTAAGAACAACAGGATAAGTTGAAAGTTATGGAGGTGAAAAATGTATTTCACAGACGAAAAAGACTATATTATGCGAATGATAAAAGAAATG
>ERZ773248.346-NODE-346-length-64278-cov-31.239618_pt1 | contig 64278 bp, 63 predicted proteins | sample MGYA00580518_ERZ773248 | MGnify/ENA primary metagenome ERZ773248 (study PRJEB29015, sample SAMEA2737762) | human gut metagenome | biome: human gut; feature: human-associated habitat; material: faeces | place: China | collected 2012 ...
GAAATACGCTGAAATATGTAAGCAGAGGCGGATTGAAGCTTGAAAAAGCGATGACGCATTTCGATATAGAATTAAATGACAAAGTCTGTATGGATATCGGGGCATCGACCGGAGGATTTACAGACTGCATGCTCCAGAACGGCGCAAAAAAAGTGTATTCTGTCGATGTCGGATACGGTCAGTTTGCATGGAAGCTAAGACAGGATCCGCGGGTGGTCTGCATGGAAAAGACGAACATCCGTTATGTGACACCACAGGATATCGATGATGTATTAGATTTTGCATCTGTTGACGTTTCATTTATCTCATTGACGAAGGTGCTTGGCCCGGCAAGAGAACTGTTGGCAGATGGCGGTGAAATGGTGTGCCTGATCAAACCACAGTTTGAGGCGGGAAGAGAAAAAGTAGGGAAAAAAGGTGTTGTGCGCGATAAATCCGTACATGAGGAAGTAATTGATAAGGTCGTATCATTCGCACTTTCAATCGGATTTTCCGTGCTTCACCTGGAATATTCGCCGATCAAGGGACCTGAGGGCAATATTGAGTATCTGGTGCATCTGAAAAAAGAGGCAGAGGCAGAACAGGCAGGCGTGGAAGAATCTGTCGATGTACAAAAAGTGGTAGATGCGGCACATGGAGAACTGGACAAATAAATGAAAAATTTTCTGATTATCACAAACTATTATAAGGATTCTGAGGCGAGGCTGACCAATCACATTAAAGAATACATTGAGAAAAAGGGTGGTTCCTGCAGCACTTTTTTCAGCAATGGGGAGACACCGGGTGAGGCGGCTCCGCACAGGGAAGATATCCCTGAAAATACACAGGGAGTTTTGGTGCTCGGTGGAGACGGTACGCTGATCCGTGCCGCAGCAGCTTTGGTAAAGAGCAGACTGCCGCTGATCGGTGTCAATTTAGGGACACTGGGATATCTGTGTGAGCTGGAGGAAAAAGACGTATTTGCAGCAGTTGACAAGCTCATGAAAGACGACTACATGGTCGAAGAGCGGATGATGCTTGGCGGATACGGGATCAAGGGTGGTGAGATACTGCCTGCGGATATCGCACTCAATGATGTGGTAATTCACAGAACCGGGGCACTTTCGGTGGTAAATCTGATCGTCTATGTCAATGGTGAATATCTGAATACGTTCCGCGCAGATGGAATCATTATATCGACACCAACCGGATCTACAGGATATAATATGTCGGCGGGAGGTCCGATCGTGGACCCGAAGGCACAGATGATGCTGATCACGCCGATCAATGATCATAACTTAAGCTCAAAAAGTATCGTGATCAGTGCAGATGAGGAGGTTACCGTAGAACTTGGAAAGCGTCGCTCCCAGAAAGACGAGATGGTGGAAGTCAGTTTTGACGGAGACAGCAAAGTTCGTTTGGAAGTGGGCGATCGTTTTGTGGTGCGCAGGGCGGAAGATACGGCAAAGATCTGTAAATTGAGCAGTGAAAGTTTCCTTGAAATATTGCGCAGGAAGATGAGCGCTTATACATAATAGTGGATTTATCTTTAGAACAGGAGAAAGTATGAAAACAAAGAGACAGGCAAAAATACTTGAACTGATAAAAAAGAATAACATCGAAACACAGGAAGAATTATCGGATTATTTAGAGAGGGAAGGATATCAGGTAACGCAGGCAACGGTTTCGAGGGATATTCGGGAATTGAAGCTGACAAAGGTGGCAGTCAACGGGGGCAGGCAGAAATATGTTGCACTGATGGAGGCAAGCGAAGATCTGTCTGAAAAATATACCAGAGTGTTCCGCGATGGATTTGTTTCCATGGATATGGCACAGAATATCCTTGTTATCAAGACGGTATCAGGAATGGCAATGGCGGTGGCTGCGGCACTTGATGCCATGCATCTGCATGAAGTTGTGGGATGTATTGCCGGGGATGATACGATCATGTGTGCAGTCAGAAGTGTACAGGAAACTGTTGAAGTTATGGGACGGCTGCGCAAAATTGTAGAAGAATAACAGACTGTCAGAAAAGAGGAGATACTTCCGGGAGAGAATGCGCGGGAATGCGCAGGAAGGAGATTCTATGTTACAAAATCTGCATGTGAAAAATTTAGCACTGATTGATGAGTCGGAGGTCGATTTTGCCGGGGGATTAAATATCCTGTCCGGTGAGACAGGTGCCGGAAAGTCCATTATCATTGGATCAATCAATCTTGCACTTGGAGGCAAGGTTCAGAAAGAAATGCTGCGTGACCCGGAAAAACCAGCGCTGGTGGAACTCATTTTTTCTGTTACCGAAAAGCAGAAACAGGTGTTAAAGCAGCTTGATGTGGAGACTGAGGATGATGAGGTCATCTTAAGCCGCAGGATCACGGGTGGACGCGGTGTCTCGAAGGTCAATGGCGAGAGTGTGCCTGCTTCAAAAGTAAAAGAAATTGCTTCGGTTTTGATTGACATTCACGGACAACATGAGCATCAGTCACTTTTGTCGAAGAAAAAGCATTTAGAGATCCTTGACAGTTATGCAAAGGAAGAGATCGAGCAGCCGAAAAAGGAGCTTGCAGAGGCATATAAGGACTATAAGAAACTTGTGTCAGAGTTAAACGATGCGGACGTGGATGAGGAAGAACGCTTAAGGGAAGTTTCGTTTTTGGAATATGAAGTCGGTGAGATTGAAGAGGCCGGACTTACTGTGGGAGAAGATGAGGAATTAGAGACACAGTATAAGCGTTTCATCAATGGGAAAAAAATTGTGGAAGCACTCAATCAGGCGTATCAGTATACCGGAGGGATGGATCAGGCATCAGAGCTGACCGGACGTGCGCTAAGGGAACTTTCAGGCGTATCAGTGTATGATGAGAAAATTGCTGATATGGAAGAAACGCTTACGCAGATCGACAATCTGCTAGGTGACTTTAACCGGGAGATTGCAGATTATCTGGATGATACAGATTTTGACGAGGAGACATTTTACCATCTGGAAAAACGTCTGGATGAGATCAATCACTTAAAGTCAAAATATGGAAGTTCTATTGAGGAAATATTAAGTGCATGCGAAGCGAAACAGGAACGGCTGCTCCGGTTAAAAGGTTATGATACTTATCTGGCTGATTTAAAAGAAAAAGTAAAAAACGCGGAGAAAAAACTGCAGAAAAGCTGTGAAAAAGTGTCCGATATCCGCAAAAAATATGCAGAAAAACTGGTTATTGCAGTGACGGAAGCATTGAAAGATCTGAACTTTTTAGATGTTGTATTTGAAATGCGGTTTGACGTGCTGTCAAATTACACAGCAAACGGATACGACGATGCGGAGTTTATGATCTCGACGAATCCGGGAGAGCCGGTACGCCCGCTTGGAAAGGTGGCATCCGGGGGAGAACTTTCAAGAATTATGCTTGCGATAAAAACAGTGCTTGCCGATCAGGACGAGGTGGAGACGCTGATCTTTGATGAGATCGACAGTGGAATCAGCGGACGCACGGCACAGATGGTTTCCGAGAAAATGAATCTTTTAGGACGTACACACCAGATCATCTGTATCACACATCTGCCGCAGATCGCTGCGATGGCGGATGCACATTATCTGATTGAGAAGGCTGTCTCAAACGGCGCAACCGTCTCAAAGATCAGACGGCTTGATACGGCAGAAACCGTGGACGAACTGTCCCGTATGCTTGGCGGTGTTGAAATCACGGATAAGGTAAGAGAAAGTGCGCGGGAAATGAAAGAACTTGCCGCAAAAAAGAAAAAATAAAAATTCCAAAAAAAGGCCGGTGTGTCAGGAAGTGGCAGGGCAGTTTGGATAAATAACAGCGTGAAAAAGAAAAAAGCACATATAATAAAAAGGGGATATCGAAACAGGATATCTTCTTTTTTTGCGAAAGATGGGGAAAACAGGAGAGAGAGAATGAAAAAGATAAGTGCTTATTACAGAATTATACAAAATCTTACCTGTATGGGATTCTTTTTTACGTTGATTTTTGCGGTAAAATCGTTTGAGAATGCTGTGCCGGATGAGATATATGTGAGAGCGGGAGAAACGGTATCTTATGATTTTGATGTTCCGGTCAGTGTTGTGCTAAAGCAGGACAGTACGGAGGTATTTGAATATCTGACAAAAGATTCACCGCTTACGTATTGTGTAAATTGCAGATTATTTGGAATTTTTCCCGTTAAAGATATCACGGTTATGCTGGTGGAACCGGAAACGGTTTATGCCAGTGGAATGCCGGTTGGAATTTATGCGAAAACAAAAGGAGTACTTGTGATCGGGAATGGGGAAGTGGAGAGGGTAGATGGACGGGAGGTAAAGCCGTCAGAAAATCTTGTAAAAAGCGGAGATTATATTGTCAGTGTCAATGGGATGGCAGTCAGCGAGAAAGAAGACCTTGCTGCAGCAGTGAACGAAGCCGGAGGAGGAAAAGATATTCTTGGAATCATGCGTGGCGAGGAATATATTGAGGTTTCCCTGGATCCGGTAAAGAGTGTCAGTGGAAAATATATGCTTGGTGTCTGGGTGAGGGACGACCTTGCGGGAGTAGGAACACTTACTTATTACAAAGCAGATGGAACCTATGCAGCACTTGGACATGCAGTGAGTGACAGCGATACCGGAACGATCATGAGTATGGCGGAAGGGTATCTTTATCATACAGATATTGTAGGCATAAAGAAAGGAAAGTCAGGCACTCCGGGAGAACTTTCCGGTATTATTCAATACGGGGACAGTACAAGAATAGGTTCGATCATGCAAAACACCGGTCTTGGGATTCATGGAGTCTTAAACGGAAACTTAAAGTGGTTAGAAACCGGGGAGTGTTATGAGGTGCGTTATAAACAGGATATCAGGACCGGAAGTGCGTTTATTGTATCGTCTGTTTCCGGGGAGAGTAAAAAATATGAAGTGATGGTGGAAAGTGTTGATTACAGCGGAAAAGAGGAAAATAAAGGAATCCTGATCCGGGTTACAGACCCTGAACTTTTAGAGCTGACAGGCGGGATCGTACAGGGAATGAGCGGCAGTCCGATCATACAGGACGGGAAACTGATCGGGGCCGTTACACATGTGCTCGTCAATGATCCGACCAGGGGTTATGGGATATTCATTGAGAAAATGCTTTAACATCACAGGCAAATATGGTATTATGAAACAAAAAGTGACAGTTTTTGTAAATGGGTGGCATATGCATACAGAGAGTGAAATAGAGAAATTAGCGGCGGAATATATGGAGGAAGGCCGGACAGCCTTTTTTTCAAAAGAATTAAATAAGGCGGCAACTTTAACGCAGAATGCAATCGATATCTATCGGATGGAAAAAAATTATGAACAGTATGCATTTGCGCAGAATTTGATGGGTGTCATCTATGTGTCGCTTGGGAATGAATCGGCTGCAATGGATTGTTATTTAGAAGTGTTAGAGTGTTCAAAAAGACATGGAATAACATCCGTTCTGGCATTGGCGTATAATAACATAGGTTCCAGATATCAGGAGTTACGGCAGCACCAAAAGGCGATTGGATATTTTGAAAGGTCTGCAGATGAACTTGAAAAAGTGACAGACACAGAGAATGAGAATTTTCAGATCAGGTATCTGATTACACACATGAATCTCATGAAGTCCTATGGGGAACTTGACCGGCTTGACGATGCACGCAAGGAACTTCTTAAATTAGAAAAATGCAGCCAGGGTATTGTGAATGAAATGTATCGTTACTCTTATCTGACATTGAAATCAAGACTTTACTGGAACATTGGGGAAAAAGAATATGTGTATGAGCATTTGGATGAATTGATAAAGGGTGGAATTGATGATTCAAATGCAGCAGATTATATTGAAGATGTAAGTGACTTGTGCGGCCTGCTGAAAGATATGCAGGAGTTTGACAAGTGGAAAAGAGTGATTCTGGCATTTGAGCAGCATGCAAAGAAACAGAACAGCATTTATTATGAAATGATTCTCAATGAAATGTGGCTGGATTACTATAAGGAGCTTGGGGACAACGAGCAGTATGTAAAGCTCTGCATTCACTATGTAGATGTGGCTCAGCAGCAGAAAAAAGCAGACAATGAGGAACGTGCATGTGCGATCGACTTAAAGATTGAACTTCAGGAAAAGGAAGAACAACGCAGACATGCGGAGATACGTTCCAATCAGGATGCACTGACAGGTCTGGGCAACCGTTATATGTTAGAGAAAGACGCTGTGGATGTGATTGAACATGCAATAAAAACAGGCGAAAAGATTGCTGTCGGAGTGATTGATATCGATTGTTTTAAACAGCATAATGATAAATATGGGCATATTCAGGGGGATCGTTGTCTTCAGCATGTTGCTGATGTTTTGAAGAATGCCGTGGAAAAACGTGGGAAAGCATACAGATTTGGCGGAGACGAGTTTGTTCTGCTCATCCAGAACGGGGAAGAAAATACGATCACTTCCATTGCAGAAACGATAAAAAAAGAACTGCAGCAGCTGCATATAGAGGATAAGGATTCTGGCAGACAGGCAGCCGTCACGATTTCACAGGGATATGCAAGTTTCCTGCCAAGCAGACAGGAAAGCAGAAATAGTCTGATTGAACATGCGGATAAAGCATTGTATGAAGTAAAAGAAAACGGAAGGGATGGATTTCGTATTATTGTAGAATAATTCATAATTTATGTAAATTTTTGCGCTTGACGACTACATTCGACAAAATAATTTGAGTGAAAATAAGTATCATCAATTTACAAATAATTTATGATAATAGAAAGTTCGCGAGGCGCACTTTCTATTGTTTTGTCACAGGAGGGCTTGAAATGGAAAAATTAAGTGTAGCAATTGCTGATGATAATGAGATAATGTTACAGTTATTAGGGGATATTATCGAAAGTGATGATGAGTTGAATGTGGTAGGAACAGCAAAAGACGGTGAGGAAGCTTATCGTGTGATAAAAACAAAAGAGCCGGATATCGTGCTGCTTGACATAGTAATGCCAAAGTTAGACGGACTTGGGGTACTTAGCCGTGTGAACAAGGATAAAACGATCAAAAAACACCCGGCATTTATCATGATCAGTGCAATCGGACAAGATCGTATCACGGAAGATGCGATCAACATGGGGGCATCGTATTACATTATGAAACCATTTGATAATGATATGATCATTGACCGGATCAAACGGATCAAAAACCGCAGTGTGCCCGGAATGGAAAAACGTAAGATAAATGCATATGAAAAGGCAGAGCCGGTCAGCGAGCGCAGTCTTGAAGCGGATGTGACGGAGATCATCCATGAGATCGGTGTTCCGGCACATATCAAAGGATATCAGTACTTAAGGGATGCCATTGTTATGTCCGTGAATGATATGGAGATGTTAAATTCCATCACAAAGATCCTATACCCGACGATTGCAAAGAAATACCAGACAACATCAAGCAGAGTGGAGAGAGCGATCCGTCACGCGATCGAGGTAGCATGGAGCAGGGGAAAGATGGATACGATCGATGAGATGTTCGGTTATACGATCCACAATGGAAAAGGAAAGCCGACCAACTCAGAATTTATCGCGCTGATCACAGACCGTATTCGTCTGGAACATAAAATGTATTAATACTTTTCAGAAAAGTAAAAAAGAGTTATAATATTCTTTAGATTTTCAAAAGTTTATAGAAGAATAAATTTTTGGGGCTGGAGGGTTTATGACATGAAAAAAATATTATTTGCGGCTTCAGAAGCTGTGCCTTTTATGAAAACCGGAGGACTTGCAGATGTAACAGGCTCATTGCCAAAATATTTTGACAAGAAGAATTATGACGTGAGGGTCATTCTTCCAAAATATGTCTGCATGGAAGAACGGTGGAAAGGACAGCTTCATTTTTTATGCCATTTTTATGTGAATTTAAGCTGGAGGAAACAATACGTTGGGATTTTTGAAACAACGTATGATGGAATTACTTACTATCTGGTCGACAATGAATTTTATTTTGCGGGAAATGCACCGTACAACAATATTTATGAGGACGTGGAGAAGTTCGCATTCTTTTCAAAAGCAGTGTTAGAGGCATTGCCGTATCTTGATTTCTGTCCGGATATCATCCACTGTCATGACTGGCAGACGGGACTGCTTCCGGTATTTTTGCGTACTTTATATGGAGATGAGGAATACTATACGGGTATAAAGACGGTATTTTCCATCCATAATCTGAAATTTCAGGGAAGATGGAAACTGCCTGCAGTTATGGATATTACCGGACTGCCGGAACAGATTTTTACCTCAGATAAGTTAGAGTCTTACGGTGAGGCGAATTACTTAAAAGGCGGTGTGGTCTATGCAGATGCAGTCACCACAGTCAGTCCGACTTATGCCTATGAGATCACGACACCAGAGGGCGGTGAAGGATTAGAAGGACTTATGTATGCGTGCAGGGATAAACTTTTCGGTATTTTAAATGGCCTGGATTATACAGAATATGATCCACAGAAAGATGTCTATCTGACCAATCATTATAACGAGGTGAATTATAAGGAAGGAAAGGCACTCAACAAAACACGTCTGCAAAAAAATGTGTCTCTTCCGGTAGACGGGGACGTATTTCTGATCGGTATGGTATCGCGTATGACAGACCAGAAAGGGTTTGATCTGATCGCATATATCATGGATGAACTGCTCAGTACCGAGCGTGTCCAGTTTGTTGTGGCAGGAACCGGAGAGGCACGATATCAGGATATGCTGTCTTACTTTGCGGGAAAATATCCGGATAAGATGAAGGTACATATCGGCTATTCAGAGGAACTTGCCCATCAGATTTATGCCTCCTGTGATGCATTTTTGATGCCGTCTTTGTTTGAGCCTTGTGGTTTAAGCCAGCTGATGAGCCTTCGTTATGGCACGGTTCCGATCGTGCGTGAAACGGGTGGTCTTAAGGATACCGTCATTCCGTATAATGAATATACGAAAGAGGGAACCGGATTCTCCTTTGCAAATTATAATGCGCATGAGATGTTAGCGACAATCCGTTATGCGTTATCCGTATTTTACCAGCATAAAAATGACTGGGATATACTGATAAAACACGGTATGAGTCAGGATTTCTCCTGGAACGCATCGGTGGCAGAATATGAAAAGTTGTACGACAGTCTGGTGACAAAGTTTACATGGTAATACGGTCACTTTTTTGAAAAATAATTTACATGGTAATACGGCTGCTTTCCCTTGAATAATAATATACATGGTCGGAGAGAATATCCTCTGTGGAAAGCTGTGTGGCATTGACTTCCTGAACCATTTCCGAGAGTTCCCGATAGGACTGCTGACGGGTATCTGCGGGACTGTTTGCGGAGGATAGCAGAGGATCGGCCGGTGTGGCAAAAGAATTGACGGGAATGATGAGAACTTCGTGGATGCTGCTTGGAAGGATATAAAGATCACTTCTTAAGTGCTCTGCGAAGTTTTTTAGCAGATCCTGATACAGGATACATGCAGAGCCGTTTAATTTTGTATGATTGGACAGCACATACATCGGAAAAGGTGCCGGTGGAGCAAGGATGGCGGAGCTGTCGTCATCGGAAAGAAGTTCTTTTAGCACGTCGCTCATATTGCGAAGCTCATAATGCTGGAGATCCGGTGTGTTTTTGCATGCAAGTGCATACAGGTCATCTTTTGTGATATTCCAGAAGGAAAGATGATGGTTATGGATCAGGATCGTGGCAGAGCTGCCAGAGGCTGACGGAGAGCAGGAAATCTTTTCTTCTGAAAATGACTGACTGATATCGTCCGGATCAATGCCGATCAGACAGTTGAATACGATCGCCAAATCAAGAAAACGAAAATGGGGAACATCTGTTAACAGCGCCTTGTTGCGCTCGTAATTGATCAGCTTAAAGATAATGCGGGACTGAACCTTCTCATAGCATGTGAAAAAGGAAATATCAACACTGTGGGCGGGTTTGTTCTGCTGATAAATGTCCCTGATCTCGGTGCAGATATCAGAAATGGGCCGGCCGTTTTCATATGCATGAAAATAGTCATTCAGATAAATGGTCGGTGAGATATTGCAGCCCGGAGTTAAAACGGTCAGACCGTCTAAGTGGGTATTGTTATTTTTTAAAATGTCCTGCAGGATAATGGAAACGTCAGAACCAAATGCGTCCTGTAAAGATTGTCTGATCTGCTGTTTAAATGTCTGATATGTCATAAAGACCTCCTGTAAATACGAATCTATCCACGATAAATCCGCGGTGCAGGAGAAGATATTACTGTTTCTAAAATGGGGAAAGTCCACGCAAAACACTGCGTGGACTTACTATAACACATGCATACTACAAATGCAAGAAAAATTATTCGGATTTTAATTTTTTCCAGAGATAGCTGTAAAGCGAAGTTGTGGATTCATCAAACTGTTTGTACACGGTACAGTTATCCAGTGTTTCCTGTGGCGGGAAAATGGTGGTATCACTCAGAGTCTCATCGTCAAGTGCATCAATCACAGCAAGGTTTGGTGTGGCATAGCAGACATAATCAAAATTTTTCATGGCAACGTCCTCACGGCATAGGAAATCGAGAAATTTTTCAGCATTTTCCTGATTTTTACAGCTCTTTGGAATGAACCAGGAATCGATCCAGAGGTTGGAACCTTCTTTTGGAACCGTATAGGAGAGGTCATCATTTAATTCCATCGCAGTGGCTGCTTCCCCGGAATAAACTAATGCCATTGCCGCATTTCCGGCAGCCATTTCATCGGAAGTCTCATCCACATAATAGGCGTACACAAGAGGTTTTTGTTTGATCAGAAGATCAACGGCATTATTCAGTTCGGTCTTGTTTTCTGTATTGATGTCATAATTTAACAGGCGAAGAGCCGGGACAAACGAATCACGGACAGAATTCTGCATAATGATGGAATCTTTGTAGTGTTCATCCCACAGGATATTCCAGGAGGACACCTCATCATCTGTGACCATCGTGGTATTGTAGAGGATGCCGAGCGTTCCGTAAAAATAGGGCATGGAGTAAGAGGCATCCGGGTCAAAGATCCTTGCCGCATCGATGATCGACGGATCAATATTTTGGTAATTCGAAAAACTGCTAAAGTCGATCTTATTTACTTCGCCCTCCGAGATCAGACGTTCTACCATATAGTCGGAAGTGCAGATTAAGTCATAACCGATCGAACCGGCTTTATATTTCGTATACATTTCCTCCGGGCTTTCATATTCTTCTAATTTAACATGGATGCCGGTTTCCTGTTCAAACAGTTTTAAAACAGAACTGTCCATATATTTTCCATAATTTAAAACGACCAGCGAATTATCGTCAGCGGTATTTTTTGTTCCACAGCCTGCGGCAAAAAAAGCGCCGAGAAGTAAAAGCGGAAAAACAATATATTTTTTCATGATATCCTCACGATCTGCCGGATAATACGGCGTATCTGTAATTACTGGCTGTTCTTAGACGATCTGCGGTTCATGACAAGCAGCAGCAGAAATGCGGCAAAAAACAGCAGTGTGGAAAGTGCATAAAGCTCCGGACGTACACCTTTTCGAAGTTCTGTGTAGAGCATGGTCGAAAGTGTGTTCACACCGGCACCCTTGGTAAAAAAGGTGATGGAAAAATCATCCAGGGACATGGTGACAGCCATTAAGAATCCGGAAAACACACCGGATTTGATATCCGGCCAGGTCACTTTATAAAAGGCATAAAGCGGGGAGGCACCAAGATCTAAGGCCGCTTCATAGGTGTTCCGGTTTACCTGCTTTAATTTTGGAAGTACATTTAAAATCACATACGGGATATCAAATGTAATGTGTGCAATGAGCACCGTTACAAAGCCCAGATTTAAAAATTTTACAAAAAGCAGCATGAGTGATATTCCGGTCACGATATCCGCGTTTAACAGCGGGATGTTGGTTGCACCGAGCATCAGTGTGGTGCCACGTTTTTTCATCGCACTGATGCCGATGGCAGCGAGTGTGCCGATCAGCGTGGAGAGTACTGCGGCGCAAAGTGTGATCTGCAGCGTCATGATCAGTGCGTTCATGATCGTTTTGTCTGTAAAACAGGAGGCGTACCATTTTAAAGTAAATCCGCCCCATACGACTCTTGATTTGGAATTGTTAAAGGAAAGAACGACCAAAACAAGAATCGGAAGATATAAAAATAAAAAGATGACCGCAAGATAAATGCGGGATGCAGCCTTCTTTACCATACAGCAGTTCCTCCCTGATCTTTATCAAAAATATTCATGACCGCCATACTTGCGATGACGAAAATCATAAGTACAACGGAAAGTCCGGAGCCCAAATTCCAGTTGCTTCCCTGCATAAATTCCTGTTCAATGACATTTCCGATCAAAAGCACTTTACCACCGCCGAGCAGATCGGAGATCACGAAAGAGGTAAGAGCCGGAACGAAAACCATGACGATTCCGCTGATCACGCCGGAGAGTGTCAGCGGAAAGATAATGCGGATCAGTACGATCCTTGAATTTGCACCCAGGTCTTTTGCAGCTTCGATAACGTCCGGTTTGATGCGCGCTATGGAGTTATAGATCGGCAGGATCATAAATGGCAGAAAGTCATATACCATGCCGAATACAACGGCGGTCGGTGTATTTAACATTTTCACCGGGCCAAAGCCAAAGAGACCAAACAGTGCGTTTACGATACCGTTGTTGGAGAGTAAAAGCCGCCAGGCAAGGATACGCAGCATAAAATTCATCCACATCGGAAGTACAAATAAAAATACGACAAAACTCTGATGCTTAAAATGAAAACTGTTTAAGATCATCGCAAGCGGATAGGCAAGCAGCAGACAGACTACTGTACAGAAAAATCCGAGCTTTAAGGAAAGCAGAATGGATTTTACATGTACCGGGTCTGCAATCGCTGCGATATTGTCCCAGGTAAAAGCACCCGAAGTATTTGTAAACGCATAATATAAGATAATAACGATCGGCAGCAGGATAAATCCGATTATCCATACCAGATAAGGTCCTGCTAAAAGCTGTCTGCCTAATTTACGCATCGATCTCCACGGCCTCCTCATCCTCAGATTCCGGTTTGTTCATGATCTGGATGTTAAACGGGATCACGTTGATGCCGACATGCGTGCCCACCGGATACATTTTTGTGGTGTGAACCAGCCATTCATAGCCGTTTGCCATAATGCTGATCTCATAGTGTACACCCTTAAAGATGATGGATACGATGTCACCATCCATAAAACCGGCACCAGGCTCTGTGATCTCGACATCCTCCGGACGGATTACAACATCGACCGGCGTATTACAGCCGAATCCCTCGTCGACACATGGGATCTTCACACCTAAGATCTCCACAACTTTATCCTGGATCATGGTTCCGTTTATGATGTTGCTGTCACCGATAAAGTCGGCAACAAATGCATTGACAGGCTCATTGTAGATCATCTCAGGTGTACCGATCTGCTGGATGTACCCCTGGTTCATGACAACGATCGTATCGGATATGGTAAGTGCTTCTTCCTGATCATGGGTAACGAACACGAACGTGATGCCAAGCTCATTTTTCAGGCGGATCAGCTCGTACTGCATGTCCTGGCGGAGCTTTAAGTCGAGGGCACCGAGCGGTTCGTCTAAAAGGAGAACTTTCGGTTCATTTACAATGGCGCGCGCGATCGCGATACGCTGCTGCTGGCCGCCGCTCAAAGAATCAATAGAGCGGTTCTCAAAACCTTCCAGATTCACTAATTTCAGTGCATAACGGATTTTATCATTGATATATTCTTTGCTTTTTTTCTTGATCCGCAGACCAAATGCGATATTTTCCGCGATTGACATATGCGGGAAAAGGGCATATTTCTGGAAAACAGTATTTAAGTTACGCTCGTTTGGCGGCAGGGACGTGATATCTTTGCCGTCAAAGACAACGCTTCCTGCATCCGGAGCCTCAAAACCGCCGATGATGCGGAGGGTGGTTGTCTTTCCACAGCCGGAAGGGCCGAGGAGTGTGATAAATTCATTTTCGCGGATATATAAATTTAAGTCATCTAATACGACGTGATCGCCGTAGGATTTTGAAATACCTGTCAGATTGATTAATTTTTTGCTCATTTGTGTTCAAAACGCTTCTTAATATAGTAAAAAACGTTATCCCTTTCTAAATGGTATGTAAAATACAGATTAAAAACTTGGAGGTGTGGAAACCCAGATCAGGATGGCATCACGGTTGCCGTTATTTTCCAGCCGATGTTTTTTCCCCGCCTGGAAATAGAAAGATTCGCCTGCCCGGACAGTATAAGTTCTTCCACCGTAAAAAACACGCACGGTTCCTTTTAATACATAGCCGAATTCTTCGCCTGCATGTGGCAGATGCGTGTCGGAGGAACCACCGGGTTTTAAAGTAAGGCGCACCGGCTCCATGCTGTTCTTCTGGGCATTTGGTATGATCCATTCGATCATTTTATTTCCATCTTCGCTGATTTTTTCAAAATAATCATCTTTTTCAAATACGATCTGTTCCGGTTCTTCGTCCGTAAAAAATTCGGCAGGAGTTGTGCCGAGACATTGTATGATGTCAAGCAGTGTGCCGATGGACGGAGAGTTCTGGTTGCGTTCCAGCTGGGAAATAAATCCCTTGGTCAGTTCAGAGCGGTCAGCAAGTTCCTGCTGTGTCAGACCGTACTGGATACGAAGCTCTTTCATACGCTTTCCGATATCCATGCGAACCTCCATTCTTGCGTGTGAAAAATGTTATTTTTCAGACTAATCTCAATTCTGCAATTTTTTGGTAACTGTAAAAATATATGTTTTGTTTACAATAAGTAAACAAGACTATTTTATGCATTTTATAGGAAAAGTCAATAGAAAATAAGCTTTAAAAAAATATAAAAAAGGTCTTGCTTTTTTTATATAAATTATATATAATGAATAAGTGTGGCGTGAGTCGAAAGACAACACACCTCAGATTGCCAATATGGCTCAGTTGGTAGAGCAACGCATTCGTAATGCGTAGGTCGTCGGTTCGAGTCCGACTATTGGCTTATGGATTCCGGAATGCCGGATGGATGAGAGAGCAAGTGGTTCCTGAAAAGTTCCGCTTGCTTTTTTCGTTCGCAGGAAATTGCGTTCTATAACAGGATTTTTCCTGTATCAGGATATGAAAGGATACGGTATTATGGCAGAAGCAAAAAATACAATTTTAATTGGAATTGCAGGGGGAACAGGAAGCGGAAAGACGACGTTGGCAGATAAAGTGGTTGACAGCTTCGGACGTGATGAAGTCAGTATTCTTCGCCATGATAATTATTACAAACGCCATGACGAGATGAACTATGAGGATCGCTCAAAGTTAAATTATGATCACCCGGATGCGTTTGATACAGAACTTTTATGTGAACATATCAAAGAGCTGAAAAAAGGAAAGGCGATTCAGATGCCGGTCTATGATTATACGATCCACAATCGTTCCGATAAGACGATCCTAGTGGAACCTGCACCGGTCATTGTATTAGAGGGTATTTTGATCTTTGCAGAGCCGAGTCTCTGTGAACTGATGGATATCCGTGTGTTTGTAGACACCGATGCGGATGTCCGTATTCTGCGCAGAATCGTAAGAGACGTAAAAGATCGTGGACGTTCGTTAGACAGTGTCATAAATCAGTATTTAACGACGGTAAAACCGATGCATGAGCAGTTTGTGGAGCCGAGCAAACGGCGTGCAGACATCATTATCCCGGAAGGCGGGGAAAATGCAGTTGCGTTGGAGATGCTGATCCAGAGAGTAAGAAAACATTTAGAGGAAGCATAGAGCTAAGAGGTACAAATGAGAGACTGACGGGCATATATAATGCTGTAAAAATCGCACCAGGACGGGATGAAAATCCGCTTTGGTGCGATTTTTTTTGCCACCCCGAATCTTCATAGGAAACTACGTCCTGTGATCAAAAAGTCCTCAGGGCAGACCGTCTTTTAATAGAGAAAGGATTTAGGTACAGCATCTGCCATGGCTTTGTAACCGGCACCACTCGGATGCAGATGATCGCCGCTGTCATAGCCGGCTTTGAATGCTGCAGGATGATCAGGATCCTGTACTGCGAGGTCGAAGTCGATACATCCCTCAAAACCGTCCGTCAGGCGGATCCATTCATTCACCTGATTTTTTAACTCTTCACGGAAAGGTGCATAGGTGCGCCAGTCTTCGATTGGAAGCAGTGTTCCGATATAAACAGATAATCCCAGGGCATGTGCCTGATCAACGTACCATTTGAGACCGTCTATGAGCTCTTCTGCAGTTGGAAGATCACTCATGGGGCGGAATGGATTGATGTCGCATCCGACCGGGTGAATGATGTCATTGATCCCCTGCTGGATAATGATGGTGTCTGCGCCGGAAGTTGGTATTTCATGTGAAAAACGGTTACTTCCCTTTAAACCGTAAGAATCATAGGTAATACAGTCATACTGGCGGAGAATTCTGGTACCGCTCGCAGCACGGCGTATAACGGAAGTATGTTTTTTCCCTTCCCGTAACAGCCGGAGCATCAGTTCGTCCGGCCATGCCTGCGCGGTGATGGAGTCGCCATAGCAGATCACGGCATGATTGTCCGGAGATGTCAAAATATCAATGTTACTCAGAAAATAAAACCAGTTTGTCGTTTTGCTTGTATCAAGGGGAAGCCTGCCGGCAGAAGTCTGATCTCCCAGTGAAAAAAATCCCTTTGAGAGAGGGCCTGTGATCAGAACTGCTGACTGCATCAGGGTAAAATCCGCAAAATAAAGGTTGACACAGAGAGTCTGGCCTGCCTGAACCTGAAAGAAAATGTCATCACTTATGATGCGCTCGTGTGCGGCGATCGTCACGGAAGAATTTCCGGAAAAAGTAATCTGTGCTGTTGCAGATTCCTGCATGGGACAGGAAAGATTTATTTTTCTTGTAATGTCATCGCAATTAAAATCACAGTCTGCGATGGAGACAGTTGCTTTCGTGATGGAAACAGGTTCACTGCCGCAGTAATTATCAAAGGTAAATCTTAAAGCAGTTCCATCAAACGGCGCATAGACCGGATAGCGGAGTGTGATATCTTTTGCATAGCTCTCAGGGCGGTGTTCTGCGATTGAAACTGCATTTCCCCACATGGAACACCATGTCTGGTTTTTATTTATTGTTGTATTCATCGGGTTCTCCATTTCTGCCAGAAATTTTTGGATTCATAGGAAAATGTGTCCTGTGAATTTTGTATCAGTATACATCCTTTTAGAGGGAGGGTAAAGTGAAACATGGATTTTCCTTGACTTCACCACTGTATCATGTTATTATCACAAACAGAGTGAACAAAGCGTTCATGAAGGGGTACACCACCGCGGTAGACCATGGAAAAACATAAAAGGCTTATTTTTCAAGCAAAATTTAATGTTTTGAAATTCATTTACACCATTTTTACACCAAATTAGAAATCCTTTGTATGACATATAATTATGAAATGAGGTATATACAAAATATGTGTAAACCTCATTTCTTTTTATAAGGAGTCCTAAAATGAAATGTTATCTCGATAAAGACATAAATAAATGTCCATATTTTCTACAGAAAGAACAGGAGTGTATATCAAAATCAAAATGTAGCTTTCAAGAAAAAATTAATCCTAAAATTGATTGCGGATATGTTCGTAAAGAACGGTGGTATGAAAAATATTATAAAAATCGTAAAAAATAGGGAACTACGTTTATTTGTAGTTCCCTTAAATTATTCAATGCACACAACGCATGGTCATGTAATCGGCTCTTAGGCTCTTATTTTTTTCAATTCTGCAATATCCTGCTGCATTGATTTAATCTGATTTTTCGTCTCTATGTTTTCTTTTTCTACTGCATCAACACGTTTCCACAACTCCTGAATCACATATGTGTTCAATGCGATAAATTCTTCATACCTTAATGAATAAATATACTCTGGATTGCCATTTTCATCTAAGATAGGTTCGTTGACTTCTTCGCCATCAACCAATTTACTGTCAATTTTTTGATCTTTGCAGAATCCAGCAAAATCGAGATCTGTTAAGCCACATTCTGACATTGCCTGCTCTACATCCTGTGCTATAAAACCGATATGTGTTCTGCCAGATGTACCATCTTTAAATAAAAATGATACTGGCTGTAATTTCATAAAAAACTGTAAATGCTTATCTGTAAGTGATTTAATATCATCTTTATAATTTTTATCAGAAGTTGATATCGAACTTGATGTAACGTATAATTGTGAAAATCTATAATTTGCAGAACCAAGGCTAATAGCTCCGTTCATTCCAACACCATTAGATTCATATGTTCTAACATGGTTATCATCTGTTATAGTCATTGCTCTATTTGTTACTCTATTTCTTATTCCCTGAACCAGGATATATGTCGGATTATAGACATACATATTAGTTCCATCGCTACCACCCCATATCCAGGCTGGGGTTTCATTTTTACCACTCCAATTCCAGTTTTTATTACAGGATGCAGACGTTGATAACTTGGAATTTAATAAATCTGTCACACTTCCGACATTTCTTATTGTTATAGAATTGCATGTAATGTTTCCACTCCTGCAATCTATTCCGACAGTCATTCCTTGACCAGAACAACCGTCTACAAATCCAACTCCGTACCATGATTTGATGATTAGATTTGCAACGTCAGCCCCATTTCCATCTCCGTTACCATTAAAAATTCCTGTATTGCTTGTTGTCTGAACACCGAGAACCATTCCATTGGAATCTGAAGCCGTACTACCTGGTAACTTATGTTGTCCAATAATAGTGCCAGTCATTGTTCCACCCGATAATGGTAAGTAGTTACCCTTTGCTAAACTGCTGCTTAATAAATTTATTTCCCTCTGGAAAAGATTTAAACTTGGAACAGCACATTGATTTGTACCAGTCACTTCTTCTTTTTCATCATATACCATAACATGTCCAAGCGGATGAGTGTTGCCAATGCTTGTTATTGCCTCTATTTTTTTGTGCGCTGTTAAATCAGCTGATGTGGCAGCACCGATGTTTTCCGGTGTGAGGTTAACATTTCCTGTTCTGTAATTTTTCTCAGCGTCTCCTTTGATCCCAGTTAAAGAACTTCCATTAGACCATTTTTGAACCAATTCCGAAGTAATACCATCTAAAACAGATTTATTATTATGAGAATGTTTTTTGTTATTTGCGTCATTCCATTTAGTTCTTTCATCGGATGTAATGTGAATAGTGTCATTTCCTGTATGAGTATCTAATTCATTTTGATTTGCTTTTGTTCCTATAGATTTATCTAATGCTTCTACAACAGATTTGTTTTTTTCGATGGCATCTGCAATTTCTTTCAATGTATCCATTGTTTCGGGAGCACCATTGATTAAATCTGCTATTTTTTGATCTGTATATTTATTTGAATTGGCATAAGCACCATCAATTGCTTTCTGTTGTGCTGTGGAAACAGGTTTATCAACATCAGAAGTATTATCAACATTCCCTAATTGAATCTGACTTTTTGTTGTTTTATGTGGGTTATCGAAATTATTAATGTGTCCAAGTAATGAAGAGATGGCTTTTTGAATTTTTCCAAACGCAATAGACAATTTTTCTCCACTAGAGATATTTTCAAATTCCTCGGCTTCTTCATATGTTGGTGTCTGATCGTTTGTTGTAACATTTGGCACATTGCCGAGTCCAACTTGTTCTTTATTTACTTTATGTGGATTCATAAAATCAATCAAATGTCGAATCATTTTTTGAATAATATTAGATTCGATGACAGATTCTATTTCTTCATCATTTATTACTGATTTTTTAACAATAATATTAAACTTTCTTGTAGATATAGTTTCTTTTGGAGTTATGAACTGTAATTCTGCTTCACAAATACCTGGTACACATGTTGCTTGTTCTGACAATATAATGGATATTGTACCATCATCATTCCTAAACAAATGATCAACATCATCTTCATCTATATATACATATGTATTGTCTGGTTTTGAAATTTTTAAAAGTATTCTTACTTCTGAAGGAATACTATATGGTTTCCCATTGTCAGACAAAGTAATAAGTATATTTCTTGAATCTGCATCATCTTGACTACAATGCACATTCTGCACTCTTGATATTGTCAAGTCCAATGTGATTTTTTGATTAAAAACTAAACTCATTTATTGTATACATCTCCTTCCTAAATTCCAACTTTCCGAATAGGAGAGTAGGTTATTTTTATTTTGCAATCTAAATTAGGCGTAAAGGTGTTACACCGTTCTTCATAAGTATTAATAATTCGTGGGAAGAAATAGTTGAAGTCATTTGCTAAATTATGAGACGAAAGAGAAGAAGTAATAAGTTGATTTTTCCCATCAATTGTTATTACTTCACCAGATTTGCAATTTCTTAGTATAAAAGATTTTGTATCCATAGAATTTGTTAACTTAAAATTTCCATTAGATAAAATAGTAATTTCCATATCTGGTCTAAGAGAATTGTTCAAATCTGTAGTCTCATCTGAGTTATCCCACAAATTAAAAGAAGTATCTGCCGAGCATTCATACTCAGTAGATACTTCATCCATAAAAGCAAATGGTGCATCCGTATATAATGTTAGTTCTAAGCCTAATATTTGGTCATTTAAGACGATTTGTTTTGAACTGAATGTTCCGTTCCAATATACGTGTTCATAGCCTTCCTTGTCTAATTTAAAGCGTTTGTACCCATCTTTACGACACAACCATCGTTGTATAGCTGAAACTTCCTCGAATGAAAGTCTCATTTCTTCTTGATTTTTTAATCGACATGGATTCTTACAAATCTGAAAAGTAGCTGATAAAGCTGTATCGTAAGTGGAAGAATATAAATTAAAGCGATTGCTGCCGATGGGCTTTATCTGATTAAAAGTAACATCTGCTCCAGAAGAGACGGTTTCTATACCGCCTCCACTATCAAAAGAACAGAGCATCATACCATAATCAGATAACATTTCACCAGCATATTCAAAGTCTGTACATCCTTTCATGTTTTATTCCTCTGTAATTAAATTGAAACTCATTAAGACTGCAAGCATCTGAGGCGAGATAGTAATATTTGACAATGACTTCATTGACACAGGTTTTATTTCATCAATATCAACTTCTTCTAAAAACAAAGCGTTCATTTTTTTATTGAATTCTTTTTTATTTGTAATTTCTTTTACCGAACCATCATCATTCGTAACTATTTCGCCGTTTTCTTTTAATGCATATTCGGATATTAATTTGTTTCTTTTTTCATCTAATACTTGTTTTGGTACAGATAAAATTTTTATATTATTAACAATCGTAACAGCAGTATTCAAACTCATTTCTTTCGTTGCAAGAAATGAAAGTACTTCGCTTATATTTAATATGTCAATTCCTTTTAATTTCATTTCGTATTTCCTCCGTTATTTTGTCAAATTATTTACTTTTGTCTCTAAATCACTCACTCGTTCTGATAGACTATTAATATGACTGACCGCAGACGCAAACTCAGAAGTAGAAGCAGCACCAATAGCAGACAAACTCCATGTAACATTAGCACTACCATCAAATGTTTTACTTGCATCGCCAATTTTAATTGTTCGTGCAGTTTTTAATTTTGTTGCTGTTGAAGAGTTACCTTGTATTGTTCCAGAACAAGCTATGTTCCCTTCTGTAGAAATTCCATCTCCATTAATAATTGTCTTTTTCAACGATCCATTCATAGGGTTGATAATTAATCCTGATTGCGTTAGACTGCTTATATAAGCATCTCCACCATCACAATAAAATCCTCTTCCGTAATTTTTTTCAGAATACCAAGTCCCAATCATTTTAGGGTAAAATGTACCATGTATAAGATTTGATCCAATTATTTCAGTATAATCACTTGTTTGTTCAGACCATCCAAGTCCCTTCATGTAAATAGCAGAAGAAATATATGGAGAAGCCATATATACATTACCATTATTTTTCGCTTTGAACCCCTTTGAAGTTATATCTCCATTTACAGACATTCCGTTAGTAGGATCATATGTTAAAGCCCCATCCCCAAAACTTAAAGAAGCTTTAGAAATAACAGAACCATCAGAGTTAACAACGAAATTACCATCGCCTATATTTATTTTTCCACCATCAAAGCTACAGCCGTTGACATTTCCTGTCAAATTCAAATTGCCATTATCATCTACATAAAAAATATCTGTATTATATTTAGAAATTTTCAATAATTTTGCTACACTATTTGGATTGACAGTAAATGTGTTTATTCCATTTGTAATTCTTAAGCCATCAATATTAAATGTCATAGAATTATTAAGGTTATATATTCCAAGATTTTCCCCAATAATTAATTTGCCAACAATAGTATCTCCAATAACACCCATAGTAGTTACTTCATTACCTGTTTCTGGATCAATATAAATATACTTGCCTACAGCAGCCTTAACAGATTTCCAACCATCATCAGTCACGTATAAACCACTATTAATCCAACGTGACTGGCATAAATCGTATGTATCAATTAAATCGTCATATGTTCTACATAAAATACCACTAGAATCATATACGACATTTTGATTATCAGCATTATTTACAATTTTTGTTGTAGTAGCTTCCATTCCTTTCTGTACCCAGTTTTGAACATACTTAGAAGCAGCAACATTATTTTTTACTTTTTGAGCTGTATATGAGAATGAAGATGCCATAGATTGTGCATTTTCAATGACACTTTGAATATCAGATGAACCAGACCATGTTCTTTCAACAGTAGAAAATTCAACCTCAATTTTTGAAATATCAGAATATAAAATTTTATAAGAGAGTAATCTTAAATAATATATCTTCTCATCTACACATACATGAATCCAATTACCTGTTTCAAACTTATTCACAATAGGTTTAAATTCTGGAAGTGCAAGAAGATTATTGATAGTAGAAGTAACTGTATATTGTACATGACTTGCTTTATATAACTCTTTCTTTGCAGCGTCAATCAGTTCCGTTGCACGAGTTACTAGCTCACCATTATCTAATCCATCAGAGATATAATTATCATTCTGATAGGTATCTTCCATACGAAACGCACAAAATTTTGTCCACATATCCTTCCCAAGATATGTTTCTAAGTTTAATTCATCTTGCAGAGAATTTTGAATATCATATACAGTGCCAGATTTATTATCATAGTTATATAATCTATGGACAGCATCAATTTGTAACTGTCTTTTATTCATTTCTGATTCAAGCCACCCAACTCGATTACTATACCAAGTCTGATATTTATTCTTTAATTCTTCCTGTTCAGATTCAAGAATAATACCTAAAACATTACCAAAAGAATCCTTTAGACTACTCAAATAGTCGAAACTGTAATAAGCCAATTCAGATTTAAAATCAGCATCAGATGTTTCTAAGTCTTTTAAGTCTTTATAATTCGTATCAAGCTTATTTAAACATCTTTGGATATTCTGTTTGAGATATGTTTCCATATCATTATTTACAATAATAGATATCTCATTTCCTGTGAGAGTAATTGTATTATCCTCAATGCTTGTGAGTTTAAATTTACCTTTCCAAGCATGATTTGTTTTGTCATATGAAGCATCTACAATTTCCACTTTATACAATGCAGTATTAATTAATGCTTTACAAGAACCAAGCACAGTATTTGATACAACACTTGTTGCAACCATTGATAAATCTGATTTAACTGCAACAGGCGATAAATTAGAAGATGTCAATAAATTCATTGTCTCTTGGATTGTCAAATTATCCATTTCTATTGTTTTACCCATAGAAGTCTGCAAAATTAATCCAATATCAATGCAGTCAAAACATAGCGAAGCAATATTTTTATATCCAACAATAGGAGATAAGATAGTATTATATCTATCAACTTTATTGCCGTCATCATCTATTTTTGGATAATGTTCATTTACATATTTGACAATCTGATTATATTGGTTAACTTCATTCGAAGAAAAGTTAAATGCTCTGCTATTTATACATTCTTGATAGTTTGCATTATATACTTTGATTTTCTCGACTAAATCTTCTGGCATATTCTCATACATTTCATCAGAAAATTCTACAATATAATTTGTACCGCTTGGATTTGCAATAGCAACAGCAGAAGTCATTAAATCATCGCCGCCAGTAATGTAAAAACAGTTCTTTAAACTATCTTCACTACTTTCAATAGAAGCAGAAGTAGATAAATTTTCCTTTGACACGTAAATAGATGTATCTTCCCCATAAGCACCATTATAGTTTGTGCTTCCACATTCAGGACACTCGTCATGAAAATCTCCACGATAACCACAATTATGACATGTATTACATAAATCATATACATTTACAGTTCGTGTATTGGAATCAAATTTGAACAGACACTGATAGTCGTCCGAGATTTCACCAGTCAATTCGTTATAAATATTACTGTCACTGATAGAGTATTGAAACCACGATTTCAGATCCTTTAACGATGTATCTACATGTCCAATTTTATAATTAGATGCCTTGTCTAAGATGCGGTGTAGAAGAGAAGCATTGTATAGCTTCTTATACATTGTACTTCCTTCTGAATATGCAGATAAGTCACGATAGAAGATAGTAGGATAATCAGCATCGTAATCATCTCTTGCAATATCGTCTTCTGTATTAATCTGAATATTTCTAAGTTTTACATTTTGTAATTCACTAACTGGAAGATAAGTACATGTGACCGATTTTTGCGTTGTATTTTCTTCTGTAGTATTTACACTAATTGAAAAATGTTCTTTGTATTCAGGAATATACACCAAATTATAGTTATTAATCTTATTCCATATTGGATTGTCAGTTTTATATACATTAAATGATAATTCTGGTGCATTCATAGTATCTTTATACTCAATATCTGTAACATCTTTAAGTTTTCCGTATTTAGAAAAATCTCTTCGTTCCAATACAATAGTGATTTCATCTACACCAAAATTCTCATTAAAAACTATTTTTGGCATTTGTTTATTCTCCTCCTTCTTAAATTTTTATAATAAAAAAGACACCTTAGTTGGTGTCTTTGTTTGTTAAATATTCTTTTGATTTTTCTTCTAATAATTTATAATCACAACATAAATTATACAATCCTTTATCTTTATTTTTATCATTTAACCTATAATAATAGATGATTCTCGAATCTGTTCTGATTTCTTTCTCTCTGCTTTTGATTATACGATATTCTGATTGAAGTAAATATTTATAATTTTGATCCGTTATTGAATTGAAATCCATCTTATGAATTACTTCGTCAATAACGGGTATCATATTATTAATTCGTAAAACAGCCATATTACCTATTTTCTTTAAACTCTTTGATTCATACATATTATCATATGTTTTAGGTTTGTATGAAGAAAGAGGTATAAAATATTTACAATCACGATTATGCATCATGATACCGATATATTTTCTTAAATATTTTCTATCTCCATCTTTAGTAGATAATATCTTACTATCAAATTGTCTTAAATAATCAATATAATTATCATCAATTTCATAAAAAGAAATCATCACTTCTCCTTTGTGTATAAAAATAGGAGAGATATATTTCAATCTCTCCGTTTTATTATTCTCATTTGCGGCTGAGATACACCAAGTTTTAACATTCGCATTAAGTAGCGAAACACTCAAGTTTGTTAATTCTCGCTTAATGGTTGAGATACACCAACAATCGAAATCATTTGATTTCTTACTTATATTATACACAATTATAGAAAAAATAGGAGTAGAAAATATTATAAAAATCAATGAAATATTTGTGCATATTTACCATGAAAATCCCACGTAGGCTGTGACACCTATATGGGATAAAAAGTGGTTATTTATATAACCTCGCATTACCTATACCATTCTTACCAAGTTGCTTGGCAGAAACTGCTTCGGTAATACACTGAGTTGTTTTTCCGTTCCTGAGAATTTCTTCTCGTAATTGTCTACCAAAGGTTTCAACATCATTTACACCGTTCATTACGATATCTCCAACCTCAACAATCGTAGAAGTGCCAGCAGATTTTGTCATTTCAGGTAAATTCGGCATATAGTTGATACCAGAGGTCAATAAAGAAGGATTCATCTGTGCCATTTTCCAAAGATTCTCAGTCATCTCATTTGTGAACACTTTATCTCCTGGGTTAAGTTTTGTTAAAACTGCACCGTCAGAAGCACGATAAATCATTTCTCGTTTATCTTCTTGTGTCCATGCTAATTGACTCTTGTCTATGTGTTCAGAACCTTTTTTATAGCCATTAAATTTCATCCTATTAAGAATAGCAGTTTTTTGTTTCGATGTAACCGTGTCATCTGTTTTTACGCCTAGTATGCCGCCTAACTTCTTGTACATTTTGTTAGTAGGAGTTCTACCATAATTCTTTACAATATACTTCCATAAGTCAGCATGTTCTTGGTTCTCTTTATCAGTTAATTTCTTACTGCGAGATTTACCAGAATTAATGGCATCTTTAACTGCTTTCTTTTCCTTTTTTAACTTATCATCAATAGAAGTTGTATTTTTCTTTTTAGACTCCAAGGAATTATCAAGAGTTATAGTACCAACTGCTGTTGGTCGTAAAAGTCCAGTTTTAGGAGATGAATTGATAGTATTCCGATCATTAGTAACAGTATTATTTACATAATCCTTTGCGCCTTGTCCTCCGTCACCACCATTGGTAGTACTAGAATCAATCTGATCTTTTGTAGTATTTGTCAAACTAGAATCTAAGGATTTTAGCGTTGCAATAATACCATCATTGCCACCAAGAAGTTCTTTGATACTATCGAGAATTGTATTTGTATCATTGATTTTTTCATCAATGAATTCCTGATAATCACTCATCAGATCGTCAAGCATATCCTCAGTGTCAGAAATAAATTTTTCATATTGCGTATCTTTTAAATCTGATTTGGCATTCTCTAATTCAACTTTTAACTTTTGAATTGTTGCACGGGATTCTTCAGAATTGTTGCCAGTATAAGCTGTTAACTGTTTTTGTAAAGAAGCAATCTGTTTTGTTTTTTCGGCAATTTCTTTCTGATATTTATAGGCGTCTAACTCGCTATCTTTTAATTTCTTGTATTTTTCAATCAGTTTACTCAGTGCATCAGTTTGAGCTTCATAACCATGTTTTACAAGATCGTTAATAGACTCTAACTCATCCTCGGCAGATTTTTTCGCTTCTCTATGAGCATCCTGTAAATCACGCAGACGTTGAATAACATTTTCATCGGATGCAGATAATTCGCCTTTCTCAATCTGTTTCATAATTTTATCATATTCAGACTGATATGCTTCTGCCTGTGCAATGTAACTGTCATAGTTCGTCTTGTGAAGACCAATAGCAGCAATACCATATTCAGTGAAGTTCCCTGTATCTTTATCAGTCATTTCTTTATGACTCAAAAGATCAATGTAGTAATCAGCTTCACTATTGACACGTTTTACAGTTTCCATAGACTTGTCAAAAGTATCCCATTTTAACTGACGAAGGGCATTCTGGTATTGTTTAATTGATTGAATTGATTCATCTATGGCATTTGTTACATCATTGATTTTAGCGACCATATCATACCATTCATCACTGCCTTTTTTGATAGAACCATTTACAACAGACTTTTCTAAATTTCTCCGAAGTTCTTCACGCTCTTTAATGAGTTTTTTATATTCTCCATTTTCAGCAGAGATAAGTGACTTATAATCAGATACATTTGCCTGTTCACCAAATTCCTCTACGAGAGAAATTCTATTATTGATCTTTGTCTTTTTCTGCTCATTGCTAGAAATTTTATTATCATACTTGGATACAATATTATCAAACTTTTCTTTTGCAAGAGTAGCCTTATCCTGTTTTGCTGTTTCTTTGTATAAATCAGCAGTAGCTTTGTCGGCTTCTTTCGCATCTAAATAAGCGTTATACTGAATACATGCATCATATAGTTTTCCACCATCATTCAGTTTTGCGGCTTTGTTTAACAAAGATTGGGAAATACGTTTCCCAGCTTTAGCAGTTTTCTTGATAGAAGTGAGAATCTTCTTATTCTCTTTTGTAGATTTGATTTTGCTGATATTTTTCTGTGCTGATTTTATATTCTTATTATCAGTTTTAACAGCAGTATTATAAGCACTCTGACGATTGTTAATATTAGAAATCTTTCTGTCAATCAGTTTATTCTTAGAAGAAGTAGAAGTAGCATTGTCGAGTTTGGCATCATACAATTCGTCTTTAGAATCATATTTCTCAACTTTGGAATCAGCAGTTGTCTTTGCAAGACTCGCTCTCTGTTCTGCTAAATCAGTAAGTTCCTGTCTGATAGTTTCTCTACTTAAAGCAGATGTTGCTTGTGCTGTGTCGTTGGCAACTAAAGCAGCATTGTAATTAGCACATGCTTTTGATAATGTAGAGTATCCGTCACCAGAAATTTTAGAAATTAAAGAAGCTGGAATTTGCTTCTTCGCCTTGGTATAATTCTGTACTTTTTTATAGTAGTCATTTACCGCAGTTCTTGCTTTCACATTTGGACCCGAAGCGTCAACGTTGTAAACAGATATATTATTATCCTTTTTCGTTGCAGTTTTTAAATCCTTAACCGACTGATTCAAATTACTTTGTGTCGTTTTAGCCGCAGACTGAGCACTGTTATCTTTCTTTCTAGTAAGCTTCAACTGACTACCAATAATTTTACTCTTAGCTTTATCACTCGTAGCATTCTCAAGTTTTGCATCAAGTAAATCATTCTTTGCAGAAATCTTATCTAAAGCTTTTTCATACTTGTCAATCGGAAGATTAGCCATTTCAGATGCTAAATCAGCAAGAGACTGTGTGAGATCTTGAATACTGGAAGTATTCTCAATCATCTGGTCATTATACTTTTGCCATGCTTCGTCACCATAAGTAGTAGTCCACATGAGATCGTATATTTCTTTATTCTGTCTTTCAAGGGCATCAATTTCCTGTTCATACTGATCCTGCTGATATTTCAAATCAGATTTGGAAGCAGATAAACCGAATGTTTCCTTTAAGGAAACTAATGCTTTTCTACGATCAATCAGTTTATTAATCGAATCTATTTCTTTTTCATGGGAGTCAATTAATTTTTCTGCATAATTAACAGAAGCTTGCAGACGTTCTTCTTCAAGACTCTCAATAGTGTCATAACAGCTATTTAACTTATCTGAATATGTCTGATATTCGGATATCTGAGTTTTGAGATTTTCGTCTGTAATACTGTCAATAGAAAATGCACCTGACTGAATCTTTGCGATCCACTCATAGGATAAACCAATCTGATTTAACTTCTCTTGATATACCTGTGCGGCAGTTGTATTGTCTTGGATCTCAGATTCTATCTGAGAAATATAAGCATGGTATCTTTCTCTTGTCTGATTCATACCAAACGCTTTATCGAAAGATTTACTAAGCTTTTCTGTTTCCTTAGAAGCCAATTTTAATTTCGTTTCAATCCAGTCGATGTCTTGTGCGGTTTCTTTTGCTGTATCTGAAGCTTTTTTAGCCGATTTTGCAGCATCATTGACCGCTTTACTTGTAGCAGAGCCACCACCAAATTGAGGTGTATATTTTGTCTGCGCTGCATTCACTGCGTTCTGTAAAATTTGGTCTGCCGCAGTAGTAGCATATTCTTTATACCCATCTGTATATTTTCCACTCGTATCCATTGCAATAGCTTTTAATCTTGCAAATTGTGCAAGTGCTGTTCCAGCTACTCCAAGTTGTGAACATAGTGCTGTTAAATTATTTATATCAGCAGATGTAGTGATTGTAATACTTGCAGCATGGATTTTTTCTATAACATAAGCAGCCAATGATGCTTTTGTAATATCAGACATATCAGCTTCTTTTGCAAATGCTGTTATTTCTGATAAAGTTGCACTTTCTAAGTCTTTTCCTGTATCTGCCGCATATGATTCACTTGCGCCAAGTCTATAATTTACAACTTCAGCAGCATTTACAACTCCCATTTGACTAAGCATAGCAATAGTAGACGCTTTTGTTTCTTCTGTCACATTTTTCAATGCATCAGAATTATAAATATATGCTGTAGCAAGATTATCAAAAGCAGACTGACAAGCAGATAGATCAGATGGATTGTTACTAATGGTATTAATAAAGTCATCATAAGCATTTTCATATTCTTCAGTAACATTTGTCATGTTACCAAACGCTTCTTCAAAACCTTTATTATTAAGAATGGAAGACCAATCGAAATCTTCTTTGTTATAGACATCTGCATATATTTTATCAAGCTGGTCTAAACCTGTTGAGAGGGCTTGAACTTGTGCGAGGATGCCTGTGGAAGAAATCGGTGTTTCATGTTGAACATCGCTCTCGATGTTTCCTTGTACGATACCCAGTTCAACTAATAAATCAATTAACTTTTGTACTTCTTCAGAAGAATTATCAGTGCAAACTCCATATTCGATAGCCTTATCAATTAATTTATTAAAAGCTTCTTCGCCTTCTTGTACACCTTCTGTATTAACCATATCCAAAAGGTCTGTAGCGGAATACTGTTTTCCTATTTCTTCAGCTTCATCTTTGAGATTATCTGTATTTGCGTTAATAGCAATTTCAAAGTTCCAATTTGCAAATTCTGCTTGTAATTCAGGATATAATGACTCAAAATATTTTTTGATGTTTTCATCAGATTCAGAAGCTGTTATTCCAGATGCAATAGCGTCCATAAATTCTTGCCTTGCTTTTTGAATTTTTTCCACATCACCAGAATTTTCAGCATCTTCTAACTCTGCTCTTTTTCTTAGAATAGTAGCATATTCATCTGAATACTCAGAATCATATTTTATCATTCCCTCGATGTATGTTTTGTAAGTTTCCTGATGTTTTTCTAATCCTTCATCAAATTGATTGATAACATCATTTATGCTATCTATTGCTTCACTTCTATATGCATCCCAATATTCAGAAGATATACCATTTTTTAAGAATGCATCCTTAGACAAATCTAAATAATCTTGTCGAATGGCTTCTAATTGTGATTTGACTTCTTCTGGTGTTCCAGTAATCTTAAAAGTGGCAAATTCTTTTTCAAGGTTATATTTAGACTGAATAGTTTTGTCTATTTCTTCCTGAATGGAACGAATTTCGTCAGTTATAGGTGCTTGATATTTATCTTGCGTTGTGCTATTTGCATTAGCCATATCAAAAAACGAAATCGTCTTTTTAGATTCCATATAATCTATAGCTTGATCAAGACCAGATTTGCCCCAAGGAAGAAGTTTTGTCCAAATAGTTTCATCGTCAGCTTTCGCAATCCAATCTCTATAAGACTTTTCGTTTAAGTTATCTAATGCATCAACTTGACCACCTATTGCCTCTGTAACTGATTCAATTGCGCTTTTTTCTGTTCCGAATTTTTCAATCAATTCATCTTGAATAGACATTAATTCTGAACGTTTCGTTTTTGTTTCTTCATATGATAAATTACCAGAATTCAATTCTTCATTTAACTCAGAAATTTTCTCTTTGTAGTCCTTAATTGATGATAATTCATCATTATATGCACTTGTAGCTTCTTTTGCTGTTTCTACAGCATTGCTTTGTGCTTGTGCTAATTCTGAAATTACTTTAGTAACTGCCGTAATCGCAAGCATAAAACCTACATTGGCAAAAACATTCATTGCAATTTCTAACGCCTTTGTTGAAGCAGTAGCGGTTTTCATTGCCGAAGAAACGTCTGAAATCTTTTTCTTGCCAGTAACTAAATCATTTCCCATTCTTTTTGCAGCAATACTACATCCTGTCATATTTTCATTCCAAGCTTTTGTAATACGCTGACTCTTTGTTAAACCATCATTAGTTACCTTTATTGCAGAATTAAATTTTTGTAATGATTTCCAATCTGATTCTGAAATAGAAGTAGAGAATAAACTTTTCGTTATACCTAGTCCATTAGAATAATCTTTTTTAATATCATTAAAAGATTTTCCTAATAATCCCATTTTCTTTGTTAAATTAGTAGCATCTGCGTCTATTGTTTTAAATATCATACTATTTGATTGACAAGGTATTGTTTGAGGATACCTATTCAAGTATTTGTTTGAAGAATACTTGTGTCATTGTTTGTTTTATTGCTATTTATTTTTAACAAAAATAATGTTATAATTAAGATAATTTTTAAGATATATAGGGAGATTATTTATGAATAGAAAAACAAAAATATTTATAATTACATTTTTTTCAATTATTTTAATCCCAGTTATTGTTATATCTATTATTTTAGGATATAACGATAAGAAATTAAACGATAAAATCAATAAAAGTAAATCTACAAGGATATTAATGCTTAACAATATTGATAACCCAATTGCTTTTGAAGAGTTGTGTAACATTGAATCTTCAAAAGAATATAAAATAGAAGATGATGATTTGGGATATAAAAATGAACAAGATAAAAAAGATTTTACAGTCACATATACCAATACATCATTTTTTGGTAGTAATTGTATCAAAGAATATTTTTTTGTTGATGAAAAACTAAAGAGATGTATCTATACCATAGATTCATCACAGTGGATGCCTAAAAACATATATGAAGAAATTGTTAATATTAATGGTGAACCTGATATTCATAACTCCGATGATGAAAGTTTTTATTTAGAAGTCAATGAATGGTATGGTAAAAACGGTATTATAATTTTAAATAAACTTAATAACGATACCATAGAAATAATTTTTGAACTAACCAACGAGGAAATAAAATGAAAAAATATTTCGCAACTCTTATTATTTTACTTCTTTTTTTGACTGGATGTTCTTCAGGAAAAGAACAAAATGCAATTATAAATAATCCATATGAAATTTCGATTAAGGATAAAACATTATCTTATTATGATACAGAATCTCAAATAAATGAAGATGAATTTGAAATATTCAACGATGGTTTAAAAGCAATTCAAAATACAACAAATAATATAATTGTAACTGACCAATATGAAAAAATTAGATGTATATCAATAACTGATAGTAAAATTATAACATACGGTCAAATCGCTGTTGGAGATTCAATTGAAAAAGTAATAGATACATTCAATAACGAATATAAAATGAACGACAATAATTATTGTGTATTATTTAATGAAAGCCAAGAAGAAGATCCAATGAACGAACAAAAAGACGACTCATGGATTTGGATAAACTATTTAACTGAAAATGATACTATTGTTCGTATCCAGATTTATGACGTAAAGTTTGGCGAAAATTTAAACTAAACCAGTTTAATCACATCCTTTCTAAAATATATGTATACTATCGTATACACAAAGAACACCTGTAAGATATGAATTTACAAGTGTTCTTTTTATATGTGAACTAACGTTCAGACTATCCTCATCATCCTTTATATGGTAAAATATACCATAATACTAATACGGAGGAGGAATAATAATGTATACATTTAAAATCACAGATAAGAACGGTGAATGCAAGGAGTATAACCATATTGTAAAAGTTTGTTATACTGTTCCAGTTCCAGGTGCAAAAGAAGTAGTCATTGAAGGAGAAGATATATTTACCTATCAATATAAAACTTGTTATGATTTACACTTGTACGCTGAAAAGGAAGCATTCACCGTATCAAATAAAGAAATCTCAGTTATCAATGTAATCAAAGAAGATTAATCATTATACCCGAATTCAACAGTAATTTCTGGATTGAGTTCGGGTATTTTATTTAGATTAAGAGTCTTTAAATACTCAATAACTGATTTTAATTCCTCTAATTCATTTATTTTAATTTTAATGTTTAATTTTGTCATATTTATTTACCTCGTAATAATTTTATGCAATTGATGATGGATTGTTTTGCAAGGAATATACAAAAACAAAATAAAAGGCAAGGAGAAGAACACATTATGAAAAATACACAGAACATCGCATCGCTAATAGCCAAACTCGAATACGAAGTTGGAAGAGAATGTTACAATCCAAATTCATATGACGGATATACAGGGATAGAGGGGCTTGGATATAGATATCCTGTAAAAGTATATCAAAATGAAAATATGAGAACATACCGTGGCTCGATTACTTCAATTTCTCCATCTGAAGTCCATACTATGAAGTATGTATTTGGATCTAATCATTTATTCATTGGTAAAGGTATATATAATATACTTAACGAACTTGAAAAGAGATATGGATTAGATTTTGATAAAATGGAAGATGAATTGGGTAAATCAGAATAAATAGGAGAACCACTATGCTAACCTATAAACATATGTTCCGACTACACATTAAATCAATAAAGTGTTACACTAAAATTAATCTGTATATATACAGATGTAACTCATTAACCATACACCAAATGGCTTAGAACCATAGAAAGCGAAGGTGTATTCACATCAGAAGTTTATACAATTCTGGACGTTCTGTCCCATATAACTTCCCAAGACGATTACTATACAATCAGAAGGGAGGTGAGATATGGAACAGATTTTTACTATTTTGCTTTCGTGCTTTTGCACGATCGCAATTGCCTTTGCGTTTATGGCTTTATCAGTGGCTGCAATTGTTTTTATTGGAAGCCAGATTAAAGACATAAAGTGGTTTGAACTACATGCTGGCAAACATCTCTGGTTCAAACTTAAACGCAAATAACCTATCTTACATAATTTATTTTACTTCTGCTAGAAAATTTGAGTGTTTAGTGTAACACGGTGCACAAGGATATGAGGATGACATTATGTTGTCCTCATATTTATATATTCTCTCTTTAATTGTCGTATGTATTGGTTTCAATATTGCTTTTAACATTCAGTAAGAAACAAACGCATCCTTGTTCCTCTAAATGCTTTATATCTTTCTTGGCGACTTCTAAATCACTATTGGCGTAGTTGTCCTCGAAGTATATAGAAGAACAGAAGTCATCAATTTTTAATGCGATAAGTTTTATATAATCCATTTTAAGCCACCTCCGCATTATAATAACCATCTTTACGAAGTAGTTTTCTAATGTAATCCAATCCATTTTTAGTAGCATATGTAACGGATCTCATTTTACCGTCATGACAAGGTGTTTCTTTTACTGCAAATTTACCTTCTCTACGGAAACGTTCATATGGTACATTTACCTTATCTTTATCATAAAAGAACACTTTCTTCATTCTAAGATAAGCGAATAATGTATATTCTCCAATACCAAGTTCTTTTGCAACAGTATTCATCTGCATAAGTCCTTCTGTGTTAATCAAGTCATCGTAGAACTCCTGAAGTTGCTTATTCTTTTCGATAAGCTCATTCACGATCTGTCCTTGTAAATCTGACGAAAGAGAAGAAAAATAGTAGTTTACCATTTCCTGCTCTCTACCTTCTGAAATAGCTGCACCTGTAAGTCGAATAGATTTAAGATACTTTTTGATTTCTTTTTTCATCTGTTTGGCAATAGGTTTTCGAGACTGCATACATACTTCATATAACCCATCTTCCGTTAAAAACCATGCATCTCTGTTTTGACCTGATAGGAATAATGTTCCCATCAGCTTTTCATCATCTTCTACGGACTTTACCATTTTAGAAGTTTGCGAGTGTTCGATCCATTCGGCAACATCACTCGCAAGAAAGAGTGGTGACTCAATACTGTTATACACTTTAATTTTCTTTCCAAGAATTTCAGTCTCTTGGATAACTGCTAAAGTTGTATCATCATTCATAATGATATCCTCCTTCTGAAAAATATATTGAATGTTTCAAAAGGAACGTGTATAATATGTAATGTGAAAACGTGATATACACGTTCCTGAATCCTTACTAAACTTTGGTCGGTGGAGTAAGGATTTTTGTATTTGACGAAAACATCAAATATGTGATATATTCATACTATACTAAATAACAGTTAAAGTCAATACAAAAATGCATTATTTTCAAAAACTGTAATAAACATCAAAGAAGGGTGCTTATATGGATAATGAATTATTAGTAAAATCAATACGAGAAATTTGTAAATCAAATAATATTACTCCATCTCAATTAGAAGCAGAATTAGGATTTGGAGCAGGTCTTATAAGTAGATGGACAAAGAGTTCTCCATCTCTTGATAAAATAGTAGATATTGCAGACTACTTTAACGTTTCCATTGACGAGTTAATAGGGCGTAATCAAAAAACATCAGAAAGCAACAATTTCCAGTTTGTATATTTATTAATTCAAATGACGAAAAATGGATATGTTAAATGGAAAAATAGTTGCCTTATGTGCGATATTAATGAAAATTATAAAACTATTATAGATATTGATTGTAGCATAAAAAATTTTAATGATTATCCGAGAGATAATAGAAGAATTGATAGTTTTGTTTTAGAATATGATAATGGCTTTATCACATTAGAAAGTAGCATTATTATCAACCATAATTCAATACAACAATACGACGGGCAGTTATTTATTCAGCCAGATGAAAATACAGAACCTGTTTATCAAGAATGTGATCAAACTCAATTATTAGAGCTCTATAAAACTATCAAAAGATCATATGGAAATAAAATTCCAGAGGATTTAGCAGAAAATTTCAAAGAAAAATTATATAATGAACAAAACATTAAAAGTTTACAAGAATTTCGTAGAGATTTAAATAATATAGATATACCAACCACACAAGATATTGATAAGATATTCAACAACGAGGGAGCAATAAATGCAATTACTAAATCGAATGATCCGTCAATAAAAAATATAGTAGATACATTTACAAATCCACAAATGATAAAAATGATTAATTCCGTATCAAGAATGCAATCATATATAAAAAAGATATCGGATAAAGGAAAGAATAATGATGATTAATAAAAGAGCAGGAGATTAGTCCTGCTCTAAATATTTATTATAAAGTTGAAGTCGATTTTTTATGTTGTCTGGATTTCTTCCAATAAATTTATTACCATATTCACGAATAAAATAGTCAGCATCTTTTTGTGGCTTTTGAGTATCAGCCACAGCAGAAGAAAGTAAACGTTTCAAATTTTCTTCATACTTTTGCATACACTCTTCCATTTTTTTATTCATCTCTTCCATTTCACGTTCCCATTCTAATTCGTCTTCAGATGTGAATTCTTCATGCACAATTTTCATTTTTAAACGTCCAGACATATCAATCATATGTACTTCTTGCTTTTTATATTTTGCCATTATAATATATTACACCTCCTTATTAATTTGTATAGGATTAATATATAACCCTTTGTAAATTTTATCAGCGAGAATAATCATATTTGAAAATGGGATTATGGCATCTGTTATAAATGTTCGCATTTTATCTCTATCTGTTTCAATAATATACCCATATTTTGTTACTATTTGAAATATTCCTAATAATTTACCACTTTTACAGTATAAAGGAATCGCTATATATTGAGTATATTTACCTAGATCTGATGTGATAGATACTTTTTTGAAAATTCTTAAGATTTCTTCATTGTTCATCGCTATTTCAAAGTCTGATAATTTACAACGTATTAAATCAGCGTAATGATAAATACAATCTGATAGTTTAACTTCGCACTTACACGCATTCGGTCTGAAAGACATGCCACTAGAATGAGAAACCATATGTATCCACTCCTCATCATTTTTATCTTTTATATAAGATACATAGCTAACTGATATGTTTGCATTATTGAAATCATTACAGTATTGTTGAATTATATTTTTAGTAGATACACAAATAGCATCAATTATTTTAATTTTATTCCATGCTTTATCAGATACATAACCGTTTTCTTTAATATTATTCGCAAATGAATTAATTGTTCCTGCCCATTTTTCAATCATATCTGAAAAAGCAGAAACTTCTGATGTAACCGTTTTATAATCATTTTCCATATGTGCTAGTATAGAAGTTAATTGCTCGTTTTTGTCTTTCAATGTACAAATTTCTTTAATAAGTTCATCTTCTTTATTCCCATTATGAATTACATATATTATTAATGTAATCATTAATGTAAAAACTAAACAAAACAATATAGTTTTAAAAACTATGTTATCTATAAGTGAAACAAAAACCCCAATTCCAGAAATCAATGTTGGAATTGAAATTAAAACTGTATTTTTAAACCATATCTTTTGATAAAAATGTTGTTTCATAATATCCCCACCAATCATTAGTATTTAATATTACCATTATATACCAATAAACGACAAATATCTATCAGAACGTATGTTTATAAATGTATATAAAAGAAGAGTAGTCAACCGACTACTCTTCAAATATTTACTGTAATGTCTTTACAATTCCACGCCAATAATCAAAACGTCCTTTGACATTTTCACGACTGCCTGTACCACTCTGAACATATTGTTTATATTCTTCATTAGAATCATATGTTGCAATAAATTCAGATACCTTTTCTGCAAGACGAGAGAATGATTTCTTGTCTTTAACAATTCTATAACCACTATATAAAATTTGTGGAATACTTGTGGATGGAATTTTTACTTCACCATCAAATGATTCGTTAAATCTATCCATAGCTTCTTTTAATGTGTCAGCTCTATCAAGAAACTGATCTGCATAATCAGTTACATAAGCATCAATATCTTTTGTTCTAAAAGATGTAAATTCCTGTTCCTGATTAGAAGAGATAAGCATCATAGCTTGGATAATTGTATCTCTATCTGTTCCATTCTTACGTTGTGTCTTTGACATAATTTTATCCATAAATGGATGATTAGCAAGAGAGTAGACCTTTTCGCTGAATTCATCTGATTCATGCACTACACGAAGTAATTTACCGTTCAGAGGTTTTCCTGAATTCTGACGAGCAAACATGATTTTAACTTCTTCATCAGTATAATCAGACAATGTGCAGAATTCTAATGTACAAGCAAGAAGTGTTTCTTTTACTTCATCATCAAGTTTCTTAAACTTCTTTCCTGCAATTTCATATTCCTTAATGACTTGTTCTCCATTTTCTTTTATAGATATGAATACATTTGGGGTATCCTTACTCAACGAGAATACATCATTAATATAATCAATACAAGTTGATGTTCTCTGAGAGCCATCTAGCGGATAAATAATATTTTCTTCTTCTACAACATAGATTGGATTCACTGGAATACCACTTAATAAGCTATGAATTAAAAGACTCTTCATACGTGTATTCCACTGCCCAGTCGGACGCTGTAGACGGTGTTCAAAGGATATATTGCCTTTTTTATTCTGATTGTTTATCCACTGTAAAGTTTTTTCTTTGCTAGAATTTTTCATCGTGTTACCTCCTTCAAAAATTGAAAAATTTTACTATTTTGAAGATAACACAGTTGGAATTTTTTGTAAAGTTTTTTGAAAAATTTTGATTAAATTTCGTATTACATGAATCGACAAAACGAACGTTCTGGATTTATGAAGTTGGAAATATGTGGTAGAATAATACCAAGCAAACTGCGACTGTATTACCACATTGCAGTTCATTGTCACGGCAAGTGCTTGGTATTTATACCATGTGGGAGTGCCTATGTAAGTGGCACTAGGATGAACATTTCAGCCCGTTCTGGGCAAATACAAATTCCTGAAAAGTTATTTTACAGGAAAGGAGGGTAGAAGAGATTGTACATTGTTATATTATTGTGTGCAATCATCGGATTACTTGCGGTGCGTAGATATTTTAAATCACAAGACCATGCCATTGATCAGATTGCTAATCATCCAGAAATGTCCGATGAGAAAGCAGACGCTATCGCAAGAATTTCGACAAAACAACATAAAATCTTTAAGAAAGCTAATTAATTATCATTCTCCAATTGTATTCATATTCATCTCAATTATATATTCCATATTTTGAGGGCTGGTCATCACGACAGTCCTCATTTTACTTATTCTCCAAAAACATCTATAAACTACTTTCAATTATAGAGACCGTGTGTTATACTACAAACGGATACTTTCGTATTCCGCTATATAATTTTTCACTTACATTGTACACACCAACAATGTAGTAAAGATAACATCGTGTAATGCGGTGTTATTTTTATGTTGTCATATATTTATTCTCTGTTTTTACTCGATTGAAATCGGGATTTAATTTGGTTTATACTTTATATTACCAATCTCTTCATTTAAATTCAGTGCTAGCAATTTTTTAATAAAACTTTCAGCATCAGCTTTGTTATATCCATGTAAAAACATCATTTCTTTTACGGTTTCTTTCATAAGAACATCAAGAACTATGTAATTTTCTTCTATATTACCATTTCTTTTTAATTGCCATTTTCCATGTTTATATATTATTTTTATCACGATATTCTCCTTAATTTAACAATAATTATGTTCCATCTTATCAATACACATAGGAACGATGTGTTCAAACAACAGAAGATAAGTTTCTGCATTTTGCAATCCATCACAGATTGCCCTGTTATGTCAGGTAGTACCGAGCGCATATTCACCAAGCATCGTTGCATATAACTTGATGTGGAAGTTGTCGCTACTGTGAGGGCTGATCTCAGAGAGATCTATCCCTACGGATGATAGGAGCGTCACGTTGTTACGATTCATATTATGTCACCATAATAGAAGTGTAGTGATACATTGCCGTTATGCAATCGTTGTACCTATATCCCCGTATATTGTTCCAATTATTTATTTATCACCGTGTATCCCACGGATAACATACTTTAAACCTCTGTATCCAGAGTAAATTATGTATGTTGTCGGCATATTCAAAAACTGAGGGAATACATTTTATCCCTACCGACATTTTTAAAAGCTAATACGCCTGTAATTCCTAGTGCAGCCGTTTTAAGTAATCCAAGATTACTTGTTACAAAACCAATTCCTTCAGACAATTTAGTTAAACCATCAACAATAGTACCTAGATCTCCACGATCGACCATTTGCTGAATTGTACCAACCCAAGTTTCCTTGAGTGCGTTGATACGGTACTCTAAAGATTGCTCAATGGTTTCCATTTCCTTGTCGCTTGATCCTGCACTTTGTTCCATTGCTTCAATAGCAGCACGAACTTGATCAAAATTCTGGATGATGGCAGCACCTGCGTTAGCCCTGTTTTTACCAAAAAGTTTCTGAAGAAGCTCTGTCTGATTTTTTTCGGAAATCAAATCCCATTCATCAGTTATTTCGCCAAGATACTGAACCATTGATTTATAGTGTTCTTGAGAAGCATCTGTAAATAACGATATTCCTTGTGCATTCTTTGTAGTTTTAGTTAAATCTGCGACTTCACCAGTGACATTAACTAAATCGTCAGATAGCTGGTTTGTCTCCTCATCATAGCCCCTGATACGCATTGAAAGAGTACGTAATGCAGTTCCCATTGACTCAGAATCCTGTAAAATTTCCATACCACCTGTAAATAGGGCGGCTGTATCAGTAAAAGACTGTCCCATAGCAGACATAGCAGCAGCAGAACGCTTCAAACCTTCAACTACATCTTGGTTGTTCTCGGCAAATTTGTTGCCGAGTACATTTACTTTATCCATAATTTCTGTTTCAACATCATTTGGATCAATGTCGAAGGCTTTCATTATAGATACAAGACCTTCCTGGGCTTCATCTGTTGACATACCAGGAGAGATAGAAGCAAACTGAGAACTGAATTTTGCCATTGTTGTAGCGGTTTCTTGCGAACTGTATCCTAGCCTAGACCATGCACTTGCCTGATCAATAATTTCTTTTGTAGTAACACCCATCTGTTTTGCTACGTTATTAGAATCATAATAAAAATTTTCAAGCTGATTCTCATTCATCGCTGTAGTTTTCTTTAAGTCAACTAAAGCAGTATCAAGCTCTGTAATAGTAGAAATGGATTTCTTAACAGCATTAACCATTCCATAGAATCCAACATACATACTCAAATAGCTTTGCATCTGACCAATGAAACCGTATGTAGACTTTGTTTTAAAAATATCCCAAAGAGATTTTCCAGCTCTACCAGCAGCAATTTCAGCATTTTCAATTTTAATAATTTCTTCTGTGATTTTTCTTAAATTGATACTTGGATCACCAGATTTTAATTGTTCTAACAATGCGTTAAGACCGGCTTTGGCTTCCGCAGAATATTTTGTATTCTCTGCTAAATCTTTATTAATTCTCTGAATAGCTTTCTCAACACCGACTTTAATTGTACCTTTTTCAGCAGCAGAAAGATTCTTGAATTCTGTAGCAGCTTTTTCGCAATCCTGTGTTAATCTGTTAATCTGATTTTGTTGTTCTTTTGTAAGTTCAGTAACACCTTGCAATGAGGCTTTATAATTTTTAAGTACTTCATTTGCACTTTCTAATTTTGCAAGTTTTGTATTGTATTCTGTACTTGGATGAAAATCAGACGGATATGTTTGTGCTTGAGTAATGATTTTTTGATATTTATCAATAGAATTTTGCAAAGAATTCAACTCTGAATTTAGAGTATTTTTTAAAGAGTCTTTTAATCTATTAACCGATTCAGCAGATCCATTTGATGCCTGATCGAGCCGATTTATCACGTCAACATATCTTTTCCATGTATCTGTATCTACATTCTGAGGATTTATCATAGAAGATAAAACTTGTCTTGCATCATAAGCTTCTTTTTTTAACTTCTCAATTTCCTCAATTTGTCCTGCGATTTCATATGACTTCTTACCAGTGCTTTTATCAGAGGCTTTAAGGTTATTAAGTTTTGTAACAGCATTCATGTAATTCTGAATTGCTTTTTCGGCTTGTTCCCATTTTGACTGGATTGCACTTGCTTCTTGCTGTACTTTTTGTTCAGATTGTGCAACCTGTTCTAAGTTTTCAGAAGTCTTAGGAAATGTGTCTTTCATTCCTGATGAAATATTCGATTCTTGTGGAGCAGAGGAGAGGTTGGATTTCATTTCTGTAAGTTCACTATTAAGTTCTTTTGCAGATTCCTTTGTCTTTTCAACATCATCTCGTACATTTTCAAAACCATTCGATTCAATAGAAGAAATTCTATCTTTTACATCACCAAGTTCAGTTTTTACCTCTTGAATATCAGATTTTAACTCTTCAATTTGAGAATTATTTGAATTAGAAGTATTAGAAACTGTTTCCATTTGAGCTTCTGCTAATTTCTGTTCAGCTTCAGCAGTAGCAATAGCTTGTGTCTCTTCTTGTTTTAATGATTCAATATATTTTTTATTTTCAGCAGTAGCATCTTCTTTCGCAAAGTTAAGATACATATTTGCAAGATCTTTATCTGAATTGATATCTTCGCTTGAATAACCAAATAATTCTGCATCTTTTGCTCTGCTTTCTGCAACTTCTAATAACCTGACATATTCTTCAATGTTTTTTGTGATTTCAGGTGTAATTGGTGCATCGCCTAAATTAGCTTTTACTTGAGAATAAGCAGAATTAAATTTCAAAAGTCGATTTTCTAGTGATGTGATTTCTGCAATTAAATTACTTTCATCTGCATTACCATACTTTTGAAAATTTTCAAACTCTTTAATTCTATTTCCTACGATTCTCTCTTTACTGAAAAATGAATCGTTTACATCAAAATCAATAGTTACTTTTTCTAATTTACTTTGTGCGACACCTTTTCGCAATGCTTCTTCATAGGCTTTGTAGTACGCATAACCAGCCTTTGCACCTGCATTGGTAGCCATTGCTTCTTCATTACCATAATAGTCTTTAAAAGCATCTGCATATTTTTTTAACTGGTTATAAGCATCTGTCTTATTTTTGGTATTAAATGATAAGTCAATTCCTTTTGATAAATTAATAATCTCATTAATCTTATTCTCTAATTTATCAAATGTCTGTAGCTGTTCTTTTAATCCAGAATTACCAAACTCGAATGTGAACTTGTCTAATTTGAGTTTCTGCAATTCCTTAATTTTATCAATTACTTTATCATCTTTTGCATCTAATTGAATTGTGATTTTTTGTTTACCAGCTTTATTACTAATACCATCGAATACACCATTTGTTTCTTTTTCAAATTGTGCAAGACTAGCTCTATAATCAAAACCAATCTTAATAATATCTGAATTAGCCATTTATTCACATCCTTTCTAAACTGTACAACGCTTTCTATATTCATCCTTTAACCGTTCATGATATTTATGTATTTCTCTATACACACTGAAACTAGCAGGAATGTTATACCAACCATGATAAGTACCTTTCGGATTGTAAATAAATTCCGACATAAGATCTGAAGGTGTAATTTGGTCATAGTTATCAAACATTCTTTCAGGTGTTACTTCAACGCCACCATAAAAAATAGTACCGTGGCTATTTTTATAAAATTTGTTATAAGACCTGTATAAATTATGTGTTCTTACATACTGTTGTGGTGTGTAATCGCTATAATATAAATCAATAAACGACACATAACCATCTGTTAATCTCTGTTGAGCTTCGTGTGCCAATTCGGAAGCTTTTTTCTGAGCCTGTTTTTCCAAATATTTAATAGTGTCTTTATTTAGTCCCAATCTAATCACCTCCAAAATTTCACTATTTATTCACTAAAATAGGAGAGCAGTATAACCACTCTCCATAAGAAAAGCTCTATACGCTATGACACGCATAGAGCCTGTTTATTTCACAAGAAATTTGAATTTCAATTATTTATCCCAATCTCTATGTCCATAATATTCTTCTAAAGATTTACTTGTCATAGTAGCCATTTCACATTTTGCACCTAATAATTCTTCAAGTATAAATGAGAGTTCGTCAATCAAAACATGTTCTGGTTTCTTATCAATTTTTCCTCTCCAAAAATCATCATCTAAAAATTCTGCAACTGTATAAACAGTTATTTTCTGATTTGTGATTTTTTCTGCACGTCTTTCAATATCTCTCTTCATGGTTCTATACAACGTGATAATTGGATAACCTGTTTTAACAGCTTCAATAATAATATTTGTTGTCTTTCCACAACCCCTTGGCAAATTCATAATCTCCATATCCTACACCTCTTTAAATTCACCTTTCTTAGCAAACTCAACAATCTTATCCAGATCTTCTTTTGGAATCTCATCGAGTTTCTTACTTACAACATCCACAAGCGGTTTGAGAGTAGCATTTGCCAAATCAGAAATCCTTCCAATCTGTTTGCTAATAAACGCCTGAGTAGTTGTCTCATTAAACTGAGTGTCCGACTGTTTCATTGTTAAAATGGTCTTAAATTCACTTAATTCACTCATAGGAATAAGTGGATCAGCTTTATCAGAACCAACCATTAAAATATCGAGTAAGCCAGATGATTTAAGTGCATCATACCCATTAATAAAACCTTTATCACCCTCGTCAATCTCAAGGTCGGTATATAATTCAATCACAGCACGACAAAACTGTATATACTGAGCAACAGAATTTACTCTAATCTTATCTGTTTTACGATACTTTGTTACTCCGTTATCATCATAAGCTTCCTGTTCAAATGTTGTCTTATCTACAATCAACTGTGCGTAAACTTCTTTCTTGATGAATGATACATAAGGGGTGATTTTGATTTTACTTAATAACTGTTCCCTTAATGTGTTATTTGCCATGTTGTTATACTTTTCTACAAACTCTAAAAGTTTCATATTCCTTTTTCTCCTTTAATCATTTATTGGCGAGAATTTTTCACATTCTCCATTATGTATTTCTTTTTGAATTCGACCTTCTATAGCTTTCTTTAGAAGACTACAATTTCGTTTGTATCTTTTACATCCGATGCAGTGAGATTTAAATTCATCAAACTGTGAAGCATTGTCAAAAACTCCAATGTAGTCAACAGGTCGTATTGTAATTTCTATTCGTGGATTTTCTGAATCATAATAAATCCCTTGTACACGTTCACATAACTGAGTGTCATCAATCCACACGGATTCGCTGTATGTAATCGCATCGGCAAGACACTTGAAACTATTATTGGCATCTTTGTCTACTCTGTCAAAATAGAAGATACAATCCATATAATAGTGCTGTGATTTGTCATCCGATTTAATCCAGTTTTGTTTTTTTGCTTCTGTCTTTACATATTTTGCAAATTCTTTCTGATATTTAATTGCTTCTGGTTTTTTATATCCTACCGCCATTGGTTTTCCATTTTTTAAAATAGCTCTCCAACCTAAATAGTGGTTGACTGAAGGTGCGATAGGAGATGTTAATTTTAATTCTTGTATATCATTTTCTCCTTTACATAACAAAAGAGCGAATCCAAATGAATCCGCTCTTTTATAATTCTTATATTCAATTGTCATATGTATTTGGTTAGTTATTAATAATCATAGGATAAAGTTCCCATTTGGCGTTAGGGTACTTATCTATGTTTTCTGTTACAATTTTATGTACGTCATTCATATTTCCTACATTTTTATCAATATGAATGACCTTGCCTCCTGTAATTTCATGTTCCTCACAAATTAAATTGAAATACGTCATAAACCTTGCCTCCTCATTTCCTTATACAGAATAGTTCATACAAATCTACATGCAATACTCTTGATAATGTAATGGCATGACTAAGCAATATATCCGTTGTCAATCCATTTTCTAAATTAGAAAGAGCTGTAGTAGACATTCCACTTCGTAAGGACAGCTCTTTAAGTGTTAAGTTATTTTTATACCTATATTCTCCAATTTTATTATTCATACTATAAGTATGTGTAAGAACTATTCTTTTATAACTGTATAATACTGGAAAAATATATAAGCAGGGTTTGTTAAATATTTGGTATAATAGAAAAATATGGTCATTCATCTTCTTTAAGTGGTAATCTCATTACTTCTGGTTTTAGTTTATCATGATACACATCGTTTCCACCTGCGTCTTCATAAATATTTCCTAATTCAAGAAATGTTTTTAAACCAGACTTATCAACGTATCCTCTATCTACAAAAGTTCCATGAAGTTCATACAATTGATTTCGTAATGTGGCAACAGTCTTTGCTTTATCTGTGATGTCTTTTTGAATCAAAGTCTGTTTTATATCATCTATACCTTGTGATATTTTAGAGATTTCTTTATATTGCCAATTGTCATGTTTTTCAAGGATAGCAATTCTATCTTCAACAGTTTCTTTATCTTGTTCATAACCAAATTTTATCCTAAAGGCTTTTTTGATTTTACCAAGCAAAAATACTATTTTATCTACTCCAAGAATGATAATAAAAATGCCCATAATAATCATGGGATAATTAAGATTAAATAACTCTTCAATTTCATTCATTATCCTTCACACTTACCCTTTTAATAAGTAGTAAGTTGTATCAAGACCAACTGCGCCATCCTGAGTAAGTCCACGATTTTTCTGGAATACTTTTACGCATGTTGTAAGATAAGAATCCCATTTTCCTGTTGTTGGCAGTTTTGAAAAACTATATACATCATGAAGTGTCTTTCTTAAGAAATTAATCGCAGTAATGCAATTATATTTCTGATTTGCTGACAAAACATGTTTTGACGCAAATGTTTGGGACGCTGATCCAAATTTACCGTCTACTACAAGCTCATTGGTATCAAAACCTTTATTCATAGCTTTCTGCCATGCTCTAACTCTTGAATTAGCAAGATAATATTTATTTGTATTACTAGAACTTGAAGTACTAGGCTTTGATGGAGCAGGATTTGAATTTGAAACAGCCTTCGAACCATTTGTAATATTGGTTGTTACATGACTTCCATCTTTAAGAATTAAATCACCACGAAGTAAGTAAGAATCACTTGTAAGATATTTAGAATCTGTAAGAATAGTAGCACCTACTGCCTTACATGCATTTCTAAGTGTGCTTGTTGTGTTTGATTTATTAAAATTCTTGAGTTTATCTATCCCAAGTTTATATCCTGCCGCAATAATATTTGCCGAAACGCCTGCTGAACAGTCTGCTTCACAAGCTATAGTAATTTTACTTGCATCCCAGTTACTTGCCTTGAGATGATTGTAATATGTAAGTCTCTGCGACTGGTCATAGCCAATAAGATTATTCTTTGCAGCTTTCTCTGCGTTGAGAGCTAACTGTTCTCTAATATTTTCTGGAAAGCGTATTACACATTTCCATTTATGATTGTACCATGAACGAATATACCACTCTGTACCAGTCTGGTCACCAGCCTTTCCACTAGAGTATCGACCACGTTCATCATGTCCACAATTCGAGATCATAAATTCTCCTTTCTACCAATAAAAAGAGACTTATAAAAGTCTCAATTGGTTGCATTATTTCTTCTTAATTAACTGCGTAAATAATTCATATAAACCTGTACTTGCAAGACCACTAAACATTCCACCAAGTAGAATCTCGGGCGTAAATGCAGTATTCATCCATACATTTAATACTACACCAAGAATTGCCATAATTAACGGAATATATTTATTAACAGTATCAGTAGTGACAATATTCTTGAGAACATATCCTACGCAAAGACAAATACCTACAATAATTGGTACAGCGTAATTTGTTAAAAATGTTAAATCCATAACTTTCCTCCTTATTAAAATTCTAATAGGAAATAGTAGCGACCTGACTATTGATTCCGTAATCGTTCACTCACAGGTATGACATCTACTTTTATGTTCATTGTCTTGAACAACCTATTTATTCATAATTTTTCCATTTCATATATACTTCTTTAGTATCATTTTTAAGAAAAATCATTACAATAATTTTTCTATCATTTTTAGGACTATAACTTGGATATAAATCAATAGGATATATACCAGAATCAATATAGAATGTTTGCTGATCTCTGTTATATATACGGATAATTTCTTTTTCGTTATAACTCCTTGGTTTTAAATTGCTTTCTATAGTCATTCCTTCTATTCCTCATATAACGTAAAAAATAGGGAACATAAAACCGTTGAATAGTAATTATGTTCCCTATTTATATTTTTCAAAATCACTATTCAACATTACCATCAGTCTTTTCCTCGACTTCCGCAACAATATCATTTTTAACAGATTCATTATCTGTTTTCTTTTCTTTCTTATTTATAGTTTTCTTTACCTGCGCCTTCATAATTGAAGCAATAGATTTCTGATAGCTCTCTCCAAAATTATCCTTTTTTGATAAATCAAGTTTGGACAGTTTCTCTTTTGCTTCAATATCAGTTATTCGTCCATCTTCATACGCAGAAGCAATTCTATCAATTTCGTGACAATTATCACTACACCAACAAAAGTACCATGTTGGTTTACTTTTGTCTTCTGGATTACATACTGGGCAAAAACTGTATTTTTTTCGGCATAACATACAGGTTCTCAAATCTTTATTAGCCATTAATCCTCCTTATAAGAAGGGCAGTGATTAAACTGCCCAAGCAATCTTATTTAGATATCTTCCTCTTCTTCATCAATGTAGTAAATAGAGAAAAGTTCAGAATCTGTAGAACATGCGTTAAGCATCATAGCTCCTTTGTAATCCATTGTCTGAGAATCACCGCCCTGAAGTGCAAGAGTAAACTCTGGACTTGGCATAAATGATGGAATGTGAATGATTGCAGCTCTAAGAGTTTCTGTATCACATTTATCAACAACTAATGCCTTGAAAAATAACTCATGCGCTTTCGGGAATTTCTTACCAGAGTTGGTAATCTTAGCACCGCTATGAATTGTCTTCTTGTATTTAACGATGTACTGTGTCTCTCCATCTGCTGTTGGTGGAGTTAATACATCGCTCGCAGATGTATTGTCAGGTTCACCAGATGCATCTGTATGTACAATAGCAAATTCTGTTGCAGTAGCAGAAGTACCTTTTGTATATAATTCTTTACCCATAGAACCTTTTGGGGATAGAGAGTTTACAACAACAGAACCATCTACATAACCAGTAATATCAAGTGTTTCACCTGCCTTTACAAGCTGAATCATCGGCATAACAATACCTTTGTCTTCTGTTGCAATCTCTGCATCTGTGGCTGAGATAGCTTCGACAACTGCAAGATTAAGAAATGCATTAGTTGCAGTTACCTCGCCTTTTTTACCCGTATATTTTCTATATACAAGGTTTCCATCCTTATCATTGATATCAGTAGAATCTGCTGTAATATCAATATTGGCTTCTGTAAGCTGAGTTAAAGCATACAGAGGTGTACCATTTGCTTTTGCACCGTAACCAAACTGAAGTCTATCAACGATTACGTCACCTAATTTAAATGCCATATTAATTTTCCTCCTTTGAAATTTGTTATTTTTATGCAATAAAAAATGAGCGATTATAAATCACTCATAAAATTAATTAAGTCATTTGGGATATCTTTTGCACTAACCATGCCGCCATAAATACCATGCATAGCTGCAACGCCCTGTTCATATTTCTGTATTCTTTGTACAGAGTCCATGAACTGACATATATTAACTTGTTTTAAATCATCTAACTTGTATTTAAAGCCAGGATGATTTATGCAAGCAGACACAAGAGGTAAGAGAGTGGAAGATCCTTTCTTGTCTTCGATCTGTTGTGCCTTCATTCTATCTTCTTGTAACATCCAATGCTTTGTGGTTTTACCTTTTGCCTTTTCTGTTTTCGGATGAACATTCATCATTGTACGAATATATTCCGCAATCTCTAAATATTCATCATCATAAATAAGGATGTTCTTATCTTCGTTAAATAGTGCCAAGTGGTCATATTCTGTATCTTGTTTATTTTTCTTTGCGGGAGTCAACACAAATCCATCAAAATTAAAATCTTTAAAAATTAAATTTAGTGGTTCTTTATCTTGTACAAGTTGATACATTATATAAAATACTTCAATGTCTTTGGTTTTGTTCCAATCCTTGTGAAAAGTATCATATAAGAAAACCCTAATTGATGTTGGGTTATTGAGAAAAGGTGATAAAGATTGATAAAATCTAGTTTCCCCAACTTCAAGAATATCTCCGATTGTTGGTACAGAAATTGTAATATTATTTATGGTATAATCTTCACCAAAATACATTCTTAATTTATCAAAATGATATTCTGATTTTTTATTATTAGATTTATTTTTCTCAGAATCTTGTTCTGCGGCATTTTGTAGATTGTCTAGCGTTTCTAATACATCCATTTAATCACCGCCTAACCCCATAATTGGTGATAGAAGTCTTACCATCAATTGTTTTGTGAATTCCATTAGTATCAACAACTTGGAATACAAGAGTACGAACGAGATAGTTATTATCTGTTGTGGATTCTTTAGAAGATATGAGATGAGTCTGCATACCAAATATATTAGACCAGTTGAATCGTTCTCTTATAATAGAAGCGATTAAATCATGGCGTGGAATACCTGTTAATTTATCATTTCTGTCATTACCATGAACAAAAATAGTAAATGTAATATTCGTATACTTTAATGTATCCTGATAGCGAGGCATTTCATCAAAAGATACTTGATAACAGATATAATGTTTTACCTCAGTCTGAGTGTCAGGAATAAACAAATAAGGACGGATATTGGATGTTCCACCAAAATATCTATCCCATTCCCCAAGAGGTTCATACTCTTTTGTATCTTCGTTCCATTCCCAGTTGATATTACCATCATCGTCAAAAAGTTCAGATTCTAATGACTTCTCATTAAGTGCATATAAAAGACATGGATTAAGCATAAGTGCTTTTTCAATCTTTTTCTTATACTGAATATTTTCATCATCAGGAGTAGTCTTATATGCACGAAGCTTATTTAACAAATTATTTTTTGTAACTAATTTTTCTGCCATAAAGCACCTCCTATTCAGTTAATTCTAACGACAAAATTTCAGAGTTAATTGTCAAGTTATCCTTAATAATTTCACACTTAACAGACAGTATTTTGCCGATAGTAGAGGTGTCGTTGGGAAACTTTGCTTTCTTTTGGTTGTACTCTGTACCAACTCGCCATGTTACTTTATCAGTCCAGTCTTCATTATTAATAGAGCAAGTCCATGTAAAGGTTGCATCAGCATATTCAGTTGTAATATCTTCATTGGAATCGTTGAATAGATTTACTGTAAGATTTTTATAAGAGCCACCAACTTTAATTGTTGAAGTGGATGCTGAAATTCTTGCTGTGATAGAAGATGGTGGAGTAGTTGGATTAGATGGATCTGTTGGGGCGATTTCTGAATCGAAATAGTTCGCATACATTTCACCTGTTTCAAGATTGACATAATCAGTATGCTCGTTCCAAAATGCTGTATATATAGTAAGCTTTTGAATACCAAATGGCATTGAATTTTCAACCTTGGTCACTGTCCATACGGTAGGATGTTCTGTTAAAGCACTTACTACAACTCGCATATTTTTAGAATCTTCAGAAGTGTACCAAAACTTCTCTGTAATAGAGTTCATTGGCAACCATATCTTATCCTGATTATCTGTGTGCGTAAAATATCGGTCTGTGTAAGTTCCAATCGTGTAAGAACTTTGCTGTCTTAAACAACACCACATACGTCTCTTGATACGTTTATCATTATTCTTTTCAATCCATGTAAGTTCATAATTTACTGGTAAAATGAGATACTTTGGAAACTGATTTGCAGGTTCATCACGACAGATAATCCACTTATGATAAATTCCTCTATCATCTGGAACGTCCACGAAAAGTCCTATCGGAAATGTCGCTCCATAGCGTTTCCTAAAATCAGTCTCATAATAATAAAGATCATCACCTTTATTGAATCTTACAGGCTGACTTGGGCGAAACATAAGATAATATTCCACTTGATCTTTGTCCATTGACTGATAAGATTTGATAATAAACTTTGCATCTATCTTTGTCTTATTAGTATTTTCATAAGTCATACCTTCAGCAAGTGAACGTGTAATTCCATGTTCATCTGTGAAGAAGTCATCATGAAAGTAGTCATAAATGTAACAGGTCGTGGAAGTAATACTGTTATCCCAAGTTTCTTCCATCAAAAAATCAGATTCTTCTTTATAAATCTGACCTAAAGTTTTCGCATTATTTGTTTTGGCGTTAGCGATTCGCCGTGCTGTCTGTAAGCTTGGCATCACCAACACCTCCTTCAAACATCTGCTTAATGTAATTGTGACTATCTAAAATAGCCCTACGAAATGTCATGTAATCAAACTCATCGGATGTAACTTCGTCATAAGCAGCTTGCAAAGTAGCCATTAATGTGACCATAATTCCATTGTTATTAAATAGAGTCTTTGTTCCACTAAATTTAAACATGACATTCTGGAAAAATATAAGAAAAGCTTCATCATTCTCAAATATTTTTTCTTCTATTCGATTATCCTTGTAAAGTAATAACTTATGGACATCGTTGTGCATTGCATGTGCAGCTTCTTTAATTTGCCTTTTAGTGAACGAACCATATATATATTCCATAGTTATTCACCTCGCACATATGAATTATTAATATATCCATGACTTGCAAGTTTTCTACTAAATTCATGCTGTAATGTATCCAATCTACTTTGCATATCTTTATATGGATTCTGCATGTTTTTTTCTTCTTTTGTTCCTAAAGCTCTAGCAGTAAATTTTGCAGAGTCAACCTGTGGTTTTAACCATTCAATTGTCATTCCAAGAGTAAACAATCCTATAACATATTCTTTATCTGCAAAATCGCTAACAGGATATTGCATCTCAAATTCAATCTGTTGAATTTCGTCATCCATATTAAATGAAGCGAATTTTCTAATAACTCGTTCATCACCTGCAACCATGCGTAAGCGTTCAGTCCATGTTTCATTAAGATCGTTTTCGTCAAGAGAAAGTTCTTTCATATCTGAAATTCGTCCTCTTGTTCGTGAAAAAATTGTTTCGTATGGAAGCGTCATTGTGAGCCTCCTTTACTACATATTCAATTTTAAAAGTAACTCTGTTCCAAAAATAGAATCAAGCGTCTGAATTCTCTTAACAGAATCAAGTGTTCCGTCATCAACCATACTTGTTGCAATAGTTTTTAATGCTTCCTGTGCTCCAATTGGAAGAGAATAGACTGCTTTTTCCATTTGCGAAGGAGTCATCTTTAAAATATCTTTTAAATCATTTGTCGAGTGAAGAGTAGAATATAAATCATCAAGTTCTGGATGTAATGCGATAAAATCTGCATCCTGTACAACAAAACGAGGTTTAAACATCATCTTGTCACCCTTCCTTGCTGCATAATCCAAATCTCTAAATTCAATTTCCTGAACGTCATCAATATCTGCAAATGTATATAAAGTATCTGATTTAAGTCCAACATAAAATAATTCTCCTGCGGTAAGAGACACACATGTAATCATTTCTGTTGGCTCAAACTTCTTTTTTTCTGATTTCTTTTCAGCCACATCAGTATTAGTATTTTCTATTGCTTTTGTGGTGGTCTTTTTTGTATATGCCATTTATTTTTCCTTTCTATCCAATATAAAAAAGAGTGGCTAGATAAACTAACCACTCAACCTTATTTACTATTCAAGAGTCCACTGACCAAAGTACTGTGGTAATACTACCTCAACACCCATTTCTCTCTGAACTTCATATTTCTGGAAGTCATCAGCGTGTTCACCCTTCTGAGTACCAGACTCATAAATCTGAGTTTCACCCTTATCTGTAAACCACACGAACTGTTCCTGATTCTTTGCAAAGATAAGAAGTCTCTTATCGTCAATAAGTCTCTTTGTTACATCATTGAAAGCAAATCTCTGAGGAATCTCAATAAGTTCTGTTCCTTCGTATGTACCGAGGCGACCAGTCTTTGCAACATCCTCTTTCTGAGACAAACTTCTCCAATCAACTTCTGTAAGACCATTAAGTTTCTTCAATGCAGTCTTTGTACCCATAATAACAACTTCTGCACTATTAGCAGTTCCAACATCCTCAAGAAGTGTATCAAACTTGTCCTTAGTAGAAGCAGATAAAGCACCTGTTTTTACAAACTGAGAGTTGTTAGGTAACTTAGTTGCAGCACCATAAATTCCTGTATAGCAAAGTTCCTGAACTTTATATACAAACGCTTCTGCAATCTTATCTGTCAGCTCAGTAAAATCAATACGTCCAAGTAAAATAAGATCAATATCCTTACCAATCTTTACACCATACTTCTTAGTATGAATCTTGTGTGCTGTACCTTCATTTAAGTACTGTAAAGTCAGATCATGGTTGTCACCACTAATTTCAGCAACAGCAAGCATAACCTTTTCTCTTGACCAAAACTCTTCCTCGTCGCCAAGTTTAACATTTCTCATATCTACAAAATCATTAAACCACTCAGATTCCTTGAATGCTGTATCTACCTTAAAATCAATATCAGACTCAAGTAACTCATATACTTCTGTGTGATGAAGCTCTAAGGCTCTTTCACGTCTCTTATTGGATCTAAGATCCTCTTCAGTAAGGTCGCATACCTCCATAATAATTTTACGGATTGCCTTATTTGCTTCATGTTTAGAAACCTTTCTCTGGTTTCCGTCATCATCGTACTCATAAATATCAATTCCGTGATTTAAGTTATATGTAAGCTTCTTAAAATTTTCATACTTATCAGCATCTTCAAAAACTTTTCTTAAATGTTCTGTACTAAATCTCATCATTATTCTATATCCTCCTTTCTATTACGCACCAATTTTTAATTTTCCACTAGAAATCGTTGTGATTTCAGCTCCAACTGTAGGTGAGCCATCAAAATTATCTTCTGTAAGCCAATAACGATCCTGTGAATGAAGCATGTATCCACGAACTGCACCGTCTGCTGGATCGTTATAGAAATTAGAAGCAAGTGCGAGTGAACGAGGACTCTCGACATTGTTGAGAGGTTTCTGATAGATAACACCAACCCCCTTTGGATCTCTAATTACAACAAGGTATCTTCCTGACGCATCTTTCATTGCGATATAAGCATCAATTTCAGTTGCAGCTTCCATCTCCCAATTATCAAGAGAAGTCATCTTACCTGGTTTGAAATGATATCCATTAGGTGTATCTTCTGTAATCTTTACAGATAAAATGTGCTCGCCATAATCCTGAGCAAGTAAATTACCAATTTCCATCTGTGGAAATTTTGTAGCAGCATATTTAATAGCCATTATGTTTTCCTCCTTAAATTTTGTTTTTTTGCAATAAAAAAGAACGCATAAAGCGTTCTATATGAAATGAAGTTATATTCAGTTTTTTAATCAAATAAGTTGCCGTAGTTTTTCTTAGGCTTTGATTTCTTATTCATATTTGTAAGTATCTTAACCGAATTTGTGTTTTTCTTTGTGTCAACAGAAGAGAAGTTCGCATGTGCAGACATATAATCTGAATGCATAACCTTTACTTTTGTTTCAAAGTCTTCTACGGAATAATTATCCATAGTCTTTACTAATTCAGCGAAATCAGTATTTACATAATTTCCTTCTGAATCTTTCTCTGTAAGAACAGAATAGTTATCAGCATTGATAATAGCTTCTTTTTGTGCATGAAGTTCATTCTTTTCTGCTGTCTCTTTAAACTCCTTAAGGGCAGCGTAATTAGAACGCATGGATTCAAGTTCAGCTTTCTCACTTGCTGTCAAAAGCTCACGGAATAATTCTATACGCTCACCATCAAATGAAACATTATCTCCATCTTTTGTATAGTTCTGTCGGTAAATTTTGTCAGTACACCAACCCTCGTATACAAAATAAGAATCAAATACATTTGAGATATAGTAATAATCATTATCTGACTCTTCATATGGTGCTAACAGATTATAGAGTGCATATCTTGTATCTTCATGAGAAATCTCATATGTACGAACAATCTTTTTAAAAGTCTGACTTTCACCTTCATTCCCATCTGGATCAGAAGCTCCTTCGCCATTACCTTCTCCATCATTGGAAGGCTCACCAGATTCTCCGTTACCTGAATTATCTCCTTCTGAATTGTCATCATCGAACATCTCAGCGAATTTTGCTTCAAGTTCCTCATCTGACATTTCTGTATAGTCGAATGTTACATCTTCAGCAGTCTTACCATATTTGGCAAGTAACTCTTCAAATTTTGTCATTTTGTTATTTGTTCCTCCTTCCTTTGATTGTGTTTGAACAGGAGTCTGTTCTTTATTGAAATTAGAAAGTGTCTTATTAAGATTTTCTAAGAGTTCAATCAATTTTTCATTTTTGTCAAATTTAACTGAATTGTTATTTACACTGAAATCAGCAATATCAGCACGAGAACCTTCCATACCTTCCTGAATTTCTGTACCATCATCATGACTTCCCAACAAAGTCGAAGCGTTTACATAGAAATCATTTAATTCAAGATATTTCTCCTTGGCGTTGTAAGAGAGTTCATCAATGAAAAGCTCGCAACTATTTTTTGAACCTTGTTTTGCACGAATAATTTCACAAGCCTTTGTGTATTCTTCACTTATATAAGCATAAGCACATACATAATCTTTATCTAAGTTATCATCATGTTCCCAAAATGCAGGTTCAGATGAGAAAGAACCAACTTGAGATTCAATATATTTCAGTTCTTCTTTACCTTTTTCGTCTTTAACAATTTCCATCTCATGACCTTCGAAATCCCAACTGCCATCGTCAAGCTGATGGATTGCAGCCAATACAGGTCTGTCAGCAATAGTATTCATTGCTTTCTCAGCAGCATCCTTTGATACATAACTCTTATTTCTGTTAAGCCCTGTATGAAAAATTCTGAATTTAAGACGCATCATTCCACGATGATTTTCGTCTACGGTATCGTCTATTTCAAAAGTAGTAGGCACTTTTAAAGCCAACTGATAGCCAGTATCTTTAGAACTGAATTTTGCAAATTTCTGCTCTTGACAGAATTTTAGTAAATCATCTTCAGTTAAAATTTTCTTTTTAATAACCTTTGGCATTATTTAACCTATTCCTCCTTTCTTTGTTGATATGCCACTCAAAGTAGGAGAGTGGTTAGAATGTAAGCATATTGCTATGCTGAATTTTATTATTTGTATTTTCAAAAGTGAGAGGGTGGTTATTCAAAAATGTTGCCACATTCCCATCTTGAGATACCAGTTTAAAACCTTCTTTAAGAAGTTTTTCCTTTGTCTCCTTGTCGGATGTTTTAATAAAATTGTATTTCATATTAAGACACCTCCTTTATTTATTATTGAGATCCTCGTCTCTCGTGCGAAGTCCAGCATCTGTAAGTTCCGAATCATCCTTCTCTTGACCACCGCCTTTATCATTACCTGTCTGAGTATAAGTGCTAGATAGTGGCTTGAATTTTGAACTAAGCTGCAAACAGTCTTCTTCCAAAAAGTTCATAGATAACGTATCTTTTTCAGACACACCATTTAGTGTGTTATAAAGAATTTTGTTTGGCAATCCATTGGTACATGATTCCAAGATTGATTTTCTAAAGTCATCTTTCTGATAAATAGAGACATCAAAGAATTTAACTTTACAAGGTTCAGATATCCAACTAGATAAAAGTCGATTTACAATCGCTTGAATCTGTGGAATAAGAGTTGAAATAGAAAATGTAGAATCTGCAAGTACGCCATATTTAAAAGCAGTAGAGTTAGAAGCGGAGTTTAGATTTAATATCTGAGCACCACCAGCCGTATTGAGAATTTCTTTTGTAGCTTTTTCAACTTTTGTAACATCGCCAGTTGCATCATCTGGAAAACTTATCTCGTGCAATTCACCAGGAACAATAGCAGCAGAGATATAAGGCGGTAATGCTTCTTCAAGCATACGATTGAAATACTGAATCATTATATCTGGATTCACAGCCCAATCATCTACATCTTTACCCATTGTCTTCATTTCAAGCCATACTAATTTATAAATATTAGCCGCCTGTTGAACTGCTTGATAATCAGAAGCGTCCATAAGATCAATCAATGATAAAAATATAGGTGTAAGCACGGGAACGATGGTTTCCCAGTCTTCAGACCTAAATTTAATACATACATTATATTCTTCTGGAATTAGCTGATATTTTTCATTTGTACTCTGATATGTATTCCACATACTATTGAATGGTTCACCCCAATATTCAAGAAGTTCCTGATGACTACGGAAATAACTCATATCCATAGCTCCTGCAAATGAACCATCAGGAAACATGCCTGCTATTTTCATATAATCTGGATCTAATGGAAGAACAAACATTCCTTGTCCTTCTGTATAATAAGCACATCCATAAAATACATCTTCCCTTAAAGTGATAGACGCAGCTTTACGAAATTCATAATTTAATCCTAAAGTATCAACTATATTAACTGTTTCTTGATACTTTTGTAATGTGGATTGTACATCATTTTCGCCTGAGATTATAAATGTGGGAACAATATTACGAATTGTAAGATCAATCTGATTTGCATAATATTTACAAAGACGATAATAGATTTCTGAACGATAATAAAGATAACGAGATAAGCTTCGTAGATTCTTTTCATTAGAAGAGATATTCTTTATGTATGATTTTACATCTTCCTTTGAATAGTTACTGATTGACGTATATCTGGATGATTTCTGAATATCTCGAAGACTTGTAATAGCACTTGTTGCGTCTTCATAACGTTCAAGTCTACTTTTATTTTTCTCATACCATTCACGCATTTCATTTGCGGTTGGCTGTTTTGGAGTAGAAGAAGTAGTTTTCTTCTGTGAATTATTTACTTTAGCAGGTGCATTAGAATTTGCATCTACTTTCTTAGGTCTAGGCATATTTGATAATGCACCTCCTTAATTGTATTTTGCTTTACGGATTGTAAGCTTTGAAACTAATGATTGTGTATCTTGTGTCTTAGGTTTTAATTTTAATTCCAATTGACAAGCACACCAATAAGAATAGGCAATAGAAGAATATCTATCTTTCCTCATACCTTCAACTTCTTTAACCTTGATATTTCCGTTTTTAACTTCATGATCCAATTTAATCAATTCGTAAACTGCAAACGTTGTTTGCACATAAGACATTTTCAATTTTGCTTGTTCTGTTGGAGACATTTTGAAATATCCCTTATATGTTTCTTTTAATGAACTATCCGCATCCTGTTCAGAAATAAGAAAATTAATTTTTCCATTCTGTATACCATTTCTAAGTAATACGCATATCTCATTATTAAAATTAGCATTAGCTTTTACAGACCAAACAACTTTATTAGCATCACGAACTTTGCATCGTTCAGCCATATCTTTATCATTTATACAAGTCATTGCCTGATATCTTTTACCGTTTTCTTGGCACACTTGATCCTTGGTAATAAAATCATATACTCCCAAGCCGATTCCGTTTGTATCTAAAACTAAATCTGTACATTGATACTCATAAAAATATTTCATAACAATCATTCCTAATTCGTCTGTTTTCAAACCTTCAAAAGTTTCACCATATACGAAATTTGATTGATATGCAGTATCATTTACTTGAATTAAGTCATTGATAAAAATAGCAGAAGCATCATTCTTTTTCTTTTTCGTAGATTGCATAAGAGCAACGTCAATAGATAGTATTCTTTTACCAGTAGCTGTTAATTTCGGAATTGTTATTTTGTCATTGCAGAAACTCAATGGTGGAAATGCTTTACGAAGTCTTCTACGAGCAGTTAATTCATCAAATTTAAACAAACTGCCATCTGTATCACCAAACCACAAACATTCCATTTCCATCTGCTGAACAAGTTCGTTGTAATCAGCTTCACTCATTTCATCTTCAAGCTGAGAACGAGAGAGTAATCCTTCACGCACCGATACCTGATAAGGTAATCCACATATAAAATATTTTTTTGTGTCATCAAAGAAATTAAGAGTGTAACTTTGCGCTTTTTTATAAGCCCATGAACTTTTAAAATATGCACTGGACATATATATTTCTTTATTTCTTTCCTGCATATGAGCATATTCAGGTTTTTGTAAATATTTTGGCTGTCTTGGACTTGTTAAGAATTTACGCAATACAGTATTAATAACTGTTTCATCGACCATACGAAATTCATCCACGACTATGCAATTTGCTCTGGCTGATCTTGAATTTTCTGAACTGGTTCTTGTTTTTATCCATGAACCATTTTTGAAATAAATAGAAGCGTCATTTTGACCAATATTACATTTTTCTATTTCAGAACGTAATATGGAAGATTGTTTCATGAAATCGTCTTGTATTTTCAACAAGACTTCGTTAGCCTGTTTTAGAGTTCCAGAACTAACAACTATTTTTGTACCAGGAAATAAAATACACCTTACACAACAGAAGAGAGCAGTAAGATAGGTTTTTCCTTGACCTCTTGCTGCGAGATACATAACAAAGTTATAGTGCATCATGCACCACAAGAGAATTTGCTGAAACCACTTAAGAGATAGTCCCAAGACCTCAGATACATACCTATGTGGATTGGCACGATAATATCCAGCCTTCCATGCAATCGTCTCCATTATCTTTTGCTGCTTGTCTTTCTCTATTTCCGTCTGAGTTTTTAATTGAGGCATAAACTATACCTCCTCTTCAGCTTTTTGACCAAATATCTTATCAAATAACGCTTCCGAATCAGTATCCTCATCGTACTCAGGTTTCTTAACTGTATATTTTGAAATGAATTTTTCATATGTAGATGAAAAAGCATTTTTCAATCCCATCATTTTAGATAAATGTCCCTTAAAGAAAACATCAATTAAGAGTCCAATTTTATCAGGATCTTTGAATTCACCTTCTGGTTCAGGAATCGGTTTTCCACCGTCCCATTCACCTTCCCATTTATCAATAAGTTGCCCAAATGTAAGATTATCAGTTAATTCAGATGCAGTTTTCTGATTAGGCTTAATATTTAAACTTCCTAATAAATTCTGTAAAGTAGCATCTAAATCTTTTGTATCTTTCCCATTTTTCTGAGCGTTATCTATTTCAAGTTCCTTACAACATACTCGTTTAAATAAAAGTTCCTGAGATTTATTTTCACAAGGGTAACGTGTCGTCCAATCTTGGTATTCCGTCTCAAGATACATAAGTTCTTCATTGTTATAATTGTTTCCAAATCGCTTTTTTGCAGATTTGAGAGTTTTTTGTACGATTCTTGTATTTGTTTCAGGCATTGAATCTTCATCGTCTATCGAGAATATTGAATCTTTATAAGTTTTTTGACTATAATCATTTAGGCTTCTACAAATTACGATCCACTGTTGAACAGCAGTACTTCTTATTTTTTCTCCTGTTTGTTCAGAGAGTTTTTGTAGCTGCTCATTATAAACATTTTCATCAAAATACCAATTAAGTCTTCTAAATGTTTCTATGGTTTTCTCACGATTATCAGTTCGTATATTATTTTTTTTGTCATAGTCAGTACATTCGTTTAATATACATTCCTTGCAAGCATAATGTTCAATACCATCAGGACTTGTCTTAGAAGAGTAGAACGTTGCTGCACTTTTCCATTGTCCACAATGACTACAATATATCAGCTCATTGTTCATGATACGCTGATAAAAATTTGCAAGCTTTTTATATTCGTTACGTAAGTTTACAACTGTAATCTTCTTCAATTCCGTATCAGAAATTGGCTCTAAAACTTTAGCCATTGTTTCACTTCCTTTCCTTTTTAATCCAATAAAAAAGAAAGTAACAATTTTATGCTACTTTCTCTTTATATTTCTATATATATCCTTGCGATGATTTAGTTTGTCCACAACAATTATTTTGAATTGCACATAAGTTTAAATTCTGTTCTAGGATTTCATCATATGTCCATTCCCTTAAAAAATCTAATTGTTTTGAATATTGTAAAATAATACGTTCTTTTGCCTTTTTATCTTTTAGAACCTTATCTTTTCTCTTTTGTTTATTTTGATAATATATTTCAGGGCTATTTTTCCATAACCAAATATATCCTTTATATGTATCATAATGTCCATTACACGCAGAAGCAACGGTAGAACTTCCAAACCCAAACTTACTTGTTTCATTAGCAGATTCATATTCACGAATAAAATTCATGTTCAAATCATATTGCAATACTGGCTTAGGAAGATTTTTATTTTTAGACAAATAATAATTCCAATCTATGTTTCCTGATTTATAATCTTTTTCATAGATCCAAATATATCCATAAGCCTTTTTATATTTATCTTTTTCACAACATCTTTTAATTCCACTTGTTGACTTTTTGCCTAAAAAATCACATGCTTCACCTGCACTGACGAAAGTTCTTATATACTCACCATTTAGATCAAGCATTACAATTGGTTCAGGATTTTGAATCATTCTCATTTTTGCAATTTCTTCATCAGTGTGTTTATAACCTTTACATCCAAGTCCACCATCTGCAAAGTTATATCCAGCATTTTTGGAATCATAATAGTTTATCCAATAAACTTCTCGTTCATCTAGCTGTTCAAATTTACATCTTTCAATAATTTCAAATTCAAAGTTTTCTGCACCATATTTATTCCATGCGTTTTGTAAATGTGCATTGTGTTCAGTATTGTGCTTTAGATAACTTCTATGTCTCATCCATCTATATTTAAAATTGTAGGTTTGACCTATATATCTTTTACCATTCAATTTATTTGTTATAGAATAAATTCCACATTGATCACTATCTTTTTTGTTTTCTTCATTTCTTTTATAATTACCCATATATATTCATTTCTCGCTTTCCACTCGCAAGCCAATTAAAATAGAGTGAGAGAGTAGTGCGAGTATCTACTATACTGAAGCTCATGACTTCTTCAGCTTCTCACTCCATAATCCAACTATCTGCAACCGAAACAGTAACAATCCTCTTATAGTTGGTTATATATTTATTCTCTTTTTAAATTCCATCACAATATAAAAAGAAGCCACTTCATACGAAATAACTTCTCATAATTTTCAATATTAAATTTCCAATGAAAGTGCAATTCACTTCACTTAGCACACCCACTGTGCATCGAACACAGGTTAGAAGTTTTGGAGACTTCATTCTTGCCAAAAGATAGGTGCATACGCCGTGTTAGGGATTCGAACCCCAAAGACTTTTACATCCAGACTGTTTTCAAGACAGCACCCTCGACCAATCGGACACACGGCATGAGCGTAGTATATAGGACTTGAACCTATGCATCGAATAAACGATGACTTCTGATTAGCAATCAGGTGCAATACCAACTCTGCCAATACTACATAACAAAAGAACCATCTCCAAAGGAAATGACTCTTTCTTCCAATATTTACCAATCAGTCGCCAAACCGGTTATAACTGTATAGAGCAGTAGTCTGGATAGTAGGACTCGAACCTACAACGTCTAGTTCCCAAAACTAGCGGACTACCAAATTGTCCTATATCCAGATAATATTTTTCAAATTTCTCCATATACTAAACCAAAAGTATCTAAGGAGAAACTATCATGAACGCTTCATATAAAACTGCAATTCAATTCAAAGATTTATATATTCCCGTAAAAATGTTTGGATTGTCAACACTTTTTCAGACAAATTTTTTTAGGTTATTTTTCCGATATTG
>ERZ773248.347-NODE-347-length-64147-cov-5.007130_pt1 | contig 64147 bp, 59 predicted proteins | sample MGYA00580518_ERZ773248 | MGnify/ENA primary metagenome ERZ773248 (study PRJEB29015, sample SAMEA2737762) | human gut metagenome | biome: human gut; feature: human-associated habitat; material: faeces | place: China | collected 2012 ...
CATACAAAGACATCAAAAAACTGATGGCTGATCTGAAGCTTGTATATGCAGCTCCAACGGAAGAAACAGCTTTAAATGAGTTAGAATTGTTCAAAGATAAATGGGATTCCAAGTACCCGAAAATCTATAAATCCTGGCATGATAACTGGGCAACACTGTCCACTTATTTCAAGTATCCAGAAGCTGTAAGACGTTTGATTTATACCACAAATGCCATTGAAGGATTCAACCGTCAGCTTCGGAAAGTGACCAAAAGCAAGACAGTTTTTCCGTCAGATGATAGCCTTTTAAAAATGCTGTATCTGGCAACTATGGATATCACGAAAAAATGGACCGGACACAGGCAGGACTGGGGGCAGATCCATTCCCAGCTGGAAATCTATTTTGAAGAACGTCTAATCGGACACAACCTGTAAAAACAGCTTGTTTTAGGCAGGTTTTATTGACATGCCAAAAAACTCCTGTATAATGCAGATATGGGCAGAATCCGGAAAATCGGCTCTGCCCATTTGTAACTATTCACAAATCTTATATCAGTTTTTAACGTTTACACAAAACTTGAAACGGTCTCTCGGTATCTGCCCATATTTGCACTATACGAAAGGTTTTAAGTATGCAAATAAGTTTTTTTTAAAATAAAACAGTTCAGTATTTTATTATCTTTAATTGACTTTGTAGTAAAAATCAGGAGATATATAATTTTTGGATACTTGAAATATATAGATAAAGCTACACAATTATTATACCTTCATTAATATCCTTATTTTCTGCCCGATACTTGCAGCAAAGACAGTAAGCCGTTCATATTTAAAGCTGCTAATGTAATATTGAATGTTTGAGTAGATTACAATTGAGTATAAAAATCTAAAATGGTCAGACTTTGCCGAAATGTATCACTGGGCAAAAAACTAATTATAAATCGTTTGATTCGGCTCTATTTTTGAGTAACGAATGAATAAGATCCTGAATGATACGTAATTCATTATCATTGCATTCATTTAAAAGCAATACTATTTCTTTTTTATAAGTATTGCGAAAATCAGTTTCAAATATTATAGAATCTAAAGAAAAATGTAAGGTTTTACATAATTTGAATAATACTTCTATTGAAGGCTTCCGGTGTTCACTTTCGAGGTGTTTTAAATGAGTGGGAGTAATTCCAATCAATTCTGCAAGAGATTCTTGTGATAATCCATTTTTTATTCTGGCTGAACGTATAGCATTTCCTAATATTTTTTGTTCCATAATTAATAATCACCTTTTTTTAATTAAGAATATACATAAAACAGGTACTTGAAAATTAGCTAAAAGAGATATATAATATCTCTAAAAGAGAACTAAGGAAGGAGAAAAAAATTTAAGATAAATAGGGAGGTGTATTTTAAAGCATTTGACAAAATTAGAATATGTAAAACACATATAAGTTATGTAGAGAAATTATAGGAGGATTGAATTTATGAAGAAACCTAAAGAATATTTTAAATATACAATTATTTTTATTGCATTTTTTTGTGTGTTGCTTTGCTTAAAAAATGATAGAACGATGGCATATGCTTCGGATGGGAATTTGATATATAGTAATACATATGGCTGGGTGTATGTTAAAGATGGAAATGTTGACCGAACATATACAGGACTTGCTTTAAATGAATATGGTTGGTGGTATGTAACAAATGGTTTGTTAGATTTGAATTACACTGGAATGGCAAGTAATGAATATGGTTGGTGGTATGTAACAAATGGTGCACTTGACTGGGATTATACAGGAATGGCGAGTAATGAATATGGCTGGTGGTATATGACAAATGGTATGCTTGATTGGAATTATACAGGAATGGCAAGCAATGAATATGGTTGGTGGTATATGACAAATGGTATGCTTGATTGGAATTATACAGGAATGGCAAGTAATGAATATGGCTGGTGGTACATGACAAATGGTGCACTTGACTGGAATTATACAGGAATGGCAAGCAATGAATATGGTTGGTGGTATTTTGAAAATGGAATTATTAACGTAAACTATACAGGACTTGCACATAATGAATACGGTACATGGTATTATAAAGATGGGAATATAGCTTTTAATTATACAGGGAAAATAGATGCGAATAAGACGTCATATAATGTAAATGGTGGATGGATTAACCCAAATCTTGATATACCATTGCTTAAAGGAAAAACAATGGATGTTGAGGACTGTAAAGTTACATCATATACAGGTGAAGTTACTGCTGATAAGGTACAAGTTATATATGAGTATACAGCGCAGGAAACGGGATGGCATAGTATATCGTATAAGACGGGCAGCAGTGATTTGAATATTAAATTTTATTGTTATGGGGAGAAAGATGACAAATACAAAAAATTGTTTGAAGATGATACAATCTATCTTGAAGATGGGGAAACATATAAAATATATGTACGAAGAGAGTCAACAAGAGCAGATGTTCCCGGCAATTTTGAATTTTCTATAACATCACCTAAAAAAATAGAAGATATTACAGGGTGTCTAATGGTTAATGATAGTATTGAGTATAATGGACAGAATAATGCTTATATATATAAACCTGAAAGAACGGGATGGTATGCATTTTCGTTTACAAATACAAGTGGCAAAGAATTTGCATATTTTTCAATAATAGATGATGTTCATAATGAGGAAATTGAGTTTAATATGGAAGATAAGACAACAGCTTCTACAGTTTGGGAAATTTGTGAGGGCAGTATTTGTTATGTTAAATTGTATGAAGGAATGGAATATCAGATTAATGTAAGAACAAATGGCTATAGAGATGAATATTACACAGATCCATATGCTTCATACGGGAATAAATATAAAGATGATTTGAAAATATTAACGAATTATACGCTAAAAATAGGTTATCAAAAATCGACAACAAATATAACGGGATATACGCATATAACTGATAAAGTTGAGTATACAGCACAGCATAATTATTATGCCATTGTTCCATATTCAAATGAAACAATGATATTAAACTTTGGTGATATAACAGTGGGAGCAAATTTAAAAGTGACATTATATGATGCCGATGGAAATGTTATTTTAAATCAAAATGTGTTGGTGAAAAATGACAGTATATTGTTGGAAAATCCTATTAAAGGAAAGGAATATATGCTTGTTATTGAAAGCAATAACAGGAAGATTACGCCATATACAATAGATATAACATATAAATAATAAATGAAAAAACGCATGGAAACCAGTACTTTTTAAGAGCCATAGAGCATAGCAGAAAAGTAATAGTCAGGTTTCTATGCGTTTTTTAAAATACATATTACCTTAAAGAGACATTTTTTATATCTTAGGAAAAAGAGTTCATAAGCAGTTAGGAATTGATTTTGTATTTAATGCGGATCGTCCGGCGTTTTAATAAGCAGAGTCGGATTGCAAATTTAAACAAAACAGCTTACAATAATATATATAGAAATTTTTAATAATATAGGATAAAATTGCTGGGAAATGGAGGCGTTTTTATGACACATGAGCAATTTGAGAAGGCGAACAGAAATTTATCGGTCTGGAGAAAAACGAAAATGTATGTCTTGCCATTTACGATAAGTATGATGGATTTGGCAGTCTGAAAAGCATACAGGTTATGGGAAAAGCTGAATTGATAGAACCGTTTTCTGATACATATAATGAACATGCGCAGATAAAGAAAATACTGATAGAGGCATTAAAGAAACATTCAAATGTGGAATATGCGCATATAGATGGCACGACACTGCATTTGCAGGTTATCACACCACAGACGAGAAACACTAAAGAACGTGATAAAACATATCCTTGTATCGTGTATGTGCAGTTGAGTATCGTCATTCCGGGATTGCGCCTTTTCCGGCACAGGCTGTAGATACAAGAAATGCGATAAGATATGTAAAGCTGCACACTAAAGAATACAAGGCAGATGCGAATCAGATGTATGTTGGCGGAGATATTTGCACCATAATCTTGAACTTTGCAGGAAAATGTCGGTGGAGTGTAATATCAGTGAAAATGTTTCACTGCCGCAGGTATTAATGTTTCACGGAACAAAAGACCGAACCATTCATCCAAAAGTCAGTGTGGTTGTGTATGAGGCGTTAAAGAAATATCATAAAGAGGTACAGTTATATATGCTAGAAGGTGCAGACCACGGCGGAAGTGAATTTTTCAGCGATAAAGTTTTAAATATTATGGAAGCATTTTTACAGCGGATAGTATCGGCTTCTTAGTTTCTGGGACAAAAATGTACATAGAATGTGAGTGATAAAGCATATGGGTTTATTTAAAAAGAAAGCAAAAGCGTATTCATATGATAAAGAGCGTATGAAACCTGTAATTAAAACCAGTATATGCACAGGTGAGCAGGTGGCTGGGTTTAAGGATATTCATACCGGAAAGATAGAAGATATTATGCTTGTGAAAACGGCGGCAGATATCGAAAGATTTAAGAAAATTTATGGAATAGAAGGCAGTATTGATAAAGAGTATTAGAAATGGAGAACATTATGGAATTACAAAATGTATTAAATAACAGAAGAAGTATGAGAAATTACGATGCGGCAAAAAAGGTTACAAAGGAGCAGGTTGAAACAATTATCAATGCGGCGATACTGGCTCCTTCATGGAAGAATTTACAGACATCAAGATATTACTGCATTTTATCAGATGAAAAAATTGAAGAATTCAGACAGAAGTGTCTGCCGGAATTTAATCAGAAGAATGCCGAGGGAGCGGCACTTGTTGTAGCAACATTTGTAAAAGGCTGCGTTGGATTTGACAGATTATCCGGTGAGCCGGTTAATGAATGTGGCAATGGCTGGGGCTACTATGACCTTGGTCTGCAAAATGAAAATTTCGTGCTTAAAGCGAAAGAACTGGGGCTTGATACACTGATTATGGGAATTCGTGACGGTGAAGCAATAAGAAATTTCCTTGATGTGCCGGAAAATGAGCAGGTAGTATCTGTGATTGCGGTCGGATATGGTGAAAAGGACGTGCAGATGCCTAAAAGAAAGAGCGTTTCGGAGATAGCGAAGTTTTATTAAAAGTGCCTGTTCTTTTGGTAATGAAAGTCGTGATAGGTCAAAAAATTTAAAGAAATGTAAGGAATAGAAGGTAGAAATATGGTTCAAAAAATTGTAAAAGGGAAACATATATTTGCAAGAAAAGCACAGCCTGCGACAGAAGCAGACAAACAGGTTGTGACGGATTTGATTGATACGTTAAGAGCTAATAGGGAAACATGTGTCGGAATGGCAGCCAATATGATAGGCGTGAATAAATCAGTCATTGTAGTGGCGGCAGGTCCGTTCCAGTTTGCAATGGTAAATCCCGTTATAATCCAAAAGTCCGGCGAGTATAAGACGGAAGAAGGCTGTTTATCGCTGGATGGAGTCAGAGCCTGTGTGAGATATGAAGAAATAGAGGTGGATTACCTTGATAGCAACTTTAAACCGCAGCATGGAAAGTATAGCGGATTTACGGCACAGATAATTCAGCATGAAATTGATCACTGCAATGGAGTGGTGATATAACATTGGGGAAAAATAGTTTGTGCGAAAAATGTCGAATTTTTATTGACAAACCTCAATGTATTTGATAATCTTTATCAAGTAATTTAATATTCCATGAGGGAGTAGTTAGCGCGAAAGTGTGATTTGTCAACATTCTGATTATATTAAAGAGTATAATCTGGCAAATCTTAAATAATGAGACTCATGTATATCGGTGAACAGCTTATGTGTTATATACGGGCGGGCATTGATATACATGAGTCTTTTTTATCTGCCGGATATACTTATAAGAGCAGGGATTTCGGCTGGCACACGGTTATGGAAAAAAGGAGGAAAATATGGAAAAATTTATTAACAATGCCCCATTTGCGCTTGTACTTGTATTTCTCGTAATAGGCTTTGTACTGCTGATTAAAGGAGCGGACTTTTTCGTAGAGGGAAGTTCAAGTGTAGCAAAAAGACTGCATGTTCCGTCTATTATTATCGGACTTACAATTGTTGCAATGGGAACATCACTTCCGGAAACAGCGGTTAGTGTATCAGCATCACTTATAGGCAATAATGAGCTTGCGGTCAGTAATGTAGTCGGTTCCAATATATTTAACCTGATGGTTGTAATTGGTGTGTGTGCAGTATTGGCAACAGTCAATGTTGCAAAAGAAACCATAAAACGGGATATTCCGCTTTCACTCATATGTGCAGGGCTTTTAATGCTTTTAGGAATTATCGGACTGGGCGACAAATCCGGCATGACACTCGGACATCTTGACGGCGTAATATTATTGGGATTCTTTGCAGGCTATATTTTTTATATGATTAAAATTGCATTAAAAGCAAGCAGGGAAGGCAGGAAAGTTGAGATAGAGGGCGGTTTAGATGAAGACATCAAACTGATTTCAGTGCCGCTTAGTATTCTTTTCATCGTTGGCGGTGCGGCGGCCATTGCGGTCGGCGGTGATATAACCGTTGATGCTGCGGCGAGAATAGCCGGTGATCTGGGAATGAGCCAGACACTGATTGGACTTACAATCGTTTCAATAGGAACATCCCTTCCTGAACTTGTGACCTCAATCGTTGCTGCCAAAAAGGATGAAGTCGATATGGCGCTTGGAAATGCGATTGGTTCAAATGTATTTAACATCCTTATGGTACTTGGCATTGCTTCGGCAATCAGCCCGGTGAGCATCATCACGGAAAATATTATTGATTTATGCGTGCTGATTGTATTTACGGTGTGTGTATGGATATTTGCAGGGGCAAAAAAGAAAATCGGAAGAGTCGAAGGAATCTGCATGGTTGCATTTTACGCAGCATATGCAGTTTACATCATAATAAGATAAAGGAGATAGCATACAAATGCTGTTATTTTTAAAAGTATTTTTTACTGAATTTATAGCGGAAATGGGAGATAAAACCCAGCTGATGCTTATTGCGCTTACTTCTAAATATAAGTTAAGAGATATTATATTAGGAACAGCTGCCGCAATTCTTGTATTAAACGGTCTGGCAGTTCTTGCAGGCGGGCTGATCAGTGAATTTATCCCGGACTGGCTCATAAAGACAATTGCAGCACTTGCATTTCTTTATTTTGCCACATCAACGATTGCCGGTGATGATGACGATGAGGAAGAAGAAGGGGGCAAAACAAAAATTAAGTTTGCACCGCTTGCGGTTTTCTGTACATTTTTCGTAGCAGAACTTGGTGATAAGACACAGCTTACGGCTATAACCTTTGGTGCAAATGAAGGGATGAGCGCAGCGCTTATTGTGTGGATTGGCTGTTCACTCGGACTTTTCGCAGCAGATATTCTTGGTATGTTAGTCGGCTACCTTTTAAAGAGCAAGACTCCGGACGGACTGCTCAATACACTTGCATTCGTAATATTCTCTGTATTTGGGGTATATACTCTCTATCAGGGACTGAAACTTATAGGGGCAAGTGTCTGTCCAATCCCTGTATGGCCGGTGCTGATAGCTGCAACAGTGGTTTTTGCCGTTTTATGTGTCTGTCTTTTGATACGGAGAGAGAAGAAGGCAAAGTAAATGAATGAGCAGCAAACCGGGAGAGAAAAGATGACGGATAACATAGAACAGTATAAGAATTGTCTGGACGGATTGACAAAAGATATGCCGGAAGAATTTTTTAAGCTGGCTCAGGTTTTTGAATTGAGTGTATTTGAACCAATTCACATGGAAGGCAAAAAAGATATTTATGCCGCCTATCTGATGAATGATGCGGTTGAAAGCTATTTTGTTTTTGAACAATCTGTCATGACCGGATCATACAAAGAGCTTGAATGTGAACAGACGGCAAGTATTGTCCATGATGATAACGGATATATGCTGATAGTCAATCAGAGCGGAGAGAACCGGTTTACAATCCGTTTTACCAATCTGCATATGCAGACAACCTGTTTTGATTACGGCTGCATGGGACATTTCTGGGTGAAAGGATATGAGTATTTGCGCCAGCTGGAATATCAGTTCGCGGATATCCGGGATAAGTATCGTTATCTGGGAAAAGATTTTTGCACAGAGCAGGAATTGATTTTTATGCAGCTTGCGGACTTCCCGCCGATTAAGAAATTCAGGTCGGTGCCGGAGCAGTATTATGTGCCATATCCGGATTCTGTTTATCCGGAAGCAGTCCGGTATCTGATTGAAACGGCAGAGAGTGTGGGCGATAAGAAAATGTCTGCAAAGCTTGACCGTTATCAAAGGAAGCCGACAGCTTTTCGGTGCAATATGCTTGCCAGAATGTTTTATCAAAAGGCACACAGCCGGTTCGTGGATAAAATCATTGCAGATATGAGGCGGACTTCAGCAGGTTATCCGCGAAGGATGTTTAATGAACAAGAGGAGCAGCATTACCAAAAAGTGCATCAGAAAGCAGAAAATGCCATGAATTCATTTTTACAAAAAGGACAGGCGTGTCTGCTTTACAGGGAAGAACCGTTTATGTATGCCAAGGATTCAATCACATATAAGGAGCATGTGCTGGTCTTTAAAAATGGACTGGTGAACCGGAAGTGTGAGATTTATACGTTTGAATGACAATGCCTGCGGGTTTCTGCCGTATGTGATGTATGCAGCACCTGCGTTAAATATAGAATTACAACAGCTATCACAGCGTATAGAGGCAGACTGTCCGATATCATTTATCAAAACAATATCGGATAGCTGCCTGCTCTTTTAAACGGTGTGTCCGGCTTTGCGATTTAATGCAAAAATTTTAAAACATACATAACATATGCCAAAGCCCACCATAAAAAAATTCTTCATAAAAAATTCCCCTCATATAAATCTGCATTTTGCAGATATTTTCCTACTTTTCCTGAAAAGTTGCGCAGACGGTTTCGTGAGCGGCTGTTGCGCGGATACCGGAAATATCGACATGGTCAGCGTGACAGACCTTATCATCGTTATACATGCAGTTGGTTGCCTGACATGCAATTGATAAGGAAACATGCGGTGTCTGGGCGCTGTTTTTCTCACCGGACTTGTCCTCAAAATAACTTCCGCAGCAGGTGTCTTCACAGTTGCAGGCATTAGAGCCATTCACCTCGATAGAACTTAAACAGCAGCAGTTATCCTCATTGTGGCAGCAGCTTTTAACATTACAATCTAATTGAGTCATACAATCCTCCTTGTTTTGCGAAGCAAAATCGTATGCGAGTTTACTCGCATTTCTGCCCTAAGCAGGAGCAGAGGATTTTGCCTCCTTGTTTTGCATTTTGTTTTTGCGTTGCATGAATTAGTATGGCCGGAGCAATAAAAAAATATGCAAATCAAAAGTGATAATTCAACAATTGAATGCATATTTTTTTCATTCTTATGTAATTTTTAAAATTTATCGCGTAAAGTTGTTTAATGAATCAGGCTAAAATCAATTTTTCCGTTGAAACCGTCGTAATACCGGAAAATGACTTTGGCAAGAATCTTATCTTTCGCAACGTAAGTGTTTTTCCAGTAGCGCGAATCAAGAGAGGAGTTGCGGTTGTCGCCCATCATAAAATAGTGGCCTTCCGGGACAACATACGTTTCTTCCGTTTCAGATTCTGCCATCGGTTCTTTTAAATAGTCTTCTGAAAGTTCTTCACCGTTTACATAAACATGTCCGCTTTTAATCTGGACAACATCACCGGGGGTGCCGATAATTCTTTTGACATAATTTTGTTCTTCATTATCAGGATACTTAAAAATCACGACATCGCCGCGTTCCGGCTCATCAAATAAATAGGCAAGACGAAAACCGATTAAACGGTCATGCTCCATAATTGTATTTTTCATAGAACCGGTAGGAACTTCTGCGTTGACAATAATATACTGCGTAAATACAAATGCAATAATCACAGCAGCAGCTAAAATTTTAATATAACTGAAAATTTCTGACCAGATTGTTACTGGTTTTGAAGCTTTTTTCTTTTTGTGATTTTTGGAAGCTCCGGTAGAAGTACGGGCAGACGGTTCTTTATCATCGTCCATATCAAAGCCGTAATCATCATTGACGTAATCAAAATCCGGTTCGTCATCGATGTCATTGTATCTATTATCGTATGATGACATATTTTCCTCCTCAATTGCAATGGATTACAGAAAAACTGCCGCATCGGGAAAATCCGAATGCGGCAATTTACCTGATTACCTATAATAATACTTCAAAATATATTATTTGGCAAGCAGTTCCATAATTTTGTTGCTTCTTGCGATGAAGTTTGTCATCTGCTCCGGTGTCAGCGGTGCGTGGCTCAGTAATGCTAAGTCGTAGAGCTGTTCACAGAAAACAGGAGTGTTCTCACCGTCTTTATGGTCAACGATATATTTAACCAGATCATTGTTGGCATTTAATACGAGTGTCTGTCCGTTTGCACCGAACATAGACGGGTCCATGCCGTACATATTGTACATCTTCATCATATCCTGCATACGTCTGTCCTGTTCGGAGAGCGTAATCATGGAAGAAATAGAAGCGTTTTTGAGCTTTTCGACCTTGATATTTAACTTATCGTTGTTTAAAGCCTTCTTAAAGACATCGGAAAGTGTTTCTGTAAGCTCTTTTAATTCGTCTTCGCTTGTTTCTTCCTTAAAGCTGTCAGAAAGGTCTGCATCTATACGCTGGAATTTTAAGTTTTCGTTCTTGCCCTCCAAGTGTGTAACAAACGGCTGGTCAATATTGTGTGTCAGGATAACAGCGTCAATGCCTTCTTCCTTAAACATATTGATATACTGGCTCTGTTCGGTTTCATCTGTAACGTAGAAGACTGTATTTTCGTGGTGTTCCTTGTTTTCGTCCAGACATTCCTGAAGTGTAAGGTACTTGCCGTCTAAGTTCTTGAAAATGATGAAATCCTTCATCTTTTCATAGAATTTTTCGTCCTTTAAGCAGCCGAATTTAATAAATGGGTTGATGTCATCCCAGTATTTTTCGTAATTTTCCTTGTCGGTCTTATACATGCCGGACAGCTTATCGCCGACCTTCTTTGTAATGTATTCTGAAATCTTTTTAACAAAACCGTCATTCTGTAAGGCACTTCTGGATACATTTAATGGCAGGTCAGGGCAGTCAATAACACCCTTTAACAGCAGTAAGAATTCAGGGATGACCTCTTTGATATTATCGGCAACGAATACCTGATTGTTGTACAGCTTAATAGTACCTTCGATACTTTCATACTCCGTATTGATTTTCGGGAAGTAGAGGATACCTTTTAAGTTAAACGGATAATCCATATTCAGATGAATCCAGAACAGCGGTTCCTTGTAATCCTTAAATACAGTGCGGTAAAATTCCTTGTATTCCTCATCGGTACATTCGTTTGGATGCTTTGTCCAAAGCGGATGAATATCGTTTAATGCAACAGGGCGTTTTACGATTTTTGCCATTTTCTTTGCGGGAACTTTTTCAACGGTTTCTTTTGTACCGTCTTCTTTTTCCACTTCTTCGGTAACGGCATCTTTGATAAAGGTATCAAGCACCTTATCTTTTTCTGTTACTTCTTCTTCCGGGATTTCCTCGGTCTGCTCGCCGGCATCTTCATTTTCAAGGAAAATCGGAATTGGCATAAATGAGCAGTACTTTTCGATGACTTCGCGTGCCTTGTATTCATTTGCAAATTCATAGCTGTCTTCGTTTAGATATAAAGTGATAGCAGTACCTGGTTCTTCCTTAGTGGTATCCTGCATATCATATTCCGTGCCGCCGTCACATTCCCAGTGAACAGCAGAAGCGCCGTCCTTGAAAGAAAGCGTATCAATCGTTACTTTGTCGGCAACCATGAAAGCAGAGTAGAAGCCAAGACCGAAGTGACCGATGATCTGGTCTTCGTTGGTCTTATCCTTGTATTTTTCAAGAAATGCTTCTGCGCCGGAAAAAGCAATCTGATTGATATATTCGTTGACTTCTTCCTTTGTCATACCGATACCGTTATCAATAATCTGAATTGTCTTCTTTTCAGGGCTTACCTTGACCTGAATCTTATATTCAATATCGTCCGGTGCTTCATATTCGCCGATTAAATCCAGTTTCTTTAATTTAGTAATGGCATCACAGCCGTTTGAAATTAATTCTCTGTAAAAAATATCGTGGTCGGAATACATCCATTTTTTAATGATTGGGAAAATATTCTGACTGTTAATTGATAAACTACCATGTTCATTTGCCATTGTATCATTACCTCTTTTCATTTCATTCATAAAATAATCTGTTAAGATGTAATTTAATACAAGCAAAATGGAAAGTCAAGAAGAAATTAGCACTCATTCATTTTGAGTGCTAACAAGAATGGCGGAAGCCCGCAAAATCAGTGCATTTGCGCTAATTCTAAAAAAATCATGAACTGGCGGGTTCAGACTTCTTCAAAGTCCATGCCATGGGAAAATAAAAAGTCCTTTGCAAAGGCATCAAAGCTGTGTTCAAGGGTTTTATCAAGTGAAAAAACTTTGATAGACGTGCCGGTAACGACAGAAACGGCACCGTCCTGATATTTGATATTTAAAAACAGTCCGTTAATGTCATCGGGTGTCAGTGCAGTCTGATTGTCGGACAGCAGCTTTGCAACCTGTTTTGGCGGGAGCAGAAAGACCATTTTCATATAGGAAGGGACCTTACTGCCTTTGATGAGCTGGAAGCAGAACGGCTTGACAGAAGACCAGCGCGAATAGGACTTTTCGGGAAGCTCATTCCATTCTTCTTCGGAAAAGAAATCCTTGTTGAGTTCACCGCTGATGGTATAGGAATTGGCTGTTTTTATCACGGCTTCGGATAAAAACAGCCCGTCAAATGCTTCTTTAATGAGCAGCTGTGACATAAAATTTTTCGTATCTTTTATAGTAAGTGAGAGCATAATTCCTCCGTTTTTGATGTTGTATTTTAACTATTATAAAACAATTTTTTCAATGAAGTCAACGATTTTAAAAAGAATCACGGACAGGATACACAAAATCACAATGGACATGGCAACCCAGTCCATTTTAAAGACCTGGCTGCCGTAAATAATTAAGTAGCCAAGTCCGGCTTTGGCAGCAAGAAATTCACCGATAATCACACCCACAAGCGACAGACCGATGTTGACCTTCATGTTGCTGATAATTGTCTTTAATGAAGCGGGCAGGACGACTTTGGTTAAAATGTTTTTTCTTGAGCCGCCCAAAGTCTGAATCAGCAGGATTTTGTCGGAATCGGTTTCTGCAAAGCTGGTGTAAATATTTAAAATTGTTCCGAATACGCCGACGGAAATGGCGGTGACAATAATGGCTTTGGCATTATTGCCGAGCCACACGATAATCATAGGCGCAAGGGCAGATTTTGGAAGGCTGTTGAGCAGCACAAGATACGGTTCTAATACGGCAGATATCGTTTTGCTGCTCCAGAGTAAAATGGCAGTGCCGACACCGAGCAGTACAATTAGTGCAAAACTGATACCGGTTTCGGCTATGGTAACGGCAGTGTGGTAAAAAATACTGCCATCAGAAATCATTGCAAACAGGGTTTTTATAATGCGGGATGGACTGCTGAAAATAAAATCATCAATCCAGTCTGCGTATGCAGACACTTCCCAAAGTGTGATAAAACCGGCAAAAAGCAGAATCCTTGCCATAGTAATTTTGTATTTTAACCGTTTCATTTGTTTAAGATAGTGCATTTGAATGTCAGACATTATGACAACTCCTTCCAGATTTGATGAAAATAAGCAGAAAATTCAGGGGCAGTCCGTGAGGAAAACGGTGTGCGCTTATCCACGGAGAGGTGAATGTCAAAAACATTTTTGATACCGGCAGGACGGCTGGATAAAACAATCACCTGTTCACCCATGGCAATCGCTTCGGAAATGTCATGCGTGACTAAAAGGGCCGTTTTTTCCTGCTCCTTGATAATGCGGAAAATATCGTCGCTTACTTCCAGTCTTGTCTGATAATCCAATGCGGAAAACGGTTCGTCTAAAAGCAGAATGTCCGGTTCTAAAACAAGGGTGCGGATCAGTGCCGCCCGCTGGCGCATGCCGCCGGAAAGCTCAGAAGGATGGGCATTTTTAAAGGAAGCAAGTCCGTAGTCATGCATCATATCGGCGGCAAGTCTTTTTTTCTGTTCCGTACACTGGTGGGTTACTTCAAGACCAAGCAGAATATTTTTATAAATGGTACGCCACTCTAAAAGAGTATCGTGCTGGAGCATATAGCCAATCCGGGCAGCGGCAGGCATTGCATCACTTTTATAAAAGCGGATACAGCCCTTTTCGGGTGTGATTAATCCGGCAATTAAGGAAAGCAGTGTGGATTTTCCGCAGCCGGAAGGACCGGCAATCGAGGTGAAGCTGCCGGGCCGGACAGAAAAAGAGATATCTTTTAATGCAGGTGTTTCCCCGGAGGGCGTATGGTATGAATAAGATACATGGTCAAGGGTTAAAACTGGATTCATAAAGCAGCCTCCAATCCTTTTGATATATTTTATGGTAAAATAGGGCATACGGTGTCAAATGCAATTGCAAATCGCGCAAAGAATAGATATACTATATAAGGAAAATCATATTTACGATAGAACGAATAAAATAAAGAGAAATATGAGGGATAAAATATGCAGCATTTGGAACACATTTTAGAATGTATTCATGATAAACACATTTTTATACAGACACATAACTTTCCGGACCCCGATGCGATTGCAAGTGCATACGGGTTAAAGGTACTGCTTGAAAAAAAGGGAATTGGGACAACGATTTGTTATAAAGGAAGAATTGACGATACGATTACGGCAAAGATGGCACAGCTGCTTGCAATTGACATTGTTGAGCAGGAGGAAATTACGAATATGTCCGCAGAATCCGAGATTATTCTGGTGGATTCCCAAAAGGGCAACGCGAATGTCATAGATATGCAGGGCAACGAAGTTCTCTGCATTGACCATCATCCGACCTATGAAAATCAGGATTATCGTTATTCGGATATCCGTGTGGAGGTTGGTGCGTGTGCATCTATTATCGCCGGATACTTTATGGAAAGTGGGATACCGGTTGATAAACGCACAGCTACGGCACTGTTATACGGAATAAAGGTGGATACTGCCAATATGACAAGAGGGGTGAGTCCGCTGGATCTGGAAATGTTTTACCGGCTCTTTCCGTTAGCGGAGCATGCACTTTTGCAAAAGCTGGATACGAGTGTCCTGCACATGAAGGATTTGCGCGCCTATGCCAATGCAATAGATACGATTGAAAATGTGAACCGTGTCTGCTTTGCCAATACCGGTGTAGACTGCCATGAGGCACTGACAGCATCCATTTCGGATTTTATATTGGCGCTGGATGAAGTCGATGTGGTTATTGTATCGTCTTACCGGGAGGATGGCATAAAGCTGTCAGTGAGAAGCAGTGCGCCGTGGTGCAATGCGGGTAAGCTTACTAATGAAGCATTAAAAGGCATTGGAAACGGCGGCGGGCATGAGCATATGGCAGGTGGATTTATTCCATTCGGGAATATACCACAGAACAGTGATGCCAATAGCAGCAGTACAGATATCAATCATGCCGTTTCAGTGGAAAATCAGCCGGTTGAACAAAGGGCTGAGGGACTTTTAAAAGAAATGAAGAAAAGATTTCTTCAAAAAATTGAAAATGGGTAAAATAAAAAAGCTTCCGATGGGACTCGAACCCACGACCCACGCATTACGAATGCGTTGCTCTACCAACTGAGCCACAGAAGCATTTACCTTGTTACTATAGTACAAAATGATTTTGCTGTCAAGCCTAATTCCCAAAAATCGCTATAAATAAATTTCGCTGTCCGTTACAAAATAAGAAATAAAAAAGCTGTAACACAGCGGAAACGAGGAATTATGGCGGAAAAACAGGAAAAAGAGGAGCAGAAGGATAAAAAAATAGAAAGCTATGGACAGGTACTTTTAGGAGAAGACGAACACAACGGTAAAATCCAGCTGATGACGATTATCGGCGAGATTGAAGGTCATGACGTCCTTCCGGCGGCGAGCAAAACGACAAAGTACGAGCATATTTTACCGCAGCTTGCATCAATTGAAGACAGTGCCAAAATCGGCGGTGTACTGTTTTTAATCAATACGGTTGGCGGGGACGTGAGTGCAGGACTGGCACTTGCGGAGATGATTGCATCTATGAAGACACCGAGCGTTTCACTGGTGCTTGGCGATTCACACAGTATCGGAGTGCCGCTTGCAGTCAGCACAGATTATTCCTTTATTGCGCCGACGGCAACGATGATTGTCCATCCGGTGCGCATGAACGGAACGATTATCGGTGCGCCGCAGACATTCGACTATTTTCAGCTGATTCAGGACAGAATTGTGCATTTTATAGCCGGACATTCACGTGTCGAAAAGGAAAAACTGGAACAGATGATGATAAATACCGGAATGCTTACCAAGGATTTAGGAACGATTCTGGTCGGGAAAGAAGCGGTCAGGCAGGGGTTGATTGACGAAGTCGGCGGAATCAGCGCGGCGCTTGAGAAATTAAGGTCGCTAATGGCTGATTGAAACTTTTTTAATTTTAATGCGAAAATTTAATGTAAAACGGAGAAAAGATGAAATGTAATTTGTGTCCGCGCAGATGTAATGCGGACAGGGAAAAACAGGAAGGAGTCTGCCGGATGCCGTGGGATATTTACGCGGCAAGGGCGGCTCTGCATATGTGGGAAGAACCGTGCATTTCGGGAGAAAACGGTTCAGGTGCCGTATTTTTTACGGGCTGTACCCTGCGGTGTGTATTCTGCCAGAATCACGAAATTGCCGCGGGAAAACGTGGACAGAAGATTGATGAATCGCATCTGGCGGAGATTTTTTTAAAATTGCAGCAGCAGAAAGCCAATAATATTAATCTGGTGACACCTACACAGTATGTTCTGCCAATTATTGCGGCAGTTAAAAAAGCAAAAGCGCAGGGATTAAAGATTCCCGTGGTGTACAATACAAGCGGTTATGAGCGCGTGGAAACGCTGAAAAATCTTGAAGGGATTGTGGATGTATATCTGCCGGATTTTAAATATACAGACAGTACATATGCAAAACGCTATTCCAATGCACCCGATTATTTTGACGTAACCAAAGCGGCGCTTGCGGAAATGGTGCGCCAGCACCCAACACCGCAGTTTGCGGATAAGCAGGAAGCGGCGGTGCGCGGAATTGAAGAAGGAATCATGACAGGCGGCGTGATTGTGCGGCACCTGATGCTGCCGGGGCTGTTAAAGGATACAAAAGCAGTAATACGGTATTTATATGAAACATATGGTGACAGTATTTATATCAGCATTATGAACCAGTATACACCGATGCCGTTTGCGGAAAATATCCCCGAATTAAACCGGAAAGTTACCCACAGGGAATACGACAAAGCCGTGGATTATGCGATTGGTTTAGGCGTGGTAAACGGCTTTATTCAGGAGGGCGGTACGGCAAAGGAAAGCTTTATCCCCGAATTTTCGGGTGAGGGTCTGGAATAAAAACAGAAGTCTTAAAAATTTATAAAAATGCTTGAAACTGCCGCAAAGATAGGGGATACTGTTAATTAAGAAGCTTTGTGGCAGAATAAGTGATGTGAGGATAAAGTATGCAGGATATGCAGTCAGAAAATGCAGTAATTGAATTAAACCGTGCACATTTGTGGCAGATTGCATTATTTTCATTAAATAATACGTCTACGAATCTGTATCTTGCCATGATGGGCTACGTGTCATATTATGCAAACGGAATTGCGGGGCTGTCTGTTGTGGTAATTTCTTTTATTCTGACCGGAATGAGAATCTTTGACGGTGTTACAGACCCGGTTATTGGTTATGTGATTGATAAAACCAACGGACGTTTCGGAAAGTTCCGTCCATTTATGATTTCAGGATATGTCCTGCTTGCGGGCAGTTCGCTGGTGCTGTTTTTTACGACTCATCTGGTGCCTGCGTTCTTTAGAATTCCGTATTTTATTGCCGTGTATTCTGTATACATTATCGGATATACGTTTCAGACGGCGGTTGTAAAGTCGGGGCAGTCTGTTATTACCAATGATGTGAAACAGCGCCCGATGATTACATTTTTTGATTCGACCTTTATTATGCTGGCACACGGACTGACGGCATTTTATGTGTCGGTCTACCTGATTCGCAAATACGGCAACTTCAACAGCCGTGCGCTTTTTGAGGAATTTGTGATTACCGTGGTTGTGCTTTCCGGTATCTGCACGGCACTGGCGGTTATCGGGATATGGGGCAAGGACAACAGCCGATATTTCCAGCTTGATAAGGAAAAGAAAAATAATATTCATTTCCGCGACTACTGGCAGATTATGAAACACAACAAGCCAATCCGTATGCTGGTCATTGCAGCGGCCTCCAATAAATTTGCATCCATGGTATACAGCAACTCCACGGTGCTTGTCATGCTGTTTGGCATTTTAATGAACAATTACCCGCTGGCGGGCATTATCGGTGTTATTGTGGGAATTCCTAATCTAGGCATTATTTATCTGGGTATCCGTTATGCGAAAAAAGTGGGGCAGAAAAAAGCAATGGTGGTATCCACATGGTTTGCCATTGCATTTCAGGCGGTCATGATGTATATGATGTTATTTACCGATCTGACAAAGGTTTCACTGGCGGAAATTAACGGGATTACCATAGCATTTTTACTGGTATTTGCCCTGTTAAACGGCGTAAAATCCATTACCAATAATATTGTTGTGCCGATGATTGCGGACTGCACGGATTATGAATACACGCTGAGCGGACATTTTGTTCCGGGCATTATGGGAGCATTATTTTCTTTTATTGATAAATCCTTCTCTGCGCTTGGAACAGGCTTTGTGGGCATTGCACTTTCCATGACAGGTTATGCAAAAGTATTTCCGCAGGTCGGCGATGCGCTGACACCGCAGTTAAAATATATGACCGTGTTCTTTTACTGTGTTATACCGATTCTTGGCTGGTTTGTCACAATTTTTATTATGCGGTTTTACCGGCTGGATAAAAAGGCGATGAGCATATTGTATACAAAAAAGGGGCAGAAAGAGTAGAAATGAGGAGAGCTATGAACATAAAAAAAGGAAATCCGCTGCAAAAGGGGAGTACAAAACAAAAAGACGGCTATAATTTTGCGATTGCATCGGCGGCGGAAATAATTGATCTGCTGTTGTATGCGCCAAAAGCGGACGAGCCGGAGTACCGGATTGAACTGACAGAAGCCTATAAGACGGGTGATGTCTTTTCGGTGCATATCAGCGGCATTTATCTGGACAGGTATCTGTATTGCTATGAGGCGGACGGGAAGAAAATCATTGATCCGTATGCAAAGACGATTACAGGCTGTGAAGTTTTTGGCAAAGATGAAAACAGGCAGCATTTAAGCCGGGTATGTCTTTCAAAATATGACTGGGAAGACGATACGGCACCGGAAATACCGTATTATGACAGCGTTTTTTATAAATGCAGTGTCCGCGGACTGACCGCTTCAAAAACGTCAAAGGTGCGCCATAAGGGAACATTTTCGGGCGTGGTGGAAAAACTGCCGTATTTAAAAGAACTGGGCATTACGGCGGTGCTTTTTATGCCGCTGTATGAATTTGACGAAATCGGAAAGTTTCCGCAGCTTTATGACAACGGATACGGAAAATATGCATCCGGTCCGATAGCGGGCAGAATCAATTACTGGGGATATACCAAAGGATTTTATTTTGCGCCGAAGGCTTCGTTTGCGTGGACGGGACGAAAGAAAGCGGACTATACGGTAGAGATGAAGGACATGGTAAAAGCATTTCACAAAGAGGGCATGGAAGTTCTTATGGAAATGCATTTTCAGGACGAGCCGGTCGATTTTATTTTAGACTGCCTGCACTACTGGGTGACGGAATACCACATTGACGGAATACATCTGTTTGCCGGTGAGGCGGCGTTAAATGCAGCGGCAAGGGATGCACTGTTGGCAAAGACAAAGCTGATTACGGTATTCTGGAACGGTGAAAAAAAGCATTATAAAAACATGGCAAATTACAATGCCGGATTTATGAACGTGGCACGTAAATTTTTAAAGGGCGATGAAAACCAGCTTGGCGATTTTGTTAATGTCAGCCGCTATAATCCGGTGCAGAGTGCCAATATTAATTATATTACAAGCCATGACGGATTTACGCTGTTTGATCTGGTCAGCTACGACAGAAAGCACAACGAGGCAAACGGCGAAGGCAATGCGGACGGTGAAAATTTTAACAATAGCTGGAACTGCGGAACGGAAGGACCTTCAAAGAAAAAAAAGATACAGCATCTGCGCCTTAGGCAGATGAAAAATGCACTGATGCTGGTGCTGTTATCGCAAGGCACACCATTACTGCTTGCAGGCGATGAGTGCTGTAATTCACAGGCGGGCAATAACAATCCGTACTGCGTGGACAGCGAACTTTCGTGGGTCAGCTGGAACAGCCGCGGCATGGCGGCGGAAATGACAGCATTTGCAAAAGAACTGATTGCATTCAGAAAACAGTACAAGATTCTGCATATGCCAAAGCAGCTTTTATCCTATGACAGCTTATCGTGTGGGTATCCCGATATTTCCTGCCACGGCAGCAGTGCATGGTATAATACCATGGAAAGCTACAACCGTCATATTGGCATGATGTATTACGGTCGGTATGCGTATATTGAGGATTTATGCCAGCAGGAAAATGCAGACGCGGATACATTTCTTTATATTGCATACAATATGCACTGGGAAGAACACGAACTGGCACTGCCAATCGGATATAACGAATGTGACTGGCAGGTGGCACTCTGCTCCGGTGATAAAGGAAGTGCTGTGCTTGGAAAAGATGGAAAAACCGTACATGTAAAGCCACGCTGTATCGCTGTTTTAACAGGGTTGAGGAAAAAGAAAGAAAATAACAAGAAAACAAATCGAAAAACAGGTGAAGAAAATGGACATTCATAATTTAGAACAGATTAAACAGGAATTTTCCGGCTTTCAGCAGGAGTTTGAAAACGGAAATAAGGAAAAGGCACTGGAAAAACTGCTGGAGCTTTTAGATGCGCTGGAAGAAGCGGATACCTCAAGAAGGGCGGCGCAGATTGATAAAGACGGAAATGTTACACTGTCATCGGAAATCCCGGCAGGAAAACCGGCGGCAGAAAAATCAGCAGAAGATGGAACAGGCGAAAGTCAGCCGCTTTATATGAGCTTAAATCACGTCATGGAGTATTATATTTTTGCGTATTACTTCCAGCCGGCTACAGAGGTGCGCTGTACCGACATACCGTATGGGGAATATTACCGCACATACGGACAGCTTGCACTTTCTATGCAGAAGTACAATGGGGCAAAAAAGGCATATGAGCGTGCGATTGCGTGGAATCCGGTCGATTTGGACGCCTATCTGGGACTGGCAGAGGTGTATAAGTATCAGAATCAGCGGGAAAAATATCTGACGGTTACAAAGCAGGCATACCGTTACTGCTGTACACGCGCAACCATGGCACGCTACTACCGCAATATGGCATTTTATTATCTGTCCGGTTATGAGCCGGAAACGGCGCGTGCCTGTTATCAGTATAGCAATGTGTATTATCACACGGAAAATGCGGACAGCGAGTTAAAGTATATTTCCGAGGCTATTCAGCAGGAAACACCACAGACGGATATCCGTGCGATTCAGAAGCTGTTTGACGAAAAACAGATTGAGCCGGGACCGGATTCCCAGACGATTGGCATTGTATATAAGGTCGGTGAAATTTTATTAAAGGACGGCGATTATAAGTTAGCAAAGGACTGCTATTCAATCGTTTATGACATTACGCAGGACGCAGCCGCAGAAAAAATGCTGAATGAACTGGAAGCTGCGATTTCAGGGTCAGAAGAGTAAATTAACAGAATTTTTTTGGGCAAAAAGAACATGAAGTAAGGGAGAAAATGATGAGTAAAATTGACAGTATTCTATTTGATTTGGACGGAACGCTCTGGAGTTCTGCAAAAGCCATCAGTGAAGCATGGGGACTGGTATTACAGAAGCATGAAGATATCGAAAAAAAAGAGGTAACAGAAGAAGAACTCTACAGCTGTATGGGACTTCCTATGTATGACATTGCGGCAAAGCTTTTTCCGTCGCTTTCAGAAGATGTCCGCAATCAATTAATGGACGAGCTGTGTGAATTTGAAAATGGTTATCTTGAAAAACGCGGCGGCGTTTTATTTAACGGACTGGAAGAAACACTGGCACAGTTACAAAAAAAATATAAGCTTTATATTGTAAGCAATTGTCAGGACGGATATATCGAAGCATTTATCAAAGCACATCATATGGAAAAGTATTTTGAAGATACAGAGTGCTGGGGAAGAACCCGCCTGCCAAAGGGCGAGAGCAACAAGATTCTGATAGCACGCAATCATCTTAAAAATCCAATTTATGTCGGTGATACCGCGGGGGATTACCAGTCTGCCGTTGATGCGGGAATTCCGTTTGTTTATGCGGCATACGGCTTCGGTGAGGTACAGGATTGTGCTTATGAAATCCAGAGTATCCGGGAACTGCCGGAGGTGGTGGAACAGGTAAACGAGAATAAAAAATAAATTTTTGTAAATAAGAATAGTGGTATATAATCTTTTTTTAATAAAACAAAACTTGACGAATATCATTGCTTTGATATACTGGATATATAGATTCTAATAACATATGCAAATGTAAATTTGTATTGTATCTTTGCGGTTAAACCGCATCAGAAATGAGGGGCAGTGTGTATTTTGTTGGGAGAATACGAAAAGAAATATACCAATGTTTAACATCTGATTGTATAACAGATGAAGTGATTATTACAGACAAGCAGGTAGAACATATAAAACAAAGACATCCGAATGATTATGAGCGTTATGGGAAATACTTAACAAGAATAGTAGAAGACCCAGATTATATTATAGAAGCAAATCGAAAGAATACAGCACTTGTATTAAAAGAATTTGTAGAGGGTGGAGAAGTTTTTAAAACGGTAGTCAGACTTGTCACATCAATGGACGATGTCAATTACAAAAATTCTGTTATTACATTTATGAAGATAGATAATAAAGAGTGGAACAGATTATTAAGAAATAAGAAAATTCTTTACAAAAGAGAATAAGAATGTTATTATTTGAATACAGTAAGAAAGGAATTGTCTGAGGTGGAGGAATTCGTACAATCCACACGCCGCTGGTACAGACAGGGGAAACCCGAGAGACGCAGGAGAGCTGTACGCCTGCCAGACAGTTCCTTTATACTAATGAGATGATTTTTGTAAATAAGAAAATTCTCAAAAAAAGAATTGACACACGTAATAAACCGTGCTAAACTATCAACAGTTTAATAAATTAAAGAATTAAAGTCGATGAACAAAATAGTACTTTCAGAAGGTACACTACAGAGAGCCGGTGGCGGTGAGAACCGGTGTGGAGAGCTGGAACGAATGGGTTTGGGAGATGCATTGGTGAACATTTTATGGTTAAGTAAGTAGCTGATGACGTGACCTCACGTTACAGGGGCAGGGTATTGCGCAGGCAGTATCAGGAATGAGTCAGATAACAGGTGGCATATCCGGTTTCGGGTATGCTTTTTTTATTTTATCGGAAATGACAGCATTTCTATAATATAAAAATAAAAGCCAGACTATCCGTGACTTTTATTTTCCTATATTTGTAACAGGGAAAATGAAAACACAGAATCCGGTATCTGAGAAAACAGGGTGGCACCACGATAATTCGTCCCTTATGCAGTGATAATAGCTGCATAAGGGATTTTTTTTATGGAGGAATGGCGATGAAAAGACGGTTAAAAGCATATAAAAAGACAGTCAGCATCGTAGATGAATCTACGATAGCACTGTATGAAAGCCTTGGCAGAGAAAAGAAAGGCTTTCTTATGGAAAGTAATGACAAGGAAAACGGAAGATACACCTTTATGGGTGTTGAGCCGGAAGCACTGATTCAGTCAGACGGTGAATCTCTGGTAATTACAAAGGCAGACGGCACAAAGGAAGTGCGCAGGGGCAACCCGCTGGAGCGGTTAAAAGAATATTACAGTGAATTTGAAATTGTAAAAGAAGACGGTGAACTTGAATTTACAGGTGGACTGGTCGGCAGTCTGGGATATGATTTTATCCGGTATACCGAGGATTTACCGGACGACAATGAAGATGAAATCGGAATTGAAACCATTCAGCTTATGCTGGCTTCAAAGTTTCTGGCAATCGACCATGTAGCAGAAACCTTTACAGCGGTAATACTGGAAGAAGACAGCCCGGAAGGCAAGAAACGCGCAGAACAGGAAGCCAAAGAGCTGATTGCGCGGGCAAGAAAAAATCCAAAGGCGGTAGAGAAAAAACACGTCCATGACGGCATTATCGTGAAAAAATCCGATACCTGTGAGCAGTACAGCAGGAAAGTTGAAAAAATCAAACAGTACATCAAAGAAGGACACATTTTCCAGACGGTGCTTTCACAGCGCTGGACGATTCAGACCAAACAGGACGGTTTTGAACTGTATAAGGAACTGCGGGAATTAAATCCGTCACCGTATCTGTATTATTACAATTTCGGTGATTTTGAAATTATCGGAAGTTCGCCGGAAATGATTGTCAAGCAGACAGATAACAGAGTTTATACCTGTCCGATTGCAGGTACGAGAAAGCGTGGAAAGACACCGCAGGAAGATACGGCATTGGAACAGGAACTGCTCGCAGATGAAAAAGAGCGTGCAGAACACGTTATGCTGGTCGACCTTGCAAGAAATGACATGGGAAGAATTGCACAAATCGGTTCGGTAAAGGTGTCCGAATTTATGAGAATCCAGCGGTATTCCCACGTTATGCACATCGTTTCACTGGTAGAGGGAAGAAAAAAAGGCGAGTATCATCCACTGGATTTGGTATCCTCATTTCTTCCGGCAGGCACCTTAAGCGGTGCACCGAAAATCAGGGCAATGGAAATTATTGACGAACTGGAAACGGTCAGACGCGGATTATACGGCGGCGCAACCGGTTATCTGGATTTTGGCGGCAACATGAATTTCTGCATTACAATCCGTACCATGATAAAAAAAGGTGAAAAAGTCTATTTACAGGCAGGTGCGGGAATTGTGGCGGATTCTGTTCCTGAAAATGAATATCAGGAGTGCTGTAATAAGGTCATGGCACTGGCAAAGACACTGGTCGAGGAGGAAAAGTTATGATATTACTGATAGATAACTATGATTCGTTTACATATAACCTGTATCAGTTTATCGGTACATTTAACAATGATATAAAGGTTGTCAGAAACGATAAAATTACAATAGAAGAAATAGAAGACTTAAATCCTGAATCCATTGTGATTTCGCCGGGACCGAAAAGTCCAAAGGAGGCAGGTATCTGTCTGGAGACCATCCGCCATTTTGCGGGAAAGAAGCCGATGCTTGGAATCTGTCTGGGACATCAGTGTATCGGAGAAGCATTTGGCGCAACGGTTTCTTATGCAAAGAAAATCTGTCATGGAAAACAGTCGCTGATAGAACATGATACAGACGGCATTTTTGAAGGCATTAACGAACCAGTCAAAGTTGCACGCTATCATTCACTTGCAGTCATAGAGGATACCCTGCCGGACTGCTTACAGGTGACGGCAAGAACGCAGGACGGAGAAATCATGGCAATGAAGCACCGGGAATATCCGATTGTGGGATTGCAGTTTCATCCGGAATCCATTTATACAGAGCACGGAAAGAGAATGATAGAAAATTTTGTAAACAACATAGGAAATGGGCAAAAATGCCTGCGGAATGGGGATTAATATGATTCTTGATGTAATTGTTGAAGATAAGAAAAAACGGCTGGTTGAACATAAGGCGGCAGTCAGCGAAGAAGAAATGAAACAGAAAGCATTGCAGAGTACACGTAAAAGTGTGGGATTTGCAAAGGCATTAAAAAAAGACGGTCTTTCTGTTATCGGTGAGTTTAAAAAGGCATCGCCAAGCCACGGGGCAATGGATATCAAGGTGGATTTAAAGGAGCGGATTTTGCAGTATAACGATTCGGTTGATGCGATTTCCTGCCTGACCGAGGAAGACCATTTTTACGGTAGTACGGCGTATCTGGAACAAATCCGGAAAATGACAAATCTGCCGGTTATCCGCAAGGATTTTATTATTGAAGAATATCAGGTCTATGAAGCAAAGGTTATCGGCGCAGATGCGATTCTTTTAATTGCCGCGATTTTAGATGATGAAACCTTTAAACGACTGTATGACCTTGCTTACAGCCTTGGGCTGGACGTATTGTGTGAGGTTCATGACGAAGCAGAATTGCAGAGAATGCTGGCGTTAGATGTTGAAATCATCGGAATCAACAACCGCAATTTAAAGACCTTTGAAGTGACCATGGATACGACAAAGAAGCTGTCAGCCATGCTTCCGAAAGACTTCAAGGAACGCGGTAAAGTGCTGGTATCCGAAAGCGGTGTCAGCACGGACGGAGATATTTCAGCATTAAAACAGAGCCATGCAGATGCATTTTTAATTGGCACGGCGCTTATGGAATCAGACAATCCGGGGGCGCTTACAAAGCACTGGAAGGAAGTTTATGCAAATGGGTAAGACAAAGGTAAAGGTCTGTGGGCTGACGCGGGAAGAAGAAGCAGAAATGCTTGCGGACTGCCGGGTGGAATTTGCGGGCATGGTATTGTTTTTCCCAAAAAGCAAACGCAATGTCACCTTACAGCAGGCAGAACAAATCCTTGCGGCACTCAAAAAATACGGTGTATCAAAGAGCGTTGCTGTGACGGTGTCCCCGACAAAGGAACAGGTAGAACAGATTATGCGGCTGGGATTTGATTACATACAGATTCACGGAACATTGTCCGATGAGGTACACGATGTGCTGAGGATTCCGGTAATCCGTGCAGTCAACGTGGCAGGAGAAACGGCGGAAGATAAGGAAAGTATCCGGCGGCAGTTAGAAAGCGTTCTGGCAGATGAAAAAACGGCGGGCATATTATTTGACGGCAGTTCGCCGGGCGCAGGAAAAACATTTGACTGGAGCTTGTTAAAAAATATACAAAAAACGGATAAGCTGCTGTTTCTGGCAGGCGGCTTAACACCTGAAAATGCCGCGCAGGCGGTAAAAACCGTAGCACCGGACGTTGTTGATGTCAGCTCCGGTGTGGAAAAGGAAGTCTTGCCGGGAGAAGCATTTGCGGGAAAAGATGCAGAAAAAATCAGAAAATTTGTAGAAAATATAAGGCTATAAGACATAATCACCCGGAATTCTGAGTGATCATGACAGCAAAAGGAGGATAAAATGAGTAACACATATTACGGAGAATTTGGCGGACAGTTTGTATCAGAATCCCTGATGAATACACTTGCCGAACTGGAAAAAGCATTTGACGAGGCAATCAAAGACCCGAAATTTATTGCGGATTATAATTACTATTTAAAAGAGTATGTCGGCAGGGAAACACCACTGTATTTTGCGGAGCGTCTTTCTGAAAAGTACGGCACAAAAATTTATTTAAAGAGAGAAGATTTAAATCATACCGGCGCGCATAAGATTAATAATGTCATCGGACAGATTCTTTTAGCAAAGCGTATGGGAAAGACTAAAGTTATCGCCGAAACCGGCGCAGGTCAGCACGGTGTTGCAACAGCAACCGGCGCAGCTTTATTTAACATGGAATGTACCGTATATATGGGTGCGGAAGATATTGAAAGACAGCGTTTAAATGTATTCCGTATGGAGATGCTCGGTGCAAAGGTATGCCCGGTTACAACCGGAAGTTCAACTTTAAAAGATGCAACCAATGAAGCTATCCGTACATGGGCAGAGCGTGCAGAGGATACATTCTATATTATCGGTTCAGCCGTAGGACCGCATCCGTATCCGAAGATGGTAAAAGAATTCCAGAAGATTATCAGTGTAGAAGCTAAAAAGCAGATTCTTGAAAAAGAAGGCAGACTGCCGGATGTGGTAACAGCCTGTGTCGGCGGCGGTTCTAACTCTATCGGTATGTTTGCAGATTTTATAGATGAACCGTCAGTACGTCTTGTCGGTGTCGAAGCCGGTGGATTGGGTGTTGAAACCGGAAAGCACGCAAGTGCAATGGCACTGGGCAAGGTCGGTGTGTTACACGGCATGAAGACTTATCTGTTACAGGATGATAACGGTAATATTGAACTGGCTCATTCCATTTCTGCTGGACTGGATTATCCGGGTGTCGGACCGGAACACGCTTATCTGCGTGATACAGGCAGGGCAGAATATGTGTCTGTGACGGATACGGAAGCAATGGAAGCACTGCTGGAGCTTTGCAAGCTTGAAGGAATTATTCCGGCAATTGAAAGCGCACACGCACTTGCTTATACTTTTAAGATGGCAAAGAATATGAAAAAAGATGACATCATTGTAGTCTGCCTGTCAGGCCGTGGTGATAAAGATGTCCATACAGTAGAAAAGTATTTAAACGGAGAGGAGACTAACAAATAATGAATCGCATTGAAAAAAGATTAGAAGAATTAAAGCAGGAAAATAAAAAAGCATTTATTACATATACAACGGCAGGACTGCCGGATTTACAGACCACGGCAAAACTGATTTTTGCACAGGAAGAAGCAGGAGCAGATATTCTTGAAATCGGCGTGCCGTTTTCAGACCCTGTTGCAGACGGACCGGTAATCCAGAATGCCTCATATCAGGCAATCCAGAAGGGCGCAACGCTGACAAAGATTTTCGATATGATTGAGGGTGTCCGTAAAGAAAAATGTGAGGTTCCAATTGTGTTCATGATGTATTATAATACAGTATATCATTATGGACTGGATGCATTTGCGGCACGCTGTATCGAGTGTGGTGTCGATGGACTGATTATTCCGGATCTACCTTTTGAAGAACAGGGCGAATTAAAGACAGTACTTGCAAAGAATGAAGCTTCACCGATTCTGATCCAGCTGGTTTCACCGGTTTCAAAGCAGCGTGTGCCAATGCTTCTTGAAAATGCAAGGGGCTTTGTATACTGCGTATCCCAGATGGGTGTTACCGGCAAAGGTGCCAATTTCCATAAGGATATCAGAGAATATCTGGCAGCAGTAAAACAGACCAGTGCAATTCCGGTGATGGTCGGTTTCGGAATCCGCACGGCAAAAGATATTGAACCGTTTGAAGATATTGTGGACGGTGCAATCGTTGGCTCTAATCTGCTGCGGATTTTAGAAGAAAGCAATTATTCCGTGGATGCAGTCAAAGAATATGTATCTGGATTTAAAAAGGAATTAAATAAAAACAAATAAGCGGGGTGAACAGCAGTGGTACCGGTTCTTGCCAAAAATGCAGTGCGGATAAAATGTAATTTCCAGAATGCAGGCATGACGGGAAATTATGAATGTGCCTATGCGCTGGGTATTTTAAATGCCCAGCTGGGGCTTCCCGAAATAACAGAATATGAAGATATTGCCGCATTAAAAGAACAGCTTTTGGAAAAAGCCGCAGATTATAAAACGGAAGATGCAGGCTTAAAGCAGATGGTGCATCTTTTAAAAGAATATGAAGCAGCGCCTGTGGCAGACGAACAGATGCGGGAACTTTTTACTATGGGATTTCATGATAAGAATTTATAAATTTTAGCTGATTTATTATGAAAAATGCCAAAAATTCGGATACCTGTTGACTTATTCTTTCGAATAGAGTATATTTTGTAAGTGAATTAAAATATATGAAATTATTAGTAAATGAAAGTTAAAGGTGGATGTTAAACTATGACACAGACAGTAGAAGTAGCAGACATTGAAAAGACACATAAGAATGCAATCGCTGAGCTTGTGCAGACAGCCTGCAAATTTGAAAGCCATATTGAGATTGAAAGCGAAGGAAAAAATATCAACGCAAAGAGTCTTATGGGGATTATGGCATTTGGCTTGAAAAAGGGAATGGAAGTAAGCATTTCCGCAAAAGGAACAGATGAAAAGGCAGCAGTAGACTGTATCAGCCAGTTCTTAACAAGCAATGCAGAATGTGCAATGTAATGTAAATGTGTGATCAAATGTGAGGAGGTCCGTTTTATGAGAGGAAAAGGAAAATCAGGAGCTACAACAGCCGCAAAAGAAAATGCAGTAAATACAGTTGCAAAGAAGGCAGAATCAACTATTGAAGCAGTGGCTGAAAAGGCAAAAGAAGCTGTAAAGAAAGTAGAAGTTAAAGAAGAAGCTGTTAAAGAAACACTTGCAGAAACAAAAGCTGAGGTAAAGGCAGAAGTGAAAGCGGCAGAAAAGGCTGTAGAAAAAGCAGCAGAGCCTGCAACAGCGGTAACAGCAGCAGAAGCTGCACCTGCAAAGAAGACGGCGACAAGAAAGACAGCTGCGAAAAAGACAGAAACAAAGCCTGCTGAAAAGAAAGCAGCTGCAGTTAAGAAAACTGTGAAAAAAGCAGTAACAAGAAAGACAGCTGCAAAGAGTGAACCGTCTACGGAAGTATTTATCCAGTATCATGGTAAGCAGATTGATGAAAAGGCATTACTTGAAAGAGTTATGCAGGACTGCGGTGAGGATAAGATTTCAGTGGAAGATTTAAAGCTTTATGTAAAGCCGGAAGATAACGCTTGCTATTATGTTGCAAACGGTAATGTGGCAGGTAAAGTAGATTTATACTAAAATTACTTTATATAGTCAGGACAGAGCTGTTGCACGAAAACGTTGATTTTCGTGTGACAGCTCTTTATTTCAATCAGATAAAGGAGAGAGGATGTATGTTTGAAGTTGGCGACAGAGTATTTTACGGTGTTGTGGGTGTGTGTGAAGTAGAAGACATCGCAGCACCGCCGATTAAAGGTATTGACGGAAAGTATTATTATTTACAGCCGGTTTATGATGATAAAGGCATCATCTACTCTCCTGTGGACAGTAAGAAAGTGTCTATGCGGACTATTATCACAAAAGAGGAGGCACAGACATTTTTAGAGCGTGCCAGAAACTGTAAAAGTGATGAACTGCTTAATCAGAAGATTACACCGAACCAGTATGATGAAATGGTAAAATCCCAGGATACGGAAAAGCTGATGCACCTGGTACGTTTTTTATATGATATTAAAAATGAACGTGCAAAGGAGCTGCGCAAAATGAAGTCGGCAGACAGCAGAATGTTAGTAACGGCAAGAAAACTGCTCTACGGTGAACTGGCTGTTGCACTGGGAAAAGATTATAGTGAAATGTCAGATTTACTTGATCAATATCTTGGACAGAATTAATAAATCCGTACAATAAAAATGTTGCAAAAAATATAGAAATAACTGCATACAGTTTTTCATAGATATAAATCAGACAGGATTGATTATCGCAGAACTGAATAAATTCAGTTCGCGATTCCTCCAGCATTAGAATGCCTGCGGAATGGGGATTGGTATGAAGAAAAAACTGATGCGGCGTTTTTGTATTTTGGGCGTATATTGTCTGTGTGTCCTGCTGATGCTGATTGTCAGCGGTGTAGGCGGCAAGGCAGAGCAGACGGCGGCGATTTCTGCAAATGACTGTTATGAGAACAGGATTGCAATTACATTTGACGATGGACCGGGTAAAGGCACAACGGAAAAGTTATTAGACGGACTAAAGGAACGTGGCGTAAAAGCGACGTTTTTTTTAGTTGGTGAAAAAATTGAAGACAACCGTGAACTGGTGGCGAGAATGTATGCGGAGGGGCATCTGATTGGCAATCATACATTTACCCATGTACAGCTTAGTAAGGTGGACGGAAAGCAGGCGCTGGAGGAAATTGTGAAGACCAATACACTGATTGAAGAAATTACAGGCGAACCTGTCCGGTATATCCGTCCGCCATACGGTTCGTATTCCAACAGTCTTTTAATGCAGATTAATATGACACCGGTTTTGTGGAGCATAGACCCCGAAGACTGGAATACGGATAATACAGGGCAGGTTGTAAAGTCTGTTGTCGCAAATGTAAAATGCGGTGATATTATTTTACTGCATGATATTTATGATTCATCGGTGGCGGCGGCGTTGGAAATTGTGGACGAATTAAAAGCGAAGGGATTCATTTTTGTTACCGTGGATCAATTACTGCTTGATTAATTGTACGAAAGCGTGTACACTGGGGTTGAATTTGAGAGGAAGATTGAAGGAAGATAAGAAAATGAGAGAATAAGAAAATGAGAAACGGAGGGATTACGATGAAGTGGGGTATTATGGCAACAGGCAGTATTGCACAGAAATTTGCGTCAACCGTGAATCGTATGACAGACGAAGGAGAAATCTTACAGGCAGTGGCTTCCAGAACAAAGGAATCTGCAGAAAATTTTGCAAGACAGCACCGGATTCCGGAGGTATTTGATTCATACAAGGCTATGGCGGAGTCCGACAGTGTCGATGTGATCTACATTGCAACACCCAACAATATGCATTATGAAAATGTAAAAATGTGTCTTCTGGCAGGAAAACACGTTCTTTGCGAAAAGCCGTTTACAACCAGTGCGGCACAGGCGCAGGAACTCTATGCGCTGGCAGAGGAAAAAGGTCTGTTTTTAATGGAAGGTTTCTGGATTCGTTTTCTTCCGGTTTTACAGAAAATGCAGGAACTCATCAAGGAGGGAAAGTTAGGAGAAATCCGCTATATCCGTTCCGAATATGGATTTGTTGCAAAAGGGGACAGAAAAGTGCGCAAGTTTAATCTGCAGCTTGGCGGTGGCGCCTTGTTAGATATCGGTATCTATAACCTCGGTTTTTTAAATATGATTATGGGAAAGAATCCCGATTCATTTACCAGCGACGTCCATATGACAGACGTTGGCACAGATGATTTCAGCGTGATTCATCTGCATTATCCGCAGGAGAATGGACAGGGAGCAGAAGCGGTTGTCACAACGGCAATCGGGCTGGATATCCAGCGGAAAGCCACAGTTATCGGTACAAAGGGCAGTATTTATCTGGACGATTTTCAAAAGGCGGAAACAATGACGGTTTCTTTATCGGACGGAGAAGAATATGAAATTGAAATTCCGTTTGAAATCAACGGCTTTGAGTACCAGATAAGAGAAGCTTCCAACTGTATCAGAGAGGGCAGAACCCACAGCGGTATCTACACCCCGCAGATGTCTTTGCAGACGTTGTCATTGATTGATGATATCCGTGCAGGCTGGAATATGAAATTTCCATTTGAAAAATAAAATACAGTAAAAATAAAATATAAATTAAATATAGCAAAATAAAATATAGTAAAAGCCTGAAATCACAGGGGTTATGTTATGTATGCGGAGTTGGCATACATGGCGGCACGGGTGGTTTCAGGCTTTTATTTTAGCATTTTACCGGAAATGAAAATGGCATTTTATCAGAAGTAAAAATTTGTCGGACAGATTAAGATAGAATATCTGCATTTACATCATCCGGTACAGACTGTAGTATAAAGTGATTTTTATTTGTGGTAAGCAGTCCCTGCTTTTGCAGGCGTGACAGCTCCGCGGACATGGCAGCACGTTCCACGCACAGATAGTCGGCAAGCTGCTGGCGGTCATAAGGAATATCAAAGGAAAGACTGCCCTGCCGCTGGGCTTCGGCAGACAGGTAGGAAAGCAGTTTTTCTTTTGTTGTGCGCTTGCTCATATGTGTGATTTTCTCATTAAACAGTAAAAGCTTTTTGGCAAGAACAGAAATCAGGTTCTGGATTAAATGTGTGTGATGTTCGCAGGCAGACGGGCAGACCCCTAAAATGCGGTGAATATCTAAGTACAGCAGGGAACAGTCTTTCGTTACTACGACACTGATATTTAATGCAGTACCGTTGGAAGCGGCAAAGGGTTCGGCAAAGGTCTGTCCCGGAAGAATCTGTGCCATGATATTTCTGTGTCCCCATACATCTTCCTGAATTACAATCGCACTTCCCGATAACAGCAGTCCCATAGTTGATGTCATATCTCCGGCACGTAAAAGGTAGCTGTCTTTTTCTTTATCGCTTACAAAAGCCCCCATACAGTGTAATACAGATAATATTTCTGAATCGGACATGCCCGAAAAAATAGAAGCTGTCCTAAGAATCGGTAAAAATTGTTCTAAATTGTCAGTAGTGTTCATATGAATCTCCATTTCTGAGCGACTTGTTGCTAATTTCCATTCCGTAGGTGATAATTTCAAAGGTAATTGATTGTTGTCAAAGTAAATTTTTTATATTATTTTTACTTTGTTTGAAATCAAACATACTTGTTTGAATTATTATAATAAAATCATCACAGAAACGCAAGAGCGGCTGTCAAATAAAAAATAGTACCTCCAATAGTATAGCCGCTCATCAACAATAAAAACCTATAGAAAGGATTGTCAAAATGAAAAGAAGAATTATCACAATTGATGAAGAAAAGTGTAATGGCTGCGGGGCTTGTGCCAATGCATGCCATGAAGGTGCAATCGGCATGGTAAACGGAAAGGCAAAGCTGATGCGTGACGATTACTGTGACGGGCTGGGCGACTGTCTTCCTGCCTGTCCGACAGGGGCAATTACATTTGTAGAACGCGAAGCGGCGGCTTATGATGAGCAGGCAGTGTTAGAAAATAAAAGAAAGAAAATGCAGGCACAGGGTCAGTCCGGCACACAGATGCCACTTCATGCAGGCTGTCCGGGAACACAGATGCGCCGTATGCACCATGCGGAACAAAACAGTGCGGCGGATAATATCGCAGGGAAGAACAACGGTACAGAACCAGCAAATGCGGCATTGCAGAATGGCAGTGCGGCAGCATCGTTTTCGCCGGTGTCACAGCTTTCACAGTGGCCGGTTCAGATTAAACTGGTGCCGGTAAATGCACCGTATTTTGATGGCGCAAAGCTGCTGATTGCGGCAGACTGTACGGCATATGCTTATGCAGGCTTCCATGAAAAATTTATCAAAAATCATATCACGCTGATTGGTTGTCCGAAGCTTGATGATGTTGACTATTCGGAGAAACTGACACAGATTATTGCCAATAACAATATCAAGAGCATTACGATTGTCCGCATGGAAGTGCCTTGCTGTGGCGGCATTGAATACGCTGTGAAAAAGGCAATACAGGATAGTGGGAAGTTCCTGCCGTGGCAGTGCTATACCATTTCTATAGATGGAAATATTATTGATGAATAAAAAGGAGATTAACAATGGAAAATAAAATGTTTTGCTTTCAATGTGAACAGACAGCAGGGTGTACAGGCTGTACACAGGCAGGAGTCTGCGGAAAATCAGCTAATACAGCGAGATTACAGGACGAACTGACAGGTGCGTTAATCGGTCTTGCACGTGCAACAGAGAGTAATCCTGCAACACAAAATACGTATCAGACCATAATTGAAGGACTTTTTACAACGATTACAAATGTCAGCTTTGACGATGCAGCGATTATCAGACAGATTGAAAAGACAAATGCGGCAAAGGAAGAACTGGTGCCGGGCTGCGGAAGCTGTGGTGCGCCTTGCGGCAAGACAGAAGATTATGATATGCAGCAGCTTTGGAATGACAATGAAGACATTCGTTCTTTGAAATCGCTGATTTTATTCGGACTGCGCGGCATGGCGGCATATGCTTATCATGCGCAGATGCTTGGATATCAAGATGATGAAGTGAATGACTTTTTCTGTGAAGGACTGTTTAAAATCGGTTATGAAAATACAATGGAGGAACTGCTTCCAACTGTATTAAAGGTCGGAGAAATCAATTTAAAATGTATGGCATTGCTTGATAAAGCCAATACAGAAAGCTATGGAACACCGACACCGGCAGTCGTACCGTTGACCGTGGAAAAAGGTCCGTTTATCGTTGTTACAGGTCATGATTTAAAAGACCTTGAACTGCTGTTAGAGCAGACAAAGGATCAGGGCATTAACATTTATACACATGGTGAAATGCTCCCGGCACACGCTTATCCCGAACTGAAAAAATATCCGCATTTAAAGGGCAACTTCGGTACGGCATGGCAGAACCAGCAGAAGGAATTTGCAAATCTTCCGGCACCAATTTTATTTACAACAAACTGTCTGATGCCGCCAAAGGCAAGTTATGCAGACCGTGTATTTACAACGGAAGTGGTTGCGTTCCCGGATACAGTGCATATCGGAGAAGACAAGGACTTCACACCGGTTATTAAAAAAGCACTGGAACTTGGCGGATTTGCAGAGGATACGGAGTTTACCGGAATCAACGGCGGAAATAAGGTACAGACCGGTTTCGGACACGGCACAATTTTATCTGTAGCGGATAAGGTTGTGGAAGCCGTAAAGGCAGGCGATATCAGCCATTTCTTCTTAGTAGCTGGCTGTGACGGCGCAAGACCGGGCAGAAATTACTACACGGATTTTGTAAAGCAGACACCAAAGGACAGCATTATTTTAACACTTGCCTGCGGCAAGTATCGTTTTAATGACCTTGACCTCGGAGAAATCGGCGGACTGCCAAGAATTATGGATATGGGACAGTGTAATGATGCGTATGGCGCAATTCAGGTGGCAGTTGCCCTCGCAGATGCGTTCGGCTGCGGTGTCAATGACTTACCGTTATCTTTCGTACTGTCATGGTACGAGCAGAAAGCGGTCTGCATTTTACTGACACTTCTGCACTTAGGTATTAAAAATATCCGCCTGGGTCCTTCTTTACCGGCATTCCTTTCGCCGAATATCTTAAATTACCTCGTGGAAAATTACGGCATTGCGCCGATTACCACACCGGAGGAAGATTTGAAGGCACTGTTGGGAAAGTAGAGGCTGTTGTACAGGATATAAAAATTAAGATACTGTTTAGTTAGATAACACTGCCAGAAAGTGGTGGTTGGATAATAAAATGAAATGATAAGGCATCGGACAGACTGCAAGCGCGGGCTGGACGGTGCCTTGTTTTGCGTGGAGGAAGATAAAATATAAAAATTTTGACACAGGGTCCGTCTTTGTTATATTCTATTAAATTACGTTTAAAACAGGGTAAAAAATAAATGAAAAAAATTTGAAAAAAGTGCTTGACACGAATAGTGCCTTTGTTTAACAATTTTTCAATCAAAGGAGGTGAGAAAATGAAGCATTTTAATAAAAATAACAAAAATTGTTTATTTGATATAAATTATATTATAATTTTTATATTAATTATAACGATTACTGTTGCTTGTAACATAATTAATAAAGTTGATACAAGAACAAATATTAATTATGAATCAATGATTCTTGATACGGTTGATGAGTCAGATAATTAATTAATGTTAATGACATGAAACAAGATTTATTTAAAAACTTGTTTCATGTCATTACATTATGTCTAATAGGATTTAATAGGTTTGATATTTTAAATAATATATGATAGCATAAAATTAATAATATTATTTTATGATTTAAAAAGAGAAAAATATGATTTTAGAAAATAAACTTAACATCATTGATTTTACTAAACTGGCAAGAACAGAGGAAAAGATAAGCAAGAAAAAGGCGGTTGAATTATTTGGAAATAAATATTTGGATAATTATGAAGCAGGAACATTTAAAATGCTTTCGGCAATTCATAAATATTTATTTGATGAAATATATGATTTTGCAGGGAAAATACGAACAGTAAATATTGCGAAAGGCAATTTTAGGTTTGCGCCTGTTATGTATTTACGGGCAGTACTCGAAAATATAGAGAAGATGCCACAGTCAACATTTGACGAAATTATTGAAAAGTATGTTGAGATGAATATTGCACACCCATTTCGGGAAGGAAATGGCAGAAGTGCGAGGATATGGCTTGATTTAATTTTGAAAAATGAGTTAAACAAAGTTATTGACTGGTGTGCTGTTGATAAAGAGGATTATCTGTTGGCAATGGAACGAAGTCCGATTAAAGATATTGAAATAAAATATATCTTAAAGCAGGCTTTGACAGATAAGGTTGATGATAGGGAAGTGTATACGAAAGGTATAGACTACAGTTACTATTATGAAGGTTACATTGTATATAAAGCAGAGAATTTATAAGGGAATACAATAACTATAGAATGGCGGTTTAAATCAGGCAGTAAAAATAATTCTTGAAAGTTAGTGGTTAATAATGAAAAAAATTAGATGAAACAGCATTTACAGAAAGAGAATTAAAGATATTTAAAGAAATACAAGAATATGCAAAGAAATATCAGACGAAAAAAGTTGTATTATTTGGTTCAAGAGCGAGAAGAACGAATCGTGAAAAGAGTGATATAGATTTGGCAGTATATGGCTGTTCTGATATTACGGAGTTTTATTTTGATATTGAGGAGGAGGTCAATACATTATTAATGTTTGATGTTATTGATATGGATAAGAAAAATATATCGAAAGATTTGTTGCAGGAAATAGAAAGGGACGGGGTCATTATTTATGAAGAAAGTTGAAACTATAGAGAGGACAGTTTTATGGGGAAAGAATTACAAATAAGAAATAGTACAGTTGATTTTCTTGTATTTACCCGTGATGCAGGAGAAGACGGAATAGAAGTCAGAGTACAGAATCATGATGTATGGCTGACACAAAAAGCTATATCGCAGCTTTTTGATGTAGACAGAAGTGTTGTTACGAAGCATTTAAAGAATGTTTTTGAAGAAAAAGAATTGGATGAAAATTCAGTTTGTGCAAAATTTGCACAAACTGCTGACGATGGAAAAACATACCAATACAAGTTTTATTCTTTGGCAGCTATTATTGCAGTTGGATATCGTATTAATTCTGAGCGGGCTGTTCAGTTTAGAACATGGGCAACAAAGGTACTTGAAACATTTACAAAGCAGGGATATGTGCTGGATAAAAGCAGATTGATTAACGGACAGATTTTTGATGAGGATTACTTTGAACATCTTATTGCTGAAATTCAGGAAATCAGGGCAAGTGAAAGAAGATTTTATCAGAAAATTACAGATATCTATGCAACAGCGGTTGATTATGATAAAAACTCACAGGTGACAAGAGAATTTTATGCAACAGTCCAAAATAAAATGCATTATGCTGTTCATGGCAATACGGCGGCAGAGGTGATAGTTGCCAGAGCAAACCACAATAAAGAGCATATGGGACTTACATCATGGAAAAATGCGCCAGACGGAAAAATCGTGAAGACGGATGTGACGGTTGCCAAAAACTATTTGCAAAAAGAAGAACTTGCAGAATTAAATGAGATTGTAACAATGTATCTTGATTATGCAACCAGACAGGCAAGAAGACATATTCCGATGACAATGGAAGATTGGAAGACAAAGCTTGATGCGTTTTTAAGATTTAATGATGCAGAAGTATTGCAGGATAAAGGAAAAGTAACTGCCGCGATAGCAAAAGAGTTTGCAGAAAGTGAATTTGAAAAATACAGAGTAATACAAGATTCTCTTTATGAAAGCGATTTTGATAAATTGATGAAAAATATGGAAAGTTAGATAAAACAAAAATAGAATTGAGGAAAGGATACCCCATGACCACCACCCACTACATTCCAGACACCACTCCGCCCATACCCTACACAATCATCCACTCCGCCCGCAGGACACTGGGGCTTGAGGTGCGGGACGGGAAAGTGACGGTGCGTGTGCCGAACCGACTGCCGGAGCGGGAAGCCGAGCGTTTCGTGGCAAAGCACACGGATTGGATTATAAAAAAGCTGTCCGAAGATAAGCAGCGACAGCAGCAAAAGACGGCTTACCGGATTCCGGCACCACAGGAACTCACACAAAGCCAGATAGAACAGATGAAGCTGGAATTTGAAACAAAGACAAAAAAATATGCGGCGCAGATGAATGTCACCTATGGAAGAATTACGATTCGCAACCAACAGACCCGCTGGGGAAGCTGTAGCAGTAAGGGCAATTTGAATTTCAATTACAGGCTCTTTTTTCTGCCTGAGGAACTGCGGGATTATGTTATTGTGCATGAACTGGCGCATAGGCGGCAGATGAATCATTCTAAGTTATTCTGGGCAGAGGTGGAAAAGGTTCTGCCGGATTATAAAGTGCGCAGGCAGGCTTTAAAGCGGATTGTAATCTGAGCAATAGAAAACAAATAATTTTATTTTTTCCCCGATTTGCTTGCATTTTTTTTAACTTCATATTATGATAGAAAGCAATGAGATAAATGCGAGGAAAAAGAGGAGTAGACAGGCTTCTGCCGCAAGAGAGAACCATTCACGGGCTGGAAGGTGGTTTCGGATCAGAACTGTTGAAGGTAGCTTTGGAGCAGCACAGCTGAACACAGACGGCACAAGTGGTTTTGTCTGAAAAGTAGGCAGTGACGTATCCTGCGTTAAAGGAAAATGAGGATTATACATTTTTGGGATTAGTATATATGTGCAGGCATATGCGATGATAGCAGCCGGTATATATATTCAGCCATAGAAAGAAATGTGTAATTGAACAAAGGTGGTACCGCGTTATATACGCCCTTTGCAGCAACGAAAGACGCTGTAAAGGGCGTTTTTTGTAAAAAGTTACAAAGAAAGGATTTTAACCCATGAGCAAAGAATTAGAGAAGAATTACAATCCTTCCGAAATTGAGGAAAGACTGTATCAGAAGTGGCTGGATAAGAAGTATTTCCATGCCGAAGTAAACCGCGATAAGAAACCATTTACGATTGTTATGCCGCCTCCAAACATTACAGGTAAGCTGCATATGGGACATGCACTCGATAACACAATGCAGGATATCCTGATTCGTTTTAAGAGAATGCAGGGTTATGAAGCACTCTGGGTTCCGGGCACAGACCATGCAAGTATTTCTACCGAAGTAAAAGTTACCAATGCTTTAAAAGATGAAGGCATTGACAAGCATGAACTTGGCAGAGAAGGCTTTTTAAAAAGAACATGGGAATGGAAAAAAGAATACGGCGGTACGATTACAAGCCAGTTAAGAAAAATCGGTTCTTCCTGCGACTGGGACAGAGAACGTTTTACAATGGATGAGGGCTGTTCAAAGGCAGTACAGGAAGTATTTATCAAATTATACGAAAAAGGACTGATTTACAAGGGTTCCCGTATTGTCAACTGGTGTCCGGTATGTAATACTTCCATTTCCGATGCAGAAGTAGAACATGAGGAACAGGCAGGACATTTCTGGCACATCAATTATCCGGTAGTTGGCGAAGAAGGCAGATTTGTTGAAATCGCAACGACCAGACCGGAAACACTGCTCGGCGACAGTGCGCTGGCTGTAAATCCAAACGATGACCGTTACAAGGATTTAGTCGGCAAGATGGTACAACTGCCTTTAACAGACAGACAGATTCCGATTATTGCAGATGAATATGTTGATATGGAATTTGGTACAGGTGTCGTAAAGATTACACCGGCACATGACCCGAACGACTTTGAAGTCGGTAAGCGCCACAACCTTCCGGAGATTAACATTTTAAATGATGATGCAACAATTAATAATCTCGGCGGCAAGTACGCAGGCATGGACAGATATGAAGCTAGAAAAGCCATGGTGGCAGACCTGGACGCACAGGGCTTACTGGTTCGTGTAGAAGACCATGTACACAATGTAGGTACACACGACAGATGTAAGACAACGGTTGAACCGATGATTAAACAGCAGTGGTTTGTTAAAATGGACGAGCTGATTAAGCCTGCCGTAGAGGGCGTAAAGAACGGTGACATCGAATTAATGCCTGCTTCTATGGATAAGACGTATTTTAACTGGACAGACAATATCAGGGACTGGTGTATTTCAAGACAGCTCTGGTGGGGACACAGAATCCCGGCATATTATTGCAAGGACTGCGGCGAGATGACAGTTTCAAGAGAAGCAGTATGCACCTGCCCGAAGTGCGGCAGTAAAAATGTAGAGCAGGATCCGGATACACTGGATACATGGTTCTCATCTGCATTGTGGCCGTTCTCAACACTTGGCTGGCCGGATAAGACACCGGAACTGGATTATTTTTATCCGACAGACGTACTTGTAACCGGTTATGATATCATTTTCTTCTGGGTAATTCGTATGATTTTCTCAGGATATGAACATATGGGCAAAAAGCCATTTGGTAAAGTATTATTCCACGGTCTTGTAAGAGATTCACAGGGCAGAAAGATGAGTAAGTCTTTAGGAAACGGTATTGACCCGCTGGAAGTTATTGATAAGTACGGTGCAGATGCACTCCGTTACACACTGATTACAGGAAATGCACCGGGTAACGATATGCGTTTCTACTGGGAAAGAGTTGAAGCGAGCCGTAATTTTGCCAATAAGGTATGGAATGCTTCCCGTTTCATTATGATGAATGACCCGGATAATAAAGTAAAGGCAACCGATGCACAGCCGGAGAATTTAACGGCGGCAGATAAGTGGATTCTTTCTAAAATGAACAATTTAATTCAGGAAGTAACAGATAATATGGAAAAGTACGAACTCGGTATTGCTGTTGCGAAGTTAAATGATTTTATCTGGGAAGAATTCTGCGACTGGTATATCGAAATGGTAAAACCACGTCTGTACAATGACGAAGATACCACAAAGAAAGCGGCTATCTGGACATTAAAGAAGGTACTGATTGATGCATTAAAGCTGCTTCATCCATATATGCCGTTTATTACGGAAGAAATTTTCTGCAATATTCAGGACGAAGAAGAATCTATTATGATTTCTGCATGGCCGGTATATTCAGAAGCATTTAATTTTGCGGAAGATGAAAATGCAATCGAAACCATTAAGCAGGCAGTACGTAATATCAGAAATGTCCGTGCGGAAATGAATGTTGCACCGAGCCGTAAGGCAAAGGTATTTGTTGTATCCGAAGATGCGAAGATTCGTGATATTTTTGAAAACGGTAAAGTCTTCTTTGCAACACTCGGTTATGCCAGTGAAGTGGTTATTCAGCAGGATAAGAGCGGAATCCCGGATGATGCCGTGTCAACGGTTATCCCGGATGCAGTTATCTACATTCCGTTTGCAGAGCTTGTAGACATCGACAAAGAGATTGAACGTTTACAGAAGGAAGAAAAGAAGTTAAACGGTGAAATCGCAAGATGTAACGGTATGTTAAACAATGAGAAGTTTACATCCAAAGCACCACAGGCAAAGATTGACGAAGAAAAAGCAAAGCTTGAAAAGTATACACAGATGCTTGCACAGGTACAGGAACGTTTAAAGACACTTGTCAAATAAGCATACGGCTGATATACTAAAAATAGTTACTGAAAGTATAAGCAAACGCCGTGCAAACGGCAGAAAAGAGGTTGTTATGTCAGCAAAAAAGATGCATGCAATTCCATATGCACAGTTTTCAACAGAAATGCGCAGCGGTAAGATTATTAAAATCGATGACGGATTTACAAAGCTGTTAGGCTACACAGAAGACGATGTAAAGAATGGTCTGGTATTTAAGCAGTTTGTACCGGATTTAGAATACAGTGAAATTATTGCAGAATTAAGAGAGCAGTTTATTGAGAAAAAATATGCCTGCTATCGTCATGAGGTTGTATCAAAGACCGGAGAAATCCGCATGATTGTTGCATTTTTCACAATTCAGAACAAGCTGTTAAACGGTCACCGCGTACTGGAAGTCAGCGTTGCGGATATTACGGATTACACACATTTTCCTGAAACAAAATAAAAAATAACAGGCTGCACGGAAATTTTTAAAAGTTTCCGTGCGGCATTTTTCACACATCAAGCTTTGCTTGATGTTGGATAATTGGTTTTTGAGGAAAATGATTGTAGGAATGGAGATAAGGTTATGGAATTTCAGTTTTCTAAAAGAGCGGAAAGCTTTCAGCCCAATATTTTTAACATTTTAAATGAAAAAAGACAGGCGCTCATAGAAAGTGGAAAAAAGATATACAATATGTCTGTAGGAACACCGGACTTTCCGCCGGCACAGCATGTATTGGACGTAGTCAGTGAAGCGGCAAAAAATCCGGAGGAATACAAGTATTCGCTGGGAGATACCGGGGAGTTGTTATCGGCTGTAGAGGGCTGGTATCAGAATCGCTACGGTGTTACCTTGCAGGATGATGAGATTTTATCACTGGCAGGCTCGCAGGAGGGCTTTGCCCATGTCGCACTGACACTGTGCGACCCCGGTGATGTGGTGTTAGTGCCGAATCCCGGTTATCCGGTATTTGAAGCGGGTCCTTTTTTAAACGATGCGAAGATTGCGTATTATGAGTTAGATAAGACAAACCATTACGCACCGGCATTGGATAAGATTCCGGAGGAACTTGCAAAAAAAGCAAAGATGATGGTGGTTTCTTATCCGCTCAATCCGACCTGCACCTGCATTGAAAAGGCAGATTACGAAAAGATTATTGCATTTGCAAAGAAGTATAATATTGCAATTATTCATGATAATGCGTATTCAGAGATTGAATATGACGGCAGAACGGGATTTTCATTCCTTTCAGTACCGGGAGCTAAAGAGGTCGGCATTGAATTTAATTCGCTGTCAAAGACCTATAATCTGACGGGAATCCGCATTTCCTTTGCATTGGGAAATAAAGAGCTGATTCAGAAGTTTAAGACAGTCCGTTCACAGTTTGACTACGGAACGAGCTTTATTGTGCAGAAGGCGGCTGTTGCTGCACTGACAGGTCCACAGGACGGAGTAAGAAAGCAGTGTGCGGCTTATGAAGAGCGCAGGGATGCGCTGTGCGGCGGTTTAAACGGCATCGGCTGGCAGGTTCCGTATTCAGAAGGTACGATGTTTGTATGGGCGCCGCTTCCAAAGGGATATACCTCATCAGAAAAGTTCTGCATGGATTTACTGGAAAATACAGGGGTGCTTTGCACGCCGGGCAGTGCATTCGGAAGCGAGGGCGAAGGTCATGTGCGTTTTGCGTTGGTACTTCCGCCGGAAGAAATTAAAAAGGCTGTAGAAGCAGTAGGAGCGTGGTTATGAAAGATACCGTATATTTTATTGTGATATCGTTAATCATGGTTGTGGTGGCATATTTTGTGGCATTTGGCTGTGAGAAGCTGATTGAAAAGAAAACTCATGTCAAATTTTCATCGGAAAAGACGAAGGTCAACAAGCTGGTGATTATGGCAATGCTTTCTGCGGTGGCAGTGGTATTGATGTATTTTGATTTCCCGCTGGTATTTTTAGCGCCGGGATTTTATAAGCTGGATTTCAGTGAAGTTCCGGTTTTAATCGGTTCATTTTTATTAGGACCGTGTGCGGGTGTCATTATTGAAGCCGTCAAAGTGTTACTGCATATGTGTTTGAAAGGAACGACCACGGCATTTGTCGGTGATTTTGCAAATTTCATCTTAGGCTGTGCGTATGTTGTACCGGCGGCAGTGATTTATCATTTACATAAAACGAAAAAAATGGCGGTTGTATCACTGATAGCAGGCGGTGTTATTTTAATTATCAGCGGAACACTGTTAAATGCCTTTTATCTGCTGCCGAAATATTCGCAGTTATACGGTATGCCGGTTTCGGCATTTATTGAAATGGGCAGTAAGATTAACGGTTCAATCCACAATCTTTTTTCGTTTGTCGCACTGGCAGTTGCACCGTTTAATTTGATAAAATCAGTGATTGACGGCGTAGTGACATTTGTTTTGTACAAATATTTAAGCAGACATTTAAAGGAAACGGTATAAATTTTCAAAAAGATGTCCATACTGTAGAAGAAATCTTTTAACGTGTGGAGGTTCTTATGAAAAAATGTAAACTGGCACTGGTCGGGTTACTGCTTGTACTGAGTATGGGCGTACTTGTGGCGTGCGGAAATGAAAAAAATGAAGAAACCGGGAGTAATACTGATTCAGGAAACAACCATGAGTCAACCGGTGTGATTGAAGAAATAGTAACTGATGCGGCAACCGGTGTGAAGGATGCGGTTACGGAAGCCGGTACAATTTTAGAAGATGCCGGACGCGGTGTGGAGGATTTGTTTAGCGGAAATGCCGAGGAGCAGATGACCGATTCCACACTGGAACAGACAATGCCAAGATAGGCAGTATCATAGACGAGTTGTAAAAGACATGAGTTTTTCGTAAAGCTCATGTCTTTTGCCGTTGGGAACATGGCACTTATCATTGTGATTTTAGTGTCAGAACAGTTTTGGTGCTGGACAGGCGGTGCGGATTTGTAGACATCAGGGCATGAGATATGATATACTGTGAGCATGTCGTGCGCCGTGCCGGAGGAAATCGGAAGGAAGTGCTGTGCGGCATGAACAGACAGCGAATATAGGATTGCAGAAATGAGGAAGGTGCTTTATGAAGCATGGATATGTAAGAGCAGCGGCGCTGACACCGGTTATCCGGGTGGCGGACTGCGAATATAATACACAGCAGGTATTAGAAGGCATGAAGGAGGCATTTGCAAAAAAGGCGAAGGTTGCCGTATTTCCGGAAATGTGTCTGACGGGATATACCTGCAATGATTTATTTTTACAGGAAGTATTAATAAACGGTGCATTAGAGGGCTTGGAAAAACTGGTTGCATCATCGAAAGAAATGCCGGGCATGGTCAATGTAGTCGGACTTCCGTTTACTTATGCGGGAAAACTCTACAATGTGGCGGCAGTTTTCTGTGGCGGAAAATTATTGGGGCTTGTGCCGAAGAAATTCCTGCCAAACTACGGTGAATTTTATGAAAGAAGACAGTTCACACCGGGTTTTGAAACGTGTGTAACGGTTGAAATATCGGGACAGCGTGTTCCGTTTGGCATGAATCAGTTATTTGTATGCAAAAATATGAAGAATTTTGTAATTGCGGCAGAAATCTGTGAGGATTTGTGGACACCGAATCCGCCGGTAACGGCACATGCCATGCATGGCGCAACGGTGCTTGTAAACTGTTCTGCCAGCAATGAAACGATTGGCAAGGCATCATACCGCAGGGAACTGGTAAAGGGCGAGTCGGCAAGACTGGTGAGTGCCTACATTTATTCGAGTGCAGGCGAGGGCGAATCCACGCAGGATATTGTCTTTAGCGGACACAACCTGATAGCGGAAAACGGCACACTGCTTTCAGAGGCAGAGAAATTTGCCAATCAGAATGTGTATGCCGATATTGATTTGGAAAGAATTGCATTTGAAAGAAGAAGAATGTCTACATTTACGGTGGATACAGACTGTTCCGGCTATACGGTGACGGAATTTGAAACGGTCGTGGAGGATTTGGATTTAATCCGGTATTTTGACAAAGCGCCGTTTGTGCCGTCAGATATAGCGGAACGTAACAGCCGATGTGAGGAAATTTTAGATATTCAGACATACGGACTGAAAAAACGTCTGGAGCATACAAAGTGCAAGAGTGCCGTTATCGGTATTTCCGGCGGACTGGATTCCACACTGGCACTGCTTGTAACAGTACGTGCATTTGATTTGCTGGGGCTGGACAGAAGCGGTATTACGTGCGTGACAATGCCGTGCTTCGGTACAACAGACAGAACGTATGGCAATGCAGTGACATTGACGAAAAGACTGTCCTGTACACTTCGTGAAATTAATATCAAAGCGGCGGTACATCAGCATTTTGCGGATATCGGACACGATGAGAGCCTGCACAATGTAACCTATGAAAACGGACAGGCAAGAGAGCGTACACAGATTTTAATGGACATTGCAAACCAGACAAACGGCATGGTTATCGGAACCGGCGATATGTCCGAGCTGGCGCTCGGCTGGGCAACATATAACGGCGACCATATGTCGATGTACGGTGTCAATGTTTCAATTCCAAAGACACTTGTGCGTCATTTGGTACGGTATTATGCGGATAACTGTACGGATAAGGAATTGTCTGATACATTGCTTGATATTTTAGACACACCGGTCAGTCCGGAACTGCTTCCGCCGCAGGAAGACGGAACGATTGCGCAGAAAACCGAAGATTTGGTCGGTCCGTATGAATTACATGACTTTTATCTGTATCATATGCTGCGTTTCGGGGTACAGCCTAAGAAGCTGTTCCGTATTGCAAAGAGTGCATTTGACGGTGAATATGCGCCGGAGGTAATTTATAAGTGGCTTCGGACATTTGTATGGCGCTTTTTTGCACAGCAGTTTAAACGCTCGTGTCTGCCAGACGGTCCAAAGGTGGGCAGTGTCGCCGTTTCGCCGAGAGGTGATTTGCGTATGCCAAGTGATGCGGCGGTGCAGTTATGGATAAAGCAGTTAGATGATATCCGGGAAGAATATCATTTTTAATTTACTATGAAAAGAGCGGCAGAAGACCGCATGAATGGAGGACATGAAAAATGGCAAAGAACAACCGGCCACAAAACCAGCAGGAACAAAAAGTAGTGACCAAGTATGACAGGAAAGTACAGAAACGAAAAGAAGCACAGCGCAAGGCAGAGCAGGATAAAAAAATAGCCGTATTTGCCTGCATTGCGGCGGTAGCGGCAATTATCGTGATAGCAGTGTGTGTTGCGGTATCCAATTATACAAAGGTGCATAAGAAATTTATCGAAGTCGATAACACACCGGTCAGCCAGATTGAATTTGACTTTTACTACGGCGTGGCAAAATCAGATTTGTTAAATTCTTCTTTATACGGCACAATGACATACGCATCTTATTTCACATCTTATATGGGATATGATACAGGTAAATCCGATGCAAGCCAGAAATACGCTTCATCAGATAACACATGGTATGACTATTTTGCCAATACGGCAGTTACGAAAATCAAGGAATTTAAGGCGTTAAACAAGGCAGCGGACGATGCCGGTTTTACATATAATACGCTGGAAGATGATTATAACAGTTTTATTGAAAATATTGCATCCGAAGCAGACAGCAACAGTATCAGTGTAGGGGAAGCCTATAAGGAGCTGTTTGGCAGTCATGCAACAGAAAGCAGTATTAAGCCGTATGTAGAGAAATATTTAAAAGCGGCGGCTTATCAGGAAGAATTACAGACAACACTGGCGGCAACCGATGATGAAGTAGCGGCTTATTATGCCGAAAATAAGGATAACTACGATACGGTAGATTACCGCTCATTTACAATTACGGCAGAAACAGCCGGTGATACGGCAAGTCTGGCGGCGGCAAAGACGAAAGCAGATGCCATGGCGGCGGCTGTAACAGATGAAGCTTCCTTTGCACAGGCATGTACCCAGTATGCCGCAACCGATGAAGATAAGGAAAAATATGCAGACGAAACAGCTTCTTTAAGCAAGAGTGCAAAAAAATCTTCCGTAACCAATTCATCGCTTGCAGACTGGTTATTTACACAGGACAGAAAAGCCGGTGAAGTAACGGTCATTGAAGATACAGACAATTCAGCTTACATTGTGGCATATTTTATCAGCCGCAGTTATGATGAAAGCAACAATACAACGATTGCAAACCAGCTTCTTTCGCAGAAGTATAACGAGCTGATTACCGGTTACACAGACAATATGAGTGTAAACAATATCAAAAACAGAATTAAAATGCTTTCAGAATAAGAAAGGATTATGGCAAAGTGAAACTGGATTTGGGAAATTATCGGTGTGCAATTTTTGATTTGGACGGAACACTGCTTGATTCTACGTGGGTGTGGGAAAAGATTGATATTGATTTTCTTGCAAAACGTGGAATCGCCGTTCCGGCAGATTATATGCAGGAAATCCGTAACCACAATTTTATTACTGGTTCAAAATATGTCATTGAACGCTTTCATCTGAATGAAAATGCAGAGGATATTGCAGCAGAGTGGCATGAAATGGCACAGGATCAGTACGATAATGTGATTACGTTAAAACCGGGAGCCGGTGCATTTTTAAGAAAATTAAAGGCACAGGGCATGAAATTGACGGTGGCAACCTCGTCTACGCATACGCTGTTTGAAAAATGCTTAAAACGCAACGGCATCTATGATTTGTTTGACAGCTTTACGGAAACGCATGAGGTAGAGCGTGGCAAGGGATATCCCGATGTCTATGAACTGGCAGCTTTACGCTGTCAGACGGATACGGCACACTGTATCGTGTTTGAAGACATTTTAAAGGCAGTGCAGGGCGCAAAAAAAGGCGGATTTTATACGGTTGCCATGTATGATGCGGCATCCGCGCAGGAGCAGGAAGAAATTAAAAAATTGTGTGACAGATATATTTATGGATATAAAGAATTGGAGTAGAAATGCAGAAGAAGTATTTATTATTTGACTTAGACGGAACACTGACCGATTCTAAGCTTGGCATTACTAGATGTGTGCAGTATGCACTGAAATCACTGGGCATTGACGAACCGGATTTAGACAAGCTGGAGTGTTATATCGGACCGCCGTTAATCGACAGCTTTCAGCGTTATCACGGTTTAAGCTTAGAGCAGGCGCAAATCGGTGTGGCTAAGTACAGAGAGCGTTTCCGTGACACGGGAATTTTTGAAAACGAAGTGATTGCGGGAATCCCGGAAGTTTTAGAGGAATTAAAGAAGCGCGGCTATGTCATGGCGCTGGCAACATCTAAGCCGGAAGAATTTGCACTGCGTATTACAAAGCATTTTAATCTTTCACAGTATTTTGAAATTGAAGTGGGCAGTGGCATGAACGGAGAACTCAAGTACAAGGCAGATGTCATTGCGGAAGTGTTAAAGCGCATAGTACAAAAGTACCCGGAGCAGGATATGGCGGAAATCGAAGCCGATTCAGTGATGATTGGCGACCGTGTACATGATATTGAAGGTGCAAAGAAGTGTAAGATTGAGTCGGTCGGCGTGCGTTTTGGATTTGCAAAGCCGGGCGAACTTGAAGAAGCGGGCGCAGATGAAATTGTGGCAACACCGGAGGAACTGCTGGAGGTGTTTGGGTAAAGCCTTGAAAATAGACATTTATTTTTAAAATGTGCATATAATAGTATATACATTATTGAAACAGAAGCAGCATAACAGGACAGCAATCAACCTACGATTGCTGTCCTGTTTTTGCGTGATACGGAGAAAATATAAAAAACAGAAATTGCTGCTTGACAAATGAATATATTCGAGGTACTATTAATTCACAGTAATCCTACTAGACATATATGATATAAGAAAAGAGAGGAAATTGATATGGGTAAAATAACAGAAAGCGCATTAGAGTTAGTTGGAAAAACACCGTTATTAAGAGCGTCAAGATATGCAAAAAACGTTGGAGCAGAACAGGCAGATGTTTTAGTAAAGCTGGAATATCTGAATCCGGCAGGTTCCGTGAAGGATCGTATTGCACTGGCAATGATTGAAGATGCAGAAAAGAACGGAATTTTAAAACCGGGTGCAACAATTATTGAACCGACATCAGGCAATACAGGAATCGGTCTTGCGGCTGTTGCGGCAGCAAAGGGTTATAAGGCAATCCTTACACTGCCTGAAACAATGAGTGTAGAAAGAAGAAACCTGTTAAAGGCTTATGGTGCCGAACTGGTACTTACAGAAGGAGCAAAGGGCATGAAGGGCGCTATTGCAAAGGCAGAAGAATTAAGAGATTCCATTCCGGGGGCTGTTATTTTAGGACAGTTTGTCAATAAGGCAAATCCGGCAGCGCATAAGGCAACAACAGGACCGGAAATCTGGAATCAGACAGATGGAAAGGTTGACATTTTCGTTGCAGGTGTTGGTACAGGCGGAACAATTACAGGTGTTGGTGAATACTTAAAGTCACAGAATCCTGATGTTAAGATTGTTGCAGTTGAACCGGCATCAAGCCCGGTACTTTCAACAGGTACAGCAGGTCCTCATAAGATTCAGGGAATCGGCGCAGGTTTTGTTCCTGAAGTGTTAAATACAAATGTATATGATGAAATTATTACAATTGAAAATGAAGATGCATTTGATGAAGGAAGACGTTTTGCAGTCAGCGAAGGTATCCTTGTAGGTATTTCATCAGGTGCAGCATTAAAGGCAGCTGCTATTTTAGCCGCCAGACCGGAAAATAAGGGCAAGACAATCGTTGCATTATTACCGGATTCAGGTGACAGATATTTATCAACACAATTATTTAACCGCTAAGGAGCTGCAGATAAACTCATGGAAAACAGAATTGAAAAAATAAAGAAAATGCAGAAAGAAAAAGATGTAGTCATTCTGGCTCATTATTATGTAGATGGCGCCGTACAGGAAATTGCGGATTATGTAGGAGATTCGTTTTATTTAAGTAAGGTTGCCACACAGGTTACACAGCAGAATATTTTATTCTGCGGTGTATCCTTTATGGGAGAGAGTGCTAAAATCTTAAATCCGGAAAAGAACGTGGTAATGGCAGATGCTCATGCAGATTGTCCGATGGCGCATATGGTTACGGTAGAGCAGATTGAGCAGGTCAGAAAGGAAAATCCAGACGTTGCTGTTGTCTGTTATGTCAACTCGACCGCAGAAATCAAGGCAGTGTCTGATGTCTGCGTAACCTCATCAAATGCAGTAAAGGTTGTAAAAAATCTTCCGGAACAGAATATCTTTTTTGTACCGGATAACAACTTAGGCAGATACGTGGCAAAGCAGCTGCCGGAAAAGCATTTTATCTTCCATGACGGATTTTGTCATGTGCATAAGAGTATTCATGCAGAAAATGTAAAGGCGGCAAAAGAAGCACATCCGGAGGCACTGGTGCTTACCCACCCGGAATGTACGGAAGATGTTATTGAACTTTCAGATTTTGTAGGCAGCACATCAGAAATTATTGATTATGCAACAAAGAGTGATGCAGACCGCTTTATTATCTGCACGGAAATGGGTGTGTTCTTTGAGTTACAGCAGAAGAACCCTGAAAAGAAATTTTATTCAGTCGGACACAGACAGTTCTGTCCGAATATGAAGAAAGTAACACTGGAACGTGTTGAAGAAGCACTTGAAAAAATGCAGCCATACGTTGAAGTTCCGCAGGATGTATTGGAGGCAGCCGCAAAGCCGTTAAAGAGAATGTTGGAGCTGGCGGCAAAGTAAATAAGTGGCAAAGCAGCCTGTATGCGCCTGCCGGGGGAAATATCCGGTGGGTGTATGCGGGCTGTTTTTTACGCTTTGGCATAGGTGAGGATGAGGTTTAAAAGTCGTTTTTTATGGTGAAAATGCGGGTGATTTTTGTGGGGAGTTCTGTTATAATGAGTGTAAACAGTGAGTTGTGCCGGACAAAAGAATGAGGAAGAATACCTGACAGTTGCAAAAGGCGTATCTTGGTGTTAAAAATAATATACAGAACTATAATTTATGGAGAAAACAGTGGAAAAGTTGTTATTAAATGATAGCATGAATGATTATTTGACATTTTCAAAATATATCAATGGAAATGATGTAAGAATCGTATCAAAAGCAAATGAATTTAAACAGAAATACACAAATGAGATTTCTTTGATTAAGGCAGTATATGAATTTGTACGTGATGAGATAAAACATTCATGGGATATACAGGATAAAAGGGTGATAAAATCTGCAACGGAAGTGCTGGAACAGGGTGTTGGCATATGCTGGGCGAAGTCAAATCTTTTAGCGGCATTGTTAAGAGCCTGCGGAATACCAGCAGGAATTTGTTATCAGCGTCTTACATTAGGAGATACACCGGATACCGGTTTTTGTATTCATGCGTTAAATGCTGTTTATATAAAGTCAATGGATAAATGGATTCGGCTGGACGCAAGAGGAAACAAAAAGGGAGTAGACGCGCAATTTGATTTGCAAACGGAAAAATTAGCTTTTGTTGTACGGACAAATATGGGCGAGGCAGATTATAGAACAATTTATGCAAAACCTTCTGATAAATTAATGAATGTATTAGAGAATAATACAGATGCCATATATATGTATCTGAACTGCCTGCCGGATAATATTTTTTGAAATTACAAAAAGGAGCCAGCTATGTCAAACACAACCAAACGTGCATTGGAAAATTCACTCAAGCAGATGCTTTTAAAGAAGCCGCTGGATAAAATAACAATCAGCGATTTGACGGACGACTGCGGAATCAGCCGCATGGCATTTTATTATCATTTTAAGGACATTTATGATTTGGTAGAATGGTCCTGCATGGAAGATGCAACACGGGCATTGCAGGGGAAAAAGACGTATGACACATGGCATGAGGGATTAAAGCAGATATTTGAAGCGGTTCTTGAAAATAAGCCATTTATCATGAACGCATACCATGCATTGAGCCGGGAGCAGATTGAAAATTATCTGTTTATGCTGACACACAATCTGCTCATGGGGGTTGTTGAGGAAAAATCCAAAGGACTTGAGGTTACTGAAGAAGAAAAAAGTTTTATTGCCGATTTTTACAAATATGGGTTTGTCGGTGTCATGCTTGACTGGATTGGCAAGGGAATGAAAGAGGATTACACAGAGATTACAGACAGAATGAGTGTCACGCTGGACGGCAGTATCACGAATTCAATTCAAAATTTTGCAAATTTGACGGATAAAGCACATAAATAATTTTAAAATTTTAGTTTTAAATACTATATTTTAGTGTTGATTTTTTATAAGTAATTGTATATAATATAACTGAGCAAAAGAGTTAGCTCAGATTAAGTGCGTTGCTACTTTGAGTGCAAACCTTTAATTGAAGTGCTTCACAGCTTTGAATGTGAACCTTTAATTTAAGTGCTTCGCAGCTTAAAATGCGAATCGTTAATTGTCAGGGAGATAAGTTCTTATCTCCCTGTTTTATAATATGCCCGATGGCATATGTCATTTTGGAGGGGGAGTGTGAAGAATTCTTAAATCTAAGATTCTTCACGTCAAGCATAGCTTGATGTTAGCACTTTGTGCCGCAGGCGTCACAAAGTCGCTTTTTATCGCAGAGCCAAATAAGATTTGGCTCGCGATTCCTCCGGCATTAAAATGCCTGCGGAATGGGGATTAGTATGGATTTTTACCGCATAGATGAGAAGTATAATCAGTTTTTGCAAAGATATGAAAAGGAAAAACGAGGAGTAACGAAAGTTCCGAATCTTAAATACGCAAACCGTAATAAATTTGCTTTTGGCGCGGTTATGAAAGTAAATGGGATAAATTATTATGTGGCAGTATCTTCTTTTGATAAAAAGCAGGAAGCCAATATCCTAATTCGCATACCGGGAGATAAAAAAGAAGTAAAAGGTTCGTTGAGATTTAATTATATGGTTCCAGTTCCTGATGATTGTATTCAAAAGCTGATAATTAAAGACATTAAAGATGAAAAATATCGGACTTTATTAAATAAAGAATACCAGTTTTGCATGGACAATGCCATACGGATTCAAAAGAAAGCAAATAAAATATATGAAATGGTTACAACAAACCGTAAACAGATTCTGACAGATAATAGTTGCGATTTTCATATTTTAGAAGCCGGTTATCAGGAGTATATCGAAAAAGTTTTAAACAAACAGTCTAAGTAAGAGTTGCTGAAATAAATTTCTGTGTTTCATTTGAAAAAATCAAATATTTTCAGATTCCCAACTATCAATTATAAATATAAGTATATAGAAATGCAGTTGTGATATTTCACTGCCGGAAACCTTACAAAACCTCCTATTTGATAAAATTTTAATCAAATTTATGATTTTGTAAATTGAAAAAGATTTGCCGATTCTTTATGATAAAACCATCAGGAACGTTCATAATAAATTTTAGAGAATTCAGAAAGGTGGCAGTCATTATGGCAAAAAAATCAAAACTGGGTGTTGCATCTGCAATCGTAGTCGGCGCAGGAGCAGCCGCATTATATGCAAAAAAGGCGAGTGAAAACAAGCAGGCAAAAAACAGACAGGCAGGAAAAAAGGCAGACGAAACACAGGAACGAAACGAGTACCGCAATACAGAACGCGGTAAGTATGAAAAAAACAGCAAAGGTATTTATTACAGCAACGGCAACTACGAAGCATTTGCCCGTCCGGAAAAACCGGAAGGTGTTGACGATAAGCATGCATACCTTGTAGGCAGCGGGCTGGCTTCACTTGCGGCGGCGTGTTTCCTTGTACGTGACGGACAGATGCCGGGCAAAAACATTCACATTTTAGAAGCTATGGACATTGCAGGCGGTGCGTGTGACGGTATTTACGATGCTTCCCGCGGTTATGTAATGCGCGGCGGCCGTGAAATGGAAAATCATTTTGAGTGCCTGTGGGATTTATTCCGCAGTATTCCATCAATTGAAACACCGGGCGTTTCCGTGCTGGACGAATATTACTGGCTCAACAAAAAAGACCCGAACTATTCATTATGCCGTGCAACGGTAAACCGTGGACAGGATGCCCATACAGACGGCAAATTTAATTTAAGTCAGAAGGGTTGTATGGAAATCATGAAGCTCTTTATGACCAAGGACGAAGATTTATACGATAAGACGATTGAAGATGTTTTTGATGACGAAGTGTTTGATTCGACATTCTGGTTATACTGGAGAACGATGTTTGCATTTGAAAACTGGCACAGTGCACTGGAAATGAAGCTGTATTTCCAGCGTTTTATTCATCATATCGCAGGTCTGCCTGATTTCAGTGCGTTAAAATTTACAAAATACAATCAGTATGAATCCCTGATTCTGCCGATGAAGAAATATCTGGAAGATGCGGGCGTAGAATTCCGCTTTAATACAGAAGTAACAAATGTTATTTTTGAGCATAAGGACGGCAAAAAGATTGCAACGGCGATTGAGTGTAAGGAAAAGGGCGTTGAAAAGGGCATTGTCCTGACTGAAAATGACCTTGTATTTGTTACAAACGGAAGCTGTACGGAGGGAACGATTTACGGCGACCAGAACCATGCACCAAACGGTGATGCAGAAGTGCGCACAAGCGGCTGCTGGAGCCTTTGGAAAAATATTGCAAAGCAGGACCCGTCATTCGGACATCCTGAAAAGTTCTGTTCAGATGTAGCAAAGACGAACTGGGAATCTGCAACGGTTACAACACTTGATGATAAGATTATTCCGTATATCACAAAGATTTGCAAGAGAGACCCAAAGAGCGGAAAAGTTGTAACAGGTGGTATTGTAAGCTGTCAGGATTCTAAATGGCTGTTGAGCTGGACGATTAACAGACAGGGACAGTTTAAGGACCAGGATAAAGATAAGGTCTGCGTATGGGTATATGGACTGTTTACCGATGTACCGGGCGATTATGTTAAAAAGCCGATGAAAGAGTGTACCGGTAAGGAAATCACAGAAGAATGGCTGTATCACTTAGGTGTGCCGGTTGAAGAAATCGAAGACCTCGCTGAAAACAGTGCAGTCTGCGTACCGACAATGATGCCGTATATTACAGCATTCTTTATGCCAAGAACCAAGGGAGACAGACCGGACGTTATTCCGGACGGCTGTGTAAACTTTGCTTTCCTCGGACAATTTGCGGATACACCAAGAGATACTGTATTTACAACAGAGTATTCTGTAAGAACGGCAATGGAAGCGGTTTACGGACTGCTCGGTGTTGACCGTGGCGTACCGGAAGTATGGGGCAGTGTTTACGATGTTCGTGAATTGCTTGACAGCTCCGTAAAGCTGATGGACGGAAAATCTCCGCTTGAAATTCAGCTGCCTGGACCACTCAATGCCTTAAAGAAGCCTTTGTTAAAGCTTGTAAAAGGCAATGTCATTGAAAAATTACTGCGTGACCACGATATTTTAAAAGATAATATGTAATTTTAAGGGACCGGCACAAAATGAAGTGCCGGTCCCTTTTTGAACGTATCTGCGGCATATGTCACATTTTGGGAGTAGCTTTTGTTTTCTGTAAAAATTTCCAGAAAAAACCATATGTAAAATGGTAAGAATTGACATACAATTTTAATAAATTTCATGAATTTTTTGATACCAACAGAGAAAGCGGCGGATTATAATAAAAATATGTGATAAATAACGAGGTGACGACATGGGGGATAAAATGAGCGATAAAACAAATGAGCCGGTAAAAGAACTTAAAGGTCTGACCGAACAGGAAGTGGAACTCAGGGTAGAACAGGGACTGGATAACCGTGCCGATACGACGACGGATAAATCTATCAAAGAAATAATTTTTTCCAATGCATTTACATATTTTAATTTGATATTTTTAATTATTTCAATATTGCTGCTATGCGTAAAATCATACCGGAATCTGACATTTCTGCCGATTGTTATCGGAAATACGCTGATTGGCATTGTACAGGAACTGCGTGCAAAGAAGATTCTGGATAAAATGAATCTGTTAAACGCGCCGCATGCAACCGTATTAAGAGAAGGCATGCAAAAGCAGATTTTATCGGAAGAACTGGTAAAAGACGATATTGTGGTACTGCGCGCGGGCGATCAGATTTGTGCCGATGCGACAGTGCTTGAGGGAAATGTGCAGGTCAATGAATCGCTTCTGACAGGCGAAGCCGATGAAGTTGAAAAAAAGGCAGGCATGCCGCTGTTATCAGGCAGTTTTGTGGTTGCGGGAGAATGTTACGCACGGCTTGATAAAGTGGGAAAGGATTCGTATATTTCAAGACTTGCGACACAGGCAAAATCCATGGGTAGTGGAGAGCAGTCAGAAATGGTGCGCTCGATTAACCAGATTGTCAAATGGGTTGGTATTATAATTATTCCGATTAGCATTATTTTATTTTACCAGAGTTTTTATATCAATCACACAACCTTGCAAAAAGGTGTCACGTCAACTGTTGCGGCAATCATTGGCATGATACCGGAGGGGCTGTATCTGCTGACGACAATTGCGTTGGCGTTAAGTACCATGCGGCTTGCAAAAAACAAAGTGTTACTGCATGATATGAAAAGTATTGAAACACTTGCCAGAGTAGACGTGCTGTGTGTGGATAAGACGGGAACAATTACAGAGCCGTCCATGTGTGTCAAAGAGATTCACGCATTTTCAGGGGAAAATGAGCATACAGCGGGACAATATAGCCGGTTTGATGAAGCAGAACAGTCCACGCGGTTTCATGAAACAGAGCTGGAAGCCTTGTTGGCAGATTATGTCCGGGCATCAAAGGATAACAATGCGACCATGCAGGCATTAAAAGCATATATGGCGCAGAATATTGGAAAAAATGACAATGCTGTCAATTATAAAAATACAGATATAGAAAACAGACAGGTGGTGGAAGTCTTTCCGTTTTCATCGGCTGTAAAGTACAGCGGAGTTGTATTTAACGACGGTGCTTATGTACTGGGGGCGCCTGAATTTGTCATGCAGTCCCATTTTTCCGAGGTAGAACAGGAACTGCTTCCTTATACAAAGAAAGGATACCGTGTGCTGATATTTGCCCGCTATGCAGGCAGGGATTTGAAAAACGGATTGACGGAAGAAGTGACACCATTGGGCTTTATTGTGCTGTCCAATCCAATCCGTGCCAACGCAAAGGAAACATTTGCGTATTTTAAAGCACAGGGTGTACAGATTAAAGTCATTTCAGGAGATAACCCGGAAACGGTTTCGGAGATTGCAAAGCAGGCAGGCATTGAGGGGGCGCAAAATTATATTGATGCCACGCGGTTAGATTCACAATTTAAAATTGAAGAAGCGGTCAGAGAGTATACGGTTTTTGGCAGGGTAACACCAAAGCAGAAACAGCAGTTGGTGCAGGCACTCCAGAAAGATAAACACACAGTTGCAATGACGGGTGACGGTGTCAATGATATTCTTGCCATGAAAGATGCGGATTGCAGTGTAGCAATGGCATCGGGCAGTGAAGCGGCTTCGCAGGCGGCGCAGGTTGTCCTGCTGGATTCGGATTTTGCGCATATGCCTTCGGTTGTCTGGGAGGGCAGACGTGTCGTCAATAATGTGGAACGCTCGGCAAGCCTGTTTTTGGTAAAAAACATCTTCTCCCTGCTGATGTCAGTATTTTCGGCGGTATTTATGATTACGTATCCGTTGGAACCGGCACACATTTCACTGATTAGTATGTTTACAATCGGTATTCCGGGATTTTTGCTGGCATTAGAGCCAAACAAGGAACGAATCAAAGGGAAATTTATCAAAAAAGTTTTGTTAAAAGCACTGCCAGCCGGACTGACCGATGTCTTTGTGGTTGGTGCGCTGGTGATATGCGGCGATGTCTTTTCACTGCCGTCAGCGGATATTGCGACAGCGGCGACACTGTTACTGGCGGTTGTCGGATTTATGATTTTAATTAAAATCAGTGAACCGTTTAACAAGATGAAATATGCCATATTATTTGGCAATATCGCAGGACTGCTGTTTTGCGGTATTATGCTGAATCACCTGTTTGCAATGAGCCAGTTGTCGGCAATCTGTATGCTGTTATTAATCGTATTCGGATTTGCGGCAGAATCCTTATTCCGCTACCTGACACTGCTGGTTGAAAAAGCAGACGAGTGGGTAGAGAAAAAAAGCCGGACACGTCTGTAAAGAGCGTGTCCGGGTATTTTTGCATGGATTGGATTTTGGATTGGTAATTTATGATAACTCCAGCTTTCCTGTATACAGCTGATAGTACGTTCCCTTTTGTGCAATCAAATCTTCGTGGTCGCCGCGCTCAATAATCTGACCGTGGTCTAATACGATAATTGCGTTACTGTTGCGGATAGTAGAAAGGCGGTGCGCAATAACAAATACGGTACGTCCCTTCATTAAGTTATCCATACCCTTCTGTACGATACTTTCGGTACGTGTATCAATACTTGAAGTTGCTTCGTCCAGAATTAAAACCGGCGGGTCGGCAACAGCGGCGCGGGCAATGGAAATGAGCTGGCGCTGTCCCTGTGACAATTCTTCGCCGTCACCGCTTAACAGTGTATCATAACCGTGTGGAAGCATATTGATAAACTGGTCTGCGTGAGCCAGCTTTGCCGCATTGTAAATCTGTTCATCGGTTGCATCAAGATTACCGTAGCGGATATTGTCCTTAATCGTACCGGTAAAGAGGTGCGTATCCTGAAGAACAATACCGAGTGAACGGCGTAAGTCATCTTTTTTAATCTTTGTAATATCAATGCCGTCATAGCGGATTTCACCGTTCTGAATATCGTAAAAACGGTTAATCAGGTTGGTAATCGTTGTTTTTCCGGCACCGGTAGAACCTACAAAGGCAAGTTTCTGACCCGGCTTTGCAAAAAGACTGATGTCCTTTAAAATAATCTTATCCGGGTTGTAACCGAAGGTCACATCCTTAAAACGGACATCCCCTGTTAATTCGGTATAAGAAGCCGTGCCGTTAGAAGCCGTCTGCTTCCATGCCCAGATACCGGTTCTTTCCTTACATTCATGAAGAATGCCGTTGTCATCCTTTGTGGCATTGACAAGTGTAACCGTTCCTTCATCCGCTTCCGGAGTTTCATCAATCAGCGCAAAAATACGTTCTGCACCGGCAAGCGCCATAACGATAGAGTTAAACTGCTGTGCGACCTGCATGAAAGGCTGTGTAAAGCTTTTTGTAAACTGTAAATATGAAGCCATAACACCCAGTGTAATGCCGCCGACACCCATAACGGAGAGCGTACCGCCTAAAACTGCGGTTAATACGAACTGGAGATTACCGATGTTACCGATAACAGGTCCCATGATATTGGCATACTTATTGGCATTTGCGGCGCTTTCAAATAAAGCTTCGTTTAATGCGTCAAATTCTTCTTCGGACTTTCTTTCGTGGTTGAAAACCTTTACCACACGCTGACCGTTCATGCGTTCTTCAACAAAACCGGTAACGTCAGCAAGTGCTACCTGCTGGCGTACGAAGTATTTACCGCTGTTTCCGCCGATAGCTTTTGTTACAAGAATTAAGATACCGATAACGGCAACTGCAAGCAGTGTCAGCAGAGGGCTTAACACCAGCATGGCAATAAATGTTACAATAATTGTAAAAAAGGACATCAGCGCCTGCGGAATCGACTGGCTGATCATCTGGCGCAGCGTATCGGTATCGTTAGTATAAAGGCTCATGATAGAACCGTTGGTATTCTGGTCGAAGTAGCGGATTGGCAGTGTCTGCATATGTTCAAACATATCGTCACGCACACGCTTTAACACACCCTGACCAATGTATACCATCATTCGTGTATAAATAAACGTAGAAAGTACACCCATTAAAAAGATACAGCCTAAAACAGCCAGCGCCTGATAAAATCTTGTAAAATCCGGTGATTTCTGTCCGATTAACGGAATAATGAAATCATCGAGCATATATTTCAGTGACAGGGACACAGAAATAGAAGCAACGGAGCTGATTAAAATGCACACAAATACCAGCACAAAACGGAACTTATACGTTTCGGTCACATATTTGAGCAGTCTTTTGGCTGTTGTGAGTGTGTTTTTTGAAAGCCGGGACGGCTTTTTTGGTTTCTTTTCATTACTCATTTTCAGCACCTCCCTTTACCTGTGATTCATAAACTTCTCTGTAAATTTCATTGGTCTTTAACAGTTCTTTAGAAGTACCGATACCAGTGATTTTACCGTCATCAAGCACGATAATCTGATCGGCATCTTCAATCGAAGAAACACGCTGTGCAATAATGATTTTTGTGGTATCCGGAATTTCTTCACGGAATGCTTTACGGATTAGCGCATCGGTTTTTGTATCAACTGCACTTGTCGAATCGTCCAGAATCAGGATTTTCGGTTTTTTAAGCAGCGCTCTTGCAATACAAAGGCGTTGTTTCTGACCGCCGGATACATTGTTACCGCCCTGGACAATCTGTGTATTGTAGCCGTTTGGAAATTCCTGGACAAAGCCGTCAGCCTGTGCCAGTTTACATACATTCTGTACTTCTTCGTCGGTTGCACTTTCATTTCCCCAGCGGATATTTTCATAAATAGTACCGGAGAAAAGAACATTTTTTTGTAAAACCATGGAAACCTGGTCACGCAGGGCTTCCAGATTGTAATTGCGTACATCGACACCGCCGACTTTGACAGCGCCGCCGGTTACGTCATACAGTCTTGGAATGAGCTGTACGAGTGTGGATTTGGCACTTCCCGTTCCACCGATGATACCGATTGTCTGACCGGATTGAATGTGAAGGCAGACATCTTTTAAAGAAAGAGTACCGTCTTCTCCGGCATAACTGAAGTTTACATGGTCGAAAATGATTTCTCCGTTTGCAACATCCTTTACAGCATCGTCAGAATCCTGCATTTCAGGCTCTTCATTTAAAACTTCTGCGATACGGTCGGTAGAAGCTTCCGCAATCATAATCATAACGAATACGAAAGTTACCATCATCAGGGACATCAGAATCTGAAGTGAATAGACGATGATACTGGTCAGTTCACCGGTCTGCATTGTACCGGTAACAATGCTGTTTCCGCCAATCGCAACAATGACTAAAATAACAACGTACATGGTAAACTGCATGACAGGAGAGTTCCATGCAACGATTTTTTCCGCCTTTGTAAACAGGCTGTATACATATTTGGAAATGATGTGGAATTTGTCAATTTCGTAATCTTCACGGACAAATGCCTTTACCACACGGGAAGCATTGACATTTTCCTGTACGGAATTATTTAAAACATCATATTCATCAAATACCTTGATAAAATGCGGGTGCGCCTTTTTGGCAATAAATATCAGTGTTCCGCCAAGCAGTGGGATAACGATTAAAAACAGCATAGCAACTGTTTTATTTAAAACGAGTGTCATAACCCATGATAAAATAATCATAATCGGCGCTCTGGCAAGAAGACGGATACTCATCATGTACGCCATCTGTACGTTGGTAATATCTGTTGTCATACGGGTTACCAGACCGGAAGTAGAAAAGTGGTCGATATTTTTAAATGAAAACTGCTGGATTTTATAAAAAATATCGTGGCGCAGATTTTTGGAATAACCTGCCGCCGCAACGGCCGCCATGTTACCGGCAGTCACACCGAAAAACAGGGCAAGCATTGCCATTGCAACTAAAATAATACCGCGCTGGATAATGTAGTTTAAATTTCCGTCTGCAATGCCCACATCAATAATTTTAGCCATTTCAAGCGGAATCAGAACTTCCATAAAAACTTCAAGAATAACAAAAAACGGTGTCAGAAAGGACTGCTTTTTATATTCACGCACGGACTTTAACAGTGTTTTGTTCATGGTTTGATTCTCCTTAATTTTATAGTTTATTTTCAGAAAGGTTTTGTAACATTTGCAGGAGCACCTGCTTGCAGACTGCCACATCTTTCTCAGAAATGCCTTGGGTCATCTGGGCTTCTGATTCGTTGATGTGGGACAGGATACTGGGACGAAGCGCCTCTGCCTTCTTGGTAGGTATAATCCGTTTGAGCCTGGCATCTTTTTCAACATTTTCCCGGTAGATAAATCCGTTTTTTTCCATCAGCTGTAAAATGCCGGTTACGGTAGACTTGCGAATCTG